>Ga0209097_10001123_pt1 | contig 23561 bp, 21 predicted proteins | sample AD_UKC052_MetaG_FD_184419 | JGI IMG/M metagenome (GOLD analysis project Ga0209097, IMG submission 184419) | Active sludge microbial communities of municipal wastewater-treating anaerobic digesters from USA - AD_UKC052_MetaG (SPAdes) (version 2) | ecosystem: Engineered > Bioreactor > Anaerobic >... | reverse complement strand
ATCGGGCTCGTGCTTCAACCCACTGCTGCGATTCGCGGCCATGGCGCGCCCAACTCGCGACGTACTCCATCTGCTTAAAGATGCGGTGACTTGCGGGCAAGTTTTTTGGGAGTGCGCTACGTGTTCCGGTCAGCGCGGCTTCGATTTTCGGATCATTAGCACTCGCCCCCCCGGCCAGTACCAACCCGTAGGCGATATCAAGCTCGCACCGCGCACGACGCAGCGATACTTTTTCGCCCGACTTTTCGTACGTTTGCAACGTTTTTTCGATCAGTGCCAACGACTGTGCGTGCGCTCCTGCCATTCGCGCTAGGTCCGATTGCACGTACAGCATGCGCAAATCGTTGGCGGCGGATTTGTCGGTGCCTCGAGCTTGGGCGACATCGGCGAAGCGGCTGGCCAACGCCCTGTCTCCCTGCGTGATTGCTACGATCGCTGCGCGGGAAAGTAGTTGTCGAAATCGGGGGTGCGCGGGCTCAACTCGCGCGATGACCTCGTCCCCGAGTCGCCGAACCTCGCTCAAGAGTGCCGCTGCGGGCTGGGTCCCAAATCGAGAGGCGACGTCGAGCAAGTCAAGCTCCGCGCGAAGCCTGCTGGAGTCAACAGGCGCGGGGCGCGCGACGATGCGGCTGAGCAGCGTCTTGTAGCTTTTCTCCGCCGCAAGTTGATTGCCCACTTGGACGTAGTGGAAGCCCAAATCGTTGAGCAGCTCGTCGATGCGCTCAGTTTTGTCGCCCGCTAATTTTCGCCAACGCTCAATGAGGAAAAGAATTTGACGCTCAACATCCGTCGGGTCGCCCAGCACGCTCTGCACCGTGATGAGGTTGCTTTGATGTTCTAACGCCGATTTGATGTCGGACGCTGGCGGATTCTCGTAAACGCGCGCGTTCTTTCGAAGTAAATCGAGGGCTTCTTGCCATCGACCGCCGCGTGTCATCGCAGCTGCCAAATCTCCTTCGGTATCGGCGATTCGCCACGCGTTGGCATTGGTGTTGCCACCGTCATTCTTGAGCTGCGCGATCACCTCGCGAAACAGCGCTTCTGCCTCTGGGATTCGGTACACGCCGGCGAGAATGTTGCCGTAGCGCTGCTTCGCTTCGATCAATTCCGGCGATCCCGCCGGGACAAGTTTCGGTAGGCGTTGCATAACCGGCTGCATAGTGGCCAACGCGCCGGCGTAGTCGTCTGACCAGTACTGCGTCCAAGCGAGCAGGCTGCGAGTTTGTTGCGTAGGTAAGGCGTCCTCTCCGTGAACTTGTGCAGAGAGGGCAACGGCGCGCTGCGCAAGCGGCAGTGCGTCCGTATCCCGGGAGAGAGAGCGATAAACGGATGCGAAGAGCCGCGCAAGTCTCTCCTCCGTGGCGGGTTGATCTTGAAAGCGAACTCTGCTCTCCTTGGCGGCGTCGTCAAGTATTTCGAGCGCGGTCGGCCAGTTGCCGCCATGCAAATCCGGGTCCGCGCGACCAAGAATGCTGACGACGTAATCGGCGGTGTCGTTGGCGCGTGCCGCTTCGGCTTTTGCTCGTTCGTACTGCCAAACCGAGATGGCCATACCCGTAGCAAGCGCGATGATCAGTGTGCCCGTCAGGCCGACCGGCAACCAATTTCGACGTAGCCAGAGCTTGGTGCGATAGCTTCGATCTTCGCGCCGCGCAGCAATCGGGCGACGTTCTGCCCAGCGCCGCAGGTCCGACACGAAGGCCTCCATCGAGCGATAGCGATCGGCGGGGTCGACGCGGAGCGCGCGCGCGATGATGGCGTCGATGTCACCTTCGAGCCGCACCGCGTCAGCGGGTGGCGGAATGTTGTCTTTGGTGTTCTGCGGTGGACGGGCTCTGGCCGCTTCCGACACGCGAGGCGGAACCACATGCAGCACGGCATGCTCTAGGGCGGCGCGGCCAGGCTTTTCGGGCGTGTGCGCGCGGTGTCCAGCGAGCAGGTGGTAGGCCAACGCGGCGATGGAGTAGATGTCGCTGGCAACACCTGAGGCTTCGCCCGTGATGAGTTCGGGGGCTGCGTATTCCACCGTCAGGCCGCGGCCCGCCATTTTTGTTACTTCCGAGCTGGTGGTCTCGTCGTGCTCGGTTTTCTCCAGTAGGCCTGCGACACCGAAATCGAGGAGCTTCGCGTGACCGCTGGGCGTCACCAACACGTTCGAAGGCTTCAGATCGCGGTGAACCACTAGTTGCGAATGTGCGTACGCGACCGCTTCGCCGATTTCGCGAATGATCGCAATGCGGGCATCGACCGTTTTGGCGTGCTCCGCCACGTAATTTAATAGTGGGCTGCCCTCGATGTACTCGAGCACGAGAAACGGCTGGCCGAACAACCGACCGGCATCAATCAATCGTGCGATGCCCGGATGGTTGAGCCGCGCTAGGAGCGAGCGCTCTTGTGCGAAACGCGCTTCAAAGCGCTCGCTGTCGACGTCCGACTTTAAGAATTTGACCGCCGCTTTGGCTTGATACAACCCATCGGCACGTGTGGCGAGCCAAACCTCGCCCATGCCGCCAACGCCAATAATCTCTTCGAGTCTCCATGCGCCGCACAGCTCGCCGACATGCCGTTTGTTCGTGGTGCGAGCGCGGTCGGCCCGAAGTGCGCGTTGCAACAAGCCGTCGAAGCCTTTTTCCGCACTGTCGCCAAGCACCGGCGCGAGGTGCGTCGTTAAGCCTGCCAGCGGATGACGGACAACATTGGTCACCAAAGTTTGTGCATGAGCACGGCCCAGCAACCGGCGCACCTCGTTGGCGACACGCGGGTCGCCTTGCGCAAGCTGCGCGAGGAAAGCGGGACGCGACAACTCGTCGGTTTCGAGCGCTTCGTCGAATGCAGCGTTCACCGCCTTCCAGAGCGCGGCGTCAAAGTCCGGCGCGACCGGGGAGGGAGCGGGAACGGCAGAAGGAGGAGGAGCGGTCATTGCCCTTGAAAGGACGCGAATCGGTGCAGTGTTGCGCCAGCGAAATTCAAACTAGGGGCACGCGTCAAATTGCGTGGCGCTCAGATACGAGCGTTAGCCACATCGAGCCATTCGGCGAGAAGCGCGCGAGCCTTGGTGATTTCCCGATTGACGGTGCGCGTTGAAATTGAGCGCGCTTCGGCGGTTTCTTCAATGGTCATGCCGCAGAAAAAATGTAGCTCGGAGGTCTGATACATGCCTTCGTCGATGAGCTTTAGGCGCTCCAGTGCTTGGTCAAGCGCAACGACGTCCACCGCCGGTAACCAGCTATCTGGCGCCGAGTCGGCGTGCGAGAGCGTAAGCAGCGTGGCGCCGCCGCCGCGCTTTTCGGCGTCGCGTGCACGGACGAAATCAATCACGATGGAGCGCAAAACTTTTCCAACATACGCGAAAAACTGCACGCGCGTGTCGCCCATCAAACCTTCACGTTCGGCCATGCGCATAAAGCCTTCATGCACCAGCGCAGTGGCGTTCAATCCGGTCACGCCACCAGCCTGAGCGAGACGCGCGCGAGCCACCCGTTTGATTTCGGGGTACAGTTCTGAGTAGAGAGTGCCCATCGCGTCGGCGTCGCCGCCGGCTGCGAGGTGAAAGAGTTCGGGAGTGACCGCTGGCATAGTTTTCTCGTAGGAAACGTCTTTTTACCCTTTATCCCCGATAACGTAAACCAAACCGATGCCTGAACGCCTTCCGGCACCCCTCTGTAGGTGATTGAAATGACTCAACAAATCCTCCGTAACGCCCGAATTTTCGACAGCATCTCCGGGCGCGTCGGCGAGGCCGCGGTCATCATCGTGGATGAGGGCAAGATTTCAGCGGTGCTTCCCGCGGGCGCGCCAGTGCCAGCGGGCGAGAGCATTGATTTAGGGGGGCGCGTGGTGTTGCCGGGGCTGATCGATTGCCATGTGCATGTGATGGCGGTGCACCACGACGTTTGGCAGCTTTCGATGCAGCCGCCGAGCTACATCACCGCACAGGCACGGCACGTTCTCGAAGGAATGCTTGATCGTGGTTTTACGACCGTCCGGGACGCGGCCGGGGCCGATTACGGTGTGCAACTTGCCATCGAACGCGGGTTCTTGCGTGGCCCACGGCTATTTTTCGCGGGCGCGCCGTTGTCGCAAACTGGCGGTCATGCTGACATTCGGCCGCGTGGTGTGCAGGAATTTATCTGCACCTGTGCGGGGCTTGGTTTGTTTCCGGCGTTGGCTGATGGCGTGCCCGAGGTGCGGCGCGCGGTTCGCGAACAACTGCGCAGCGGCGCCAATCAAATCAAGATCATGGCGGGCGGCGGCGTCGCGAGTCCGACCGATCCGATTGACGGCACGCAGTATTCGTTGGAAGAGCTGACCGCCGCGTGCGAAGAGGCGAGCGCGGCGAACACCTACGTGATGGCGCACGCGTATTCGCCGCGTTCGATCACACGGGCTGTGCAGTGCGGCGTGCGCTCAATTGAGCACGGCAATTTGCTCGACGAGGATTCGGCGAAAGTCATGAAGGCACAAGGAGCGTATCTCGTGCCAACGCTCGCGACATATGCGGTGCTCGGAGATGAGGGCAAGCGCTTGATGTGGAGCCCCGAGCAGTTAGTAAAACTCGATCGTGTAAAAGACGCCGGCACGCAAGCCATCGCGATTGCAAAGGCGCACGGCGTGCCGATCGCGTTCGGCACCGATTTGCTGGGCGCGATGCATCCGCAGCAAAGCATCGAGTGGCGGCTGCGCTCAGGTGTTCAAACCGCGGTGGAAATTTTGCAAAGCGCGACAAGTGTGGCCGCGAAACTCTTGAATCAAGAGGGCAAACTCGGCGTCATCGCCCCAGGCGCGCACGCCGACTTGGTCGTCGTCAATGCTGATCCAACCAATGACATCACCGTGATGTGTGATCCGGCGACGGCGCTGGCGGGCGTCATGAAGGCAGGCGTCTGGGAGCGTGCGTTTCGCGGCTAACGGGATCTAATCGGCGGCCGAATCAGCTTTTGCGAGCAAACGACTGGCGTGCGGTCGTTTCTGGCGTTTTTTCGCTATAGTCGACTACACGATAAATAGCGGTTTACGTCAACGCTGGCGGTCGTTAGCGGTAAAAAGCTGTAATCCGTGCCAAATCGTGGCCGACGTGCGATCGTCGCTGCTCGTCCGCGTTACGGCAATTTGCACGCGCCACTGACGCCCATTGCCACTGCAGATTCGGCCGCGCCGGTCGCAACGGCTTTGCCGTCAAAGAACACGGCGATTTGATTGGCAACACCGAATTTTGCGTTCGCACGGCGGCGCTCGTTGAGCGTGCGGAAAATATTCCACTCCTCGTGCGCGCCGTTGCTAAATGACACCGAAGCCTTAAGCCCGTAGTAATTTCGGAAGGTGTTTCGCGTCACGCGGCCGCGCTCGACTTCGCGTTTGAGTCCCGCATCTTTCGCCACACGCTCATCGAAAAACGTACCCAAGCGATCCATGTCGCCAGTTCCCGTGAGGCCAAAGTAAGCCGCGAAATCGGACGGACCCGCGAAGTACACAAAATCAAAATCCTCCCCGTTGGCCGTCAACCCTTCCAGCACGCGAGTCCACATGAGCATGTAGTCGTCGTTCGCGCCACGGGTCCCGGAGGGTAACGAGAGGTCAGATTCTTTTTCGCCCGGGTTCAAAACCCAGACCGATCCCGCGCCGAAGCGCGCCTCGACGCGTTGTTTGGTTGCGCTGCCGACTTCCGCGTTCACGTTGAAGTATCCGCCGCCCAAAGTCGAGAGCGGGAGGCTCAAGTAGCCAATCGCTTTACCCGCAGCACGCGCTTCGGCGATTTGGCCGCGGTAGCGTTTTATTTTTTCGTCGATCAGCGGCTTGAGCTCGTCGTTAACGCAGTAGCAGAGTTTGATCTCTGTACATTCGGTGATTTTTGCGGCGTGCGAGGGCGCGCCTGCAATGAGCGTCGCAGCAATTGGTGCGACGAATAACACTCCACGCAATGCGCGTATTAGCCGAGAGGCACGAGAAGTTGAGGGTGCGAATTCGAGTGCGCGCATGTCGTTCTCCAAGAATTGATTGAACACATGCTACGCAAAACGCTGGGGTTTTGCACACCGAAAGGCGCGTCCGTTTGCGCTGTAAACGTAGTGACCGTTGTTGATTCAAAACGGTGCTGTTACGCGCGCAGCATCGCACTTCGATGGTGCGCGCCGCACGCAAAGTAACTACTTCTTTTTGCTCGACGTGCTTTTTGCTTCGGGCTTTGCTTCAGGTTTGTAATCGCCAATCACGCCCTTCACAGGACACACGGAAAATATGGCGCACTTTTTGCAGCCGACGGCGAGCGCGATAGGGCAGAGAGTCATAGAAAAGCTCCGGACATTAAGTAGACCGATGCAGTATGCGCTTGTTATGGTGCGGCGCAGTGCTTATTTCGCCATGAAGCCGTAAAGCAACGCATACACCGTGCGGTCTTTGAGCAAATCCATATGGTTGCGGTCATTGACCACTGCGCGGTTTTGTTCTGCGAACTTCAACGAGCGCGCGTCAGTTTCGTCCTCAGCGAGCGCACTGGAGAGCGGCACTAAACCATCGCCCATCCAATCTGCCTTCTCGTGTCCGGATGGCTTCATCGTCGCCGCAATCGCATAGCAGCGCACGCCAGACGGTAGCTTCACAATGCGATGCTCGTTCGCAGGAAGCGGCGCACCGCTGTATGCGTGTCGATCGTCATCGAGCACGCTGCCGTGCCGCAAATCGTTGATGCCGTTGCTGCGGACTTTGCCGAGTTTCGCCAGCGGCGACGCGTACGGCGTCGCACCAAGCAAAAGATCAATCCAATGGCCGCCGCGCTCCAACGGCGCGCCCAGATGCGGCGTGCCGAGAAACACCATCGCATCAATCGATTTGCACCACGCATGGCGCGCCTTGCGGCCGTAATGCATGGCGCTGCGCGATACAAGTCCGCCCATACTGTGCGCCACGATCACCACAGATTCAATCGGCACCGGCCACGCGGCGACCAAGGCTTTCATTTGCGCTGCGAACTCGCGCCCGTTCTCGGACACGTGACGCCCTGTGTTGTAACGCAGGTAAACGGGCGTGAAGCCCGCCTCAGCGGCTAGGCGCTTGCCGAAATCACAGGTTTCGTCGATAACGCTTTGCGATTCGCTCGCATCGCCAATCCACCCTTGCTCGTTCATGCAAAGCCCGTGCACGAACACCACTATTTTTGGCGTAGCGAGTGGCAAGTGCTCGGAGAGTGCTTCCCGCGAAAGCGACAGCGCTTGAGTGGCGCTGCGAAGCTGCATCTTCGTGGCGAGCGGGTTGTTGGTCTCCTCTAAATGGTCGCCCAACACGCCATTGAGCGCTGCAACAATCGCTCCGCGCGCGCGCGGTGACGGCACGTCGGCGAGCGCCGGCGACACCAACGCCAACGCCGCGTCCACGCCACCACCGACCACCCGAGTCACACCGCGCACGGTGCGGTACACAAACCCAGTGACGCCGCTCGTACGACCGTTTTCCTGCGATGACGTGACGCCAGGCACTCGCGCAATGTTGCGATGCATTGCCTCAACTAAATCGGTGATTCCAGTCGTCGCGTCAATCACTAAACGGCCAACGCCACGAAGGTCTGCGGCGGTGGAAGATTCTGGGGCATTCATGGCGTGCTTTCTGCGCAAACGGCGTGCGCAAACGGCGCGCCTTTTGAGAACGGTATCGTGCGCGGATAGAGCGAGCCAGCTAAACGGTCTATCGCTTCTTTGTAGACGCGGCGCGAGTGGACTTTGCGGCCTTGACTGCCTTTGCCTGTGCGTAACGCGCCAAGCTCTCCGCTGGCCACAATTTCGCTGCGTCATAGTAGGCGCTGAACGCTGGGGTGTCCGCTTCAAGCGTCAGCCACGCTTGCTTAGAGCGCACAAAGATGTGCGCCTGTGGCGGGAGTCGGTCGGGCTCGTCGAGCGTGCCAACACGCACGTAGCGCGTGATCGCGGTGCGCGAACCGTGCTCATTCCACATCGCTGTTCGACAAGTTGGACAGCGCGCGACCCAATGGGTGCCACCACTGTCGGTCGGAACTTTGACGAATTCGTGCTCGCCTTGCAGTAGCGACATCTCAGTGAACTCGACCATCGCATGGTGGGCGAACGGGCCGCCCGTCTCGCGCTGACATCGCGTGCAGTGGCAAGAGTGCACGAACATTGGCGTGCGATGAATTCGATAGCGCACCGCGCCGCACGCGCAGCCGCCGTCGAATACCGTTTCAGCGTCCGTTGACTTCGTCATTGAGTAGAGCGAGATTTACTGTCCGGCAGGAGGCTGCCAGAGCTCGACCTTGTTTCCCTCTGGGTCGATGACCCAACCAAATTTTCCGTATTCCGAATCGTCGGTTTTTTCGAGAACATTGCAGCCTTCTGCGCGCAGCGCAGCCAGCAGTGCCTGCAAATCGTGCACGCGGTAATTGATCATGAACGGCGCGGTACTCGGCGCGAAGTAGTCACCTTCGGCGCTGCCGACGTTCCAGATGGTCGTGCCGCCGACTGGCTGGCCAGCGTCGTCTGTCCAACGAAATGCTGCGCCGCCCCAGGCTTGCACATCAATGCCGAGGTGCTTTTTGTACCAAGCCCACATCGCTGCGGGGTCGCGCGCTTTGAAGAAAATGCCGCCGATGCCAGTTACGCGTTTCATGTTCGTCCCCGTTTTTTTGAAAGCGAGAACTAAGCGTAGCGCAGTACTTTTCGTTTGGCGAGCGCTTTACGAGTCCGCAGGCCGATTTTTTGCCAGCCGCGCCTTCAAGAATCCACCTGTGCCGTATCTCGTGACACGGCTGTAAAAGCGCTCTGCGAGCCGATTCACCGCTGTAGCGTAGGCGTCCACGAGTTCCGGCGCGATGTTGAAATGGTCGTAGTTGACGACTGCGGCGACCTTGCTGTGCAACGACGACAAGCGCGACTCAACCATGTGCTCGATCGCTGCGATTTGCGCAGAGGCGGTGATCGAAAGGCCCGTGAAGTCGATGTAGAAAATGTGATGCTCGGTGTCGAGCTCGAAGCGCTCTGCAAGTGGCGTGGCGAGAATTCTTTCGCGTAGTCCGAGCGGCGCATCGGTGAAAAGTGACGCTTCCATTGCGCCGATATTTTCCGGCTGCGCGGGCGTAAATGCCATCTTCGCGAGCACGTCTCGGACGGCGTCCACGCCGGGTGCCAGCTCGATGAGTTCAAGGCCGCTCTTGCCGCCACCGACGTCGACTAAGCGAAACACCGCGCGCTCCGTCACGTAGAGCACGGGTTGCCCACGGCGTAGCGCTTCGCGACCGCTAAAGGTGCGGTGCTCAACGGCGTTCACGAACTTGCCGGTCGGACCGTCTTGCAGAATCTGTACCGCGCCGTCGCCAATCTTGACGCGCAAATCGCCGGCCATAAACGTGCCGACGAACACAAGCGCCTTCGCGTTTTGGCTGATGTTGATAAAGCCACCGGCTCCCGCGAGCTTGGGGCCGAACTTGCTTACGTTGACGTTGCCCTCGGCGTCCACTTCGGCCATCCCGAGCACGGCAACGTCGAGCCCGCCACCATCGTAAAAATCAAACTGATACGGCTGATCAATGATCGCCTGCGTGTTCACCGCTGCGCCGAAGTTAAGGCCACCGGCCGGGATGCCGCCGATCACGCCGGGCTCGGCTGTGAGCGTAATTAAGTCAATGATTCGCTCTTCCGCCGCGACCGCCGCTACGCCCTCGGGCATACCAATGCCGAGGTTCACCACGTTGTGCACCTTGAGTTCGAGCGCTGCGCGGCGCGCGATAAGTTTCCGGAGGTTCAGGGCTTGCGATGGCGCGTCGTCCATGGGAACGCGAATCTCACCCGCGAACGCTGCGCTGTAAGGCTCGACGAATGTCTGCATGTGATGCGCCGCATCGGTTGCGACGACGACCGCATCGACCAACACGCCGGGCACTTTCACTTGACGCGGATTAAGCGTTCCGCGCTCGGCGATACGCTCGACTTGCGCGATCACTACGCCACCAGAGTTGCGTGCCGCCATGGCAATCGCGAGCGCCTCTAACGTCAGCGCCTCGCGCTCCATCGTGAGGTTGCCGTCCGCGTCTGCCGTAGTCGCACGAATGATGCCAACCGAAATCGGAAACGCTTTGTAGAACAGGTATTCCTCGCCGTCGATCGGCATGAGGCGCACCAACTCTTCCGTCGTTCGCGCGTTCACTTTGCCGCCGCCATGGCGTGGGTCGACAAACGTGTCGAGCCCGACGCGCGTGAGCGTGCCGGGCTTGCCGGCAGCGATGTCGCGGAAGAGGTGGCTGATGACGCCTTGCGGCAGGTTGTACGCCTCAATCTCGTCGGAGATCGCGAGCGCTTGAAGCTTTGGTACCAGCCCCCAATGGCCGCCGATCACACGTCGCACGAGACCGCGATGACCGAGATGATTCAAGCCTCGATGTTTACCGTCGCCTTGGCCCGCTGCGTAGACGAGTGTCAAGTCGCGTGGAGCGGCTTCTTTCTCGAACCGTGCTTCAAGCGCAACCGCAATCTCTTCGGCGAAGCCTATGCCAACGAAACCGCCGGTCGCGACAGTGTCGCCTGTGTGGATAAGGCGGACGGCTTCGTCCGCCGTGACGATTTTGGATTTGCGGTGCATTGCGCTAGCGTAACGCGAACGCGGACAATCAGCCGGCGCCGCGCACTACCATCACAGGCACGCTTGCATGCGAGAGCACGCGCTGCGTCACACTGCCTAGCAGCAGTCGATCGATCATGCCGCGGCCATGTGTGCCCATCACAATCAAATCCGTGTCGGTATGCTCCGCCGCGTCGAGGATGCCACGCCAGACTGTGTTCGACTCGGCGATGCGTGACGCAAAGGCCACGCCTGCGGCCTCAACGCGCTGCTGCACTGCCGAAATGGCGTTGCTCGCTGAGGCGGTCGCTGCACTGAGATACTGATCGAGTCCTTCGACGGCGCCGTCACCCAGCCCAACGTACGGATAAACGTGAATGACGTGCACGACCGTGATCTTTGCGTGGATTTTCGCGGCGAGTTCGATGGCGGTGTCTGCCGCATGCAGCGCAGTTTTCGAGCCGTCGATGGGAACCAAAATATGCTTAAACACAATGCGCCTCGGTCAGGTAAAACGATGCGGCATTGTGGGCGCGCGCGGCGGCGCGAGCGTTGACGTTTATCAACGCTTTAGTTCAACCTGCACCGTCACTGGCTCATTAGATTCGTTCACCCACATCCAGCACCAGTCGAAATTGAACGTTGGGCTGAATGTGCCTTTTTGTTCGCGCGTCAAATAGCTGCGGTGGTGGTAAATCACATTCTCGCCCGAGTGGCGATGGATGTTGAACGTCAGCGCGCCGCTAGCGGAATAGGCCCACGTCACCGGGTAGCGCGACTCGATCATCCCGCAGACTTCCTCGGCCTTACCCGGCGCAATCATCGCGGTGTGTTCAAACGTGTCCGACGCGGACCAGCGAATGTCTGCGGCGCTGACGCTGAAGACACAAACAGCCGCCGCAGCGGCGAGGGTGGTGGCAATGAATTTCATAGATGCTCCATAGGTGATGGACAGACGAATCGTACGCTAAGGAAGCGACATCGCTTTCTGGTTTTCTATGTTGCCGGCCCACTCTCATTTTTTCGCGATGCCGCTAGTGTCCCTCCGCTGCGAAGAACGCACGCAATGTGCAGGAGATACAGCATTTATGGCGCAACGACGGGCAGGCGGTCGTTTTCGGCCATTTTTGTTCAATGTCGACTACCGACGAAATGTCCCTGTAAGCGCCACCCGGCAGTCCATGGACCCAAAAAGTCATTGGTCGCATGACGTAAGAATCGCCACGTCCGTTACTGGTGCTGAATCCTGACATCCGGCCGCAGGCGCGCAATCTCCGCGAGGAGCTTCGAAACATCATCGCCCTCAAACCCCGACGGCGACACTTTCTCCAACTGCTTGTCGGCGTGATCGAAAAAGAACATCCACGGCACCGCGACGCGCGCGGTGGTGCCGCCGACGACGTGCGCTTGGTTGGTCTTGGTCACGATGGTTGCGAGCTGATCTCGAGCGATTTTGCGTGTTGTGAAAGGCTGAGTAATTCGTACGCCGCCGTCGGCGAAGAGGGCGACCGCAAAGCGCGTGAACAGGCGCTTCAGTGCCCACAGAACGCCCAACGGGAAGCACGCGCCGATCCAGAGCAACAAGAGCGACGGGTGTGCTTTCACTTGGCCCATCGTCATCGGAATCAAGATGAGCGGCAGCGAAAACACCACGATCATGATCCATTGCACGACAGGCGACAGCGGCAACCCGCCGCGATTGCGAATTTCAAAGACGACGTTGGCAGCAGGCTCCATGTTTGCAAGCTCCGTGAGTTTGGATACTTGCGTTCACGGAATCACGGCGCAAACTCGGACATGCGTTTTGGGGCGATCGCGACGCGCAAGGCATCGATATGCACCACCAGCTGGCGATTTCCGCGTCGCTCAAGCAGATTCACCGTGAAGAAGTACGATCCACCCGGCACGAAGAGGCGACGAAAATCAGGGATAACGAAGCGTCCCGTTCGAGCTACGCGCGAATCAGAATTAATTTCAGTTAAGGCGCGAAGTTTCCGCCGCAGTTGTTCAAGTGTTTGCGAATTTCCGCCCAGTCGCGCCTTGAACTGTTTCTCGAGAGTAGCCCCTCGTGCACCGCAGTACCAGTGATGCCGAGCATCGCGCGCAGCATCATGATGCCGTCCTTGGTGGCCTCGACACCGCCGTTGCCGTCCACATCCAGGCAGCTTTCGGGCGGCGCGATGGCAAGGCCATCGTAGGTACCGCTGTCCGTGCCGATCGCGCCAATGTCTTGCGTGGCACCGGTTTCGAGCGAAACGCGATACACGCGCGAGGCGCTTCCGACACGCAGAATTGCGTAAGCGTTGTTGGTGCCAGGTTCAATGTCAAAGCCGCCGTAGCCGGTAACGTTGCCCGCGTTTAATGGGCCGATGTTAGAGAGTGTGCCCGTCGCCGCACTCGTCAATCCGGTGCCGACACCACCGATTCGTGTGAGCCTGTCGTTGTTTCGATCAATTCCGTAGAGCGTCGTAGCCAGTGCGCCCGGCGTGCGGTTTGTGTAAGCGATGTGAACCGTGTCATTTGCCGTACCTAGGTCCGGTCCGGGTGGATAAGCCAATCCGGATTGAACGGTGACGGCACCTGTCGCTGGGTTGATCGCAAGGTTTTCATCGGCGGTAGAAACGACGCGCAGCACGTCTCCCCCTGGCGTGAAAGAGATGCCATAGAAATAGGTGTCGTTGAAACTGGAAGAAATCGTCGCCACCTGCGCAACAGCGAGTGTGTTCACGTTAATTCGCAACAGTCGCCCGCCACTGGTTACTTTGGACAACGCGTAAAGCTCGCCGTCGGACGGACGAAAGTCGATGCCGAGAATGAGTTCGTTGGCTTGCAGACCCGAGAGGGTGCCATCGGTAAGCAGTACAGCCGGATTGGTTGCCACGAAACTCACGAGTCGGTTCAGCGTTGGATCAAACGCGAATAGCACCGGTGCCGCATCTGCGCGGCTTGACGTGACCGCAGAAAGCATCGCGAACAACAACGCTAGCGCATAACGGCGCAGATCGCCAAACTTGCTTCGCGATGCAACGCATATGTTTGAACTCATAATCACACCTCTCAGTCAATTCTCATGCGGAGTATCGGCGCTGAGCGAGTTGGACGTGGGTCTCGCATACTCGCCGACGGAGCGCACAGCCGCGCGATTGTGCCAACTTGCTAGCGGCAACACAAGCCTGCGGATGAGCGTGTCGTGACACGCCGTCGGAGGCAACAAAGAGAGCAGTAGCTCGTGGCTAGAAACTCCATGTCGCGGAGTTCGCGCGCGCGCATTCGACGAAGCAGACCGACTCGGCGCGACGGTGGCACGTCCGGGGGGAGCCGCGATTAGCGAAGCGTAATCGAAGCAATTTAGGTCGCCGACGGCAGCAAACGTGTCAAGTCACGATTCCCGGATTACGGCGAATGCGCGATGCGTCCGCGGCGCGGCGACGTGGCTCGATGCGCGCCGAATCCGGGCTACGGCACTAACGACAGATGTATCGTCTTGAGCGCGGTACGGGTGTTAACAGTTCGCAGTAGGGCGGAACGCTTGCGGTTCCGCCGAACGCGGTGGCGCGCCAAACCCGATTTGATGAACGGCCTTCGGCGGAGAAAGAAGGCGGGACCGCAAGCGTCCCACCCTACGCCCGTTCATTCTCCGAGGCTCACGTCCCCCATGTCGCCACCAGCCCAATCGCGCGGATAGAACCCACGTTCGACACTACGATGGAACGTCGAATGCGGCCAATCGGCGACGCGCGTTACGTGTCCGTGCTTGACCGGGTTGTAGTGAACGTAATCGAAGTGCGTCTCGAAATCCTGTTCATCGCGAATCAAGTGTTCCCAAAATCGTCGTTGCCAGATGCCGCGTTCGCCGTTGTTGATGCGCGTCTCCGAGCGCCGTTCGGTTGCAGGAATCGCCCGGTTGAAACGAATTTTGATCGCTCGAATGCGACTCGAAAAATCGGCGTCGCCGGGCGGCAACGTCAACATCATGTGCATGTGTTCGGGCAACACCACCCAGGCATCAATGCGAAAGGGCCGCTCCAGTTTCGTCTTGCGCACAGCTTCGCGCAAGGCGTCGATACGTTCAATCAGCAAGCGATTTCCGCGTCGCTCAAGCAGATTCACCGTAAAGAAATACGACCCACCCGGAACGAAGAGGCGACGAAAATCAGGCATAACGAAGTGTAGGTTGGGACGCTTGCGGTCCCGACGCGTTACGTCGCCGAAGGCTGTTCATCAAAGTGGTTTGTGTGCCATCGCGTTCGGCGGGACCGCAAGCGTCCCGCCCTACTCGCTACGACCATTCGGAACGACCTCAATTTTGTGCGCATCGATGTTGGTCGATGCGCACCCACACGAGAAGGTAGGTTCGATCAGGCGGAGCCGTCTCGATCCGGTAGTTCGGCTCAACGCGGGTGTTTTCACGGCATAGATTGCCGCCAACGATAGGCGTCCAACCCCGCAATCTCGCTTCGGTCAAGAATTTATCTTTGCCGCCGGCCGCCAACCATTGCTTGGTCGAAACACTCACGTCACCAACTTGGCCCGTTGACCGCGCGGACGAGGCCGTGCTCGTTTCGACGTCATGTATGCCCATCGCGCGGACAATCGATTCAACGTCGGAGCGGTCGCGGGCAAACGCAGTTAGTACTTCTGGACGCACTGCAACGGTTCGACTGTTCATCGCCAGAAGTGCGCCGACGGACAGCGCGATACCCGCCGTCAGGATTAAGCGACGGTATCGGGTGAGTGACGCTGGCCAACTGGGCATCGGATGTTCCGGCTAGTGGGGCGGAACGCTTGCGATTCCGCCAAATGCGGTCGAAGTTGGAACCATTCAACGGAATGGCCTTCGGCAACAAAAGAAGGCGGGACCGCAAGCGTCCCGCCCTACAACTCTACCCGGCTACCTGCGTGTTCCGCAACCGAATATGCAACTCCCGCAACTGCTTCTCGGTCACCGGCGTTGGCGCATCGACCATCAAGTCCTGACCGCGTTGCGTTTTGGGGAACGCGATCACGTCGCGGATCGATTCGGCTTCGCACATCATGGTGACGATGCGGTCTAGGCCGAAGGCGATGCCTGCGTGTGGTGGTGCGCCGTACTGCAGCGCGTCTAGCAAGAAGCCAAACTTGGCGCGTTGATCTTCTTCGCTGATGCCGAGTGTGGCGAATTGCTTGGCTTGCAGTTCAGGGCGATGGATACGCACTGAGCCGCCGCCGAGTTCCCAGCCGTTCATGGCGACGTCGTAGGCCTTCGCCAACACTTGGCTTGGGTCGGTGTCGAGGAGCGGCCAATGGTCGTCCTTCGGGCTCGTGAACGGGTGGTGCGCAGCGACGTAGCGCTTGTTTTCTTCGTCGTACTCGTAGCACGGGAAGTCCACGACCCAGCACGGCTTGAAGCCCTTCTCGAAGAAGCCGAGCTCGGCGCCGTGTTGCACGCCGATCTTCGCGCGCAGTGCGCCCATCGCGTCGTTGACGACTTTCTTGCGGTCAGCGCCGAAGAAGATGATGTCACCGTTTTGCGCGCCGCTGCGCTCGATGATCGCTTTGATCGAGTCGGGCGTGAGGAACTTAACGACCGGGCTTTGCAGGCCTTCTTCGTTGAGTTTGGTGACGTCGTTGACCTTAATCCACGCGAGACCCTTCGCGCCGTAGATGGCGACGAAGGTCGTGTAGTCGTCGATTTCTTTGCGCGAAATCTTCGCGCCGCCGGGCACGCGCATGCACACCACGCGACCGTCTTTCAAGTCTGCCGCACCACGGAAGACTTTGAAGTCCACCGTTTTCATGATGTCGGTGAGTTCAGTGAGTTCGAGTTTGACGCGCAGGTCCGGCTTGTCGCTGCCGTACTTGCCCATCGCTTCGGCATACGGCAAACGTGGGAAGTCAGGCAGGTCGACGCCGAGGCCTTTTTTCCACAGGTGCTTGATGAATTTCTCCATCATTTCTTGAACGTCGTATTCGGTCAGGAACGACGTTTCGATATCGATCTGCGTGAATTCGGGCTGACGATCCGCGCGCAAGTCTTCGTCGCGGAAGCACTTCACGATTTGGTAGTAGCGGTCGAAACCGGCGACCATCAAAAGCTGCTTGAAGAGCTGTGGCGACTGTGGCAGCGCGTAGAACTGGCCGTCGTGAATGCGCGAAGGCACGAGGAATTCGCGCGCGCCTTCCGGCGTGCTCTTGTAGAGCACGGGCGTTTCGACGTCGAGGAAGCCGTGCTCGTTCAAGAACTCGCGGGCGGCGGTCGAGACGCGCGCGCGCAGTTGCAGGTTCTTCGCCATTTGCGGGCGGCGCAGATCGAGGTAGCGGTACTTGAAGCGCAGTTCTTCGTTGACCGTTTCTTCGTCGATCATGAAGGGCGGCGTGAGCGAGGCGTTGTAGATTTCGATCTCATGCGCGAAGACTTCGATCTCGCCGGAGATCATGTCTTTGTTGGTCGTGCCTTCGGGACGCGCGCGCACCTTGCCGGTGACGCGAATGCAGAACTCGTTGCGAAGGGTTTCGGCGAGTTTGAAAGCGTCTGGGCGGTCCGGATCGCACACGACTTGGGCGATGCCTTCACGGTCGCGAAGATCGATGAAGATCACGCCGCCGTGATCGCGACGACGATGCACCCAGCCGGTGAGGGTGACGATTTGGTCTAGATACTTTTTGTCGACTAGGCCGCTATAGGTGGTTCTTGAAATGGTCATGATGATTCGTTGAACTTGAATGTGAGTCTGGCGTCATGCTCGCGGAGCGGGCATCCAGTGGTGCTGAAAACGCGCAGCTTCGCACCGCGCGATTTGCCCAATGACCGGTTTCGGTCTGGATTCCCGCCTTCGCGGGAATGACAAGCTAATTGGATTTGGGTCGGGGGAGCGGCTTGGACCGATTGACACGGGCGCCGCCCACCCGGTCAATTTCGGACGTTGTCGTCCGGCGGTGCACCGGGGCTTGGCAGCGTCGGGATGCTTGCCGCGGCCCACCGCGCCAGCTCGCCGTTGGTCGGCACGGGTGGCGCAGCCACGCCCATCGAAATGATGTACTTGAGCGCCTGATCGACCGTCATGTTGAGGTCAATGACGCGCGACTTCGGCACCAACAGCATGTAGCCGCCGGTGGGGTTTGGCGTCGTCGGGATGTAGACCGACACGTGCTCTTCGTCGAGCTTGCTCGCGAGTTCGCCCGTGACTTTGTTGGTCAGGAAGGCGACGCTGTGCAAGCCGGGATGCGGGAATTCGATAAGAACGGCCTTGTTGAAGGCTTGGCCGTTTTCTGCGAGCACCGGGTCCGTGAGCTGCTTGACGCTCTTGTAGATGCCACCGACGACGGGGATGCGGTTGACCATGCCGTCCCACGCTTTGGTGATGCTGGCGCTGAAAAAATGCCGCGCGATAACGCCGGTTACGAAGAGCAGCACGAATGAGAACAGGATGCCAAACCCTGGGATGATGTCACCGCGGAAGGTCGGGCGAATGACGTCCGGTAGCAGATGGCTGGTCGAGTCGAGCGTGGTCACCAAAAAATGCAACACCCAGATGGTGATGCCAATCGGCGCCCACACCAGCAGTCCCGCGAGAAGGTATTTTTTGATCACGATGCGCTCGCTCGGCCGCGTTACTTGTCGCCGCCGGCAGCCGCGGGCGCTGGGGCGGGAGCCGGTGCAGGGGCGGCAGCAGGCGTTGGCGACGCCGCTGTCGTCGTAGACGCAGGCGACACGGCGGCGCTATCGGTGGCGGGCTTGCCGCTCGTGTTCGAGCCGCCGTTGCGGAAATCGGTCACATACCACCCGGAGCCTTTGAGCGCGAAGCCGGCGGCGGAAATTTTCTTGAAGTATTTGCTGCTGTTGCACTTGGGGCAGGCCGCTATGGGCGCGTCGGCAAGTTTTTGCATGTGGTCGTTTTGGTAACCACAGTCTGGGCAGGCGTACTCGTAAATTGGCATGATCGTGGGTGAAACCGAGGTGTCCGGTGAGGACGAAATTGACGCTAAGCCTTTGATTATAAGGGCGCTGGCACCTCTTTTGTGCGGTGCGGGAAGGTTTATTCTTGCGGCCTACCGAAGCGAGGTTTTACGCCCCCGCGCGAAGTGTCGAGGAGGTCAAAACGCCTCTAAGCGACCAGTAGCGGGTTTGTGCGCCTGAGCGGCGGGTAAATCACTGGGCACACGGGCGTTTAGTCCGTAACATGGGATACATAGACGGAGACAAAAACTATGGCATTGCAATATCTCTGGTGGATCGCCGCCGCCATCTTGGTCGGCGTGGAAATGATGACGGGTACGTTCTATTTGCTGGTCGTGGCACTGGCCTGCGTAGCGGGTGGCGCGGTCGCGGCGATGGGTTACGACATTGGCTGGCAGTGGGGGGCGGCGGCAGTTGTTGAGGTGCTTGGAACGCTGGCGATCAATCGTTGGAAGCGCACTCACCAGACCAAGCCGAAGCTCTCGAACAACTTGGACATAGGCGCAAAAGTCAGTGTGCTTGAGTGGAACGAAGACGGCACAGCACGCGTCGCGTATCGTGGAACGCAATGGGACGCAGTGCTCGAATCGTCGACAACGCCACGTCGTGAACATATGGTGATCGTTGACATGCGCGGCGCGCTGCTTGTCCTCGGGCCGGTGGCAATATGAGCTTTGCTCACCTAGTTTGCGGAGGACGCAATCATGGCTGATCCGAACAAGCCGGGCGGCCCAGACGCATTCAACGCGCTGATGAAAGAGGCGACCGCGCAGATTGCTGCGCGCCTTAAGGCTGCGGCCGAAAAGAAGTCGGGCAAACGCGCGGCGTCCGGCGCGGATGCTTCGGCGCCCGCGATGGGCGACGGCGGCGACATGTCGAGCGCGGCGAGCAAATCGGGCGCACAGGTATCGGCACCTATACCAACACCGCATCACGGCTTAGAGCCTGACCGCGCGGAGTGGGACATCGTGAAAATCGCCAAAAACTTGGCGATTGGCGGCGTTGCCGCCTATGTAACTTTGAAAATTTTGGGTATTGGTAAATTCGTCTCGATCAACGGGACCAACTACAGTTTTAATGGGGAGTCCGGCATCATGAATGGTCTGTTTGGGTCGATTGTTCCACTGGCGATTTTTATCGTGGGCATCATTTTTGTCATCAAGGCGATTCGCGTGGTGCCGCAGCAGCGCGCGTTGGTGGTTGAGCGCCTGGGGCGCTTTGATCGCATCCTTGAGCCGGGGCTTCGGTTCACGATTCCGTTTGTTGATCGGGTCTCGGCGCGGCATGACTTGCGCGAAGTGCCGCTTGATGTGCCGAGCCAAGTGTGTATCACCAAAGACAACACGCAGCTGCAAGTTGACGGCATTTTGTATTTTCAGGTGACCGATCCGAAGCTCGCAACCTATGGCTCGTCGAACTACATCGTTGCCATTACGCAGCTCGCGCAGACGACGCTTCGTAGCGTCATCGGCAAGCTCGAACTCGACAAAACGTTCGAAGAGCGCGACACGATTAACCACGCAGTGGTGAATTCGCTCGATGCTGCGGCTTCGAACTGGGGCGTGAAGGTCCTTCGGTACGAGATCAAAGATTTGACGCCGCCGAAAGAAATTCTGCATGCGATGCAAGCGCAGATTACGGCCGAGCGCGAAAAGCGCGCGTTGATCGCTGCGTCCGAAGGTCGCAAGCAAGAGCAGATCAATATCGCGATGGGCCAAAAGGAAGCGGCGATTGCCAAATCCGAAGGCGAAAAAATCTCGAACATCAATCAAGCGCAAGGCGAAGCCTCGGCGATTTTGGCCAAGGCCGAAGCGAACGCGGAAGCCATCCGCAAGATTGCAATGGCCATCGAATCACAGGGCGGTTTGCAGGCGGTGAATCTGAAAGTGGCCGAGCAATACGTCGCCGCGCTCGGCAATATCGCCAAGGTTGGCAACACCATCGTGGTGCCGCAAAACATGGCAGACATTGCAAGCCTAGTCACCACCGCGACGAGTGTGTTGAAGCTACAAAAACCTTAATCGGTCGCCGTCGTCGGGACTGAGTAGGGCGGGGCACCCGCCGGCTCGTACACGCCCCACTGGCCTTACGCGCTCTACGAATTTAACCGTCCTTCAAACGGGGAATCAGAAATGAACACAGCCGCCAGACCGCATTCACCGTTTCGCGTAAGGACGCTTAGAGCGCTTCGTCGCGCCGCGACGGTCGGCGTCGCCAGTGGTGTGCTTTTGCTCTCCGCATGCGGCGACATTTCGATTTCGTTTGGCGATCCGAACGCCGTCGTCGGCAGCGGCGTGCGTGCGAGCGAAACGCGCGCGGTAGCGGCGTTCACGGCGATAGAAGCGTCCGGCGTCGGCAATTTGAAATTACGGGTCGGTGACGCGGACGGATTGAAAATTATGGCGGACGACAACTTGCTGCCGAAGATTAAGTCCGAGGTGAGGAACGGCGTTCTAATTTTGTCGTCGACCTCCGCATTGCATTCAAAGAACGACATCGTTTACGAGGTTTCTGCCAAGTCGATTGAGCGTATCGAAAACTCGGGCACGGTGTCGATTGATGCGAGCGGCTTCAACGGCGGCACGCTCAAGATCGAAACATCCGGCGTCGGCAGCACGCTGCTCGCGGGGAAGGTGGCCTCACTAAAGGTAGAGCTTTCTGGCGTTGGAAGCATCGACGCTGAGCGTCTGGTGGCCGACAAAGTGGACGCGCAACTGTCCGGCGTCGGTAGCGGCACAGTTCGCGCAGAGAAGTCAATTCACGCCGACGTGAGCGGGGTCGGCAGCCTCACGTGGAAAGGCGCCGCGACCGACGTGTCAACGAGCGTCAGCGGCGTCGGGCGCGTCAGCAAAGATTAACGGCGAATCAGCTTTTTGCGTAGAGCCACCAGCGGGCAGTGTTTTCAGGCCGTTTAGTCGTGTTGTCGACTAGCGTTAAAAATTAACTGAAACGACCGTACAGCTGTCGCTGGCGCGATAAAGCTGTGATGGTGAATGGTTTCGATATGCGCTTGCCGCGCATCGCGCACGCGACATTCGCCAGGCATCGTCAGTTCGGCGTCGTGCCGGCGGCCAGCCGAAATCCAATCGTCGCTTCAAACAAACCCACGCTATTTTTGACGCTGCTGTTGAGTGTGACTGCGGTGACGGCAGGTTCGGCTTGCAATGCCCGCAACGTTGCCGCAATCGCGGCGTCGCGCTCGCCATAAAACGTGAATACATAAATATCGCCGTGCTTCACCAACGGGCCAGGGAGTGCGCCTTCGCGTAAGTGCGAGCGCACAATCAACTCGGCCGCGGCAACCCCGCTGTCGCCATCAATCGCGCGAGTGTCGTCACGCTTGACGTTGATCGGCGCAACCGGCGACGGCGTCGAATAAGGTGACCATCGCGCCCACTTTGGTGCGATGTAACTGGCGTACGGAATGCTTAAACCCGATGCGATCGAGGGTGAGAATTTCAACGTTTCCCGCACATCCGCGCGCGCGACTAACGCGCCGCTGATGTCCTTTCGGAAGTGGCTTGGCAAGGTTCCAGCGCGGCGACGTGTACTTTGATCGGCATCGGCTTTGGTCGGGTAGAGAAACACAGGCACCGCTTGGCCTACCACCCAACCCGCTTCGCACCGGTACCGCGCGCCGTACGGAAGCACCGTGACGAGTTTGCGCGGTGCGGCGTTTTCGCCACCTGCCTCGCGTTCGAACGTCAGCGTGAGCCCTCGGCCGGTCGCGCCGCTGATGCTGACGGTGCGCCACGGCATCGCCGGATCAGCGACAAGATCGTCAGCAAGAAACGTAGAGTGCTGATCAAAGCCGCAGCACGTGTCCTTCGAGGCGTGTAACGCGTACGTTCCGGTCAAGTCTGGACACTTGGGCGCGCCCGTCGAATCCCGCCCCACGGCTGCGAGCGCAGGCCAATCGGTCGGGTAAGTGTCAGCGCGGTACTGCGATGCGGCGGCCGCGACAACCGCGATGCCCGCTGCACCGAGCAATACTCTCCCAAATCGTGTCGCGGCAAACTCCACCGCCGCGGCCCGGATTTGGTAGACATTAAGCACCTGTTCGGTCGCGACTGTTACAGCTGCGTGGCTGCCTCGATCGCTTTGATGAGTTCAGGTGTGAGCTTTGGAACGACGGCCAACGCCTTCATGTTTTCCGTTACCTGGCTCACCCGCGATGCACCGGTGATCACCGTCGAGACGTGCGGGTTTTTCAGGCACCACGCCAGCGCGAGCTGCGAGATCGTACAGCCCAAGTCGCCCGCGATAGGACGCAGTTTCTCCACGGCGGCAAGCTTTGCGGCGTCCGACACGCGCTCGGCGATCCACTCGTAACCGGGCAGCGCGGCGCGGCTGTCGGCGGGGACGCCGTTCTTGTATTTTCCGCTGAGCAAACCGGACGCCAACGGGCTCCAAATGGTGGTGCCCAGTCCAATATCGGCGTAGAGACGCGCGTATTCTTTCTCTACTTTTTCGCGAGAGAAGAGGTTGTACTGTGGCTGCTCCATCACGGGCTTGTGCAGATGATGCCGCTCGGCGATTTCGTAGGCCGCGCGGATTTCATCGGCGGTCCATTCGCTCGTGCCCCAGTAGAGCACTTTGCCCTGCGTGACCATGTCGCTCATTGCGCGCACCGTCTCTTCAATCGGCGTGTTCGGATCGGCGCGGTGACAAAACGCAAGATCCACATAATCAAGCTGAAGTCGTTTGAGCGAGCCGTCGATAGCCTGCATCAGGTACTTGCGGTTGAGCGTGTTTTTCTCATTCGGGCCGTCGTTCAAACCCCAAAAAAACTTGGTCGACACGACGACCTGCGCACGGCGCCATCCGAGCTGCTTGAGCGCTCCGCCCATGATGGTCTCCGACATGCCCTTGGCGTAAGCCTCGGCGTTGTCAAAGAAGTTGACGCCTGCATCCCAAGCGGCAGCCATGCATTCGACCGCAGCTTTGGTGTCCACCTGCGAGCCGTAAGTAACCCACGAGCCGAGCGAGAGTTCGGAGACTTTGAGGCCGGAGCGGCCGAGACGACGATATTGCATGTTTTATCCGGTGAAGAATGTGTGGTGAAGCGTGA
>Ga0209097_10001122_pt1 | contig 23564 bp, 19 predicted proteins | sample AD_UKC052_MetaG_FD_184419 | JGI IMG/M metagenome (GOLD analysis project Ga0209097, IMG submission 184419) | Active sludge microbial communities of municipal wastewater-treating anaerobic digesters from USA - AD_UKC052_MetaG (SPAdes) (version 2) | ecosystem: Engineered > Bioreactor > Anaerobic >... | reverse complement strand
AAAGGCGATGAAACAACAATCGACAAGGATTTTAAAAAGGTACTGCTGCTGATGACTGTCACCGTAGTATTTATGGGCTCTGGACGCCAGATATACCGGGCCAATGCCCTAGATAAGCACAGGACACTGGTACAGGTAAAAACAGCCGAGTTCCAAAAATTGAAGAAAGCAGCCATCGCAAAAAACAAGCTGTCACTAGCCCAAGAAAATACAGCCAACCTTTCAGAAGCCGATAAAGGCCAAAAAGTGTTCAATCAAAACTGCGCGGCTTGCCATAAGCCACATGATAAATTGGTTGGGCCGCCTGTAACAGAAATGGCTTCGCTGTACAAAGACAATCCGTCTGGTTTGCAAAACTGGATCAAAAAGCCGGGTAAAAAGAGGCCCGATTATCCACAAATGCCTGGCTTCGACGCCCAGTTGAACCAGGAACAACTAGACCAACTCTCGGCCTATATTTTAACAATTAAATAATACAATCATGATTCAGGTTTTTGCCATTATGGTCATTGTCTTCGTTGCGCTCTCTATATTTTTTATAATGAAAATCAAATCGACCACCTTAAAGATTATCAAGACTAAAGAGCTAAACAATGAAGAAAATAAACTAGAGAAAAACTACCAATTTATCAAAGGGCTTTACTAGTTAAAAAGTGCATTTCCCATAGGTAGAGCCCTAAATTGGTTTCTTGAATTCTTGTTTGGTCATAAGGCAGGATTCAATTTGCGGGAGTCGTTAAGACCATCGGTTATAGCGCGACTCTGGTGTTTTGGTTAGTTTGAAGCCCTGTTAGGAGACAGGGCTTTCTTTTTTATATCCCTTATAATCCTACCGGAATATCCCATCAGGATCGGTCACATACGACTCAAAACTCACTTTTTCGCGACGGGCATTGCGATACAGCCTGATAATCTGTTCGCTTTTGGTAATCTGTGTCGCGACTTTCCCAGACAAAACAGGGTCGGCCTTTTTGGCCAATATCCGATTGAGTTCCTGCGCCAGTATGGGTACCAAAACTTTCGGATACCGTTGGTTTTTGGTATCGATGTCCATGCTGTCTATGGTTTCAAAAGCTTTGGGGAATTCATTGTTGCTGTAATACAACGCGGCCAGGTTGAGCCGCGCTTCCTCGAAAGCAGGAGAAATCCGTAAAGCTTCTTTGTAAAACGTTTTTGCTTTTTCTTTTTGGCCGCCAATGCGATAAGCCGTCGCGAGGTTATTGAGCACCTGGATTTGATAAGGAGCGCCGGCATAGGCGCTTTCAAATGACCCGATGCTTTCTGCAATTTCATTCCTGCCAAAGTAAGCATTGCCTTTATACCAATCGATTGGGATGCTCGTTGGGTCGATCGTGTAAAAACGGCTTTGCGCGGCGTTGGCGTAAAAAAGCAGATCGTTCCATTGCGACTTTGCCTTTGCCTCGTAGAGCTGTCGCGTTTGCTTCTCGCCATAGAATCGAAATCCTGCCACCGTAACCGAGTATAAAGCGATCGCAACCAGTACAAATAATGGCCAACGGTGACTCCTTTCTTGACTGGGTTCGATTGCTCGATTCGGATCAGCGGTAAAGGCGGCAATCGCCAAAATCAACATTAATAAAACCTGATGTTCTATACGCTCCATCGGAAAATCGAGCAAGGCAATCAGCATGTATCCCGACAATCCGCCAAATAAATAAATGGCCTGCCATTTCTGAACCGTGGTTTCTGATTTTGAAATCAATAGAATCAGCCGGTAAGCGACCACAATAAAAATCAACAGGTAACCGATAAACCCAAAGATTCCGCTTTCACAAAGTACTTGCAAGAAATCATTGTGGGCGCGTTGCAGGGTTTGGATCCCGTTAGCGATGTCGAATTCATCGAGGTTTTCCAGCCCGTATTTTGGGAATTGTACCTGCCAGTTACCAAGCCCCACGCCCAAAAAAGGCTGATCTTTTACCATGGCCCACGAATGTTCCCAGTACAGCAGTCGCGATTGCAGCGTGCCGGTTTCGAAAATACGATTGGCATAATGGGTAGCGACATCGGGCGGCGTTTCTTTATCCGCTTTTGGGATGTCAACAACCAGCACCAGCACGGCAGCGAGAAGCAACGCACCCACGACGAGGTACGCCGGTTTAACTTTAAAACGGTTCCTTAAATAGCAATAGAGTAGGATAAGGATCAGGAGAAGCAATCCCGCCAACACCGTCCGTGTACGGATGATTAAAAGGATGAAAACCGCAAACCCGATTCCAAAGACGCTGATCCACCTGACTTTTTTAGACAATTGTAACCCCATCAGAAAGAACGGCAGGCAAAGGAACAATACCGAGGCCAGCAGGTTTTTATTGGCAAATAAACCCGTGATGATTTCAATTTTGCGAAACAGGTGTTGGTTTTCAACGATCGATTTCTCAAACAGTTGTACGGCCGCCGACCCAATAGCCACCATTCCAAATCCAATCCCGGAAAGAATCAGGTTGTCGGTACTGATCGTTTTCTTTCTGAGTAGCGCGATGGTCAGGAACAAAAAACCAAAAAGCAGTAAAAGTTTAGACAGTACGGCATGGCTTTCTGCAGTAAGCCGATTGGTGGTAAACCCCACCAATGAAAACAACAGGTAAATTCCAACGGATAATGAAAGTGGGTGTTTCCAGGATGGCGGCAAAAACGTCCATTTTTGTACGATGCCCAAAATTGACAACACCAGCACGAAAACGCCTAAAAGAAGTTGCCTGGGCATCAAAGCCGGATCAATAGTGGCTTTTGAATATGCAAACGGAAGCAAAATCAAAAAGGACAGGTAAAGCCATCCGGTTGGGTTGCGTGGCATGGTCGTGGGTTTGGTTACGTCCAAATATAATCAAAAACACACTATAGCCTAAAGTGAAAAGGCTTCGCCGAGGTAAAATTTAATGAGCGCGTTGTTGAACAGGAGTTCGTAGCCGGATTGGATGAGCTCTGCCTGCGATTTGTTGAACATCATCTTGGTGGTATTGAGTTCATTGATGTTGATTTTTCCGAGTTGGAATTTGAGCGCATCGGCCTCATAACTTTTCCTCGAAAATTCAAAAGCGATAGACGAAGATTCGTTTTTCTTCATAGACGTTTTGGTGTCGGTAATCGCCTTGAGTACTTCCTTAGAAAGCTGGTTGCGCATGATCTGCGTATCGAGTTTGGACTGCTTGTAGTTGATTTTATACGATTTGATTTTTGCAAAATCCTCCAACTGGTTAAAAATCGGGATGGTTAAGGTAAAACGCAACGTCTTAGAAAGGTTGGCGTCGAGCTGGTCCTTGTAATAAACATCGCTGTAAGTCATGTTGTCGCCCAAAGTAAGGCGCATCCCCAACGTTGGGTAACGTACCGAACGCGCAATACCAAGCTCGGCGCGCGCTGCTTTTTCCCTGAACAAACTCATCGCGTAAGACGGATGGATCTCGATTGCCTTGTTAATGATTGAGAATTGGTTTTCTGCCAAAGCCACATTTTCATTGATCTCTAGCTTGGGTTTGAGCAATACGATTTCTTGCTCAAGCGGTACATTCATGAGCTGTTTGAGGCTGATCAAATTGTCGGTAAGGTGGTTTTGGTTGGTGAGCAGGGTGAGTTCTTCTGTGGCTTTCTGCGATTTGACCTTAAAGACCTCACTTTCAGAAATCACACCCGAATTGAATTTGAGTTCGGCCAATTCCAATTGCTTCGCGCTCGATTGGATTTGCTCTTCATTGGCCACGATCACATCCTGCAAATACAAAATCGTGATGAATTTTTGTGCCAGGTCTATGGTCACATTGTACCGAACGCGTTCGATGTTGGCGCGGTTGATGTTCATTTCCTGTTTGTTGCGCTTGATGGTGTTGATGGCTTCAAAGCCCGAAAATAAATTGAAGTTGGCGTTGATAGAACCCGAATAATTACGGATGGCATCGGTAACGAACAAATTGGTTTTGGGATCAATCTCGCGTCCCCACGTATTTTTATTTTCGGCTTGCGCGGCCACGCTCGGCAGCAATTTTCCGTAGCTGGCTTTGTATTGATAAGCCGCATTTTCCTGGTCGTACTGTGCAGATTTGAGTTCAAGGTTCTGCTGCAATACCAGATCCAGGCAATCCTGGAAAGTCATCGCTTGCTGCGAAAAACAAAAGGATGGACAAGCAAGGGCAGCTATTAGCAAAATCTTTTTCATACCTAACTGACGCTATTGTCTATTTTGTTGAACAGTTTTTTCATGATGTATTGAAAAAGCTGCATGCGCTCGATGATCACTTCGCCCTTGAGCATATAACCCGCTTTAAGGTTGATACTCGGGTTGTATTTATCGATGTTGGCCAGGCAATAAAAGGTCTTATCTACATCCGACGGCGACACATACGTGATTTTTCCTTTAATCGCTCCATAGCGATAATAGTTGTAAGCATCGAGTTTGAGGTTGATTTCCTGTCCTTTTTCTACGTATGCGAGATCTTCTTCTTTAAGGATGACCTTGGCATAGAACTTCTCTTTTTTAGGCGCAATAATCGTGAGCAAATCGCCTTTGTTTACGATCTGTGTGTTTTGCCTGGCGTTGAAAAGGTTAGAGACCGTTCCGTCGATGGGCGATACCACTACGAGTTTCTGCATTTCGTCGGCGACATAACCCAAGTTTGATTGGCCGTCCTTGATCTGCATTTGCAGTTCCACGATGTCGCGCTCATAATTGTGGATCTGGTTGTCTACATCGATGATGCTGCGCGTCAAATCGTTTTTGGTACGGCTGTAGTTGTTGGCCAGGTTTTCAAAATCGTAGTTCTTTTCAGAGAAAGTCGATTTGACATCGGCCTGATTTTTCTTATCGTCGAGGTTGCGCGCCTTGGTGTCGGTCATTTCGTATTTAGAGATCGCGCCTTTGGCATACAACAGCGAGTCGGTCTTGAACTTATCGGTCAGGATCGTGGTCTGTTGCGACGACAAATTGAGTTTGTTGTTGAGCCATTGGATTTGCTGGGCTGCTTTTTTACGGTCGGTTTTGTAAATCCTCGATTGGATGCGCAAGAGGTGCGCCAAGGCTTTCTTCCGCTCGACGGTATTGGCGATCAGCTTGCGGATGATGACGATTTTGTTTTCCATCGAGGCCACATCGGTATTGAGGATCTCATAGTCCGATTTGGTCTTCTTGTTTTCGAGTACGAAAATCGTATCGCCTTTCTTGACTTCCTGTCCTTCCTTGACGGCGACCTTGAGGATTTTCACCTCGTTGGGCGCATTGATCTTGAGTTGTGGTGTGTCAGAAAAAATCTGTCCTTCTTTGAAACTTACGGTATCGTTTAATCTCAGGGCAAAAATTAAAACCACTACAATGATCAGGAACGCAACCAGGATCCGGTGCAGGACCTTAATAAAGTTGATCGACCTCGTGTTGTAGTACGTAGAGTTCTCCATTGGTAATTTTGTATTTTTTGGTGAATTTGATGTTGTTGATGGGTTCGTGCGAAATGATGATGAACGTTTTAGAATGGTCGTCGTTGATCAGGCTTTCTACTTTATTGCGCGATTCGATGTCCATGCCAGAGAGCACTTCATCGAGTATGATCAGCTCGGTTTGTGCAAATAGCGCGCGCAACAGCAGGATTTTCTTGCGCTGTCCTGTAGAAAGGTTCTTGCCGTTTTCATTGATGACAAACTCAAGTCCGTCTTCTTTTGAGGCGATGAAATCGTAAAAGTTGATGTCTTTGGCCAGATCCAGTATTTTGGATAGCTCAATTTCTTTCCCCAAAGCAATATTGTTGTATATCGTATCATTGAACAGGATGTCCTCGTTGGTGACGAGCAAGATTTTTTCGCCCATTTTCTCGGCGTCGTAGAATTTCTTGTCGCGGTTGTTGATGAGGATCGATCCCGATTGCGGATGGTACAGCGTGGTCAGGATCTTACTGAAAGTAGATTTCCCCGAACCGTTTTGCCCCTCGATCTTGATTTTTTCGCCCTTCTTGATTTTGAGGTTGATGTCCTTGAGGATCATTTCATGCGGCAGATAGCCGTAATGGATGCCCTGGAATTCTATCTTCTCAATCTCAAAATCCCTGATGCCTTTGCTAGAAGATGTGTTGCCTTCTTCATCAAAATCGAGGTACCTGCGCAAAATCACCTCGTTTTCCTGTAAAGTCATGTTGTCGTCGAGGATGCCTTTGAGTGAGGAGAAAATCTTAGAAGACAAGGCAATGAAGGTTACAATCTGACCCAAAGTGATGATCTGTGTCTCTATCGCCGATTTGGTCAAGAACACCACAATCAAAAGCGAAGAGAAGATGATAATCATGGCCACGACAAATTTGTTGATCAAATCTACGTAACCGTTCCTAAGTTGTATCCTGAGGTATTCATTGATGCTCGAATAGATTTTATTGGAGTGGAACCGTTCGATCTTGAAACTTTTAATAACCTGGATGCCTTCTACTTTTTCCATCATCTTGGAGATGAAATCGGCCTTGCGGATGTAACGCAAGCGCTCATTCTGCTTGAGGTAAGGCGTGATGAACTTAAACCAGAACACAAAGGAAACCATAACCGCGGCCACGATTAGCGTGAGCATCTTGTCAATAAAGAATAAGATGCACAACGAGTAAACCGATACGCTGATGTCTACCAGAATCCCGGTGAAGAATTTCATGAAGAACGTCTTGAGTTTCATAGAATCGCTCACGCGTTCCATCAAATCGCCTTTTTTATACGAGTGGATATAAGCCAGCGAAGAATTGTTGATTTTCTGGTCAAACGAAAACAAGAAATACCGGTCGAGCGCGTTGCCCAAATGCATGCTCACGAAGTTTTTATACAGCGTCGTGAACAAATCGAAAATCTTATAAACGCCCAGACCAATGGCAAACAAAACCAAAGTGTTGATGTTGTAGGTGGGCAGAACGTTATCAATCAAAATCTGGTTGGTGAAAACGGCAATCTGCGCGGTCGTAGCCGAAAACAAAGCCGCAAAAATGTATATGTACCAGAGTTTTTTGTACTCGCCCAATTGCTTGAACAGTTGCCAATAGAGGCTTCGTTTGTGTTCTGACGGATAAGTAACGGGCGCTTCGTTTTCAAAAGCGGGCTGCACAGTGAGTACAAGCGGCGAGTTGTTGCGAATTTTTCCTTTTTCTAGTTCGAGCGTCTTGAAATTGCTGGGAACCGCCGATATTTCCTGGTTCTTTAATAAATCGAATAGGAAATTTTTCTCAGCTTCGGCGTCCTTGAACCCAAAACTCTCCTTGAGGTATTTGAAATAAGTGAGTTTGTTGAACAACGTAGCGTGGCCGTTGTCTATCAGGGCTTCCGAGAAATTGATGTTGTATTCTTTAAGGTCATCCGAGCAAACCGCCAGGATTTTGTCCTCGGTTTCTACCAGGTCCCAATCGTGCTTGTTGTGCATCGATCGGTTTTTGATTTCCTGCAAAGTGAGGAAATATTGGCTGCCTTTTGCGGGGTCAAAAACCCTAAACTTCTTGCCTTTCATTTCGCTTACCACCACGTAACGGTGGCTGCTTTTGTGTTTTACCTGTAAAATGAAAGGGAAAAGGGTTTCAATCGCGGCTTCATTGCCTTCGATGTAGTTGGCGTCGAGGAGTTTAAACTCGGCCCGAAATCCGTTTTCGTCAAAAAAGTCTTTTAAGTCAGACACGCGTGAACCCTTTTGATCCAGCGGAATACGCTCCTCGATGTATTTGCGCGAGATATTCTTTTCAAAAATGTTGAAAACAGTCTTGATGGCGCTTACACCACAGTCGTTGCTCTTTAATTGTTGGTCAGTCTTTGGCATAGATTGTTGGGGTTATCTTTCCAATTCGCGGTTAAGTCAATGTTATCATTTCGTTAACTACGGGAATATTTGCCAATATTAACCCAAATCAATCTATACCTCCTAAAATTTTCCGCAACTAACACGAAAAATCGGTAAACTGCTAAAATTTAGCGGATTATTTAAATCGAGAAGTTGAATTTTCTTACCGTTAAAGCACTACTTCAGGGAAGTACAAAGTAAACGTAGCACCTTGTCCCAGTTGCGATTTCGCCACGATAAAACCTTGGTGTGCCTGCATGATTTTCTTGCAAAGCGCCAGCCCGATTCCAGAGCCTTGGTACTCAGACTGCGAATGTAGCCGCGAGAAAATATTGAAGATCGAATCCACAAATTTCTGCTCAAAACCAATACCGTTGTCAATAAAAGAAATGGTGTGGTAACGTTTTTCGGGTTCGCCCATAAAGTCGGCATTGACCGATATTTGCGACGCTTCTATCCTGATTTGTGATACCGTTCCGTCGGCCACATATTTGAGCGAATTCAGGACGATATTAGAAAACAATTGCTTGAGTAAAAACGGCACGCCTTTAATTACCGGCATCGCACCCATTGTAATCACGGCTTGTTTTTCGTGGATCATTTCGGCGAGGTCGGCAATGGCACTTTCCAGTATCGGTAATATTTCAACCGTCTCAAAAGACGCATCGTTGTGCTTGATGCGCGTGTATTTGAGGATGTCAATGAGCAGCGTCTGCATCCGGTTGGCCGAGTGGTTCATGCGCTTGATTGATTCCGAAACGCCTTCAGACACTTCATCACGATCGAGTATGCGCGACGAAATAAGCTGAATTTTGCGCAACGGCTCCTGCAGATCATGCGTACTGATCCAGTTGATGTTCTCGAGCTCAGAATTGGTTTCGTGCAACACTTCGCTGAGTTTGCGATAGCGTTCTTCCTCGCGGCTCACCAGCAGGTAATTCACTTGTTTTTGCAAAATGTGCGCGTAGTTGGCCGAAGCGTTGAGTTCGGGTTGCAGCCAGGGTTTGCTTTGGCATTTGACGATTTCCTTCCAAAGCCCAAACGAATTTCTTGGCGATAATCCTTTCTCATCTTTTACGATGGCCTTTGCCGGATCGCCTGCCCAGTTTACTTCTGTCAGTGTTTCTGGGCGGTACCAGATGATCCCATTGTTGGGATCGCCCGCTAGTGCAAAGTAAACAATCCCCGACACCGCTAAACATTCGTCGAATTCGGGGTAATGGTCTATGAGTTTGTCGGTATGAAAACCGGTATTGCGGGCATGTGAGGAAAGCCACTGCGTGAGTTTCAGCACATCGGCGTCCGACGGCGTTTCCCCGTTCTCATACACCACGCCATCAAACACTATAGAAACGCCAGTGGCATTGCACAATTGCAATAAATGGGGTTCATTGGCAATGGCTTCAAACGACGCTTCGGTAGGCGCAAAGGCAATCCCGTTGAGTTTTTCGAGTGCCTGGTTGACCTTGCGTGCCACCTCATATTCCTCATTGGACTGGCGCACCTGGATCTGCGAGGTAATGAAATGCCCCTGTAGTTGCGCCGCCAAACGCACTTCCGGACTAAGGTTTTTGGGTGAGTAATGGTGGCAGGCAATAAGGCCCCAGAGCTTTTTTTGGTAAATGAGCGAGATGGTCAGTGTTGCGCCCACGCCCATATTTTGCAAGTACTGCACATGAATCGGCGAGGTACTGCGCAGTATTGAAAGGCTCAGGTCGAGGTTTTTGTTTTCAAGGTCATCAATGGTGAAAATCGGCACTGGCGTGTAATTGATATCGGCGATTAACCGAAGCAGATTTTTCATATACAATTCCCGGGCCTGCACCGGAATGTCGGTATGCGGATAGTGAAGTCCCAGGAACGGTTCAAGGTCATCGCGCACGCTTTCTGCAAAAACTTCCCCGTTGTAATCGCGATCAAAACGGTAAATCATGACACGGTCGTATCCTGTCACTTCACGCGTCCCTTTGGCGACCATCGCGCAAAGCTCCTGTAGTGAATGCGTGTCGTGCATGTAGGAGAGGAATTGTGAAGTTTGGTTGTACACGTCGGCTTGCACCTTTTGTGCTTCTACGATTGGCTCGGCTTCTACGATATAGGTTTCGGCGCTGCGGTGTACCGTACACAGAAAATGCCGGTTGTTGAACGCTAATTTCAGCGGTGATGCCGACGACGACGACAGCTGGCTCGCGATGTAATCTTTGAGCAGTAAAAGCGGTACTGATCCAAACGCCTCCATAAAATTTTTGCCTAGCAGCTGGGCAGGCGTGAAGCCAATAAACTCGGTCGTATTGGCGCTGCAATAATCAATCCCAAAATCTTTTACCCGAAGCCCCAATAAAAAACCATGCGGCTGTATGCTGCCGGGAATATGTACGGGTTCGTGCTCGCAGTTGGTGAGGTTAACGATATCACGGTTGACTATGTCTTTGATGTTCATGCGGGCTGTGCGGTTTTGGCAAAATGTTGGCGGATGGCTTCAAAAGCGAACACAGCGCCCTCAATAATGGCTTCCTGTTGGCCGGAATCGGATGCGTATTGCGTTAGGCCTTTGAGAAAAATTTTCCAGTGACTGCCGGTTTGGTTGCCATAGCCGTAAAAGTAGGCCGCACCATTATCGGAGTTACGTCCGAGTGTTTGCTCGACATTCTTGAGGATGAACCGGCCACCCAAGGTCGATCCTTCGATTACATAGAAAATCCCCATGGCGAAACCGTTAGAAAATGGACCTTTTTTAGACAAAGGACGTTCTTCAGACTGCGGTTTCAAGTTTATAAAAGCAAGGTCTCGATCAAGCCACTGTGTTTTGAGTCGGCTTTGGCTATCGGGAATATAGATTTGGAGTTGTGGGAATATATGTTGTTCGGCATCAGCGACAACCTCGCGCATGAGCGAAAGGTATTCAAAATAAACCGCATCGGTAAGTGTAGGTTTTAACAATTCGGCCGAGAGCGGTATTTGTTCCAGCTCGCGATGCACCACGGCGGTTGCGGCGCGCAACCGGTCTAGGAAAGCGCTTGAATTCACCGTTTCGGTCAAGTAATTATCGGTATGCATTTCAATTCTGGTAAAGGAAATTCTGGGGATTAGGGATAAAATTGGTCCAATCGATGTTAATCGCATGTTCAATCGATCGGCGCAGTGACTCGAAAGAAACCGACTTTGGCACGTAAAAATTCGCACCCAGTTCGCGGCTTTTCCTGATGAGTTCTTCATCGTTCGACGTAGAAAAAATGACAATCGGCAAATATTGCGACGCGTCTTTGCTCCTCAGGATTTCAAGTACATCAAAACCGTTGAGTCCCGGCATATTCAAATCAAGGAATAAAATATGCGGATGCGGCGGCGGGTTGTCTATGATATGCAGTAATTGCGAGCTTCCGCCAAGTGTTACCACTTCAATGTTTTGGTCTATCGATTCGGTTGCTTCCCTAAAAAAATCAAGGTCTTCCTTGTCATCGTCGGTGTAGAATATAGTCATTTTTGTAGTTTTCATGGCGCCAATTTTAGGGTCAATGTCTCCAAAGGTACCATTCGGGTTTCAAACCCTTTTATCAAAATTCCACGAAAATGTTATAATAAAAAAGCCTCTCGCGAACGAAAGGCTATAGTATTGAAAAGATTTTGACCGCTACAGTTTGTGCATATTGGCAGCCAAAGTCTCTATAAATTTGCTGATTGGGCCTTTAACCATCATGGCCATCATGGCGTTGAACTCGCCGTCGAAATGCAATTGCACGTCAGATTTCTGGTCAGCAACGCTGTCAATGTTCGCCGTCAATGTAAAGGGCAGTTTATCACTGGCCGCACCCAATACAATCTTGTTTGGCGCTACTTTTTCTTTCATCTTGAGTTTGATTTCGGGCATTCCTTTGAGCCCAAACAAGAACGCGTCGTCACCCAAAACCTCAAACTTGGCAATGGTATCAGGCATGAGTTTTTCAAAATTCCTGATATCGGATAGCGAATCAAATAAATGTTGTGCAGATTGGTCTACTGAAACTTTAGGGCTTTCTAAATTCATGGAAAATTAATAGGTTATGGGTTGAATTATTTTTTTTAAGGGGCGTTTCCCTGCGGGCATTCGGCTTGGCAGCCTCGTGTCCCTGCGGGTCGCGCTGTCCGCTCTATCTTTTGCTCCTGGCGTCGCAAAAGGATGCCGCTTCCATCGCTAACGCAGCTTCGTTACACTTCGATGCCCCAAGATTCCGGAGCCGTATTCCACTCCTTGAGTATTTCTTGTTCTGATTCGGTAATATATTTCTTGGCGACCGCCAGGTTGAGCAGGCTTTCGTAGTTGCTCAAGGTGAACAGGTCTACGTGCGCGTCTTTAAAACTGGTCTCGGCGGTTTCAAAACCATAGGTAAAAATCGCCGCCATACCTTTGATATTGACCTGCGCCTCGCGCAAAGCTTCAACAGCATGCAGGCTGCTTTTTCCGGTACTGATGAGATCTTCAATCACCACGACATTCTGGCCTTTCTGCAAAAAGCCTTCTACCTGATTCTGGCGACCGTGCTTTTTAGGCTCGGGGCGTACGTAAACAAACGGTAATCCCATGTACTCGGCAACGAGTATCCCAATGCCGATAGCACCTGTGGCTACGCCGGCAATTACGTCGGGTTTGCCAAATTGCTTTTCGATGTGTTTTGAAAATTCCTCGCGGACGTAGTTCCTGATGGCAGGGAAAGACAGGATCAGCCGGTTGTCACAATAAATCGGAGACTTCCAACCCGAAGCCCATGTAAAAGGATTTTTCGGATTCAATTTAATTGCATTTATTTGCAAAAGCAATTCGGCGGTCTTTTCGGCTGTGTCTTTATTGAAAATCATAATTACAAATGTATAAAGTTTTTGTAAACGATAAACCTCTTTTTCTAACAAATGAAATCGTCAAAGAGACCGATTTTAAATTGTTCTTGTTAGAAAGCATTGATATTGAACAGCTTATTGTTAAGATGTTCAATAACAAGATCAAAAAATGCTACCTCTATTACCCCGATGAGAAAGTGATTTTCAAGAAATTGAAAGAAAAAATCCCTGTCCAGAAAGCCGGAGGCGGGCTCGTTTACAACAAAAACGGTGAAGTGCTTTTCATTTTCCGCAACGGCAAATGGGATTTACCCAAAGGCGGCAAGGAAAAAGGAGAGAAGATGAAGCTCACCGCGATGCGCGAAGTAGAAGAAGAAACCGGCGTCGACCAGCTCAAAATCGTCAAGAAACTACAGAAAACCTACCACGTTTTTCGCCGCAATGGCAAGTACAAGCTCAAAATCACGCATTGGTATGAAATGCATTCTGGTTTTGAAGGCATTCCAACGGGACAGCTAGAAGAAGGCATTGAAAAGGCCGCCTGGCTCAACCCGCATGAGATAGAGCAGGCGCTCCAGAACTCCTACGAGAACATCAAACTGTTGTTTCAAAAAGAAGCGTCGCTGCAATAGCTCAATTCAGTATGCGATACACCGGATACTGCAAATGCGCCTTTTCATAATACCTGGAATGTTTGTAAATCCAGTCGAGCTGCGCCTTTGCATCGGCGGCAAATTTTGCATCTGTTTTCTTTTTCAATTCTAAATCCGATTTCAGTTTCGCATCGCTTTTGAGCAACTGCGCCGCCAAATCTTCAAAAACATAATCCGAATAGCCTTCTTTCTGCTGCAGCATCGTGTCAAAGAAATTCCAGTTGAAGAACGAATCCACGGCTTCGGGCTCTAAAGTTTCCAACAAGTATTTAACGCCTTTTTGGTTGGTTGAAAATAGATAATCGCCCTTGCGGAAATTCGCTTTCATTTGGCTTGCGATGACTTGGGTGTCGCGATGCGGATAATGGCCCTCATAGGCATTTTGGCTTGTTTTGTAATCGGCAATCCGATAGCTTTCAACGGCAATGACCGTATCGTTTTGGATTTGCCTGAATTCGATTTTGTTAGATTGCAACAAATCGATAACGGGCCAAAATCCCTGCGGAACCACATACGCCTGCGGAATAACGACTTCCTTAACAGGTTTATAATGATCCAGATAGCGAATGTCCCTTTTATACGGTTTGCTCCTGTCGTAAAACAAACGGTTTCCCGTGGTTGCCTCACTTTTTTTATAACTGCCTTCATAGCCCAGGAACGACAGTTGAGAAACTTTTGAACTGTCGATAGCCCAACGCACCGGATAATTTTTTCCGGTGGTATATTGCTTCTCATTTTCAATCCGTTTGGCCTTGATTGCCGCGAAATGCTTGTCAGTGTAATCGATGGTTTGCTGGATAAACGCGTAGTTGGCCTTGACGCGGTCGGCGTACTTTTTAAGCATGTGCGTTTCTACGACAAATCCCAGCGTATTGAACAGTGAGGTATAGCCGGTCGCGAATCTAGGGCTTTCAAAAAACTGCACAAAACCCTTATCAGGTGTGGTTTCCCAAGCATTGACATAAGGCGTGGTTTCTATTTTTTGCTGTTTGAGGCTGGCCAAGAGTTCGGGCACCATTTCGTCCCTGAAATACACGCCAAGTGGCTGGCCCAATTTGTCAGGCTGCGTCATGATGTAGGTGAGCGTGTATTGGTAATCGGCGCCATTGCTCACATGGTTGTCTATGAAAACATCGGGTTTCGTCAAATGAAAAATGGTTGCAAAGCTCCGGGTGTTTCTGGTATCGGCCTTGATGAAATCGCGGTTGAGGTCGAAATTGCGCGCGTTGCCACGAAAACCGTATTCTTCGGGACCTTCCTGATTCACACGCGAGGTAGAATTCCTGTTGAGCGCACCACCGATGTTATACACCGGAATGGCCACGACCACCGTATTTTTAGGTACGTTGATTTTCCCCAAAGCCAAATCCCTAAACAGCATCATCGTGGCGTCGATACCATCGGGTTCGCCCGCGTGGATGCCGTTGTTGATGAGCAATACCACTTTGTCCGACAGTTTCGCAAAGTCGAATTGTTGGGCTGGGTTGAAGGTAACGATATGAAGTGGTTCGCCCGAATCGGTAGTACCCATTTCGCGCATTTCGATCGACTCGAAATCGGTATCGAGCAGTTTAAAATATCGGATGGTTTCGGCATAGGTCGCCGATTGGTTGCCGTTGCCTTTTTCAAAGTAAGTATTGTATTTGGCTTGCCCGAAATTAATAACAGGAAGTAAGAGCAACGCGGTCAGGAGTGATTTCATAGTGTGTTTTTAAACGATCAAAAGTAAATATTTTTACTGTCGGATGCACCATCGGGATTTGCGTTACCTTTGTGCCATGACAAAATACCATTCCAACAACATCCTGCTCAACCTGGGTATAGAAAACCTCAATGACATGCAGGTCGCCGCGCAACAAAGCATTCTCGCAGACAACAACATTTTGCTACTTTCTCCAACAGGTTCGGGAAAAACACTGGCTTTTTTGCTCCCGATTTTTGAACTCCTCGATCCCGAAGCCAAAGGCGTGCAATGTTTGGTTTTGGTGCCCTCGCGCGAACTGGGCTTGCAGATAGAAAAGGTCTGGAAAAAAATGGGAACCGATTTAAAGGTCAACGTCTGTTACGGTGGTCATTCCATAGATACCGAAATCAAAAACCTTCGCCATCCGCCTGCCATTTTAATCGGAACGCCCGGAAGGATTGCCGACCACATGGATCGCGGCACGTTTTCGCCCGACAGTATCCTAACCCTTGTGCTTGACGAATTCGACAAATCGCTGCAATTGGGTTTCCATGAAGAAATGTCGTTCATCATCAACAAATTGACCAAGGTGAACAAGCGCATATTGGTGTCGGCGACCTCGGATATTGAAATCCCACGCTACACCAAAGTGTCACATCCTACGATACTCGATTTTATTCCTGAGGAAAAGGAAAGCGAAAACCTCTCCATAAAAATGGTCGTGTCTAAGGACAAGGACAAAATAGGCAGCCTGTTCCATCTCATTTGCAGCCTCCAGTCAGAAACGGCGCTGATCTTCTGCAACCACCGCGACGCCGCCGAACGCATCAGCGAAAGCCTCAACCAAAAAGGAGTTTACGCCACCTATTACCATGGCGGCATGGACCAGGACGAACGCGAACGTGCCTTAATCCAGTTTCGAAACGGCAGCGTGAATTATCTCGTGACCACCGATTTGGCCGCGCGTGGGCTCGACATTCCCGAAATGAAAAATGTCATCCATTACCATTTGCCGTCAAAAGCCGATGAATTCACACATAGAAATGGTCGTACCGCCAGGATGCAAGCTTCGGGAACGGCTTACCTCATCATCCACGACAGTGAAAAGCAATTCGATTATATCGATTACGCGATGCCGAAACTTACGGTTGACCAAACATCAACTTTGCCCAAACCACCAGAATTCCAGACGATTTACATCAGTGGTGGCAAGAAAAACAAGCTCAATAAGATTGATATCGTGGGTTTCTTTTCTCAAAAAGGGAAACTGGAAAAAGGAGACTTGGGTTTGATTGAAGTCAAGGATTTCATTTCTTTCGCGGCGGTCAAGTCTAAAAAAGTCAAGGACTTGCTCAAAAACATCCGCGACGAGAAGATGAAAGGGAAGAAGTATAAGATTGAGGTGGCGCGCAATGTGGTGAAGAAGGAAGAGGAGAGATAAACACAGATTGCACAAATTGCCACAGATTTTTTACCGAACTACATCTGCGCAAATCTGTGCCATCTGTGTTTCATTTTTCACAAAATCGACGCTACTTATTTCACCTTCACCGAACCCGGCACCAAAACCGTATAATCGCCGCCGTTGCGGATCACGTCGCGCACAATGCTCGAACTGATGTATGACGTATTGGCCGCCGTGAGTAAAAACACCGTCTCAATCTTTGACAACTTTCTATTGGTATGGGCGATGGCTTTCTCGAACTCGAAATCGGCAGGATTTCTCAGGCCGCGCAGGATGAAGTTCGCCTTGAGTTTTTTGCACAAATCAATCGTAAGTCCTTCATAAGTAACTACCGACACCGATGGTTCATTGGCAAAAGCCTCTTCAATGAAGCGCTTGCGGTCTTCGAGCGGAAACATGTATTTCTTCTCGGCATTGATCCCGATGGCCACGACAATTTCATCGAATAGCGGAATGCTGCGTTTGATGAGGTCGTAATGGCCGTTGGTTATGGGGTCGAAGGATCCTGGGAATATGGCTTTTCTCATGGGTTTAAGTCGAAAGTCGAAAGTCGAAAGTCGAACGGGAAAGCCGAACGAGATAGACGAAAGACTGTGGTTTTACAATCCGTTATTTTTAAGGGCCAATTCAATTGCATTGGTGAACAAATCTTCTAGCGAAATTCCGGCGGCTTTGGCTTGCTGCGGAATCAGGCTTTCGGTGGTGAGACCGGGAATTGTGTTCATTTCCAGCATGTACGGCTCATCGTTTACAATAATGAATTCACTGCGCGAGAAGCCTTTCATCTTTAAGATTTCGTAGGCGCGTTTGGCCGTATCGGCTACTTTTTGGGTGAGTTCGGGTGAAATCCTGGCAGGTGTAATTTCCTGGGATTTACCGAGGTATTTGGCTTCGTAATCAAAAAAGTCGTTTTCGGACACGATTTCTGTCATGGGCAAAACGGTGATTTCGCCTTTGTAATTGATGACACCCACCGAGACTTCGGTGCCGTCGAGGAAACTCTCTATAATTATTTCGTTGTCTTCTTTATAGGCCATTTCTATCGCGATGGGCAATTCGGCGGCGGTTTTAACTTTAGAGATGCCAAAGCTCGAACCCGATTTGTTGGGTTTTACGAAACACGGCAAACCGACTTTGGACACAATGGCGTTGGTGTCTATGTGTTCTCCTTTGTTGAGGTAGAACGACACGGCGGTTTTGATTCCGTAAGGTTTGAGTACCGATAATAGATCGCGCTTGTTGAACGTTAACGCGGCTTGGTAGTAGTCACACGAAGTTTGTGGGATTTGAAGCAGTTCAAAATACGCCTGCATCAGGCCATCTTCGCCAGGCGTGCCGTGGATGGCGTTGAACACCGCATCAAAAGTGATCTTGTTGCCGTTTACCGTGACCGAGAAGTCGTTGCGGTCTATGGGATATTCATTTTGCGATGCATCGACATACACCCATTTGTCCTTAAAAATATGCACGCGAAAACCGTTGTATTTGGTTTTGTCGAGAAATTGGTATACGACGCCGCCGCTTTTGAGGGAGATTTCAAACTCGCTGGAGTAGCCGCCCATGATGATGGCAATGTTTTTCATTTGAGGTACAGGGTTTAGGGTACAGGGTTCAGGTTTCGCGGATGCCTAGCCCTGATGGCAGCGGCATCCTTTTTTGCGCTTCTTTAGCGCAGAAAAGATACAGCGTACAGCAGGATTAGCTCCTAAAAATCCCAAACAAAATTATCATTTTTTTTCAAACCAACTGCCTTTAGTATTTTATATCTTTGCACACGAGCGGCGATTGGCCCAACCATTACCAGTAAAAATTAACGCAACATGACTTTACGCGAATACCTCACGAGCAAAAACTTTTTCATACAGATCCTGATTGCCATGGCCATTGTTTTCGTATTGGGTTATTTGTTCATGCATTGGCTTACTTTTACCACAGACCATGGTGATGAAATTTTGGTGCCCGATTTGCGCAAATTCTCCGAACAACAGGTGGAGGAGAAGCTTGATGCGATCAACCTCGAATACGTACTGCTGGACAGCGTGGATTACCGCAAGGATTTTCCCAAGCATACGGTGGTAGAACAAGACCCGATTGCGGGTTCTAAAGTCAAGGAAGGCCGCAAGATATACATCAAGATCAATTCATCGGGTTTTAGCACCGTGAGGATCCCCAACCTGATTGAAAAAACCTACCGCCAAGCCGTGCCCACTTTAAAGGCGCTTGGGCTGGAGGAAGGAAAGATTACCTACAAACCCTACCTGGGCCGTGACATGGTACTTGAAATGCACTTCAATGGTAAGAAACTCAATCCTGGGGACAAGGTTTTCAAATCCTCAAAAATTGATTTGGTTTTGGGCGACGGAAAAGTCGGATTTGAAGAAGAAGTAGATACCACGGCCACCGATCCAGAAGTACCGAATGAATAGTAACGACGAACTTCCCGAAGAATTAGACGACAATCTATTCGAGCATTTGCGTGTTGATGTCCCCAAAGGGCAAGAATTGTTGCGTATCGATAAATTCCTGATGCATTTCATTGCCAACGCTACGCGCAGCAAAATCCAAAAAGCGGCAGAAAACGGAGACATTTATGTGAATGATGTGCCCGTAAAATCCAACTACCGCGTAAAGCCGCTCGATGTGGTGCGCATCCTTTTGGCGCATCCGCCTTATGAGAATCGGGTGGATCCCGAGAATATTCCGCTCGATATTGTGTATGAAGACGACGCTTTGTTGCTCATCAACAAGCCACCGGGGCTCGTGGTGCATCCGGGTCACGGCAATTACACCGGGACTTTGGTGAACGCACTGGCGTACCATTTTGAGAACCTGCCGATGAACTCGAGCGAACGTCCCGGATTGGTTCACCGCATCGACAAGGACACTTCGGGACTTTTGGTGATTGCCAAAACCGAATCCGCCATGACGCATTTGGCCAAACAGTTCGAGGCGAAAACCTCCGAACGCGAATACATTGCACTGGTTTGGGGCAATGTCAAGGAAGATGAAGGGACTATTGAAGGCAATATTGCACGCCATGTCAAAGATCGCATGCAGATGCAGGTTTTTGCTGATCCCGAAATTGGTAAACCCGCCATCACGCATTACAAGGTTTTGGAGCGATTTGGGTATGTGACGTTGGTTTCGTGTATTTTAGAGACTGGGCGTACGCACCAGATTCGGGTGCATATGAAACACATCGGGCACCCGCTTTTTAATGACGAACGCTACGGCGGACATTTGATTTTGAAGGGCACGACGTTTACCAAATACAAGCAATTCATAGACAACTGTTTCAAGATCTTACCGCGCCAGGCGTTGCATGCCAAAACCTTGGGCTTTGTGCATCCAACAACGGGTGAAATGATGCGATTTGATACCGAACTGCCAGATGACATGAAAGAAGTCATTGAAAAATGGCGCGGTTATGCCAAGTCGAATATGGCCGAGGAAGACGACGAGGTGTAGCTAGTCAGGATAAATTTCCTGCATGTGTGTGATTCCTTTTTGAATCATTTCCTTCAAGATATCAACATTGACCTCTTCGAGTTTTTTTATATAAATGCAACCTTTTCCGGTTTTGTGCTTCCCGAATTTTTCGAGTAATTTTTCGCGTCCTTCAAACAGGGAAATGTAAAGCGCAAACGCGTCTTTCCTTGGTGAAAAGCCAGTCAATGGCGCGTCACCTTCACGTCCAGAATCGTATTTGTAGTGATAACTTCCGTAACCGATAATTGCAGTTCCCCACATTTTTGGCTTGAAACCCGAGGCCGTCTCGAAGATTTCGACGATTTTGACACTGTCGGCACGCTTGGCTTCATCGGGCACCGTATTGATGAAATCGGTTACGCTGTTTTCGTTTTCTGTGGTTTTGTTTACTGTCGCCATTTTTTGAGGATATAGGGTTCAGGGTGCAGGGTTCAGGGTTCAGGGTGCAGGGTTCAGGGTTCAGGGTTCAGGGTTCAGGGTGCAGGGTGCAGGGTTCAGGGTGCAAGGCGCAAGGTGCAAGGTGCAAGGCTCAGGTATCAAGGGCTTTGTACCCTGAACCCTGCACCTTGTCACTTTTTCTATCGCAATTCCTTAAACGTATCGCCCTGATTGATGTCGCCCGATTTGAAACCTTTATTGAACCAATGCATCCGTTGCTCAGAAGTGCCGTGGGTAAAACTATCGGGAACCACATGGCCTTGCATTTTGCTTTGTATGGCATCATCGCCCACGGCATTGGCGGCGCTAAGGGCTTCCTCGATGTCGCCGGGTTCCAGGACACTGTTCATGTTTTCGTTGTAATGCGTCCACAATCCCGCGTAGAAATCGGCTTGCAATTCGAGCGCAACAGACAATTTGTTGGCCTCGGCTTCTGATAAGCCTTCCTGGTCGCGTCGCATTTTTGTTGAAGTCCCAAGCAAATTTTGTACGTGGTGGCCCACTTCATGCGCAATGACATAAGCGATGGCAAAGTCTCCGCCTTCTGCGCCAAAACGGCTCTTGAGTTCTTCAAAAAAAGCCAGATCCATATAGACTTTCCTATCAGCCGGGCAATAAAATGGGCCCGAGGCTGCTGTTGCCGAGCCGCAACCAGTCTCTACATTGCTTGTGAACAACACCATTTTGGGTTCTTCGTAGGTCAGGTTGTTTTCGGCGAATATTTTTTTCCAGACATCTTCGGTATCGGCCAGGACGGTTGCGGCGAATTCCCCGAGTTGTTTTTGTTCGGGTGTGAGCTCCACGGCGGTTTGCTCGGTTTGCTGCCCGCCTTGCAATTGTTCGAGTACCGGCGTGAGTTGTTGGGCGTTTTGTCCGCCAAATAAATTAATCAGCAGGATGATGATCCCGATGACTCCGCCACCCAAGGCTACTTTGCCGCCAGACATACCACGGCGGTCTTCCATGTTGTCACTTTGTCTTCTTCCGATCCATTTCATGTGATATTGTTTTAGGTGATACTTTCTTTTTCATTTTTGATGCTGCGGCTCGGATCGATCCATTTGGCGACGACTTCCTCAAGCGTTTGCTTGACAATCGGTTTGGAGACGTAATCGTCCATACCGGCTTCGAGGCATTTTTCTTTCTCGCCGATGACCGTTCCGGCCGTTAACGCAATAATCGGGACATGGCTTTGTTGTAGGTCACGTATTTTTTGTGTGGCCTCGTAACCATTCATCACCGGCATTTGCACATCCATAAAGATAACATCTATTTTGTTTTGGCCAAATATAGTTACGGCTTCTTGTCCGTCGGCGGCTTCTATTATCGTGGCGTTGGGTAGTATTTGCATGATGAGCGTCTTGGCGAGCAGCATGTTGATTTTGTTGTCTTCTACTAGTAACACTTTGATGGGAACGCCCGCAACGGTCTGGTGCGGCGCAATGCCCGATAAAACCGCGTCGTCTTTTTTTGCTTTTTCCTTGTTGGCGTCGCTGAACTTAAAGGTCACAAAAAAGAAAAATTCACTGCCTTCGCCAAATTTACTTTCAAGCTCCAGGTGGCTGTCCATGAGGTTGAGCAGTTGGTTGGAGATCGAAAGTCCCAAACCGGTACCCCCGAATTTTTTGGTGGTGGAGGAGTCTTCCTGTGAGAATGCGTCGAATATTTTTTCCTGATTGTTCTTACGGATGCCAATACCGGTATCTTTCACCGAAAAACGCAAAGTGACCAGGTTTTTACTTTTGGAAACCACGTCGATACCCAGCGCAATCTTTCCTTTTTCTGTGAATTTGACTGCGTTGCCCAGCAGGTTGATTAAGATTTGCTTGAGACGGATGTAATCAATCCAGACAAATTTGGGTACTTCGGGGCCAATGTTACAAACCAGTTCAATGGGCTTGCTGTTGGCATCATAGCGGATGAGTTCCATTACCTGGCCGGTCAATTCGCCGAGGTTGTACTTTTCTATATCGAGCTCTAATTTCCCCGATTCGATTTTAGAGAAGTCCAGGATGTTGCTGATGACTTCCATGAGTAAATGCGCCGATTGGTTGATCGTGTTCATGTATTGTTTCTGCAACCCTTCGAGCTTGGTGTTCATGAGTAAGTCGGTGAACCCGATAATACCGTTGAGCGGCGTCCTGATTTCGTGGCTCATATTGGCCAGGAATTCAGACTTGGCGCGGTTGGCGGCTTCGGCGTACTCTTTGGCCTTGATGGCTTCCTGGGCTTCCATGCGTTGGGTGATGTCGATGAAAATACCTTCGATCAGATCGATCTGGCCGTCTTTGTAGATTGCCTCACCAAATTCCTCCACCCAGGCGAGCTGTCCGTCCTTGCGAATGATGCGGTACACAAAGTGATACGGCTTGTTCTCGGCAAGACATTCGCGCTGCGCATTGACGATTTTTTCCTTGTCATCGGGATGCAGGATGTTGTAGAAGAGCAGTTTGTTGCTCAAAAAGTCCGATTTGGGGAAACCGGTGAGTTTTTCAATCTGGTCGTTGAGGTAAATCTTAGAAAAGTAAGCGTCGTTTTTAGACAGGTACACCACGCCGGGAATGTTGTTGGCGAGCAGCCTGAACTTTTCCTCATTTTCAAGAATTATTGCCTCGTTGATGTTGCGCTCGATGGCGTAAGAGATGTTGTTGGTAAGGGTTTGGAGCGTGTTGATTTCATCGGCGGTCCATTCGCGCTCTTCTTTCTCTACGATGAAAACGATGAACCCGTAGAGGCTTTCCTTTACAAAAATCGGCAGGAACAAAATAGACTTGGTGCCCAGCGAGGTAAGCAATTCCCTGGTGTTGTCATCCTTGATCTTGCGGATGATCGAGAAATACGGCTTGCGTTGCCACAAACATTCCATCACGTCGGGAATTTTGTGGTGCGGCACTTGCAAAATCAACGGGTTGAGCTCGGCAAGCGTACCGGTTTCACTGAGCCAGCGGTATTTTTGCACCACGCGGTTGTTCTCGGCGTCATTTTCAAAAAACGACAATTTGTCTACCAGGGTAACGCTTCCGATGGTTTCAAGGATGCCCTGAAAAATTTCCTTGGTGTTTTTAGACAACAGGAATTTTTCTGTGTTTTTAGAAATCTCGCTGAGGATGTCGCTTTTGTATACCAGTTTTTTCTCGGCTTCGATGCGCATCTGTGACTCAATGGCGATGGCGATCAAATCGGCAATAGACCGTGAGAAATTGATGTCTTCATTATCCCATTCCAGGT
>Ga0209097_10001115_pt1 | contig 23674 bp, 20 predicted proteins | sample AD_UKC052_MetaG_FD_184419 | JGI IMG/M metagenome (GOLD analysis project Ga0209097, IMG submission 184419) | Active sludge microbial communities of municipal wastewater-treating anaerobic digesters from USA - AD_UKC052_MetaG (SPAdes) (version 2) | ecosystem: Engineered > Bioreactor > Anaerobic >... | reverse complement strand
CCCTGCTCTTTCTCTTATCCGTAAAAAGATCAATGAGCCCCTTGGTAGCCGTTGCCTTCCAGTTACGAATCTGACCGGGATGAACCTGATACTGACTGGCCAACTCCGCCGATGTCTTCTGCTCCCGGATCGCTTCCAAGGCAACTTTAGCCTTAAATGACGGCGTGTGTTTCCTCCTTAAATTATCCACTTGGTCCTCCTCTTTTTTGCTCCCAAGTGTAACTTAACACACTGTCCAAATTTCGGGGTCCATTATATATTGCTGCATAGAGTCCACTACGTATTCTGTGCGTGATGGATGTCTTTATTATTCATCCTTACGGAGGTCCTTCCGCGACTTCCTGCCTTTTCTCGGCTTGGTGAGATTCGGTGGCTGGTCCTCATCCTGATCGGGCGCTATGTATTCGGCGACAGTCTCGCCCGCAACGATCTTGAACCTGCCCGCCTTGAGTTCGCTAATGATTGTCACCCTCGGTATTATGCCGCCATCAATCCTGATCACGTCGCCCTCTTCGATGGTGTGGACCGTACCGTCGTCAATTTCGATCCTCCTACCCTCCAGTACCAATGCTTTATTACTGCCGTCGGCATCGTTTTTATTTGGGTCTGGCGGGGTCGTCGGCATCCTGTAATTATTTTCAAACGCGCTAACGGTCAGGCTCGCGATGTTATCCACCTTGCCCGCTGCTTGCCGTCGTGCGACGTATCCCATTACATCCTCGATCCGCTGCTGCTCATAGTTGTTCACTATATGCGTCGCTTGCTTTTCTGACAGGCCATACTCGTTCACCAGTCTTGTGTATATCGCGCCGCCTGGAGCCAAAGGCATTTCAGCTTGTTTTGGCGCATATAGCTCCGCAATCATGCCGCTCTTATTTTGCGTAATAACGAATTGGATAGCTACAACGTTTTTCCCCCGTTTCTTTTGCTTCATCTCAATTTGTAGGTCTGATTTTTCGTTTATTTCTTTCACGGCCTTTTTTAGCACATAGCGGTTAAATTCAAAGAAATTGTCATAAGATTTATCTTCCGCACACCCCAATAATTTACGGAGATCTCGAAGCTCGATAAAAGGCGTATGCCCTTTAGAGGTGGCTGCAATGTAGTGATCACATGCCAGTTCGTATAGAATCAACGCATACTTTGTCCTGAAATTCCTTTGTATTGCTAAATCTATTCGGGCATAAACAAGCGGGTCCTGTAGCTTTTGCCGCATCGTCGGGGCATATCCATAACGCAATGTCGTTCCATCAGACGAAATGGCAGACTCTGCCAATAATGTCATCCCTTCCCACTGCCATTCGCTCTTATCTCTCGAACCTAAACAATTGAACTCAACTATAGTATGCATTAATTGCTTGAGATTATCCTTTAAATTCGGAAGGTCATGATAATCGAGCGCATATCTGAGATCAGAAAGTTTAATCCGAAAAATATCCTTGATGTGAAGGTCTCGCCAAGCATTAAAAAGAAGTATGTTAAAGCATTTCCTTTGTAATAAAGATAGTTTTTCTGAACTAATCTGGATTGCGCCGGAGGATTTGATCACGGAACCATTGACTAATTTTTCATTATTTGACATATTGAATCCCTCAGTTTTTTGTATATGCCTCACGTGCTCCTGCTAAGACCGTGGGGCATTTCTATTTTGTATTTCAATCTTTCTCAAATGTAAACATGTTTTTTTACTTTTTACATCTATCTCGCCGTAACTCTACATATGAAGGCCGTAACTCTACATATGAAGGCCGTAACTCTACATATGAAGGCCGTAACTCTACATACATCAAGCCAATTCCTCAATGATACCAATATCTTACATGACCCTACAATATAACAATCGTTACAATATAACAACGACGAGAGTAAAAATGTAAACATGCCTTTTCCTCTCTTACATCTATTCGTCGCGTCGCTTTTTAAGTGATTAGAATCAAACCCAAATCACCATCAAGCAATGATCTCATCTACCGATAGCTACCCAGATAGACATTAGTCACTTCAAGTCTCCCGTGCCCCAGGCACTCGCTTACGTCCTCCCTTATCTCGCGCTCGATCTCCCGCACCTCGTCGATACTCAACGCGGTACGCTCCGCGATACTCTCCCATCGCTCCGCCCTGGTGTCTTGTTGCTCGATTTTAACGCACTCAATCCGCACGCCCGTCCTGGCCGCCCACATATCGGCGTATGTACGCTGCGCGAACTCATGCCGGATTCCGTGAAAAGTTTCGCGGATCCCCAGTTCCGCCCGCGCCGCCCCCATCGCCGCTTGGACAAAGTTGTTGTGTTCGCGCCACCCCCCATGCTGTGTCGAAATCAGCGTCCCCCGCTCGTAGTAGTGAGCATGTTCTTTCACGAAAGCCGCCGCTGCCTGCACACCTTCTGTGCAGCCAACGTGATATTCACGCTCGCGGTCGTTTTTGGCCCCCTCCCCGGTTTCGATTTTGATCCAACCACTGCTGTAATCCCGCTCGATGAGCGGCATACGGGATACCTCGCGTTCCCGCATGCCCGTCTCATGGGCGATCTCGATCATGTGTTTGACACCGATGTATCGGACGTCCCCTGTCTCGTCGTACCTGTCCCTCATCCAAGCCTTGAGCCTGCACTGATCATCCCTGCTCATGGCCGTTTGCTCATTCGTATAACGATGCCCCCTGCTCAGCCCGTACTCCTTTTGGTCAATTCGTAGCCCCCCGCCGCTGAGAGTTTGGGCTCCGAACGCCCGTAAAACAGAATTGACCGCCGAGACCAAGTCTCCGCCGTGCCCCGGCGTGATCTCGCCCCGGTCGGTTCGATCCGCTATGTCGCAGGCCCAGGACGAGTACTGATCCTGCGACATAGCAGCCAGGTCCTTGCACCCATAATTGTCACTCAGGAAGACCCCTATGTCGCGTAAGGCGGTCTGCATTTTGTCCGATGATGCTGACCCCACCCTAAGGCGTGATCGTGCCTCCTGGGCTATATTGCGCACGCAGTACGCGGATTGTAATTTGGTTCCTTGTGCGAAATTTCGTTCTGATCTGCTCATAATCTTCCCTGTTTTTCCTTTTGATAAGCCGTTGATTTTGTTGGTTTTATCTCTACTGCGTTGGCTGCAAGGCGCACTACGCCCTACCAGTTGTTAAATTCAGTTAGGATTAATGGTCCGCTTGCGGTCACCAAGATAGCAACGCTATTTCAATGAGTTATCCGCTGGCGCCTGCCGCTGTACTGCTATCTAATGGGGTCTATGTGGGGGGCCGTCTCTTTCGCTGGGCGAAAGATACGGCCCCCCTTTCCGCGATGTGAACCACCCCTTATCTGCTCACATTAACGCGTTACTGTGCCGGGTCGAGGATCCCCGGGCTTTGTTTGTGCCCTATGCGTCCAGCAGGCATATCGCCGCCGCATGACCTCGTCGCTCGGAACGGGCCAATAGGACGCCCTCGCTCAGTTTTTATGGGCTTTTTTGGTGGTGGGGGCGCTGGGAAATAGGAGGGATGGGAGGTGCGCCCTTGGAGGTGGGAGATAGGGCCAACCTGAGCTTAGTTGCCCTGTCACGCCCCCCAGACTATGAGATCCGGTGGGCGCATCAATCACCGTGCCTGCCTCCGACGGAGGGTCAGGTCTTACCGGCTTTTCCTTCGTTTCGCGCCTGCCCCCGGAGAGGGTTCAGGACTTGCCGAAACGCAAAAAAGGCGCAAACCATCCATTGGCATTTCTGCATCAATGGCGACTTGCGCCCTGTTCGGCGAACCTACGAAAATAACTAACTGATTAACGGATACCAGATAGTAGACAGTTAGTCAAGATTTTTGTTATAAATTTTTTTCAAGAGTAATACATACAAGTAATACGTTTTTCACGACTATAGACTTGCCGACAATGGACAACATGTCTGAACATCGGGAAATATATTTTAGGCCATTTTCATAAAGTGCTTGACAAATCAACACTTAACGCTTATTAAGAATGATTAAGGACTTAAAGATAATTAAGATAATAAGGATATTTAATAATCTAAAAAAGGAAATAAGCCTATGGTGATAACAGTGGCGTCAACGAAAGGCGGTGTGGGAAAATCGACGATCGCCGTCAACTTGGCCGTGGAAGCTGCCAAGGATGGTAAAAGGGTGTTGCTTGTCGATTCTGACATCCAAGGGTCAAGTATCGGATTTCGTGCAGCGAGAGAAAAAGACGACATAAAGGCGATGTCGATCATCACGAATACGTTGCACAGAGACCTCAGAGACTTCCAGAATTTTAATTACATCATAGTCGATGTAGGAGGCCGGGATACAGGGGTGTTTCGATCCGCACTTCTGGCGGCAGATATGGTCATTATTCCCGTGTTGCCGTCACAGTACGACATTTGGGCGGCGGCGGATAACGTCGAGAACATACGGCTTGCCCGTGTCGTGAAAGAGTTTAAAGCATATTTCCTTTTCAATCAGGTGATCCAAGGCACGAAGATTTCTGGCGAGGCTACGGCAGCTTTGGAGGAAATAATCGGGGAAGATGGAATCAAGTTGATGGAAAGCCAGTTAGTAAGCCGGGTGGCCTACAAAAATTCCATTTCAAAGGGCTTAGGTGTTTCCGAGTATGAACCAAACGGTAAAGCGGCGTCGGAAATACACGCGCTTTATAATGAGATCAAAGGAGCGTAGTGATGCTGACAAGAAAACCGGGAAAGATAGACGAAGAAAAAGCAGATAAATTTATTGCCGGCGCGCCGCTCGATTCCAGGATCAAGGCAGCGACCAAACCCAAAACCAAGATCAAAACCGAAGATAGCAAGACGGCATTTCTGAATATTCCTATCAGTCGCGAATTAAGAAACCAACTGAAAGCAACTTCAGCCCTCAAAGGTAAGAGCCTACAAGAATACTGCACGGAGGTCCTGCAAAAGGCTGTCTCCTAAAGAGCCTTGGATGGTGGCGATGGCTTAAGCTTAAATTAGTTTAGGTTATTTAAATATTTTAATTAGTTTAAGTTGTTTAATGTTATTCGGAGATAAACAGAAGGGGTCACAGGCAATCGCACATGAACGAAAACGATTTTCGACATTGACTCCAAAACAGCTCGAAACACGACTGCGTAGAATAAAAACCACCAACAGAAATAAACTCGAAGCCTTTATAATTGTCGCGCAAGAGTACGCATCGATGGCGACTGACTGGCGGAAAAAACGATATGAACTATTGGCTAAAAGGGCGGAGGACAAGCTCGCAGGGAGGCTGTGTCCAGGCCATCAGCTAATGCTTGATTTTTTGGAACACTGATGGACAACGCACAGAATCTGCCTACGACTCAGGGGATGCACAGAATCGAGCTACGATGCGGAGCGAAGCGACGACGGAGAAAAGTTACCGGATACGGTTTACAAGTGGCAACAAAAGTATTTCATTAATGACCAAGCATTCCCCCTTGATCAATATCCCGGCCTGCTTCCGCTTCCTGCAATTCCTTTCTAAACCTTTTCCTGATAGTTCCTTCGTCAATCCCCAGGGCCTTGCCGATGCTTCGATATGACAGCCCCTCTGCACGCATCTCCGCGGCCCGGTCGTATACGTACTTTGAAATCGGTGGCCGGCCAAGCCGCTTGCCTTTGCTCCTGGCGGCGGCCAGCCCCGCGACGACTCTCTCTCGTATAATGTCCTTCTCGAACTCAGCCACAGCGCCTACGATCTGGAAAACAAGCTTTCCCGTCGGCGTGGATGTGTCCAGGTTGTTGTCGTAGGACACAAAGTCGATGCCACACGCCCCAAGATCGTCCAGGGTAATGATAAGGTCTTTGAGGGACCGGCTCAGCCTGTCCAGCTTCCAGACCAGAAGAATATCAAACTTCCTCTTCCTGGCCGCCTCCATCATGGCGGTGAACGCAGGGCGCTTGGTGTTGCCCCCGCTGTAATTCTGATCAATGTATTCTTTGTAAATGTTCCAACCGGACCGGGCCACAAATTGACGCAGTTCGTGAAGCTGCATATCGACCTTTTGCCTGTCCGTGGAGACGCGGGCATAGATGGCGGCGGTTTTTGTTTGTTTACGCAAAGGCAATGTGTTCCTACTTACCTCCTTATCTTTCCGGTAAGACAGCCAGCTCCAACTAATCAGGTCAATGGTTTCTCTCGGCTGCCGAAATGATCAATTTAATTTCTTGATTTTGCCATCGTCGAATCCTTATAATAGTCCTATGGACTATATAGCTTTCGTGCTTTCAATTTGGATTCTGTTCGGCGGCCGGAAAAAACCATCGGTCGTCAAACCGTTGTATGCCCCGATGGCGCCGCGTTGGACTGCCGGCTTGTACAGCATGACCAAGCCTTTCTCCGATAGGGCTTTGAACGTCGTTTTCTGGTGCTCGATTGGAATCATTCTGTATCTCTTCATGCGGACCCTTCCCTGACATCGAAAAACGTCGGTAGGCATCTCCTGAAGCTGATATTGCTCCGGGAGCTTGCCTTCTTCTGTTTTTCTTCCTTTTGGGATCCATCCCCCATGGGGAATGTCGTGCTTAATGGCAAAATCGAGACCGGCCCTATCGGCGCCGGTTTGCCCGCCGGAGATGATTTTGGTTATTTGTAGGGGTTGCATGCCTGTCAAGGTTCTTTCCAAAGGCCAAGTACCAGGCACAAGCTTAAAAAGGCCACGGAGAAGCCAAAAATGTTAATTGCGAGTTCCATGCTTTAACGGTTTCCTCTGCTTATTCTTTTCCTGGCCCTCATAGGGTCTGATAGCGGCTGGTTGAAGCAGACGCCAAGCCGCCGGGAAGGGGTCGCAATCCCCTCTAATCCTGCCACTTGTTTCCCCCTTGAATCATGCCCTATAAAGCAAGATTGCCCGAAGCGCCCAAGACACCCGCCGTTAGGGCGTCTCCATCTCCGGCCAGTTGCAATCGGAGCCGTATCTCATCCCGATTTGCCAGTCGCAATCCCTTCTAATCAGGTCAATGGTTTCTCCCTGATATGAGAGTAGAGAGAAAAGAAAGTGGGAAAACGGTCGCAATCCCTTCTAATCAGGTCAATGGTTTCTCCCTATTTAGACAATTTCCTTCGCCTTCACGGGGAGGAAGGTCGCAATCCCTTCTAATCAGGTCAATGGTTTCTCCCGTGGGAAGTGGGAAGCCTCAACGGGTATATCCCGAAAGGTCGCAATCCCTTCTAATCAGGTCAATGGTTTCTCCCGCAGGTTGAAGACCGCCTGAGAAAGGGAGCTTGTGATGAGTCGCAATCCCTTCTAATCAGGTCAATGGTTTCTCCCGAAAACCGCCGAGCGTTTCGAGCGGCTGTTCGACTAAGTCGCAATCCCTTCTAATCAGGTCAATGGTTTCTCCCCGGTCGAGCTGGTCGGAACGTGGAAGGAGGAGCAGGTCAAGTCGCAATCCCTTCTAATCAGGTCAATGGTTTCTCCCCTCTGGGAACAAGGCCCCCAAGACGGCCGAGCGTTTCGTCGCAATCCCTTCTAATCAGGTCAATGGTTTCTCCCTAGCGGCGCTGCCCCTTGGAAAGGGTAAGGGCGGTGTGTCGCAATCCCTTCTAATCAGGTCAATGGTTTCTCCCCATACGATGGCTACATGGTCTGCGATGGCTGCATAGACGTCGCAATCCCTTCTAATCAGGTCAATGGTTTCTCCCTGATGCGCTGGTTGACACGATGGGCCTTGCCATCATGGTCGCAATCCCTTCTAATCAGGTCAATGGTTTCTCCCCTCAAACCGGAGGTGTGATTATGAAGTATGTCGAACAAGCAAAGGTCGCAATCCCTTCTAATCAGGTCAATGGTTTCTCCCCGCATTGTCCGTATTGCGTTAACCGGGAAACCGGGTGTCGCAATCCCTTCTAATCAGGTCAATGGTTTCTCCCGGATAATGATAATCAATTTGGGGTTAGACAACAAACAGCTCTATAAAGTCGCAATCCCTTCTAATCAGGTCAATGGTTTCTCCCAGGATAGTCGCCACCAATACCACGGGGAGGCATGAAGGGTCGCAATCCCTTCTAATCAGGTCAATGGTTTCTCCCGGGACGTATGGCATGAAAAGAAAGGCCGACGCAAAGAGTCGCAATCCCTTCTAATCAGGTCAATGGTTTCTCCCCCACCCCCTTGTAAGTACCTAAAATTAAATGGTTAAAGTAACAAAATTCGAGCATCTCATCACCCGTGGTATTTATCCTCATACCCAAATTCCTCTAATACCCGATTCCTTTGTAATGTCAATCAGTTACAAATTCGGGCATCTTTTAAGCCATGATCAATAAAATCAAGTACTTACAAATATTTGCTGTTTTTAAAAAAGATCCTCGAAAACCAAACATAACTTACTGTAATTACTGTTTTTTGGAAACCAGCCGCCTTCACCAAACAATCCTATTCCTTGCCTTGTTGTATCGTCATGCATTGAAATACAGTGCGGAAAAAACCCCTCAAATTTGTTTTTACAAAGCCCCTAATTATTAAGGGTTTTTATTATAAATAATTTTAGAGGATAAATCAAATGTTTTATCCGCACAACAATGTTCTTGCCGGTACGCGAATATAACTTACCGGTTTGAGATAAAGCGGAAGATTTTGAGTAAAATGGCTCTTTTAAATGACTTTGTCAATCTTACTGTAAAGTTTTGGAATGCTGTCTTGTCTTAATCTAAATTTAGTTCCGTGGTTATGACCAGTTCTGGCGTCGAAATCTATCAAGACCGATCCATCTTCGATACACTTTAAAAAGTTATTAAAAGAAAATCCGGATAAAATAAAAAGTTTCTCATATTTAAAATATTCTTTTCTGCTTTCAATCCTTGTGTCTGCAATCACATAAAAACAATTTTTTGCTTTCTCTCCGATTGTCCTTTCTAAATCATTAAAGCCCCAATATGGCTCTGGCTCTAACTTTCCAAGTCCAACCCGTTCTTTAACAGAATTAAGCCAAAATATTACCTCATTGTCTTTTATATCGGCTTTATATGAATCAAATACAAATTTGACTTTGTTTTCTTTTCTGTCGACTACAATTTTGAATCCCCTTTTTGTAAATTCAGTGGCACCGGTTGTTGAGCGAAAACTCTTTTCTCCTCTGGGATATTTTTTACCAGCTTCTTTGTGAGGCCAACCATATTTTGGCAAAAGAATATTTGCTACTATTTTGGCTGCCTGTGGTGATGGTTCTATGTGCTTTAAGGTAATCAAAGAGCTTGTATGCGCTCTCTGGCCTTTCAATTCCCATTCATTAGCATTCGGAATGGGTAAATTATTTTCTTCTATTCCAAGTAAAACCTCTAAAGTATTTCCTACCGCTCCGTCATTTCTTGTGTCAGTGGTGTTTTTAACACTCGGAATCCACCCCTTCTTGAATATCTGTTTTATCTCGCTTATTAGCTCTTCCTTTGTGCAAAGCTTCATTGTTCGGCGGTCTCCAAAAGTCTAATAAATATTCAAATGTAACTCCCATTGTAATATAATTACTCGGCCAACCAAAGATACCTATTTTATTGACGATATTTGTTCTATCCCAAATAATAATGTTCCTTAATTCATAGCCTCGTTTTCTTAATTCTTGGATTAAAGAGACATGTATGGTTATTCTTTCGTTTTCCCACCACATGTCAGGAACATTGATGACACAATGGGCCTTTGGTTTTAAAATAGGCAAAAGGTCCTCAAAAATGTCACCCATTGCCGTTGAGTATTCTTCAAGAGGCATAGTTCCCAGATCACGCGGGTCTTGTGAATACTGCTCAACCTTTCCTAATTGGTCGTTTTTTCTATCCCTGCGAGATTTATTTTTTCTCTCTCTGTTTAAAAGGTTAGCGTAGGGCGGTGATGTGAAAATAAGACTGACGCTTTCTTTATCTAAATATTTTTTAATATTATGGGCATCTTCTTTAATTGCAATTTGTTCTGTATTCCCAAACAATGCGGTTTGTTTGAGACGACTTTCACACAACTTAATATAATTATCCTGCAAATCAAAACCGACTGCATTTCTGTCACTGTCCTTAGAGGCAATTAAAACGGTTCCGCTACCCACAAAAGGATCTAATACAAGCTCTCCCTTATGTGAAAAAAGTTCTATAACCTTTCTAGCCAAGGAAATTGGGAAAGTAGCAGGATGGACACTTTTATCCCTAATATCCCTACCCTCGAAATGAAACTGCCATACCCCTAGTTGGCATTTCAGCCATTCTTTGGCGGTAAGACAGTTGATATGAGTAGGATCGCATTGGCAAGACCTCTGAAATCCGATACTTAGCTTTTTATTCATTAAATCCTCCGCAGAGCCTTTACATTGGATTCTCTAAAAATATCAAGATAAATTATAAAAACAACTCTAGAGGTAAAAAGCCAAAAAACTTATTTAAATCTTTTTTAAAAAAAAGATTGGCTCTAAATTGCAAAATTGGGACTTGTTCTTCTCAGCCCTTGACAAATATCCAAATATGCCAAAAGATATATAATATTGAATACATAGTATGGTGTTTGAAGAATAAATCAAAGATCGAAACCTATATACATAGAAGGGAAAGCAATCATGAAATACATTGTAACCGTTTATCTTCGCTACCAAGAGCAGATTATCGACAAGTTTATCCTTCGTAATATTACCCAGGAAGAACTTAATAGTGGATTAGACGGATTTGAGGCAAAATTCAAGGAGCTATGCGGTAATTTCCCGAAATTGCCCGAAGATGTAACCTATATCTTGGAGGTTAAACCACAGAAAAGACGCACTTTAAAAAAGAAAGGAGAGGAACAATGAGCTTATTAATGCACAGGGGCGGGGAATATGTAACCAAAGAACAACTTGACCTTATACCGGTGCCGGAAGCGACCGAAAGCTATGTCCCAGTATCCCATTATCACCTAACCGATAAATTTCTAACTATCAGCCAAGACATATTGAGGGATTATGTCCTGATCGGCCAAAACTACGGCATTGCCCGGCAGGGACAGCAGCTTTTCGCTGTCCTTAAATTCCAGAACGAAAAATCTGAAATGGGCCTTTCGATTGCCTTCCGTAATTCCTATGATCGGTCAATGGCAATCGGCTTGGCAATCGGGGCGTCTGTATTCGTCTGTGATAATCTTGCCCTTAGCGGCGATGTCACCGTGATGAAAAAACACACCAAAAACGTCTGGGAAGACCTGGAAGAAACGGCCATCGCAACAATTTATAAGAGCCAAAAAAATTACACACAGATTGTTTGTGATGCCGAGGCATTCAAAACTTTGCCAATGGGAAATAATGCAGCATTTAGAACCATGGGACTTTTGTTCGGCACTAATATCATCAGCCCACGGCAATTAACCATCTTAAAAGATGAATGGCTAAAACCATCGTACAAAGAGTTTGAGTCAAGAAACCTTTGGTCCTTCTATAACGCGGCCACAGAAAGCCTCAAATCAAGCCCGCCAGTAACAATAATGGAAAAACATATCAGATTACACGAAACCCTGATTCAGATCGGAAAGGAGGCCAGCCATGTTCAAAATGGAACAAATACCGCTGGACTTCTGCCCGGTGGTGAAAGGTAAAAAGCAAATCACTTCTTACGAGCTCCGAGAATTTCTCAAAGACAAGCGGATAAAGTTAGATTGCGGACACTATGCGAGTCCCGGCGTTAATCTTTCAAACACCTTAATAGTTATCAGCTTCGGCGGTTTTAAAACCCTTTGTCATTCCTGATACGATTAACCAGCTTGCCGGAGGTAAGCGTTCTACACCCTTGATTTAGTCAAGGGTGTTTCATTTCTTCGATATTTCCTTGAAATAAACCCCACTCCAACAACCACGCCTTCAATTAATGTTATCTTCCTTGGGGTGGGTGGGAACGCCCCCCGAAATGGCTTTCAGAAGCATAAAAAAAGGGGCGAGTTGCCCCGCCCCTTTCCCGGCTATTCCCGGGCTGTCCGTTTCCGCCCTGCTGCTATTCCGTTTTTGTAGGACTGTAATATTTTGTCCGGTATGTAGGAACTCAGTCGTTCCTTAAGCTCGTCTCGGCCTTCTGCCTCGTCAACCAGGATATTTATCTCTTCGATAACCTGTGAGAGGTAGCCTGACCTTTTGCTTTCTGTTTTTTTCATAGGTTTGGCTTTAAGAATTAATTAGTAATCGTCGGGGAAAAGCATTGTCTCGATGCGTTCCGTGTCTGACTCGTCGATGATGAGCCAAACTTTCTCGCCCTGGCCTTCGTTGGCATAGGCAAAACCGATGATGAAGTGCCTTTCCTGCGGAAATGACCTTATTAGGAGCTGAAAGGCCTCGGATAGGGCGATTTGCTCTAACGGGTTGTATTTTTCCGCAACGGCCCGCGTCATCACTCGATGGATTTTCTTGTTGTTCATATGGTTGAAGTTTAGTTTGTTAGTGCCGCCTTTCGACCTTTACTTAAGGCTGACAGAGGCTTTGAGCTGTCCTTGCCTCGCCCGTTGGTCAAGCAAGGGGGCACCAGGGCTGTCAAGCTGGACGTCTGCAAGAATCAGCTTGATAGCCCTGGGGGATTCCTTGCTACAATGGAAGACGGCAAGGACAGCGGACGTTTTGTCTTGCCCGTGGGTTTAAGGCGCAGCATTTCGGGGGCGGGGGTTTTGTGGTTGTTGGAGTGGGGTTTATCGGTTATGAACAACCTTTGTTTATAACCTTCCCTTTATCTGTGGAATAAATGGCATAGATAGCCAAACCAGGGTTAGAAATAGCAAATTGCCCACTTTATGGGCAAAGGGGCAATTTGACATTTTTCTTATTATTTATAACTATTTAGATATAAATAATAAGGGGGTGCCTATGGCAAAAGAAAATTGGGTTGATTACAAAGAGATAAAAGCTAAGGTAAGCATAGAAACGGTTTTAAAACATTATGGACCAGCGGGAGCGAGCGTACAGAAACCTACGGTTATGAATTGAAAAATGATTTCGAAACCGTAGGTTTCTGTACGAAACCCCCTACCTGATCTTCATCAATAAAATATGTCCCGTTTGGCAGAACATGCTTGTATGGCAGTAGAGAAATATGGGACAGTGTATCATTCTCAATTACATCACCTTGCCGTTTGAGGCTCTCGACAATGCTGTTAATTTTGATTGTATTCCAGTACAGGATTGCATTGGAAACAAGACTTAAACAGCTTGCCTTGTTCATGATCTCTTCATAATCTCCAGTGCTGAACTCGCCCTGATTGGCGAAGAAAATCCAGCGTGGCAGCTTGTGCCGGTATTCGCCCTTGTTAAGCTGTAGCTGCACGGTTCTTCTTAGCGCCGGATCGGTGATATACCGCAGGATATATTCTGTTTTGATTATCCGGCCAAGGTTTGTAAACGCCTTGGACAAACGGTCAGATGGAAAACTGTTGGTTAACCGCTGGACAATCACATGTGCCGGTGATGTCCTGTCAATGAGGGACTTGGCGACGCGGATCATTGGTTCCCATTGCTCCTCAACAATATCCAGGTCTGCTGTTTTGTTGAGCAACGGCCTTAACTCGCCGTAATTAACGTTTCTATCAACCCGATATAACTGCTGATCCTTCAGGTCACGGATACGGGGCATAAAGTAGTAACCGAGCAGATAACAGAGCGCAAAGACGATCTCGGTATAACCGTGTGTATCAGTCGTATGTTCTTTGATTTTGAGGATTGTATTGTTTTCCAGCAGGCCGTCCAGAACATACAATGCTTCGCGGGGGCTACAAGAAATGATTTTCGTACTGAACACCGAATATTGATCGGAAACATGAGTGTAAATTCCTATGGCCTTTTCATAATAGCCGTAATACCTGGGGTAGTAAGACGCCAACAGGCTACTTGCCCTTACCTTAAAGCGTTGAGCATCAGATGATGAAATCGTCCCTGAACCGTGGATGGCGCTGAATGGCAGATGGTGGTGCTGGTTGACTATTTCAGCGCTGGCGGCTTTCAGCGTTTCTTCACGGATGTAGAATTGGAGAACATTACGCAGCATGTCAACGGTAACATCCTTCACGCTTGAACTCATGGAAACGACGCCAAGATTGGTGGCCTGTGAGATGATTGCGGCAAGAAGGGTTTTATAAAAACTGTTTGGCCTTGTGTTATGCTGTTGGATGGGCACGAAATGGCGGCTAAATCTTGTGAGCTTGTCCACTTCCATCAGCAGGTTCTCAATCCTGATGGAGGGCATACTCGAATCAATGACTTTCTGAAGATTTATAACAGTAATCGGTATGGCGGCCTTATCTTCATGCTTCAGTCGAAGCCTGCCGTTTTCCATCCTTGCAAAATCATCCGAACCGAATTTTCCACCCGCTTCTGCGGCCGCTTTATCAAACTGCTTAACCAAGATTCCTTTCACATCCTGGGGTTGAGGCTGGTTGAGTTCTACAAAAGAAGATTCCCTTGTTTCACGCCAACGTGCTTCATCGAGCATAAGATTCCAGAAAGATACATGTTGTCTGCTCTGAGGCAAATAAAGATCGCCGGATCGCAGTGCATCCTTGATGGCAAGGGCCAGCCCCAGCTCCCATGCATTACGGGCGATGTTCCCGGAATAGTCTTTCAACGCCCGTCTCAACTCCTTCGGAACGAAAGTTAAAGGTGCATCATCAGGAAGTCTTTTCAGCTCGCCTGAATCGAGCCTTCTGAGCATTTCTATACCTTTCATCAAATCATTACTTCCTTGCTCGGCGGCAAAAGGCAGATGTATGAATTCTGCAAAGTATTTACGGAGGCTGGGGTATCTGGCCTGCAGCTGGTCACCGTATCCACGCTCTTCAAGTCTTCTGAATACATTAAGATCGTCGATTGACTCCCTCAATTTCCTTTCATCATCGCCTTTCAGTAAATTCCTTTTGTAAATGGGCTCATCATCGGGCCAGTCAAGAAATAGCCTGGTTGTGCCTACGACTGTATCAACGGCCTTTTTCTGCTTCTTGCGGATTTCCCTGTGTTTTTTCTCAAGTGCTTCCCCGGAATGCCGACACATGTCCATAATATACTGGTCATGCATCTTGACAAGGTGATCAAGAAGGACTTTCCGGGTTTCAAGGAGAAAGCAGGTCATCAAGGAATAACGTTTGTGATCCTTAAAACGTTTAATATCTCTTGCATTGTAACCCTTGGCCAGTTTGTAAAAATAATCCTGAAAAGCAGACTCGATAAACAGCGACTTTATGTCATTAATGCCTGTTTCGGTCAATGTCCGGTAACGTTGCAGATAATTCCTAAGCGACTTCACTTTTGCCGCGGGAGGATACTCCTTAAGCTGATAAAAAAATGAGCGATGTTCGCCTGCCGGCGTAATCAGCAGTTTGTCAATGGATTGGATAACCTCCGGAGAAAGATGTCTGTATATCTCTTCGAATATCTGGTCATGGGCGGTCAGGCAAACTCCGATCACCATCCTTTCAAGGACAGAGGCACCGGGCAATACTACCCGTTCTGAAAGGAGATATCTTTCGGCCCGCTTGAAGAGGTCATCAGGGATAACGCCTTGACCGCTATGCCGCTCAAGCCATTCCTGCAAAACCGCCTGTGCGTCGGCATCGAATTTCCGGAATCCAAGGTGGTTAAGAATGTTCTTTCTGTATTCGATGTAAGTGGCTTCCCTGTCAGGGAGCTTAACGGTTATCGACGGAGATAATCCCAATTGCCCATTGAGATAATTGACTATCCTTGGAGAAAGAACGTCCACTTCGTTAATGAAGCGGCCATAAAGACGGACTGAACAAATTTGAACGGATATAAAAAGGCGGGAAGTCTTCCTGTATTTGCCGATCTCCCGGAGATCATGCTCTGTTAGTGTCCAGTCCCTGGCCATTTCCTCATCGGAAAATTCCTGTGGCAGAGAAATCGGCTGATAACGCCTCCTTCTGGTTAGAGATTTATTTTCTGAAACCATATTAAATACGGCATCCATTTTGATATCTTCAGTAAATAAAACGGAGGTTTTCTTTACCGATAGGGGAAAGTTGAAAAACCACCCAATTTGCCCTTGCAAATGGTAAATTATCTTGGTAAATAAATCAATGTAAAATTAGTTCATCATATAATGGGTAAATTAACTTCAATTTCCTGAGGCTGTTCATGCTAATTGGCTATGCACGAGTTTCTACTGATGATCAAAATCTGGATCTCCAGAGGGATGCACTCACCCAGGCTGGGTGCGAACGTATTACGGAAGATCGGTTAAGTGGCGCAAAAGCTGAGCGTCCTGGATTGAAATTAGCGTTAGATATTGCAAGGGATGGTGATGTTCTTGTGGTGTGGCGTTTGGACCGCCTCAGCCGGTCACTTAAGGACCTCATCGAAATGGTCACACTTCTCGAATCGAAGGGCATCAGTCTGAAAAGTTTGCATGAAGCTATCGACACGTCGTCGAGCTCGGGAAAACTGATCTTTCACATCTTTGGAGCCCTAGCTGAATTCGAGCGTAACCTGATCCGAGAGCGAACTCAGGCGGGACTTACCGCTGCAAGGGCACGGGGCAGAAGAGGGGGAAGGCCAAGGGCGCTGGATCTTAACAAAAGAATACTGGCGGTGAAGCTATACGATAAGAAGGAGCACACGGTTTCCCAGATTTGCCAGATGATGGGTATTTCCAAACCAACACTCTATAAATATATTGAAGCGGAACGGGAGGTTACATCATAACCGTAGGTTTCTGTACGCTCGCTCCCGCAGATCCAATATGAATCATAAAATCTATCCCAACCATACAATCCACGCGGACCGGCGTTCCGCCGGCCGGTGATAGTTTCGTTAGACCTTAGCGGAAACTGGTAGAATACAACTCGAAATGGGCCCCATGAAAACGCAGCTATGTTTTCATAGGGCCTCAGTAATACTGCCTGATATACCCATAGGCCCTATTAAATAGTTCCTGGTCCTGGTGGAGCCGATACTTGAAAAGAGTCTTCCGCAAAGCTTTCTTAACTTCCCGTTCCCCAGCATGGGTATTTTGCCAGCCATCGAATCGGACATAACGCACGATCTCGTCGATGTCGTTCACCACGCGGGCGACAATGATGGGTGTCTCAGGATTTTTCACCTCTTCAAAGAGTTTTGTCAATGCAGCTTTCCCTTGTACCTCACGCTCTACCGGCGGCTGGGCACGTTCCGCCGTCACGACATCACGGGCCAGGTTGAGGAGTTCTTTGAGAAACTCAACACTTGTCAGCAGGCCTCGTTCATGCCGTACCTTCAGTTCCTCCAGCCGTTCGCCCAAGGCTTTGAAACGTGGGTCATGGAGACGTTTCCGTAGCCATCGGGACACTTTGATTTCTATTTCCTTGGCTTTCTTGTTCGGATCCGGTGTCCCCAAAACGGCCTCCAGCAGGTCCGCGTCCAGGACCAGCGTTTCCAGATCATCGCGGATGGCGTCGATATGCACATGCTGGTGGATCAGTTCGATAGTCTTGGCGCCTAATGCATGCCACAATAACCGGCCGCTTCCGGTTGACGGTTTTACCGAATCATACACCTGCGACAGCCAGCGATAGTCGGCTTCATGGGGACTCAGGATTGGATCAGGCGAAATCGCCTCCCACAATCGGCTTAGATAACTGTAGTCCGCCGCGAATCGGTCGCGTGTGTTGTTGTCGGGAAGGCAATTCTGAGCCGCGATCAATCCTTCATAGCCTGTAACCGTGCGGTCCACCCCCGCGAAATAGGTCAGGCATTTTTGCAAGGCCTCCGGCAGCTTGGCTTTCAGTTCGTTGATGTTGGTGACAACACGGGTGATCCCTTCCTCATCAAACTGGATGGCCTGGGCCACATCATCGAAAACGCCCAGGTAATCGACTATCAGCCCGTGCGTCTTAGTCTCGCCATAGGGCCGGTTGGTGCGGCATATGGCCTGCAAAAGCGTATGGTCGCGAAGCGGTTTGTCGAGGTACATCGCCTGAAGAATTGGTGCATCGAATCCCGTCAGGAGTTTTGAGGTCACAATCAGCACCTTCAGCGGGTCCGCAGGATCGCGGAACCGGTCGAGCAACTTCTCTTCCGATTCGCGATCTCGGTTGTAGGCGGCGTATTCCGTCTCACCGCTATTGACCGTCATTACGATATCCGACACCTCCGGCGGCAAATACTCGTCGAGCGCCTTTTTGTAAAGGACACAGCTTTCCCGGTCGTATGTGACTACCTGCGCTCCGAATCCGTTCGGTGCAACATTTTCCTGGAAGTGTCGCGCAATATCCGTGCAAATTTTTTGGATACGTTCCGGCGACTTTACCAGCACGGCCATCTTAGCTGCTGTCTTGGCCAGTTGATCCCGGTCCAGATCGCTCAAACTTCCGGTCATTTCCCTAAATGCTTGGTCAATGTCTTCCTTGTCGATATGCATTTCCAGCAAGCGTGGTTCAAAATGCAGCGGCTTGGTCGCTCCGTCCCGGACAGACTCCTCAAATCCGTATCGGCTCATGTAACCAGCTGAATCCTCATCTGCCCCGAAGGCATAGAAGGTGTTGCGATCGGCCCGGTTGATCGGTGTGCCGGTCAAACCGAACAGAAAGGCGTTGGGCAGCGCATCACGCATCTTGCGACCAAGATCGCCTTCCTGCGTCCGGTGCGCCTCATCCACCATGGCAATGATGTTGCTCCGGTCGTTAAGAACGCCGTCCGCCTCGCCGAACTTGAAAATCGTCGTGATGATGATTTTCCGCACATCCTGTCCCAGGAGCCGCTGCAGTTCTGTCCGGCTGTCGGCCTTAACCAGATTGGGGGTGTCGGCGGCATAAAAGGTGCTGGATATTTGAGTGTCCAGGTCAATGCGATCCACGATAATCATGACGGTAGGGTTCTTAAGCGCCGGATGCAGACGCAGTTTGCGCGCCGCGAAAAGCATCAGGAGCGACTTTCCCGATCCCTGGAAATGCCAGATCAAACCCTTTTTCGGATACCCTGCGACAACGCGATCGACGATCTTGTTAGCACCGTCGAATTGCTGGTAACGGGCGACGATCTTGATCCGGTGTTTCTTCTTGTCCGTGGCATAGCAGGTAAAATTGGCCAGTAAGTCGAGAAGGACATGCGGCCGCAGGAGAGAATCGACTCCCTTGGCGACCTCTTGCAGGGCCGGTGTTGCGATGCCGGATTCAATACGCCACGGCCCCCACAAATCGAGCGGCAGTCCGATGGAGCCATACCGGAACTCCTTTCCCTCGGTGGCAATGGAAAGCAGGTTCGGCACAAACAGCTCCGGCACGTTGCGCTCGTAATCCTCATGAATCTGGATCGCCGCGTCCAGCCAGCTCTGGCTTGCCCGGACCGGCGTCTTGGCCTCAATCACCACCAGAGGGATGCCGTTGATCAGCAAAACGAGGTCGGCGCGCTTTTCCGTAGCCCCGGCGCGAATGGTGTATTGCGTGGTGACGACATATTTGTTCTGCGTTAAATCGCTGAAATCCAACAGCCGGATAGTGACATGTTCGCCGTTCGGGCCGAAGGGCATCGACCGCTCGCCGTTCAGCCAGGCGGCAAATTCTTCGTTGCCCTTGACCAGACCGTCGCTGCGCACGCCCATGATGATGGCACGCAACTTGTAGAGCACATCATCCGCCCGGTCGGGCTGCGCGGCGATCTCCGGATTCAAGCGGATGAGGGCTTCTCGGACCCATCGTTCGACCATTACTTCCTGCGGCTGTCGCGGCACATCCATCGGCGATGCGAAATTCCAACCGAGACGGGGCTTCCCAAAGGATGCCACCTGTCCCTGAATCTCATTAGGACGTGTGATTCTGACCGGGCCGGCCAGCCGGTCACGGATGTAGGCTTCGACGGTGTTGGATTCGGTGAAGTTAGTCACATCAGACTCCTTTCAGGTGTCAAAAGCTGCTCGGACGCAACTCGGCCTAAAACTGCACAGGCCACTTCACGCTCCAGCAACTCACGCTCACGAGCCTCGATCAGACGAAAGTGATCGACAACGGCCTGCTGCTCTGGGCCATCTGGCAGATTGATACTGATACGATAAAGGGCTTTCTCATTCAGCCCTGGCATAACGGTTCCATGAGCGTAGGAGTATAACATCCGCGCCGCGCCATCAGTCTGTAAAGCAAGATGAAGATAACCCGGAAGAACCTTTGAAGAAGTGCAGCGAAGACGAATTGTGTCCGAACCACCAATCCAACCAGTGTGTTCCGTCGCAGCAAGAACAGCCTTGCTGAGATCAGCTTTCCTTGCTAGTAGGATGTCGCCTTCTCGTAACCGATAGACATCAAGGCGGTTGGCCGTTGCGTCATCCACGCATGGCCCTCCTTCATGACAGATCCGGCCGCTCTTCATGTCAGTAGGGTTCACGATAGGCCACCCCGATGTTTGATACTCCTTCGCTGCAAGGACAGTTCCGAATGGTCCGGTCTTCAACTCAACATCGCCGTTGTCTACAAGACTGCGAAGGGCGACAAGGCACTCCGATCCGCAATCTGAAAAGTGCCATCGTAGCAGCGACATCCGGAGCCTCTCTGCACACCGAACTGCGTTCTGAAAACCTTTCCTTGTCTCCAAATGAGCCAAAAGCACTTCCGCAATCAGCCTTTGCTCCTCCGGCGGCGGCAGGGCGAATTCATAACTTGCAAGGCTCTCCCAGTTTGTTCGCGGCGATAGCGATCCCGCCGAGGTGCCAATAGCATGGTTAAAGAATCCATCGCTCTGGCAGATAAATGGCAGTAATTCAGACAGAAGGGTTTCATTTTTTGTTTTGAACACATAGATGTCACCGGAACAAACACCCTCAAAGTCAGCTAAAGCAACTTTGCGCTGATAGGCACGGCGTTTACCAAAAAGAACTTGACCGGTACGGAACACGTTGGTGAAGGTGGTGCCATCCGCGATATTGCCCCAGCGCCGAATTTTCAGATCGCCGGGTTCGAGGTGTTCAAGGCCAACATAGCGATCAAAACCATCGTCAAGGGGGGCGCCGGACCGTTCACGGCATAATTGCACCACATCTCCAAAAGCAACCCTTGTCCACCCTTGTTTCAGCTTCTCAGGCATCTTCCGCCTCTCCGGCCACAACGCCGTCGAGCATATCCACCAGCGCGTCCATCTGCTCCCAGAACTCTCGACCACTGGCTTCAAAGGCCGCCCACATTTTTTTCAGACTTGGAACATCTCCGGCGCCATTGTTGTTGCCGTTTCCCACAGGTCGGACATAGCGCGGAATCGAGAGATTGCCGTCTTTGTCCAGAATCTCTTTTTTCGTCGCCACCTTCGCAAAACCGGGATCATCGGCAAAGGTTTGATAGGCGGCCAAAATGCGCTTCTGATGTTCCAGCTTGAGAAAACTTTGCGCCCGTTCCCGCGCCACTTCATGAACGGCATCGATGAACAATACTTTGCCTTCGCGGTCGGGTGGCTTGCAGCTCCGGCAGATTACGACGCAGGCTTCCATGGGCGAGTTGTAAAAGAGATTCGGCCCCAGCCCAAGGACGCATTCCAGCAGGTCCAACTCGACAAGCTTGCGCCGCATGTCGGCTTCTTCATTGCGGAACAGCACGCCATGGGGGAAGAGAATCGCGCACCGGCCAGTTTTAGGATCGAGGCTCTTGAGGATGTGCTGGAAGAAAGCATAGTCGGCCCGTCCCTGCGGCGGCGTGCCGAGGAAATTTCTGCCCCATGGATCGCTTGTCCATGCCTCGCGGTTCCACCTCTTGATTGAATAGGGCGGATTGGCCAGGACCACATCAAATGTGCGCAGGCGGTCCCGCTCGATGAAAGCGGGGTTGCTCAGGGTATTGCCGGCGACGACCTGGAAATCTTCCACGCCGTGCAAGACAAGGTTCATCCGGGCGATGGCGGCGGTGATGTGGATCACTTCCTGTCCGTAGAGGCCCAGGGTGCGAACGTCCCCACCCTGTCTTTTGACCTCGGCCAGGGCAGAGATGAGCATGCCGCCTGTGCCGGCCGTCGGGTCGTAGATGCTCTCTCCTGCTTTCGGTTCGAGCATCTGCGTCATGAGATGAACGAGGGTCCTGTTGGTGTAAAACTCCTGCGCCGTATGCCCGCTGTCGTCGGCGAATTGCTTAATGAGGTACTCGTAACCGTTGCCAAGCTCGTCCTCGGGAACGGCGGACAGGTTCAAAGTATGCTGTGAAAAGTTCTCGATGAGATTTTTGAGGATGCTGTCGGGCATCTGCGCCTTGTCCGTCCAGGAGGCATTGCCGAACACACCGGAGAGACGTTCGGGATTGGCGGCCTCAATAGCTCGAAAGGCGTTGAGCAAAGCTCGCCCCACGTCGCGAGAGGCGGACCGCACATCGGACCAGTGAGCGCCTTCGGGGACGGCAAAGCGGTCATCGGCGGTGTCACGGGCATACGAAGCGTCGCCGGTGTCCGCGAGGGCAGCCTCGTACTCCTCATCCCAAACATCAGATAGCCGCTTGAAGAAGAGAAGCGGAAAGATATACTGTTTGTAATCGCCGGCATCCACCAGCCCACGGAGCAGCTTGGCCGCTCCCCACAGATAGGATTCGAGTTCCTGTTGACTTAGATGCGGCGCGGTAGAGGTCATTTAAGCCAGCCCCCTTCGATCAAAACCTCGCGCAGACGGGCCTCCGCTGTACGGGCCTCGGTAAGGGCTTCCTTGAAGGCTGCAACCGCCTCTGGCAGGGATGGTATGTTATCCGCAACGGGCGGCAGCACATAGCGGGAAATATTTAGCGTCCAGTCTTCCGCCCTGATTTCCGCCAGACCAATGACCTTAGCACGATCTTCCACATCCCTGAAGGTACCGACCCATTCGACGATCTGCTGGGCGTGTTCCGGGTCAAGATAGTTTTGAGCGCGACCTTTTCTAAACAGACTGGATGCATCGACGATCAGGACCTTGCCCTTTCGGTCGGCGGGCTTTACGCGACGTAAGACCATGACGGCTGGGGCAAGGCCGGTCCCGTAAAAGATGTTCGGGGCAAGACCTATGACGGCCTCGATCAGATCTTTTTCTAAGAGCTTTTGTCGGATGTCGCCCTCAGCCCCTTTGCGGAAAAGCGCACCCTGCGGCAGCACCACGGCCATACGACCGGTCCGTTCCGCCATGGATGCCACCATATGTTGAACCCAAGCATAGTCCCCGTAACTTTCCGGTGGCAGGCCAAAGGCCGTGCGGCCCCATGGATCGGATTCCCATATCTCCCGCCCCCATTCCTTGAGCGAAAAGGGCGGATTGGCGATGACACAATCGAAGGTGGATAGACCACCAGTGCTGGAATCCGTAAAGGCCGGTTGGCGGAGCGTATCTTCACGTACAATCAGAAAGTCCTCAATACCGTGCAGCACCAGATTCATGCGGGCAATGGAGGCCGTTGTTAGATTCTTCTCTTGGCCGTAGATTTTGCCGAAGAAAGTCCGCGGGTCGCCACCTGCGCGTTGAACGTGCTCTACGATTCCAAGTAACATGCCTCCGGTTCCACAGGCTGGGTCGTAAATGCTTTCACCTGCTTTAGGTGCCAATATATCCACCATCATACGCACAACACTGCGCGGCGTGTAAAATTCCCCGGCCTTTTTCCGTTTTGTAATATCGGCAAACTTGCCAATCAGGTACTCGTATGCGTCGCCTAAGATGTCGGAACTGACGGCGGCATTGCCGAGAGAAGCTTCTGAAAGCCCCTCGATGAGGTCTTTAAGAATGGCGTCGGTCAGCAGCTCTCGGTTGCCCCAGTCAGCCGCTCCGAAAACGCGGTAAAGGGTGTCAGGATTGGCCCTCTCAATTTCACGCATCGCACGCG
>Ga0209097_10001113_pt1 | contig 23712 bp, 21 predicted proteins | sample AD_UKC052_MetaG_FD_184419 | JGI IMG/M metagenome (GOLD analysis project Ga0209097, IMG submission 184419) | Active sludge microbial communities of municipal wastewater-treating anaerobic digesters from USA - AD_UKC052_MetaG (SPAdes) (version 2) | ecosystem: Engineered > Bioreactor > Anaerobic >... | reverse complement strand
AACGGCTATCTCGTCAGTAAATTAAAACTGCCGGAAGGCACTGCCACTTACGAAATGTTCAACTTCAGTTATTGCAATGGAATGTATTGGTTTTTTAATCAGGAACTGAGAACCTGGACAGGATGCAAGTAAGAAAAGCATCAAGATACAAGACACCAAGAAGCCAAAGAAATTCCAAATAACAAATCCCAAAACCTCCTTAGAAGGTTTTGGGATTTGTTTTGGTGCTTATTTGGCATCTTGGATCTTGCTTTGCCCTCTGTAGCTTTAGCGAAAGAGGGGCATCTTGGTTCTTCAAAACAAATCACCAATCAAACTAATAAGTCCTCCCAATTGTGTCACAAGCCGCCTTCAGCAACGAATTTCCATCCATCGCATCTTGTCCTTTCTCCCAAAACATCACACCGGCCGCAATATCCTTGGCCAGTTTGGCTTTGCGCTTGGTGGTGTATTGTCCGTTGTAGTAGACGGTGTACGAAGGAAAAGTTGTGGTGGATACCGTGGCTGAATCGTATTGCGGATTACCGCCAGCGGCAAGAATATCTTTATAGGTTTTGATAGTGCCGCTCTGTGTCATACCCGAAGGACGGCCATAGGCCGGAATACCCAGTACCGCTTTAGCGGCCGGCATACCACGGGTAGTGAGCCAGTAATTGAGACAGACGGTAGCCAGGGTATAATCACTGTGATGGCGGTAAGGCGTGCTGGTACTGAAATCATCATAGGCCATGATATTAAAGAAATCCACGTAAGGGAAGATTTCATTTTTAATGGCATCCCGGATACCTCCCGCATATTTTCCGGCTGTAACGGCGGCGGATAAATAATAACGGGCATCCCGGTGAAGTGTATCCGATAATTCTTTCATTAATGCCGTAAACGTGACATCCGTACCATCGGAGGTACTTGGGAATTCCCAGTCCATATCAACCCCATCCAGGTTATTGGCGCGGACGACGGCCATCACGCTTTTAATAAAATTGGTGCGGCCTGCCGCGGTGGAAGCCATGTTTTTAAAATTGGTCTTGCCATCACCTGTGCCATCATTGATACCCAGCAGGATCTTCGCATTATTGGCCCGGGCCTTGGTAACCGTAGCCGCCAGTGTGCTACCGGATGTGGGTGCTGAAATGGTACCCGATCCATTGACCCCGTAAAACGCATAGACCACCACATTGGTCATCCGGAATTTCACATCCGGAATATCCGCCAACACCCGGTAGCTGGGCATATAACCCACTACATAATAACCAAGGGAGGCCGGCGGCGTAATCACGATATAAGTGAAGGACTGCACCGTGCCGGTACATCCGGTGGCAGAACCTCCGGTGTTTTTTGGCAGTGCATACCAGTAATAGGTGGTATTGGGTGTGGCGGGTATCGTATAAGTGGTACTGGTACCCGTTACATTGGCGGCGATCAGGGTAGTGGGGACAGCCGTGGTGCCGAGGTATATGTCATAGGCACTGGCCGTACCTACGGAATTCCAACTGAGGGTGACACTGGTACTGGTAACAAAGGATCCATTGGCCGGGGCATTGCCGCTAGAACAACCTGGCACCGGATTGGGGGGCGGATTGGGCGTATTACCTTTTTTACCGCAGGAATAAACCAGGAAAAGGGCGGCCAGTATGACCGCAGCGAGTTGATTTTTTTGCATAAGCAGTGATTGCCCCCCAAAATACTCGATTCAGATGAAAGTCAGGTCCCATAAAACCGAATTTCAGTAGGTTTGCCCCCTAAAATCACATGTATGAAGAAGATTTTCCTGACGATTGTACTATTTCTTTCCCTGGCCCTGAAATCCATGGCCGATGAAGGAATGTGGCTGCCACTTTTATTAGGACAGCAGGTTTATAATGATATGGTGAAAAAAGGTCTTAAACTCACCAAGGATCAGCTTTACAACATCAACAAAGCATCGCTGAAAGACGCGATTATCATCTTTGGTGGTGGCTGTACGGGCGAGATCGTAAGTGCCGAAGGACTGATTTTTACCAACCACCACTGCGGATACAATGCTATTGCTTCGGCCAGTACGATGGAACATAATTACCTCCAGAATGGTTTTTATGCCCGTAACAAAGGTGAAGAAATCCCCACCACCCTCAGTGTGCAGTTTCTCCTGCGCATTGATGATGTAACCAAAGAAGTGATGGACTCCCTGCAGGGACTCAGCGGGACAGAACGCGTGGCGAAACAAAACGCTGTACTGGCTGCCATCAATAAAAGAATGAGTGATGCCGGTCAGTTTATCGAGACCCGTGTCAGCCCGCTTTTCAAAGGCAACCAATTCCTCGCCTTCGTTTATCAGCGTTACTCCGATATCCGGCTCGTAGGCACCCCGCCCGAGAGTGTAGGTAAATTCGGTGGTGATACTGACAACTGGGAATGGCCCCGTCATACCGGCGACTTCTCCGTGTTCCGTGTTTATGCCGACGCCGATGGCAAACCCGCCAAATTTGCGGAAGGCAACAAACCCATGAAACCCAAATGGTACCTGCCCGTTTCTTTACGTCCGTTGAAAGATGGCGACTTCTCCATGATCTGGGGTTATCCCGGTGGTACCAACCGTTACGAAAGTTCATATGGTATCAAGATCGCTACAGATATCAACAACCCGACCCTGGTAAAACTCCGGGATGCAAGGTTGAAATATATGTTTGAGGAAATGAAGAAAGACCCTGCGGTGAAACTGCAGCTCGCTTCCTCCTATGCAGGCATCGCCAACTATTGGAAATTCTTTGATGGCGAAACCAAGCAGTTACTGAAATACGATGTGTTCGGGCAAAAACAGACAGCTGAAACAAAGTTCAATGCCTGGGCTAAAGGAAAACCTGAATATGAAAACCTGTTTGCCGACTGGGGTAAAGCCTATGATGCCTGGAGACCTTACAGCAAGCATCGTGTGTATATTGTAGAAGGCGTGATGGGTTCCCCGCTGATCGCTTTTGCCGGTTCCCTGATGCAGGTGGAAGCGGCAATGGTAAAGACCGGTTCTTCCAAAGCCGATATTGCCAAAGCCGTGGAAGCAGCCAATAACCAGCGCACCAATTTCCTGAAAGATGAAAACAAAACTTCGGATGAAAATATACTGGCTGCCGTAACCCGTATGTTCTATGAGGATGTAGACAAACAGCAACATCCGCTTGGTTTTTATGGCACGCTGAAAAACAGTTATGGTGCGCTGAATGACGAATCGACCTATAAAAAATATGCCGCTGATGTATTCAGCAAGACCATGATCTTCGACGATGCGAAATGGGCGGCTTTTGTGGCCAATCCGGATGCCGTTACGCTGCAAAGTGACCTGGCTTTTGCCCATGCCAGTGCTTTCCTGGTGAATTATAATACCAAGTATGCGCCGTTCTCACAACAATTCAACACCAAGAATGCCGAGTTTGGCCGCTTGTACCTGAAAGGTGTTATGGAAATGGATCCCGCCAAAGCGAAGATGATGTATCCCGATGCCACCTTCACCATGCGGGTGAGCTATGGCAATGTAAAATCCTATCGTCCGCGCGATGCGGTTTTCTATGACTATGTCACAACATCAAAAGGATTACTGGAAAAATACAAGGCCGGTGATTATGAATTTGACCTCCCGGCCAATCAGATCGAGTTGCTGAAGAAAAAAGATTTCGGTCAGTACATGGATCCCACCCGCAAGGACCTGGTGATCGGATTCATCACTACCAATGATATCACTGGCGGTAACTCCGGTTCTCCCGTGATCAATGGCCGTGGTGAACTGATCGGTCTGGCCTTCGATGGCAATTATGAAGCGCTGAGCCACAAACTCGCCTTCGACAAAGACCTGAACCGCACGATCTGTGTGGATATCCGCTATGTGTTGTGGTGCATTGATAAGCTGGGCGGTGGCGCGAATATTATTAAGGAACTGAAGCTGATGAAATAGGGAGGAGTTGTAAGTTTTAAGTTATAAGTTTTAAGTATGGGCGGGTGGCTGAAAACGGTCACCCGCTTTTTTTTGAAGAAGGCCCCCTAAATCCCCCGAAGGGGGACTTTAGACACTGAAAGTTCGCAATCTCTTTCTTTCACAGAATTGCGTATCGTATCCCGCTAAGCTTAAAAGACTTTCCCTTTGTTCGGAAAGGCTTAATGGCTTTGCGGGAAACTTTACGCAAGACGATTAAATAAGATTGATCAAATAATTTGAGTCTTTAAAGTCCCCCTTCGGGGGATTTAGGGGGCTCTTCTGAATAATTTAGTAACATTGCATAACACTTTCTTGCGCCACCAACTCATCATATTAACCCTGCTTACTTTCTTGGGAAAAAGTACACTGGCCCAGTACCCTTCTTTTTCTATCGGTACCGACCTGGGGGCGATACGCAATTGGCCGAAGGGGCAGCAGTTTACCGGGCTGAATCATTCGGTTCAGCTGGATTTTCACCTGGCGGAGAAAGACGGAATACAGGTGAACTTCAGTTATTGCAGTTTTGGTAAATACAATAACGTACTCCGGGCGAAGGCCACGGATGCAGTTACCCTGCCGCAACAAATACAGTATACGAATGCCGGTAAGCTCCGATTCCGTTTATTATCGGTAGGCTGGAAGCATTACCTGCATGGCAATCCCCAACTGGAAACCGGGTGGAGTCTTTACGGCAAGGCCGGTTTTGGCTTACTGATGGGAAGGGTGGAAAATTCACATAACCGTACGATCGATACGGCCCTTTACCAGATACCCGTACGGGAAGGTACGGCCAATTTTAAACGGATGACCCTGGACCTGGCCTTGGGTTGGGAAAAACCGTTGGGTGCCGATTTTTATTTCTATACCGAAGCCCGGGTAACAGTGCCCTCACCCGGTTACCCGAGTCCGTTTTTATTAGTCAACGATAATGCGCCCTTTACGACACTGCTCTGCGGCGGACTACGGATCTTATTTTAATCAACTGTTATGAGTAACACTATCACTATACAACAGATCGAACTGTACAAGCTGTCCATTCCCCTGATCGAGCCTTTTATCACTTCTCTTGGCACCGATTATACAGCCGACAATGTGCTGATCCGGGTACTTACTAAGGAAGGGATTGTTGGTTTTGGGGAATGCAGTCCGTATATGCCCATCAATGGTGAGAGCCAGGATACCTGTATGGTCGTTGGTGAACTATTTGCCAACGCCCTGATTGGCCACAATGCCCTCGATATTGAAGGGGCTGTCAACCTGATGGACAGCATCATCTATGCCAATGGCAGTATAAAGAGTGCGTTTGATATAGCTTTATACGATATCGCCAGTCAAAATGCTGGGGTTCCGCTTTATCAATTTATCGGCGGTAAAAATAACAAGACGATCATAACCGATTATACCGTTAGTCTTGCTGAGCCCGATGTCATGGCGGCCCAGGCGATAAAGATCCTTGCCCAGGGCTATCCGGCGATCAAAGTGAAACTCGGTAAGGATGGAAAGAAAGACGTGGTACGTATGAAAGCAATTCGTGCCGCAGTTGGCAATGATATTCCTTTACGCATCGATGCCAACCAGGGTTGGGGTGTGGAAGAAGCCATTGAGACATTAAACGCATTAGCTCCCCTTGATATCCAGCACTGCGAAGAGCCCATTGCCCGCTGGAATTATCTCTCTTTGCCGCGTGTAAAGAAAGAAAGTCCCATCCCCATTATGGCCGATGAATGTTGCGGCGATGACCATGATGCCGAACGCCTGATTGCACTGGGTGCCTGTGATTATTTCAATATCAAGCTCGGCAAATCCGGCGGCATTTTCAAGGCCCTTAAAATGGCCCGGATGGCTGAAGCGGCCGGATTACACCTGCAGGTCGGCGCTATGATTGAGTCACGGTTAGCCATGACTGCTTTTGCGCATTTCGCCCTCTCCTCCCCAAATATTGTACACTTTGATTTTGATACCGCATTGATGCTGCGGGAAGATCCGGTCACCGGAGGTATCGTGTATAAAGCCAATGGCGTGGTGGAAGTACCGGAAGCGATTGGTCTTGGTGCGACGATTTCGGAAGAGTGGTTGGGGAAGTGGGAGAAGGTGGTGGCAAAATAAGCCTTAGAAGAACAAATAAACAAAGTACTTTAACCTCTAAAAGGCTTTGCAGTCCTGTTTTACGGAACTCGGGAACAGTGGGGAACCGGCCGGCGACCTAAGCATTGCGTTGGATTGGAATACGTCAGACTTACTCTCCATCTGCGATTATCTTTATAAATGAACCGCTTATTTCATATAGCAGTCCTTTTAACAATTTTATTCATTGTTGAAACGTCTTGTGTTAACAAACATATTACCCGTGATGATACTATAAACAACTATGAAAAAAACAGTAAGCAAATCATGGAGCTTGCTGCATACTTTTTGAAATTGAAGCCAGATAGCAACGAAGTTTTCTTTAAGCCTTCAAAAAACAGGTATACCATTTCAATCGCCCAGCCATATTGGGCCATTAGCCCTGATTACCCGTATAACGCCGGGAGGGACATGCGAATGGATTCAGAACAGATGAGATCGTTTTTGAAAACGCTTGACTGGACAACAAATACTGTCATAACTTTAAAAAAGATGCTGAAAAAAACAAACTGTCTGTCAATAAGTACACAAGGCGATTACATTCAACTTGACTTTGCGGCAGGAGATATTTGTGCCTTTTCTTATCTTATTACCGAAAAGCCGTTTTCCGACAGTACTATTGAAAATGACAGTAAAAAAGGGGTCACCTTTTTAAGTAAGTATGCCAGGATTGGTTCGGCTTGCGCTCTTTAAAAACAATCGATATTTTAACATTTCTGCATCAGAATAATTTCTAAGTTAGCTGACTTCATGAAGCTCGCATTATTAATACTGCTACTATTCGGTTTAAACAGTTCCGCACAAATAGCAGAAGATCTTAATAGCCAAACAAAGAAACATTTGCTGGCTGTCAAAGACGGCCTTACCACCACACAGTACCAGCTCTTTCTCACCCTTATCAGCAAAAGAGATACGGCCAGCCTGATGCAACGTTTCCGGGAACTGGCCCCAATTAATATTGTCCTCATTGAAGGTTACCATTTCAAAACCGGGAAGTACGGCATCTTTGAAGAGTATCACTTTACGCCTTTTGGCAATTCATGGGAGAGCAAGGCTTATTTGAATAATCATCCTGCCGATAAACTTTATAGCTCTGTGTATTTGGATAGCAGCCTGCTTGCATCGCCGGCATTCCGGATTGACAGCCTGTATCCGCGTGTATATCAAATGGGGATGGGATGCGGGGTAACCCGTCAAATGCAGCGGATAGCCCGTCGATTACAAAAAAAGGCGAAAAAAGATGGGATGGTTCTGGAATCTTATTGTCGTATTGAGACTATTTTCCTGAAATCCGAAAACCGGATCATCACCCGGTTCCTGGTACCCGTTGCCGGCAAAAGAAAAACACTAATCAGGAGCGGCTTTGGGACTGAAATTGCAAAGGCTGGCTTGGAGTATTGGCTATTCCGAAGTAGCTATTTTACTGGTGATTGAAAAAGCCCGGATTTCATGTACCTTACAAGAGCATTAACCGGCGTTCGAACCGACTAACCGTAAACCTTATTAACACAGCACTATGACCAGCCCAATCTCCTTATCAGCTGCCATTTTACTCTCAGTCATAATTATGTATCTGAGTTTTCATCGTTTGGGCAAATTACAACTGAGTAAATCCAGGCGGAAGACTCTTACTTACCTGACCTTGTTTATCCCTTTACTGGGCTATTATTTTGTGAAAAATTATAAACAAGGTTGATATCTTTTTTAATTAAATGCAATATCATTTCACTCAGCAGTAAAAAAGAAAAATATACCTGGCTTATCCATGAAAAAAAGGCTAATTGTATTACTAATAATTATCTTAAGTATCAGTTGTAATAACAATGAATTAACCGATTCCGGCGAAATCCCTGTCAAAGGAACCGACACGTACAGTCACCTCGGCATTACCCGGCAAAAAGACAGCCTGATTGCCGCTTTAAGCGAAATGAAAACTGAAAAGCTGGACTACAGTGCAGAAGCCTATTGGAAAATAATCCAGCAAGGAGAAAAAATGATCCCTGTACTTCTGGAGTGCCTTACAGATACCCACCCTACCACTATATACAACAACTGTAAAAAAGGAAAACTGAATGTAGGAGAAGTCAGCTATTTTGCACAGGAAGAACTGGCGGACTTTCCTGCTTTTCTGATTACACAGACTCAATACGATCTTATTGAAAATGATTGCTGGAACTTTTATACCTATTTATTTAACGATAAGAATAAAAATGAGTACCAGCGAAAAGCAAGGAACTTTTATACTAGCAATCGCAAAATCAATTACCAATACAAGAAATTCAGTAAAAAGGAAATGACACCTTGCCGAAAGTTGTATAAAATTGAAGGCCGGCTGGTGTGGAATGGGTAAAAATCCAGTCTTATTATCTACATAATGGAAACCTTATATCCTTTCCGAATTACCCCAATTATTCCGGGGAAAAATAACAGGATTCCGTGTTGATTTTATCAAGGCAGGTACTTTTCCAGCCTTTAGTTTTGATTTTCAAGTTAATAGATTGGAGCTTACCAATATAATAGAGCTGGAAAATTAAAGCTGTAAAAGACTAAAATCATTGTTGCACTAAAGTGCAACTTTTACTATCTTTGTTATGACCAATACCCAAAAATTCAGGACTATTGTTTTCTTTAAAGATTATTTTGAATTATTCTATGAACAACAACGTGAAAAAGTAAAAGCTAAAATCGTCTGGACCCTTAAGCTGATTGAAACGTTACCAGTCATCCCGGAAACCTATTTAAAACATATTGAAAACAGTAAAGGACTGTATGAGGTGCGGGTACAATTGGGATCTGATATTTTCAGGATTTTTTGCTTTTTTGATGAGGGACAATTAATTATTCTTATAAATGGATTTAATAAGAAAACCAAAAAAACTCCATCATCAGAAATACAAAAAGCTTTAAGCATTAAACAGGAATATGAAAACGAAAAAAAATAATCTCATAACCTTAGACCAGCTGATAGAAAAAAACTATGGAAAAAAAGGTACCCCCAAACGGGATAAATTTGAAGCTGGTTATGAAAATTTCAAAATTGGCGCACTGCTGCAAATGGCACGCGTTGAAAAAGGTATGACCCAACAGGAACTGGCTGAAAAAACAGGCACTACCAAATCCTATATCTCAAGAATTGAAAATAATATCAAAGAAGTACGGCTTTCCACCCTGCATAAAATTGTAGAACAAGGATTGAAGGGTAAGGTGAGACTGAGCATCGAACTATAGCAAGGAATACAAGCCCTTTAAGGAGTAAGTAAAACGAACGCCATTTTACACCCGAATGAGTTATTTTTATCCATCAACAAAATCCTGACGGAGTAATTCATGATCAACTGGGGTATCATTGGCTGTGGGGATGTAACCGAAGTTAAAAGCGGGCCGGCATTTAATAAAGTGCCAGGCTCAAGGCTGATTGCCGTGATGCGCCGGGATACCACCAAAGCAGCCGACTATGCGAAGCGGCACCAGGTGGACCGGTGGTATGCAGATGCGGATGCATTGATACAGGATCCCGGGGTGAATGCCATCTATATTGCCACACCACCCGATGCGCATGAAAAATATACATTGGCCGCCATTAAAGCAGGCAAGCCTGTATACGTGGAAAAGCCCATGGCCCTGAATTATGCTGCGGCCAAAAACATGGCGGCGGTGGCTGCAGCGGCCGGTATAAAATTAACGGTGGCCCATTACCGCCGGCAATGGCCCCTGTTCTTAAAACTAAAGAGCCTGCTTGCACAACAAGTGATCGGTGAAATCCGGTTCGTCCGTTTACAGTTTACCAGGCAGGCGCCTGCCGCCGCTGAACTGACTGATACAAAAAATGCCTGGCGGGTCAATCCGGCTATCTCTGGTGGCGGACTCTTTCATGATCTGGCCCCCCACCAGCTGGATATTCTGTACTATTTACTCGGTGATGCGGAAAAAATAGCCGGCATGGCCAGCAACCAGGGCGGCCACTATGCCGCCGATGATATTGTCACCGGTATGATCCGTTTTACCAATGGTGTTTTATTCAGCGGCACCTGGTGTTTTACAGCAGCTGAAGCCAGTGACGATTGCGAGATTATCGGCAGTACCGGTACCATCCATTTCAGTTTTTTCAGCAAGCAAGAGATACGGCTGACCCTTGACGGTCAAACAACTGAATTTACCTTTGACCCATTAGCACATGTACAACAGCCCATGATCGCTGAAGTCGTCAACTATTTTTCCGGCAACGCCTCAAACCCCTGCTCAGGGGAAGAGGGAGCGCTGATCATGAGCTGGATGGAACAGATGACCGGTAAATGAGGATCCCATCACCTGAATAAGTCGCTGCTTGCTATCTTTACACGATCATTTTAAATTTCCTCATCCGAAAACGCCTGTATATGTCCGCTGAAAGCAATGAAAAGGAAGTCCTCCTCAAAATCGAACTCGATACATTCTCCAATGCCATCGCCATGGATATGGGGTTGAAAATTGTTGAATTGGCGAAGAGCCGGAACCAGATGATTGCTGTGGAGATCAGCCGGCTGAATCAATCTGTTTTTCTCTATGTGGAAGATGGATTACCCGCTGATAAGCACAACTGGCTGCGCCGGAAAGCGAATGTGGCAAAATATTTTGAGGAAAGTTCGCTGGCCGTAAGGCATACATTGGAAAAAAGACAGATGAGCCTGGAGAAGCCATTTGGATTGGATGAGAAAGATTATATCGCCAAAGGCGGATCGATCCCCGTCTTTGTCAAAAACGCCGGACTGATCGCCACGATCACGGTATCGGGGCTGAGGGATTTTGAAGATCATGACATCATTATAGAAGCTTTAAAAGGAAAGTACCTTTGAATGCCACTATAGGGTTTTTGCCTTCGGCAAAAAGAGTTGGCCACTAATTGGCACGAAAGAACACGAAAGAATACAGAAAGGCAGGCCACGGATCGCACAGACCTGCCTTTGCCGGCAGGCAGGTCAACACGGATTTTTTTTGCCTGCGGCAAAAAGGGGTGGCACGCCTACCCGCATTTTTCCGGGGAAATCACACGACTACGCACGAAAAATACAAAGGCACTCTAAAACTGCCTGTACGACAGGGAGGTCGCCCAAAGGGGACTTCGAAGATTTAAAACAAATAATCATTTCTTTCTTTTAGTCTTGCGTAATAATTCCCGCTAAGATTTATAAGACACTCCGTTTAAGGAAAAGTCTTTATTGGCTTTGCGGGATACAAATACGCAAAGCGATGATAAAAAGTATTTGCAATCTATCGGAGTCTAAAGTCCCCCTTGGGGGGATATATGGGGCCGTCCGTGAATTTCTGTGTCATCCGTCGCTTGCATTTTTTGTATTCTTTCGTGCTCTTTTGTGTGCTTTCGTGGCCAAAAAAATAACCGCGTAGCGGTTTCCTTTTCCCAGGCAATAATACGCTACCAGCTTTAGGGCGCCCATTGGCACATTGGCTAATTGGCACATTGACTCATTGACTAATTCCTGCCTTCACTGCTTCAGCGACTAAGAGCCCCTTTCTCCGTACCTTTACACCTTCAAATGACAACCCGCATGATTCCTCAAAAACGCCACACTTCCCTGCAGCCTCTTTCCCGCGAACACCACCAGGCACTCTTGCTTTGCTGGAAATTCAGGCAGGGATTTGCCAAAGGCGTAGAACCGGAGCGGATGAAAAAATACGCGGACTGGTTCTGGACAACCTATCTGGCCCCGCATTTTGTTGCCGAGGAAAAAACGTTCTTCCCCATCCTGGCTACAGACCACCCGGGAATACTCAAAGCGCTGAAACAACATAAAGATATTAAGGCCATGTTCCACAGCAAAGACAGCGACATCGCCTATACCCTGCGCCAGATCGCTTTTGAACTGGAACAGCATATCCGCTTTGAAGAACGGGAACTGTTCAACGATATCCAGGAAGCGGCCAGCCCGGCGCAACTGGAAGAACTGGCGAAATTGCATACCGAAGAAAAATTTCAAGAGAATATTGAAGATATGTTCTGGGTTGAAGAGGCAGAGGAAAAAAAGGAATTGAAATCAGCAGCAAAGAAAGAATTAGAAAACAGGGCGTTGAAATCAGGAAATACAACGGCAAATACCGGGAAAAGAGAACGAAAAGCGGTGAGACCGGAGAACAGGGGAAATAGTCGTTAGTCGTTAGTGAACAGCCCTTTCTAAGGATGAATAGCTAATATTGAAACATAACAGGTTGTGAAATGAGATTCGGGTAACTATTTGGTAACTATCAAACCAACTGCATATGTTCCCTTACTTTGTATTCTTGCTGGTTTTACAATACCCTGACATTTCAACCCAGGTAAATGACAAAAATCAATTTCAGCTCACGTTCACATAAATAACTTTGCCAGAAGGATAAAGTCCGAAGCACGGACTACTAACTTCTAACTACTAACTATGAATCTCTCCCCTATCCCCCTGGAGCCCGACAGCAGCAACCCATTATACCAGAGCGAGAACTGCCAGGCGCTGATCAGCATCTATGATGACTATTATCCTAAAAACGGATATGAGCCGCCCTGGACGGGTTACTTTATAATAAAAGATGAAGCGGTAGTGGGTTCCTGTGGTTTTACCAAGGCACCAGTGGACGGCGTGGTGGAGATCGCTTACTGGACATTTCCTGAATATGAAGGACAGGGCATTGCCAGTTTTGCCTGTGGCGAGCTGATCCGTATGGCCAATGAAGCCGATCCAACCGTAAAGGTGACTGCCAAGACTGCACCAGACGAAAATCCGTCTGTTACAATCCTGAAGAAACATCATTTTCAGCAAACCGGCATAGTGCAAGATGAAGAGATCGGGGAAGCGTGGTTATGGGAGAGAGGGAGTCGTTAGTAAAGACAAAGTACAAGATACGAGGTGCGAGCAGCGAGCTACGAGTGACGAGCTACGAGATAAAATTCGTAAAACGAGATGCTGTTCGTTACTTAAGATTCAAAGTTCTAAGAAGGCCCTAACAGCTAACACCGGTCAGCTAACATCTTTCTCTTAGTAGGGGCTGTTTCCTGACATCCGACACCTGACATCTGACAACTTTCTTAAAAAAGGGGCTGTTTCCTGACATCCGACACCTGACATCTGACAACTTTTCCCTTATGTTTTCAAAAAGAACCCAGCTCACCTTATTCGTTCCGGAAGCATCCGCCATCGAAGCTTTCCGACGGCAATATAATCCCGTTCAGCACTCCCTGATCGCGGCACATGTAACGCTTTGCCGGGAAGACGAACTGCTGGATATTGAAAAAGTATGGCAGAACCTGGAGCAATTGGATTTCCCGGCTATTACGATCCGGTTCGGGAAGCCAGAACGGTTTGATGAAGGTAAAGGGGTACTTCTACCTGCCCTGGAAGAGAATACATCCTTTCAGGAGCTGCGAAAAGCGATACTGAAGGGAGTCATTGAACAACCCCGAAATCATCAACCGCATATTACATTGATGCATCCGCGGAACTCGATGTGCACCGATGAACTTTTTCTAAAAATCAGCATGCATGAACTGCCTGCCACCATACAATTCAACAGCATCAGCCTGATTGAACAGGTGGATGGTGGAATATGGAAATTAATTTATTCCCGTTTACTGTGTAGCTGAGTTTTGTTATCAAACCCTGATTTTCGGTTTTCAAAAAAGTATGAACCAAAAAACACCAATACCCAACTACCGCACCTTAGCAGGTCCTGGAAATTAAATACTGGTGCTTTTTTGATTCTTGATCCTTGATGCTTCTTTGGCTTCTTGGTATCTTGGCTTCTTGATGCTTCTTTGGCCTCTTGGTATCTTGGCTTCTTGATACTTCTTTGGCTTCTTGGCTTCTTGATGCTTTTCCCTCAGAATCTCGTCTTAAACTTCTTAATATCCCATTCATTACTTTTTTCACTCATGGTGGCACAGAGAATGGTTTCGCCGTCGGTCCGTACATTTACCAACCCATAAATAATACCTCCCACGATCTTTTTATCCCAGAAGGATTTGGTGCGCCTGGCCGGGTTCAGGTCACCGGCATTGGTTTCCAGGTACGTAACTGAAAGTTCGGTGTCCGGGAACAGCGATTCACCATTATCCTTCCGTTTAAGTTCCTGGGGTGATCCCAGTTTATAGCTTCTTGAAATTTCGGTGGAGTAGATCAGCGGAGTAACCACTTTATCCTGATGAATCTGTTTATGTCCGGTCAGGGCACTGGCGGCCACAATCGATGGACGTGGATGACAGTGACCTTCTGCATCGCCGGACGAAATCACCGTAGCACCAGGTCCAAGATGTGAGAGAAACTCAAAGGAACAATCGTCGCTGCCGTGGTGACAGGACTTCGCTACATCGCAGGCCAGGACCTTGGTATTATCGGCCGCTTCATAAAACTCCATGATCCGTTGCTGACTGGCCGCATTCAGGTCTCCGGTCAGCATTATTTTAACCGCTTTGTAATCGACCCTGAGTGTTACACTATGGCCATTTGTATTGAAGGAATGACTGCCCAGGTTATTATAAGCCGGTTTGCCATTGTAATCCACTTCTATTGGAGAAAGGACTTTGATGGAGAAACCCGGTTTCTCAAATTCTTTCAGGTGACCTGATTTCTGCGATAAGCGTTCACAGGGTATGTCCTTATCCACCAGGCATTGCATGAAAGATGCCCACTCTCCCTGCAGCAGGTAACCATCCCTTTCATTTTTCAGGAGGGATTTTATATCCGCGAGGTCTTCCACCAGCAGGGTCAGCTTTTTATCTTTTACCGGACCCAGGTTTCGTGAACTCCCTTTTTTCATCCAGGCCACACCGGCATGATAGAACTTTTTCACATTCACTTTATCGGTTGGTATATCCATTTCTTTTTCTTCTGCAGGATTGATCAGGTCCCACAAACCACCATAGTGATCTGCGTCATTATGGGAGGCGATCATGGCATCCAGTTCAATGGATTTCATACCATAATCTTTGGCAAATTTCCAGTCAATAAAATCAGCTGCATTCTTTCCGCTCTGCTGGGCCCTGCGTTTATACCCGCCATCGATCATGATATGTTTTTCATCCGGCGTTTTGATCAGTACGCCATCCCCCTGCCCCACGTCGATGAAATAGAGTTCAAGCAGTTTCTCCGTTCCAAGAAATTCCTTCTCTACATAACCCTCCCGACCCCGGGCTTTTACTTTCAGACAGCCATTCGTGGCCCTCGCAGTACTTTCATAAGTGACCCGGTCTCCCCAGAGCAGGTGAGCGATTGTTTTTTTCTTGTCTGCTGCCACATACAATTTCACGGTGTCAGCATTGATGTAACGTTTTACTTTTGCCATAAAGGATGGTTTATTGGTTAATGGTTCTGATTAATAAATACGCTGATCAACGGCAGAAATATTGATCCGGCATTCCGGTGTAATGCCACTGCTAAATCAATATCCGGAAAGTTGCAACTAAACAGGCCTAAGTGAAGAATATTAAATTAATAAATAAAATCCATTCCCCCACTGCTTGCAGTTAAAGCTAACAGTTAAATAATATCAGAAAAGGGTTTTTAAACGGTTTTTCAGGTTTTCATACCCAAAATGCAGCAAGCTACTGTCAACCAACCCAATATCCCTTAGCAGGCGTTGGAATTTTAATATTGGTGCTTTTTGAAATTTGCAATTTGATCTTGCTTGCCCACCGTAGCTTTAGCGAAGGTGGGGTTTCTTGGTTCTTGTTTTGGCGTCTTGTTTCTTGATTATTCTTTGGATTCTTGGTTTCTTGGTTCTTGATTATTCTTTGGCGTCTTGGCATCTTGGTTCTTGGTTCTTTTTTCTAAAATATCCCATTTTCAGGGGATGCGATTCCCCTGAAAAAAAACGGACTTTAGTCCCCAAATACCGGCCTCCCGGCAAACTCCCTTTTTATGAAAAAAAGCCTGCTCTCCCTGCTGTTTCTTTTTACTGCCTGGACCCTGCTCTATGCCCAATCCCCTTCCGGTAAATACATCCTGGTGAAAGACAGTGATGGCAAAACACCCAGGGGCGGAGCGGAGATCTCCATGACTTTTACCACAGGAAAATTCAGCCTTAAGGCGGCCATGCCGGGACAAACTGTTACGGATAATGGCACCTGGAAAATCACGGGCAGCAATATCACTATTGCTTTTAAAGAAATGGAACAAGGTACAAAGACAGGCGCCTGGTCACTCACTAACGGCACGCTGACCCTTCCCTTTATGATGCTGAGTAATGGGAAAGGCAGTTCTACCTGGCAGCAGGCGGGTACCGCATTCACGCCCACCGGTACGGTGAATGAAGTGATCATCCGGAACCGGGATGGCGTACAAAAAATCATGAAGCATAAAGCCAAGGTGGATAGCTGGGCGATGGCTGATGCTAAAAAATACAAAGGCGGGCTGGCCGAAGCCTACTATGTAATGGGCAATCTATTCTACTTTAAAAAACTTAGACCTGAAGCAGTTTATGCGTTTGCCAAAGCGGCCGAGCTCAAACCAACCAATGCGCTGTACCTGAATAATCTTTCAAGCCTTATTATGGATTATAATAAGTACAGTGATGCCGTGATCCTGCTTAAAGAAGTGACCCGTAATTTCCCCAACCTCTCTTCTTCATGGGGTAACCTGGCCCTGGCACAACTCAAAATGGGAAATTATCCCGCCGCAGATTCGGCGATCCGCATTGCCCGCAGACTGGATCCGGAAAACGGGCTGTTCTGCTATACAGGCGGCAAGATCAAAGAAGGCAAGGGAGATAAGACCGGAGCGGCAAAGGATTTTGGTGAGGCCTGGGATAAGGGCTATGCCGGTGAAGGACGGGAAGGTGCAAAGAACGCCTCTTTGGCAAAAAAACCAGCTCCGCCAAAGAAGCCATCCAAAACAAAAGGAGAAGAAAAAAGAGATAAACTGGCTCAATGGGAAGGTCATTACGAAGCCGATGCCGTGAGTGCCCGTTCCGGTGAAACCGCCAAAGAAGCAAACACCACATTTGGGAAAGACCTGGCGCAAACCACGATCAACCTGCAAACCCTTGCCTGTGCCAAAGAGTTTTCGATGGACATCAGCAAATCCGGCAACATTACGGGTAGTGGTAAAGTGATGTATGTATACCAGGGATCAGCAGGTGGTCCGGTGACCGGGATGTCTCCGGCACCGCTTACCGCCCTGTACGGAGGATTTGGCACCAATCTTAAGGATGGGTTCCAGCTCCGTGACTGGAGTTTTACAGGTACCGTGGACGAAGAGGGCAATGTGGAAATTTCGGGTATGCCTTCGGGTGACCTGGACCTGTACAATGTAGGCGAATGGCAAAAGAAAAAAACCTGGTCCCCCTTTCCGCCCGATGCCGCAGGGGCTGCCATGAAAGGGCCCTTCCACATGAAAATTGTGAATGATGAAAAAATGGGACCCGTGATCAAAGTGGATCAATGGCTGGAACTGGGAGATAAACTGATCCGGCGGATCCATTACCGCGCTTATATCTATAGAAGTGATACTGATGTTTCCCCTGATTGTAAAACCCTTGGCGCCGACCCGGTAGCAAAATGCCCGGCTACTGAGTTCATTAAAACAAAAGTATCCTTCAATCCACGGGAAAATATCAGTATTGAGCAGTCGACCACCTATGCGCCGGGACAAGAGGCCCAACAGGAAATGGCGGTGAATATTGTTGCAGAACATGATTTCGGTCCGCTTACCGGCGAAGCCGAATTTCACCAGGATGGCAGTTATGAATTTTCTATTGGCGTTGGTGTGGATACCGAATCCTTCACCCATGGCGGCCCATTCAAGTTGAGTGAAAAACTCGCACTGGTTTACGACAGTAAATGCGGCTGGGGCGTAAAAGCCAGTGCCGGGGCTGAGATGGAAGGACTGGATACAAAAGCGGGCGTTTCGGTTGAAGGGGTGATATTCTTCAACAAAGGGTTGTAGAGCGTTGTTGACAGGTTAACAGGTTTACAAGTTGACAAGGAGCTGCTATTAGAAGATACCTTGTCAACCCGTCAACTTATCAACTTATCAACCTATCAACTTGCCTTCACCCTGATATTCTTGTAAAACACTTTACTTTTCGGATCATGGCCTTGCAGGGCAAAAGTGCCTGAAGAAAGGAGTCTTTCCTTCATACCCTCCGGACGTTCAACATTATCCGGTTCGGTATAGTCAACTACCTGTTTATTATTTATTGAAGTGGTGACGTGCTTTCCTTGTACCACAATATGGATCGTGAACCACTCATCGTCCTTCACGTAGGTTTCTTTCACATCCTGGATGGCATAGAGACTGGCCGTGCGGCGCCAGTCGGATTGTGAGTTATTGACCTGTACTTCATATCCTTTCTTTGGCCAGCCACTTTCCTGGTACTGTGTATGAAAATAAATCCCGGAATTGGAACCAGGCCGGGTCATTACATCCACTTTCAATTCAAAATTTTTGAAATTATGCTCCCCTGTCGGGCCGTCATAAAAAAGATGGGCCACATTGCCATTCACCACGATCATACCATCTTCGATTTTAAACGACTCAGCATTATTGCCCACTTTCCAGCCATCGAAGGATTGCCCATCGAACAGTTCCACCCATTTTTCTTTATCGGGCTGAAAGGAACTGAACAGGAACAGGATGGCAAGGGTGGCGAGGGTGAGAATGGGTTTCATGGAATTAAGGTAAGGAATTTTTAGTTGCTCATGCTTCGGCAAGCCTGCCTGTCCGGTAGGCAGGCTCCCCGCATTTGGCGGGGCAGGCAGCATGACAAAAGCCCATTCCCCTTTCCCGGGCAAAGAGGCACACTCCATGTCATCCTGAGTAGTCCCGCAAAATAAAAATCCAAGCTCCTGATGAATTACACACGGGACGTATAGAAGGACCTATTTCCTATTTCCTATTTCCTATTCTCTATTCTCTCCTACCCATTATCCTTCCACCTCCACAAATGCACGCAGGCATAAGTACGGTAAGGACTCCATTTCGCAGAAACTTTCAGCATTTTTTCCCGTAGTTGCTTCTTATCGCTTTTATCCAGTTTGTACAACTTAATCATGGCATTTTGTATTCCCAGGTCATCTACGGCAAATACATCTTCCCGGCCAAGGGCGAACATGAGCAGCATCTCCACGGTCCAGCGGCCTACCCCTTTTATTTCAGTGAGATAAGCGATCACTTCCTCATTGTCCATTTTCCGTAACTTCTTCGGATCCATTCCTTTCTCTATCTCAAACTGGGCGACATTTTTAACATAGCTCACTTTGGCATTACTGAGCCCAATGCCACGCAGCTGTTCAAAGGGCGTATCCAGAATCTGCTGAGGCAGGGGCTCCTTCCCTCCATATAAAGCAATAAACCGTTTATAGATCACATCTGCCACTTTGGTACTCAGTTGCTGGCTCATGATGGAGGCACAGAGATAAGTACAGATATTTTTCCTTTTTTTAAGCTGGTGAGGCTCCGCCGCTTCCACCAGTTTCTTCAGTTTTTTATCCTTTGATAAATGAGCGATATACTCCATGGATTTTATTTCAATGCGTTCACAATAGTTTCGAATATACGGCGGCGCAGCGGATTGAGGTTATAGTATTCGTTGGACGGCAAGAGGCCCCGTTGCTGCCGGTTGATCAGCAGGATCACGCTCAGTTCCATGGATGGCACTACGGCGATACTGGTGCCGGTAAAACCAGTATGACCGAAACTGCTTTCCGGAGCATTTTTCATAAAGGAATTCACCGGATCCATCATCCAGCCCAGTCCGTTATTGAACTGATCTTTTGTGAGAAACAAGTCCCTTGTTTTTTTACTGATCAGTCCGCCAGGTTCTTTATTGAGCAGCATATTCACCAGCAATTGCAAGTCTCCGGCGGTAGAAAATAAACCAGCGGCGCCATTCACGCCCTCACAGGCATACCAGCAATTACCATCATTCACTTCGCCTCGTAATAAGTAATTTCGCCAGCCATTCCACTGGTCGGGATTTATTTCTTTAAACACAAACCCCAGGCTGCTGTCGTGTACCATCCGGTATTCGTAAGGGTTACCGAACGAGGTAGGAACAACGACTCCTTTATAATTATTTTTTACCGGTGTATAAAGGGTCTGCGTCATCCCCAGTGGCCGGAAAATATTTTCCAGCTCAAACGTATCCAGCGACATCCCGGATACTGTTTCAATGATTTGTCCAAGTATGGCAAAGCCCAGGTCACTATAATGCCGCTCCTTCCCCACCGGATATTTCAACGGCAGTGATCCGATCAGCCCATAAGTAGCCAACTTCGTATTGGCCCGGTAATACAAGGGATACCATTCTAATAAACCGGACGTATGGGTGAGCAGCTGGCGGATCGTGATCTCTTTTTTATCCGCACTATTGAATGCGGGGATAAACTTCCCTACCCGGTCATCCGGATGCAGTTTACCCTGATCCGTCAACAGCATGATAGCCGTAGTGGTACCCGTGACCTTGGTCAGTGAAGCAATATCATATAAATGCGCAGGACGCAGTCTTTCTGGTTTCTTTAGTTTCTGTCCTTCGGGATCAAACCGCCTGGCATAACCCGCCGCCTGCTGATAAATGATCTTCCTTTTGTACTGTACCTGCAACACAGCACCGGGGATCAATCCGGAGTCTACATAACTGGCCAGTATATGCGATAATTCCTTCCGGAGCGGAGCATGCTCCTGCCCTTTTACCCATAGGGGGAAGGTAAGGGTAAACAGTATGTAGCGTATTATCTTCATCTTTCGTATAGCTTGTATTGAAGCCTGCCTGCCGATAGGTAGGTTGAAAAGTTAACAGGTTAACATGTTGACAAGGAAACCTTCTTAGAAGACCCCCTTGTCAACCTGTCAACTTTTCAACCTTTCAACCTTTCAACATGTCAACCTCTCAACCTTTTACCAACGGTCCCCTCGTCTTCCTCAGCAGCAACTCCGTATACCCCTCCTTCACAAAATCCGGTATTGACCCAACCTGTTTGAATCCAAAGTTGGTGTAAAGCTTCAATGCCCCCTTATTAAACTCCGATACACAAATAAAGAGATTCGGTGAATAGGCCGAAACACGTTCTTCGCAATAATGCAATAACCGGGTACCCACACCGCTGCCTCTGAATATTGGTGCGGCACAAAGTGTCTGAATATAGCCGCGGAAAGAGCCGGCAGTTTGTAAGATCGTAAAACCGGCAATCATTTCATCGTTCCATGCTACATGTACTTCCTTGCCCAACCCTTCAAAACCGAGGCGGCAGCGGGCTTTATCCATCCCCAATGTAATCCACGGGTCTGTAGCCGCCATCAGGTCCGCACACATATCAAAGACCAGCGGGTCATGACACTCACGGATTACTATATTCCTTGTATTGATCATTCATTTTTCTTTTAAGCAGATACAAAAATACGATGGTCAGTCCTGCATTCAGCCCGATATTCATAAAACCAAGGTCAAACTGGTAATAACGAGTAAATAATTCATTCAATGCGTAAGTTAATAAGGCAGCGCCTATACAAGCCAATGGCACCCATTTCTCCTTTAACTTATATGAAGTAAAGAAACCGGTGAGGTACAAACCCAGGAGCGGACCATAGGTATATCCGGCAATTTTAAAAATGGTATTGATGATGGCCCCCTGGCTGTTCCAGAATGCCAGCACTATGATGAACATAACGAGATTAACACCCAGCAATACCCGGTTCTTGATCTGTCTTCTTTCTGCAGGTGATTTTTTATCAAAATCCATAAAATCATAACTGAAGGACGTTGTGAGCGCCGTAATACAGGAATCAATACTGGCAAAAGTGGAAGCGATCACCGCGATAAAAAAAGCAATGGCCCCGGTCTTCCCGAAATAATGAAGGGTCAGGTCGGGATAAATGCCATCGGTATTCAGGATCTGTCCATTTTCCTTCAGCAGGGGTATCCCCTTTTGTTCTGTATATAGATACATCAATACGCCTAATCCGAGAAACAGGGTCTGTGCCGCAGCAATAAAAAAACTGAAACTGAGTACATTTTTCCGGGCACCTGCCGCATCTTTAATCGTCAGGGTCTTCTGCATCATACTCTGGTCCAGTCCTACCAGTGCCACCGTAATCAGTAAACCGGAAATAAATTGTTTGAAGAAATTGGAACCCGATTGCGGATCCCAGTCGAAAATTGTTGAATAGGGATGACTGGCAATGGAGCTGAACATGTCTCCTATGCTCAGGTTTAGCGCATTTTTGATACTGATGATGGATACCAGGATCACGGTGATCAGGAATAAAGATTGCAGGGCATCGGTCCAGACAATGGTTTTCACCCCGGATTTATTGGTATATAGCCAGATTAATAAAAGTACCACGGCAATAGTCACGGCGTAGGGAATGCCCAGTTCATCAAAGAACGCATATTGCAGGATCTTGACTGATAATAACAGACGCAGGGCTGCGCCGAATGATTGGGAAACGATAAAGAACAAGGCGCCGGTTTTGTAACTCACCGGACCAAAACGGCTTTCCAGGTATTGGTAAAGGGATACCACCCGTAGTTTATAAAATATCGGCAGCAGTACAAAAGCAATAAAGAGATAACCGGCAATGCTCCCCAGAATAAACTGGAAATAATAAAGATGATTATTGCCCACATTCCCGGGTATCGACACCAGTGATACGGCCGAAATACCCGAACCGATCATCCCGAATGCTACCAGGAACCAGGGCGATTGACGATCCCCATCAAAAAAAGTATTATCACGGCTTTGCCGGGAGGTAAAACGGGAAATGACTAATAAAAGTGAAAAGTAGATAACGATAATAAGCAACAGCAGACTGGTGGACATGAGCAGGGGGCTTTGGTGGCCCTGCTAAATATACTCATTTTGGGAAAACCCCGGGGAAGTCAAAACTCAAAAGTAAAAAGTAAAAAATCCTAAGATCGGTAAAGCAGTATAGCCTCAATATCTGTTAGAAAATTTATAGGAGGGGCTGTTGACTCCTGACTCCTGACTGCCGACTGCTGACTGCCGACTGCCGACTGGCAGCTGGCTGTTGACTCCCGACTCCCGACTACTAACTACTAACTAGTACTCCGCCCATTGCCTGAACTCCGCCACCCTGTCCCGGCTGATGACCATTTCCTCTTGCTGAGGGGCACCTAATACTGAAAGTTTTAACCGGCTGTTGAAGTAGGGCTTTACCTGCTGGATGGCCTGAATGCTGACGATGAATTTCCGGTTGAGACGAAAGAACTGACGGGGATCGAGTTGATCTTCCAGTTTTTCCATGGTATGTTCCACAATATACCGGGTGCCGGATTTATCTATGAGGTAAACAATCTTGTTTTCTGCCTGGAAGAATGCGATCTCATTGGTATCTATAAAGAAAAGCCGCTGTCCGATTTTACCGAGGAACCGTTTTTTATACCGTTGTTCCTGGATCGAGGGTAACTGTGAACGAAGTTGAGCGGCATTGAAAGACAGAGAAAGCGATTTGAATTTATTGAGGGCTGCAGCTAATGCATCCTGTGTCACGGGTTTCAGGATATAATCGATGCTGAGCATCTTAAATGCTTCCAGCGCATAAATATCGTAAGCGGTGGTAAATACCACCGGACCACTATAGTTTACCTGTTTGAAAATTTCGAAACTATGTCCATCGGACAGGTGAATATCAAGCAGCAGGAGATCCGGATGGCTATGCGTTTTGAGGTAT
>Ga0209097_10001112_pt1 | contig 23743 bp, 18 predicted proteins | sample AD_UKC052_MetaG_FD_184419 | JGI IMG/M metagenome (GOLD analysis project Ga0209097, IMG submission 184419) | Active sludge microbial communities of municipal wastewater-treating anaerobic digesters from USA - AD_UKC052_MetaG (SPAdes) (version 2) | ecosystem: Engineered > Bioreactor > Anaerobic >... | reverse complement strand
AATTTCCGTACTGGATACTGTGGAGATAACGCTGTGCCGTACAGGATCTGTTTACCTCGTATACCTCCTTCGGTACGTTGGCCTCGTTTTCTTCCCGATAGTTGTACAGGACGCGATTCTCTCTTGGGTCGATAGATTCGTCGAGCAGCCATTCGAACACCTGCAAGGGATCGTCCGGGTTGAAAATACGGGAGGCAGCGTTGCGTCCAAAGTAGGAAACCACATTTTCCCGGGACGTTACTTTCCAGTAGGTTTCTGCATTATTTTCCTTTTTCCAGCACTCTATTCGGGAATAAGCAGATTCGATGCGAGGCAGGTACGTAAACACGTCGTATTGTCCGGTTTCCGTAGTCACTTTACGCGGGTTGGGCGCCTGCGCGGTGCTTTCCCGAAGCACCAGTTCGCCCTGATCGGCCGAAATAAATACATCATGCCCGTCGTAACGAGGGATTCTCTTTTCGGTATTGATCGAAATGCCCGGAATGGCAAGCGAAAAGCCCAGGCCGAATGCACTGTTGCCTGCTCCCGAATTGTAGTCGAGGCTCCATTGGGGTTCGAACCCTCTTGCCGGCGTTACCGGTAGTGGAATGGAATAAGCCCCTGTGCCTTTCAAGAGATCCGCTTTGTAAGTATCGCCCAGGCCTCGCATGGCCCCGCCACCCTTCGGCATGGTAATCTCCTGAAAAGAAGGTCTTCTCATATCCATGTCGCCATTGACAGGATTGTTATTCATATACTGGAAGTGAAATTTGAAAAAACGGGCCGTATATGCGGTATACGCCATACGATGGGCAAAGGGAGGCGGTGGTTTCAGGCCACCGCCTCTTCTACAGATGATGTGTTGTACGTCGAATTATGGGGCAGTAAATTCCGCGCTGGCGTGCAGCGGGTCCATACCCGTACCCAAAGCCGATTGAAGGTTTTTGGCGGTAACCCGGTAAGATTCGCCGGCCGTCAGTTCTGTTTCGAGTTCTAGTTCTACTACGAAATCTTTTTCCACGCTTCGTCTGGCCTGGAGCACCTTTACTTCCGGTGAAAACTCGTAGTTGGCTACGTTGTTTGCTGTTTCCGGATTAATAGCGAGGTTGAATACGAGTTCCACCTGCGTAAGGGAAACGGCCTGCGCAACCTGCAACTGGATCAGTCTGGGAGGTGTGCCGCCTGCGCATGGAGGTAGCCCGCCGCCAAACGGCGCCGATTGTATGACCATTTCCCGGCATTCGATAGACGGGTTGGAAATGGGATCGGTACCGCCTCTGTGGTCCGGGTTGATGAGATCGAACATATACATCCATTGACGAATACCTGCATCGATGTACCCGAATGCCGGATCGCCCAGCCACAAACTGCGGGTAACAGACCCGAAGGCGAAGCGATCGGCCTGCCCAACGGCGGTATATCCGTCGAAAGTTTTAGGCGCGCCTCCATAGAAGCATCCGGCGCCGTGCGCCATCGCCATGATAAGGCCTTCGAAATTAAATTCTGCCAGCCGTGCCAGCCCCCCCGAAACCTGAACGATCTTCTTTCCGTACGCGTCGAAAGCATACACATTGGGGAGCATATCGAATGCATCGTAGTAGAAGACGATGTCAGGGAAATAGGCATTAAGCTGGATCTGCGCAGTTTCAAAGAAATATTTCGGTGTAGGGTCCGAGAACGTCACCTGCGTGCCGTTTTTCAGTACATCGCGGGCCTGCTGAGCGGTGAGCAATGACTGGGCGCCCACCGGCACGGGTGAAGTGATCCGGCTATAGGTTTTGAATACGCCGCTTCCGAGTTGTTTCGACGTTTCATTTCCGCCCGCCGTATTTTTGTATCTGAACTGAAAGTGGGCATCGGAAGGCATGGAAACATTGCCAAGTTTGCTCACTGCCTCGTCGTACGCCTGGGTTCCGATCACCGGCTGTGTATTATCCACGTCATCTTTCAGGTGGTCAGGAAGTTCTCCGAATTTGATTTGCATTTCGAAGTCGCCTGCTACAACGCCGCCTGCAAGGATCAGGTGCCCGGCCGGAGAACCCGTCCAGGGCGCGGCAGTAGCGATGTGGTGCACTGCGCCATCGTAATAACCGAGGCTCACGAACTGTATGTCTACCGGTTCCCCTTCTTTATCCACCAGTTGCATGCCGGGGGTAAGTTTGCCGGCGGTGGTATATTTCCCGTTGGAGAGCAGGAAAGGCTGTTCTTGCGTACAGATCAGGTCTTTCGTACCTTCTTTTTCGAAGCCGATGTACACCATAAACGGTTGTGGGCCTTCGCCTGTGCCCATACTGAATTTTACGGTTGACTCGGACCACGTCAGTCCGCCCTTTTCATAGGCAGAAGCAGTGAGCACTTTGGCGCCCTGCGGGATGGTGTATATTTCCGCATATCCGCCCGGTACCGCCACGAGGGTATCTTTGGCAAAACAGGCACAGCAGCAGTAGCACCAGCGTTGCTGCCAGGCCGGGTCCTGACTGTGCAGCGCGTCGCAGTCGCGGAAAAAGGTAGAAGGCGGAAAGTACCTCGACTGATTGGTTGTCGAATTCCAGCAGGTAGCCACCCTTACCTGGAAATAAATAATTCCTGCGTCGACACATTCATCGTGGTAGTCACCGCCCACGCCGGTAATCGTATCGCAATGATAAGGCAGGCTCAACCCGTCGCAAGGTATGCGGCCTTTCGCCACAATTTTCCTGGTACATTCATTTGGATCGTATCCCATAATTTTAATTTAAATGGTGTTAGATATGTAGTTAACGTGGTCGGTACTCAGACGCCTTGCCGGAAGGCACGACATCTTACCCCCGGCCGGTGCAAGTGCAAGGTGAGTGGCGGTTGTACGCCGGTTGGAAACCAATACCAAATTTTAGTAAAGAAGGGCCTTTGCCGGAATAGCAAGGAGTGTTTGTGGCGCCCAGTTCCTTTTCACTGAACTATCGACCTGAACATTATCCAATCAATAATTCTTTATGCAAAGATGTACTCCGACAAAGTCAGATACATAGAGCAGAAATACTCGAATTTAAAAACAGGTATTTTTACGGATGCAGAAACGCGGCGGATTCTTCATCAGGCGCAGATAGCGGTGTCTTTATCGGAGTAAATTCCGATTGGATTTCCGATTGGCGATTTACGCTTCGAGTCAGGCATGACTTTTTCATTGAAACGGTTTTGTTACTCGCTACAAATATGGCAATCTACTCGTTACTTTCATTTATAAAGAAGTGATTGCCATTCAAAAAAATCTCCATTCATAAATCCAATCGCAAATCGCAACTCAAGTGATCGGTTATCGTATTGGTATAACGAAAATAGAAATCGGTTCATTATTTTTCCCAAACCAGTGGCGGAACCCGTTTCGTTTTGCAATTAATTTTAGGCCAATAGCGGGCTCGCCAGGCCTTTAATATTCCTTCATTTTGCATTGTTTTTTGCCGTCTGAATGCTTTTGACAAAAATCGAAATCAACTCACTGTTTTCCTTTAGCAGAGCGGCCAGTTTGGTTTCTTTGAAATATCCTTTTAGTAAAATGATTTTCAGACACACCAGGGTTTCCCTCAATTCTTTCAGGCAAATTTTCATCTTATGCACAAAATCATTTTTTGATTCAGCGGATTGAGCCTCTGCATAGTTCAAAGCGGGTGACGTTCCGGAACGCACGATTTGGCTACCCAGGTTTTTGCTTGCTACAGTCCCGGGCAAGGCTTCTGCCAGATCAATGATGCGCACCGCAAATTCAATCAGCCTATCCTCAAGATCGTATTTGGAATTAGATTTCTGGTTCATAAACTTATTATATTCAATCATTTATACTTTACTTCGTTGTTCGATATTCGGTGTTCGGTGTTCGAAATTTAAAAAATATCGAACACCGAACACCGAACACCGAATATCGAACAACGAAGTATTAGCCCGCCCATCCCTCTCTATCCAAGCTCCGATAATGTATCGCCTCCGCCAAATCCTCAATCCGAATATCCTTACTCCCCGCCAAATCCGCCGCCGTCCGCGCCACCTTCAAAATCCGGTCATACGCCCGGGCGCTGAGTTGCAGCCGTTCCATGGCCGTTTTTAACAAAGTCAGACCGGTGGAATCAAGTTTACATACGTCGTGCACCATTCGGCTGGGCATTTGCGCGTTGGAATACACGTCGCGAAGATCCTTGAACCGTTCGGCCTGCACTTCGCGGGCGAGCAACACACGTTCGCGAATGTCCGTGCTCGTGAGTTTGGGGCGTTCGGTGGTGGTGAGTTCGTCGTAACTCACCGGCGTCACTTCCACGTGCAGGTCGATGCGGTCGAGCAGCGGACCGGAGATTTTGGAGACGTAGCGTTTGACGACGCCCGGGCCGCACACGCAGTCTTTATCGGGGTGATTGTAGTAGCCGCAGGGGCAGGGATTCATGGAAGCCACCAGCATAAAACTCGCGGGATAATCGACGCTCACCTTGGCACGGCTGATGGTCACCCGGCGCTCCTCCATGGGCTGCCGCATCACTTCGAGCGCGGTGCGTTTGAACTCCGGCAATTCGTCGAGAAACAAAACGCCGTTGTGCGCCAGACTGATCTCGCCCGGCATGGGATCCGAGCCGCCGCCCACGAGGGCTACATCGCTGATGGTGTGGTGCGGCGCGCGGAATGGGCGCGTGGTGACCAGCGCGGCGTTGTCGGGCAGGATGCCGGAAACGGAATGGATTTTCGTAGTATCCAGCGCCTCATAGAGTGTGAGTGGCGGCAGGATGGTGGGCAGGCGCCGCGCCAGCATGGTTTTGCCTGCGCCCGGCGGACCGATCAGGATGACGTTGTGGCCGCCAGCAGCCGCCAGTTCGAGGGCGCGTTTGATGTTTTCCTGGCCTTTGACGTCGGCGAAATCGACATCGTAGACACCGGCAGCATGGGCGAATTCTTCGCGGGTATTCACCTGCAAGGGTTTGATGTCCGATTCGCCACTCAGAATTTCGATGGCTTCGCACAGGTTTTCCACGCCGTAAATAGCCACGTCGCTCACGATGGCGGCTTCGCGCGCATTGGCTTTGGGCAAAATAAATCCCTTGAATTTTTCCTTTCTTGCCTGAATGGAAATCGGCAGGGCCCCTTTGATGGGCCGCAGCGAGCCGTCAAGCGAGAGTTCGCCCATGATAAAATACTCGTCGAGCCCATCGGGGGGGATCACGCCCGAGCCGGCCAGCATACCCAGCGCGATGGGCAGGTCGAATGCGGAACCTTCCTTGCGAATGTCGGCAGGGGCGAGGTTAATGATCGTTTTGAGTCGTGGAAGCCGGAAGCCGGAGTTCTTCACAGCGGCTTCGATGCGCGGGAGGCTTTCACGCACGGCGCTGTCGGGTAGACCGACGATAAAAATGCCGAGTTTGTCGGTGTTGCCGACTGCGCCACCGGTGTTGGTTTCGATGGTGATCGTTTGCGCATCGACCCCATGGACGGAGCCCGCATAGGTTTTTACTAACATAAAAGAAGCGAATAAAACGTGTGGATAAATGGATTATGCGGGTTAAAGATAAACAGTAAACTTGCATAGAAAAAAGCGGCGCAGCATGGAATTTGTGTCCGGGCCATGTAGTTTTACTGATCTTTTAGGCAAGCGGCATATCACCGCACTGTAATTTCCCGAATCCTGATCATAAATTATTCATTAAAGATGTACAGATTACTCCTCCTTGCATGCTTTGGAATCTTTTTCACCATCCCTGCTACCGCGCAGGATTTCGGCTGGGCACTGGGTTTGGGAGGCACCAGCCTCGAAACCCCTGAATCGGTCGCCCTCGATGAATTCGGGAATATTTACATCACAGGAACGTTCAACCTCACGGCTGATCTGGATCCCGGCCCCGGTGTACTGAATGTTACTTCCGCCGGCATGTCCGATCTTTTTGTAGTCAAATTAAACCCGGAAGGCCGGCTGCTTTGGGCGCGGCATATCAGCGGCCCGGATGCCGAAGTAGCCAACGTAATCCGGGTCGATGCCCGGGGATATGTGGTATTGGCAGGCCTTTTTTCCGGAATTGTGGACTTCGATCCCGGTCAGGAAGAACACATACTGACAGCAACCGGCAGTTACGATGCCTTTATTCTGAAACTCGATCCGGAAGGGCGATTCGACTGGGTAAACCAGATGGGCGGAGCCAATTCGGAAAGTATCCGCGGCCTCGCCATCGATCCGCGGGGTAACATCTACACCTGCGGCGCTTACACCGGAACGGGCGACTTCGACCCTGGATCCAATGTGCTGGAACTCACTTCTGCGGGCGAATCCGATGTTTTTATCACCAAAATGGACTGGAAAGGCACCCTGGAATGGGCGCGCAGCATTGGCGGTGCTAATGCGGAAAGTGTCGACGATGTGACCGTCGATGCGCAAGGTTCCGTTTATACAATGGGCGTATTCCGGCATATTGCCGATATGGATCCCGGCCCCGGCACAGCCAACCTCAACGTGATGGGCGGGGTTTATGCCAATATGTTCGTTCAAAAAATGGATGCGTCCGGCCAGTATGTATGGGCAAAACAGGTAACCGGCTCGTACTTTCAATTTGGCAGCGAAATAAAAACCGATGGCACAGACAACCTGTATATCAGCGGTACTTTTTCCGAAACGGCCGATTTCGACCCGGGGCCCGGCACGGCAAGCCTTACCGCCAATGGGTATGATCCGTTTATCCTGAACCTCGACCTGGACGGCAAGCTCGTCTGGGCGCGGCATATTACCGGAAACGGAAATATAACCGAAGAAGCCCAATCCGTTTGTTTTGACAACGAGGGCGCCGTGTACGTCTGCGGCACGTTTTCACAAACAGCCGATTTCAACCCGGGCCCGGGCGTGTTCAACATGACGGCCGCTTCGGGTTCGGAAGACGCATTTTTAATGAAATTGGACAGTGCCGGCAACATGGTGTGGGCCAGGCGCACGGGCAGTACCGGCACAGACGGCGCCGTATCGCTGCAAATCGACCCTTACGGAAATTTGTTTATGCTGGGCAGTTTCGTTGGCACGGTGGATTTTAATCCGCTGGCGCCGGTAAACAACCTCGCCGCCGCAGGTTTTGTCGATATTTTCCTGCTGAACATGACCCAGAACTGGAATTTTTCCGGTACGGTTTTTCATGATGCCAATGAGAACGGCACCCGTGACACCGACGAGCCCGGACTGCCAAACGTGCTCATCAGCGTGCCCGAAGCGGGTTTGTACGCCACAACCGACGATGCCGGCCAATACCGGATTTATTCCGATATCATAGACGATACCGTAAAGGCTGCCGTCAACAAGCCCCTCTGGATGGTCTCGCCTGCTTTCGCTATTCCCGATTCGATGGAAACGCCGATGGATTTTGGGGCGGTGTATCCGCTTTTTCACGATCTGTGCCTTGTGGCAGTCAATTCGACACGCTTCCGGCCCGGATTTGCAACCGACGTGCAGGTATTCGTAACCAATGTGGGTACGTTGCCGGTCGATTCGGCAAAAGTCGATTTGCTGCTTGTGACACAAACCACGCCTTTGCCCCTCGAATTCGTGTCGGGCGATCCGACGCCGACCGTGGAAGCCGACAATCATTTTTCCTGGATCATCGATTCGCTGGCGCCCGGTCAAAGCACGTGGTTCAGGCTAACGTTTCGAACCCCGGTTAATACGCCCATTAACACCCCCGTCGTATTTTCGGCCAGTATCGGGCCGGAAGACGATGCCAATTTTGAAAACAATTTTTCGCGGTACACCGACCAGGTTGTCAATTCCTTCGACCCCAACGACAAACAGGTGGCGCCCGACATGCTGATGCAGGAACAACTGGATACCAGCGCCTTGCAGTATGTCATCCGCTTTCAAAATACCGGCAACTACCCGGCATCGTTTGTGGTGATTCGCGACACCCTTCCTGCCCAACTCGACTTGAGTACCTTGCAGATACAGGGCGCAAGCCACCCGTTCACATGGCGGATTTACAACGGGCGGATCCTGGAATTCCGTTTCGATCCGATTGATTTGCCCGATAGCATCAGCAATGAACCGAAGAGCCACGGATTTGCGGTATTTCAGGCAAAACCGCACACTGGCCTGGCACCCGGCGATTCGATTATGAATTCGGCCGGTATTTATTTCGACTACAATGCGCCGGTGATTACGCAGCCGGCGGTATTTCGTGTGGCCAGTTTACCAGTAGGTTTACATCATCCGGTTGTGGCATCGCTTGATTTTTCCCTGATGCCCAACCCGGGTATGCAAGGCAGGGCTGTGATGCTGAATTTGCCCGAAAGGCTCAAAAACGACGCACGGTTAGAGATTTATGATGCCAATGGCCGAATTCAGCAGGCCGTACATTGCCCGGCAGGTCAGCAGCGATGTTTCCTACCCGAACTGTCGGCCGGCGTGTATATGGTACAGGTAATCAGCGGTACATCACGTGGCGCGAAAGTGCTCGTAATTCATTGACAGGAATTTTTCAATGAATACATTTCATATTGTGATAACCTGTTATTTTTGAGCGGGTTGGGTTAACGTATTCCTCGCACCGCCAGGTAATGTTGGTACCCGCAAAAAATCAAGTCATTTCAAGCGCCATGGATAATTATCAGGAGTCTGTAAAAAACTTAATTGTCGACGATAATGTCCTGGAGGCCATCGATTTGTTTTACCATGAGGAAGAGCACAGCGAAATCGTAAACGAGTTGATCATTCTGAAATCCAACCTGATTTCCCTGAATAAAAAAGTGCGGGCGGGCGTGCTGTCGTTCGATGAAGAGAGCAGGGCACTAAACAAGATCAAATACGACCTCTTGAGCCTGGTTTCGAAGGCAACGGCAAGGGAGCGGGCGCCGGTGGAACACGCCGAAAAAAACGTCTTTTCATTTGACAATGCCATCCTGGATTCGGCCATCGAGAAACTGACGAACGAGCAGTTCAAGGTGCTCAACTTTATCAACAAGATGAAAAAAGTCCGGATTTCGGGCTGCGCCGGTTCGGGGAAAACGCTAGTGGCTGCCGAGAAAGCAATCCGCTTGTCGAAAACGGGGATGAGTGTACTCGTTTTGTGCCACAACCCCAATCTTTCGAACAAGATCAAAAACCTGGTTTCAGGCTCCAGCGTGTTCGTTACCACGTTCGGCCAGTTGATTCAGAACCTGAACGAGTACGAAAGTATGCAGCAGATGGGCTGGAACAAATATTACGAACCGCTACAGGAAGAACTCGAGCATGCGCTTCGGATTATTGAAAATAAAAACATGCACTTCGATGCGGTAATCGTCGACGAAGCGCAGGATTTCAGGGAAGACTGGTGGCTGGTGGTGGAAGCGTTGCTCGCCAAAGGGAAAGAACAAATCCTGTATATTTTTCACGACGACAATCAGGCGCTTCTGCCTTACCGCTCAGTATATCCGATAGAAGAACCTATTGTGGATCTATCCAAAAACTGTCGGAACAGCGGTAAAATTTACGAGTTCATCAAATCCAATTTTCATTACCAGTCGCCCGAAACGTCGATGGAAATGAAAGATCTTGGCAAGGTTAAACTGTTCGTTTATTCCGATCCGAACACATTAAAAAGCAAGGTATTCAGTGCTATTCACTGGATGAAAAGCAAGGAAAATATTCGAAATCCGGTCGTTTTAATTGCGGGTGACCTCGATATCAATACCTGGGAATTCGGCATGGTGAGTCATTCTATTCCGATCGGCATGGGCTGGAAAAGGGAACTCTCAGAAAAATTCAGGTTGCTGGGGTTCAACAACGACGTTTTGGATAAAATAAAATCGGCCAGTGATGATGTACTGCCCAATAGCAGAGATATTGAATTAATACAAACACTGGCATCGGAAGAGTACAAAAAAATCCATATGAACCACGTGATTTCCAAAATCGGGGTTCAAATTGCCAACACCAACCGTGTTAAATGGATCGAATCGGAAGGCAAAGCAGCGCTCGATCTGAATATGGTAGATGCCACGATCACGAAGTACTTTTTGTTGAAATTTCTGGCTCAGGCCGACTGGAGCAGCGGACTCGAAAAGCACATTACTTACCAGTTCAGCGAAAAAATCAGCAATGACCCCGACGAGATCCCGGTGCTGGAAACGTCTTCTTTTAAGGGCCTGGAAGCGGACGGGATTCTCATTATTTCAAAAGGGCAGTCGTTTTCTCACCTGAATGAATTGTACGTGGCTAGTTCCCGAGCCAAAAAGGTGCTGGCGATTGTGATCGACCGGGTCAATGAGAATTTTAACATCCCGTAACCAAATATAATATTTAATAAAAATAAATATTTCATTATTACAAGACGCGGATTTCCCATTGCATTCTTGCCCCACTTTTGTGCCGCATCTCTTGCACCAACACATCCTTCGGCATGAATCATTGGTTAGCCACTTTTTTCAATTCCATTTTTACCGCCTTTTCCTACGGCGAACTGCTGCTATTTACCACCCTCTATTTCGCTTTTTTGTACTTCGGTCTCGGATGGCTGTTCTGGAAAACCTGCCGCCTCCTACAGCAACGGGGCTGGGCGGAAAAGATCAATGAACGGCCTTACACACGCGAACAATTGCGTTTCGAACTGCGCCAATCCCTGTACTCGATCCTTATTTTCGGGTTTTCCGCCTGGCCGTTGAAATTTCTTATCAATTTGAATATCATTCAGTTGCGCGAAATAACCTTGCTCAACACGTTATGGGGACTGCTGGTGCTGACGCTTTGGAATGAAATCCATTTTTACCTGATCCACCGCCTCCTGCACCTGCCCTATTTTATGAAACACGTGCACCGCGTACACCACCAGTCCGTCGTGCCGTCGGTGTTTTCCGTATATAGTTTTCATCCGGTGGAGGCGGCGTTGTTGAGCAGCGTGTTGCTGGTGATCGCGCCGTTTTACAATTTTTCGGCGGCGGCACTAATGCTGTTCCCGACGGTGAGCATTCTGATCAATTTCAGCGGGCATTCCAATTACCGTTTGATCCTCAAAACCCGGCCGCGGTGGCTGCTTTTTGCCACCAAGCACAACGACCACCACGGCAAAGCCGGTCATAAATTCGGCTTTCTGACCAATTTTATGGACGATCTTTTCACTAAAACCAAAAAATGAGCGACGTATTTATCACTTCTACCGGCGTTTTTTTGCCGGGCGAGCCCATTTCCAACGATGAAATGGAGGATTACCTCGGACGTATCAACGGAAGTCCCAGCGCCGCCAAAAGCCGGGTACTGAAACAAAACGGCATTCAATCGCGCCACTACGCCATCGATAAAAACCAGAAAACCCTGTATCAAAATGCAGATCTGGCAGCCCATGCCATTGAAAACACCCTGGAGGCCGTCACGTTCGATCCGAAAAAAGTGCAGTTGCTGGCCACCGGCACCACGCAAGGCGACTTGCCCGTGCCCGGTTTTGCCAGCACGGTTCATGCGCGTTCTGGTTTTGGGCGCTGCGAACTGGCGAGTTTTCAGAGCGTGTGTTCGAGCGGGGTGATGGCTATTCAAACGGCGTTTCAGCAACTGAAAAACGGGGAAAAAACCAGCGCCGTGTGCGTGGGAAGCGACTTGTCGAGCCGGCTGTTCAAAGCCTCGCGTTTCGATACACAAAACCTGAAATCGGTGCCGTTCGATACCGATTTTTTGCGCTGGATGCTATCCGACGGAGCCGGCGCGTTTTTGCTGGAAAACAAAAAACCGGCCAACAGGCCAGCCCTGAAAATCGACTGGGTGGCACTGAAATCTTTCGCCAACGACTTCCCGCTGTGTATGTATGTGGGCAAAACCACGCCGACGGACGGGCAGTCGTGGCTCGACTACGAAAACTACGAAGCGGCCGTGCAGGCAGGCGCCCTGAACCTGAAACAGGACATCCGCAAACTCGATCAGGTGATCCAGAATGGCGTGACGCACTTTTTCGAACTCATCGACGAGGGCAAAATCGACCCCAAAAAGATCGACTGGCTGTGCTGCCATTACTCCTCGGAAATATTCGTGCAGCCCATCCGCGATCTGCTGGCCAAAGGCGGCGTGGTGATCGAGGAAAGCAAGTGGTTCAGCAATCTGACCACGAAAGGCAATACGGGTTCGGCATCCATTTTTATCATGGTCGACGAACTGTTTAAAAGCGGACGGCTCCGCGACGGCGACACAATCCTGTGCATGGTGCCGGAAAGCGGACAGTCGATTACCTCGTTTATGCAGTTTAAGGTAAGTATACCGCAGGAAAAAAGCCAGAAGGCATTCCCGATCCGTGAAATCGAAGCGCCCAAACTCGAATTACAACAAAGCGAAACGGCCGAGTGGTTGGTGCGCCAACTGACGCACGTGTGGGTGGATTTTGAAACGGAATTGCTGACCGTGCCCATCGTGCGGAAAATCCACGAAGGGCATATGAGCATCGAAGATTACAAACTGTTGCTGAAGGATTTGCGACAGCAGGTGATCGACGGTTCGCAGTGGATTTCGCGGGCCGCTTCCAACATCAGCATCGACCTGTTCGAACTGCGCTCGGCATTTATCGTTCACACGGCTGCCGAACACAAGGACTACCAGATGCTGGAACGCAACTACGCCGCGCTCGGCGAAAATGTGGAAGACCTGACCGAAGGCGCCGAGAAAAACATTGGCAGTCAGGCACTTACGGCGTTTATGTTTCACCAGGCCGGCCAGCCCAATCCGATCGATCTGCTGGGCGCCATGTTTATCATCGAAGGTATCGGCAACCGGCTGGCGGCGTTCTGGGGCGTGATGATTCAGGAGCAATTGGGTCTGCGCGACGACCAGGTGTCGTTTTTCACCTACCATGGTGTGGCCGACGAAGGGCATTTTAAAAACCTGGAAAAAGCGCTGAACCACCCGCGGATGACCATGGACGTAGCGAAACGTGTAGTGAAAACGGCGCGGATCGTGGCGCGTTTGTACAAGATGCAGTTGATGGAACTGGGAAATTATTAATCTCAAAAAAATGGCCCTGCTGGCGTATTGTTTCGTGCTTTATTGTTTGGGTGGCCTGAGTGCATCCGTTATGTACCACCGGATACTCACGCACCGGGTCGCCTCCCTGCAACCGCTGTTCAAAAAAGTGTTGCTCGTGCTGGCGCTACCGTCTGGCACGCCGGTACAATGGGTAGGCACGCACCGGCAGCACCATCGCTTTGCCGACAAGCCGGGTGATCCGCATTCGCCGGTACTCGACGGATTCCGGTACGCGCATTGCGGCTGGTATATTCCTTCTAAAAATGCTTTAATTTGCCTGGCTTACGCGTTGGCAGGTGTTTTCAGAATGTATTTCGACGGGTACTGGCGACCCCGAACCAACCAGCAATACAACGACAATGCTATGGACATTCAGCAGGATCCCTTTTGCTGTTGGCTGAGCCGGAAGTTTGTTTATCAAGGCATTATGTGGTTGTACGCGACGGTTTTGCTTGTTTTTGCATACGCGTGTTTCGGAACAAGCGGTATTGTGGCCACCTGGCTTACTTTCGTCGTCATTTATAATCTGGGTGATTCGATCAATTCGATTGGACATTTATCGGGGAAGCCGGGCGCGCTTTTTCACCGTGCCAGAAACAACAGGTTTTTGGCTTATATCACTTTTGGTGAAGGCTGGCATGCGCATCACCACGACCGCGCCGACCGCGCCAATCTGGGAAACACGTATCTGCAAATCGATGCCGGCTATCAAATAATGCAATTTTTCGCCCATCTGGGCCTGTTGAAATTCCGGAAATAACCGGGTCAAAATTCATCGTTCATCATTCATCGTTCATCATTCATCGTTCATCATTCAAAAAGATGGCTCCACAAGATGTTTTCACCAATGTCGCCACACACGATCCGCGCGACCCGAATCCCTGGCTGGCATTGTACCTGGATCACAGTATTCCGATCAATGCGCGGACGAAACTGGCTTTGATGCGCGACAACAATTCGTGGTCGGCCCGCTACCTGCAACCCCTGATTGTGGTGTGGTCGAAAATCACGATGATCTTCATTTATATCTTCAAATACTTCATTCCGCGGTTCCCGAATTCGTCCAAAATCCTCCACCGAATCCTGGCCTGGGGTTTAAAAACCTTCGTAAGTCCTGATGCTAATTTATTGATATTCAGACACTTTTGGGTAGGCAGCGAAATCCTGGAATTTATTTCCAAAAACATCGACCACGTGCAGGTGGAAACCAATCCGCTGAAACCGGTGAATTTCGAAGACGTCAAAAAAGACCTGTTCCTGCTGCACGACCTCAACCTGTACAACTTCGTTATCCGCCTCAACAGCCAGTTGAACGAAAAGAGAATCTCGGTGATGCCGAAGGAAAAACTGGACCTGACGTTTATCACCGACGACCAGTTTCCGCACATCGATTTTCCGAATAAATGGACCAATGTGCTGGATTTACGATCGGCCATCGAGGTATTTACGCCGTTTTACCAGTTGTTCCTGACGTACAACGACTTTATCCGGGCCAGCAATTCGCTGCAACTGGATGAAACCATCGCGATCTATTCCTCCCAGATTTTGAGCAGCCCGGCGCATATCGGCCTCATCAATAACAAACACCCCATGGTACCGGCCACGACCTACAATGCAGCGTACCGGCTGGTGTTGCACGGACTGGCGGCGGAGACGCTGCACCAGATATTGGTGAATATCAAGAAGAATTATGCGGAGGACGGGGTGATTGTGACGCGTTGAGGTGTATGCCCGCCAGATTTATCAAACGGATGCTGAAAATGCTTTTATCCAATGCAAAGGCTACTGATTTTTACATTGATCTTTTTTGCACTTCAATCCGAGGCGCAGAACCCGCGCAAAATGAAAAAAGAAATTGTCCGGGCGTTTATTGAAAGCAAAAAGAACAATGGGTTGGCAGGCCGATGGTACATCTGCAATGACGACAGTTCTTATTTCAAAAAGGCTGCATTCAAGGTTTACAATCATGCAGATTACTTGTATGACCCACAAAAATGTTGTCATTTTATGGAGTGGAAATTTTATAACAGGTCGCATTTCAGGTTGGCTATCAACCATATATGTCAAGAGCCAGGTATCAAGCACGTCAGCGGCGATAATTATTACAAGGTAAAATTCAGAATAAAAGATGATGTGCTCTTCTTAATCACTAAAGACTATTACGGCAGGAAAAAAAGATTTCTGGTAGCCCAATTCGAAGAAGAAATGCTGTGGAATAAAATTCATACATCAAAGGTGATGACGTTGAAAAGAACTTTTTAAAAGTTGTAGTCGCCCGAAAAAATGTGGCGCATTTTTTCCAGAGCGATTTGGGACACAAGAGAATGATGCTTGCTCATGTACTGTTAACACGTTATCCAATACATCCCTCCTTTAATCGTCATTTCGATCCATTTAAACGATAATAAATATCCCCTGAATTTAAACGCACGACATTGATCGAACTAATTCATTTTCCATGGAAAGTTTGATCAACAAAACCGCCAGAATCGGTGGAATACTCTACCTCCTTATCATTATTGCGGGCGTTTTAGGCGGGATGGTCAGAAGCCAACTGGTTCTGCCGGACGATCTGACCGCCACGGCGAAAAACCTGCTCGCATCGGAATCGTTGTGGCGCGCGAGTATCGCCGGCGACCTGATCATGCACATCTGCGATATCCCGTTGATCCTGATCTTGTACATTCTGCTCAGGCCGGTGAACAGGAACCTGGCCTTGCTTGCCGTACTTTTTAACGTGGTGCAGACCATCGTGCTCGTTGTCAATAAATTAAATCTGGTAACAGCCTTGTTTCCGCTGGGAGGCGCCCTCTACCTGAATGCTTTCCAACCGCAGCAACTGCACGTGATGGCTTATCTGGCGATTAAAGCGCATGGATACGGTTTGGGCGTCGGGCTGATATTTTTCGGTATCGAATGCCTGATAGTGGGATATTTGATTGTGCGGTCCGGTTATCTGCCCAAAATCCTGGGCGTTCTGATGCAAATCGCCGGGTTGTGCTACCTGACCAATAGTTTTGTCTTGTTGCTTGCTCCCGCGGTCTCAGACATGATTTTCCCGGCCATTCTGATTCCCGCCTTTATTGCGGAATTATCACTGGCCTTGTGGTTGCTTTTAAAAGGTGTAAATACCCTGAAATGGGAAGAGCGGAACGGGCTAAGAGCGTATTCGGGATTTTTTGCCGGCGCTTGAAAAGATGGATTTTTTGTCTGTTTTGCGCGTTTTTTTCATGCGCATAGCGGTGACTATGTAAATGAAAAAAGGTGAAAAAGCAGGCGAAAAAGCCACTTTTCAGGCCGGCAAAAAAATCCCGAACACGCTCTAAAATAGAGCAGGCGGCGCTATCTACGCGCGCCGCCTGACATTTAAATTAGCTTCATAGGTAAGAAACGTCCCGTATAATAATCCTTTATTCACAGAAGAGGAATATCAAAGAATTTGCTGCCTGCCCGGAACTTCTACGCTGACAATGGGATTTATTAGCCGTGTGGTGGAGCAGGCAGCGGTATTTTGGGGGTCAGGGTTTTAAACCTTCGACAAAGGTATAATACGTTAAGTCAAAGCCAACTTAATACACTCATCTTAACATTATTTTAACCAAAAAATTAGATATCTCGATTAAATGCATCAAAATTCGTCGAAAAAAAAGACAGCCATCTTGACAACGTCAATTTAAATGCCTTACTTTGGCCCTTGTAGAACCTGTATCCGGAAATAGTTCGGGTGCAGTCACGCTACTCCCTCATTTAATGGATCAGGCAAGCCTAACCTTGCCTCGAGGTTTTAACAATCCGCATTCATACCACACGACCGTGTACCATGAGCCTTGGAAATACATTGAAAAAGAATTTTGCAAAGAACCTGCAAAATCTTCGCACGAAGAGAGACCTGACACAAGCAAAACTTGCAGACGCGCTGAACGATAAATACAAGGATTACGATATTCAACTGAAACGCACTTCCATCGTGAATTATGAAACGGAAGAAGCAATGCCGCGAATAGACGCTTTGTTCTGCATTGCCGATTATTTTGGAAGAACGATTGACCAGATTATTAGTCCATCCATGGACAAGCCCCAGTTAATCAACTTTTTAAGCCCCGGGCCCATTGCCGACGCAGCCCGATCGGAACGGTATCAGACAACCGGAATAAGCCGCGTCGCAGAAAAAAGTGGTTTACCGGCAAGCGGATTGGATATGGACGGTATCCTGGCAACCTGCGTGGACGGCATATTGTACAGGAAGTTTTATGTAGAACTCCTTAGAAATCTATATGAAAAACTATATCAGGATGCCCCTACACCCGAGGATAAGAAGAATTTTGAAAAAACTTTTTTCAAAACTTTCCTGGGTTGTCAGATCAGCAGAAGTCAATACTTGCAGGATATGGCCGGAAATTTATTGGATGAGCAGGAATTTGAGATTTTTATGGCCTTCCAGGATAATAATACAACGATTGAAACTGTAGCAATGGCCAATGGCCTGACCGAACCGCAGGTAGTGGAAATATTTAATAAAGCCCAACATAAATTATCTTCAGTCATTGAAGAAAAACCTACTTCCAGATCATGAGTAAACAGCGACACGATGCCAACTCAAATGACCCTTTAAAAAACCTGGATACATTTTTGGATGAAGAAGGATTGAATATTTCTCCTGCATACAAAGATGAAATTGTCAATGTTTTAACTGAAACAGACAATGCAGGATTACTGCCTGATAACGTTGGCGTTTTCAAGGGGAGTATGAATATTTACGAGCAGATAACAGGTAATCGTTGGAAAGACATGATTCCAATGATTACGCTATTAATTCTAGGTTTATCCTGCATATTTTACTGGAACTTACCCAAAACCGATTCCGTGATCGTTTGGCAGGATTTGGAGTATACGACAACAGCAGAACAAGGGGAGGCATTAGCGGGTAATGAAAATTCAAATGATAAAAACGCCGCATTACCAATCCGAACGCAACCTGAAAGAGATCCTGGTTATCATAGGAAAGTAGTTCCAATAACCGATTCCGTTTTACATTCAGAGGAACAATTGGCAAATAATGACATTCTGAATTATTATAAAAAGGATCCTGTCATGCTTTTAGATAAAATAACATTGCCGGAAAAACTGAGCAGTTCAATGAATACCCAGTTGTTCATACATGGAGATATGAAACCGGATAATTTCCTGACGAATTCTAATAATAATTCAGACCCGTTATTTAAATACGGGTTACATAAAACAGATGAATTACTTGATAAATTAATTAGTTCTAATCATTTAATTACCAATGGTTCAAGGGATTGTAATACAGGTAATTATCAAGTGCAATTAGATGAGTACTATGAAAAACTGAAATTTGCTTTAGATACATCTGAATTAATTAATATAAAAGATAAAAAACTTTTAGAAAAGAGAATTCTTTTAATAAACACGTACGTTCAGGAATATACTAAAACAAAGGTTCATGTTGAAAAAGACAAGATTTTGTTTTTATCCTGCCACGGCACTATTTCATCACCCGACTGCAACCTTACATTTGGTCCTGAAGGATTGAATATTATACCTGAAAGTTCTGATTGCGGGCAATTAATAAAGAATTATCCGCTGGGAGCCCTTCTTTTCAGGCTGAATGATCAGGAAGACTGGAAAATATATTCCAATTCTCAAATGAGGATTATTGCCGAGAAAGATGGGATTCTTGAATTCACTATTAATTACAAAGTTCAAAAGAAGAATACTTTGTCAGGAAAGTTTGCTGTCAGTGTATTCACAAATCAATAGCGATAGAATTAATTAATTAAGATAGTCAAAATAAAAGTGGCACATCCTTGAATGCGATGTGCCACTTTTTTATTGAAATAAAAAGCGGGTCACTTATCTTCGCAAGTAATATGTAGCCGGCACAGAGCCTTTTTCAATATTAATACCTTCAAGCCATGCGAAATTTATTACTTCTTCTATTACTAGGTATACCAGCCCTTGCCTTTTCCCAGCACAGGAAAAAAGTGTATCTGGACGAAAATAACCAGCCCAGTACCGCCCGGAAATACCGGGAAGATGAATACGCTTTTAATAAATTACACCTGCAGTTCGAAACGGATACGGCTACCTTGTTTGTCAAGGCAAACCGCGAAAACCGGGGCCGGCTTTCGCTCGATTCCGTACACCTGATTCGCCGGAGCCTGGAAGAAGCCGCCGGCGTAAACATCGATCCTTCCCATATCCTTGTGATCAATTATTACCCCGGAGAAGATGAAAACAATTCAAGCGGAACAACCGACAGGGCATTGATCCTGCGCCTGCACAGGCAGTACCTTAAAAGACTATACAGTCTAGCGGCACTCGATCAGTTCAGTGTGTACAAAGACTCGACAGGACTCAGCAGGTACCGCGATCTGATCCAGTGGTACCCGGACGTGCGCAATACCATTGAAAAAACATTTTTTAAATGGCATTACCCCGGCGCAAGCGTAGTGGTGATCCATCCGAACGGAAATTATTATTCCTATTTCGGCGAATACAGCCAACAACAGGTTTTTTATTTCGTCAGGGCACTCGACGGTTTCGGCCAGGGCGTGCTGCACCCCGACTCCTTACAATTGTTGCGCAACGATCTGGAAGCGGCTACGGATGTCAAAATCGATCCGAACCGCATTCTGGTGATTGATTATCACCCGGGCCCCGACTGCAATCAGTCCTGCTGCTGTGAAGAAAAATCGCTGAAGACACTGTACCGCGATTACTACAAAAAACTGTATTCGATTGCGCCCGTCCTGCAATTCAATATTTACAGCCGCCCCGAAGGACTCGAAAAATACAAGAACATTGTCATCTGGCGTCCCGACGTCAACAACCGGGTTCGGGATACGTTTTTTGCCAAACACCCGCTTTGCGGGAGCACGGTGATTATACGTCCTGACGGCACCTATCAGACTATTTTTGGAGAGCATTCCAGAGAAACCAACTTGAAATACGTGGCGGAACTCACAAATAAATAATCAAAAAAGAACCGGCAAATGGACCAAACCATAGATGAACAAAATTCAACAGTTCCAACAAAACCCAGGAATGCCTGGATCGCTTTTTTTCTTTCATTTTTTCTGCCGGGCCTCGGCCAGGTATACAATGGACAAATCAGAAAAGCAGCCGTCTTTTTCACCTGCATCGTTTTATTTCCGGTTTTTATCGCCCTCTCCGGAGCACTGAATACTTTTTTCGGAGCAATTTTATTGATGGTCGGAGAGCTGGCATTCAAAGGTTTTGTCATTCTCGACGCGGTCGTTAATGCCTTGAGACAAAAAGAGTATGTGCTAAAACCTTACAATAAATGGTATTACTATCTATTGATCGGGATTGTCATTTTCCCTGCGCTCTGGGTGTATGATCCGAGACCTATGATGGGTTTCCAGTCTTTTCGTATTCCAACCACTTCCAACTCTCCTACGCTGCAAGTGGGTGATTATGTGATGGTTAATATGAAAGCCTATCGGAAAAGTGAGCCCGACTATGGCGATATCGTTGTTTTTAAAAAGGACGATGGCCTGCAGTATCTTTTCCGGGTAGTAGGTCGCCCCAATGACAGGCTCGAATTAAAAGATAACATCATCACAATCAACGGCAATTCCAGCAAAGCGACTATTATAAGAGATACCATTTCCGAGCGAATTCCTGTAACGGAAATGATGGAAGAGTTGCCGAACGGCCACAAGCATCGGATGTATAGATTCAACGCTACGTATGATGCTTCCAAAACATCTTTTAAAGACGTAGTCGTTCCGGAAGATTGTTTTTTTCTGTTGGGCGACAACCGCGACTATGCATTGGATAGCAGGTACAGTGGTTTTGTACGGAAAGCAGATATTCAGGGAAGAATACTGTACAGTTATTGGGGAAAATCTGCAAAGAGAATCAATATCGATTTTAGAGATAAATAAAGATTTAAAAGGGCAGGTAGCACTGATACTCCTCCTACCTTCGCACCCATGGAACTCTCGCCCAAACGCATCCTCGGCATCGACCCGGGCACCAACGTACTCGGCTTCGCGCTCATCGACGCTACCAAAAAAGAGGTTAAGGTGCTGGAAATCGGTGTGGTTACTTTCGCCCATATCGGCGACGACCACACCGTGAAACTGCAACATATATTCGAGCAGGTGCAGGATCTGATTCAGCAATACAAGCCCAGCGAAATGGCCATCGAAGCGCCTTTTTTTGGTAAAAACGTGCAGAGTATGCTGAAACTGGGCCGCGCACAAGGCGTCGCCATCGCGGCAGGCATGGTCAACAAACTGGCGATCACCGAATACATGCCCAAGCAAATCAAACGCGCCATCACAGGTAACGGCAACGCCTCTAAGGAACAGGTGGCCGGTATGCTTGAAAGTATCCTGCACACCAAATTTACCGATCAGAAATTCGACGCCACCGACGCGCTCGCTACTGCGCTGTGCCACTGGTACCAGACCTCCAATTCCGCACTGGGAGGCAAAAAAGCGTACAGCGGCTGGGGGGCGTTTTTGAAGGAAAATCCGGAGCGCGGAAAAAAATAGGCAGGAGGCAGGAAAAACTTCCCAAAGAAGCAATTCACTGTTATGAAAAAGATCGTAAAAATAGAATGGGAGCGTTTGAAGGGTCTGGCTATTCAGCAGGTATATTACCAGGATGATACAGACGGTCTCGGAATATACGTTCCGGAATCGAAGGTGCATTACCTGCCCTGTGGTTCCGTTTTATTAGGCCTCGAAAACGACGTATGCATTCTCATAGAACTCGACATCGAACGCGACGGTATCACACCATACGAAGTAGATCCTTCTGTGATGCACCAATTCTTTAAAATACATTTAAAAGCGGATCCGGTGTGGTCGCAGATCAGCAATCCAACAATACGCGATGTTATTCTGTATCCTGGTCATTATTACCGTGGACATTCCGAAAAGCAACACGCCCGAAAGGATACTAAAATACAGATAATCTCCAGCGTGGAACTGGTCTTTCAACACGGAGAAAAGATATTTATCAGCACAGCAGAGTTTACGCCGGAAGGGAACATCGAACAGTCTTTATTCGATTTAATCCTTTACAGGAATAGAAAAACAGGCAGTTCAAACAACCTCATACCCGAAATTAAACCTGAATAAAAAGGGCGGTTTCATGCGTATCGGGGTGACTTGAAGTCACCCCGACACTACATTGCTATTTCCTGCTGTAATTCGGTGATTCCCGCGTAATCGTAATATTGTGCGGATGGCTTTCCGTCATACCTGCGTTCGTGATTTTTACAAACTGTGCTTTTTCCTGTAATTCCGCTACGGTGCCGGCACCACAGTACCCCATGCCTGCGCGCAGACCACCGATATACTGAACCATTACTTCCTGCAAGGTACCTTTATAAGGTACGCGGCCTTCAATGCCTTCCGGAACCAATTTTTTGATGTCGTCTTCCACATCCTGGAAATAGCGGTCTTTTGAACCCATTTCCATGGCAGCCAGGCTGCCCATTCCGCGATAGGATTTGAATTTCCGGCCGTCGAAAATAATGGTTTCGCCGGGTGATTCGTCTACACCGGCAAACAGCGAGCCTGCCATGATCGTGCTGGCGCCCGCTGCGAGCGCTTTCACGATATCGCCTGTGTAACGAATGCCACCGTCGCCGATGATCGGTACGCCGGAACCTTTAATCGCTTGTGCAGCATTAAAAATAGCCGACAACTGCGCCACACCCACACCAGCTACAATCCGCGTAGTACAAATACTGCCGGGGCCGACGCCTACTTTCACGGCGTCCACACCCGCATCGACGAGCGCTTTGGCGCCTTCTCCAGTAGCCACGTTGCCGCCGATGATCTGTAGGTCGGGATAAGTGTTTTTCAAGTGCCTGACAGCGTCGAGTACACCCTTGGAATGACCGTGGGCGGTGTCCACACAGATCACGTCGACGCCGACGGCGACCAGTGCAGCAACACGGGCTTCCGCGTCGGCAGTAACGCCGACGGCTGCGCCTACCACGAGGCGACCAAAGGAGTCCTTGCAGGCCTGCGGGAAGTTGACACCTTTCATGATGTCCTTGTACGTGATCAGTCCAATCAGTTGGAAATCGTCGTCTACCACGGGAAGTTTTTCAATTTTCTGGCGTTGCAGAATATCGCGCGCTTCCACCAGCGTCGTGCCCTTGGGAGCCGTTACCAGACGATCCTTGGTCATCAGGTCGTGCACTTTTCGGGTACGATCCGTTTCGAAACGCAGGTCGCGGTTGGTCAGGATACCAACCAGCCTTCCGTTGGCGTCGGTGATCGGGATGCCACCGATGCTGTATTTTTTCATCAGATCGAGCGCTTCGGCGATCATGGCTTCCGGGTGCAGGGTGACGGGATCGATGATCATGCCTGCTTCCGAACGTTTCACGGCGCGTACCTGATCGGCCTGGTCGGCAATGCTCATGTTCTTGTGGATCATGCCGATACCACCCTGTCGGGCGATAGCGATAGCCAGGTTTTTATCCGTCACGGTGTCCATGGCAGCCGAAACGACCGGGACATTCAGACGGATTTTGCGGGTGAGTTGTGTGGAAATATCGACTTCTCTGGGAAGGACTTCACTGTAAGCAGGGACGAGCAGAACGTCGTCGTAAGTGAGGGATTCGCCCAGAAATTTGGACGAGGCGGCGGTTGCAAAGTTTGATTCCATGTGCAAAGGTCGGTACTGGCTCCGAAAACTAAAAAACTCTGCAGTCATTTTTTTTTAATTCTCTGTCCGCGTGCCTTTTCTTTGCCCCATGCTTTCCGTCTATTCCGATACTTATTACATGAAACA
>Ga0209097_10001109_pt1 | contig 23756 bp, 21 predicted proteins | sample AD_UKC052_MetaG_FD_184419 | JGI IMG/M metagenome (GOLD analysis project Ga0209097, IMG submission 184419) | Active sludge microbial communities of municipal wastewater-treating anaerobic digesters from USA - AD_UKC052_MetaG (SPAdes) (version 2) | ecosystem: Engineered > Bioreactor > Anaerobic >... | reverse complement strand
GCCTTTGAATATGGCGCACCTCCTCATGGCGGTATTGCCTTTGGCTTCGACCGTATATGCGCCGTGTTTGGCGGCTCCGATTCGATACGCGATTTTATTGCATTCCCGAAGAATAACTCCGGACGGGATGTGATGATCGACTCTCCGGCAACAATTTCCAACGAACAGCTAAAAGAATTGAACATCCGCTTGGGATAGTAGCATAGTTCACTTCGTTCGGTGGATGATGCCCTCGAAGCCATCATTTCCATGGCTGAGGTGATACATTAAGCATGTCGAAATGTCCTCATACGGTGGCTGAGGTTCTCGAAGCCACCGAGGCAAAAAAAACACCTTAGTTTGCGCTAAGGTGTTTTTAATCTTTTTCGAGTTTATTTTCAGTTGTTTCCTCTTACTTTTTCTTCGATAGTCTTGTCGATCAGGATACGTCCGCAGTATTCGCAAACAATGATTTTCTTGTGCATTTTTATATCGAGCTGGCGCTGGGGCGGGATTTTGTTAAAGCATCCACCGCAGGCATCACGCTCTACCACTACTACGGCAAGTCCGTTGCGTGCATTTTTCTTGATACGCTGATAGGCTGTCAACAAACGTTCTTCGATATTTTGTTGATTTTCCAGATGTTTTTCCATCAGTTTCTTTTCTTCTTTTTCTGTTTCGGAAACGATGTCCTCAAGTTCCAGTTTCTTTTGTTTCAGGTCGTCTTTGCGTTCTTTCAGTACCTGCTTGGTTTCTTCAATCACCCTGTTTTTCAGTTCCAGTGAATAAGAGGTTTCTTTGGTTTTCTTTTCACAAAGCTGGATTTCCAGGGTCTGAAATTCTATTTCTTTGGTTAGGGCATCGTATTCACGGTTGTTTCTGACGTTCATCTGCTGCGTTTCATATTTTTTTATTTGTGCCTGATGTTCTTTGGCCGCAGCTTTTATTTCTTTTATTTCGGTTTCTAATTCTTTTATTTCAACCTCAAAATTTTCGAGACGTGTTTCCAAACCGGCTATCTCATCTTCCAGATCCTGCACTTCCAGTGGCAATTCGCCGCGGATAATTCGTATTTTGTTGATTTCGGTATCTACTATCTGAAGGTTGAACAACGAAACCAGTTTCCTTTCGATGGAAAGATCGGTTTTATCATCTGCTCCTGGAAATACCGGTGGGGCTAGCGTTTCTACGGATGGTTTAGCCTGAGGTTCAGCTACTTTAGCCGTGGGTTTTTCCGTCTTGCTTTTCTTTGCCGGTTCGGCTTGTTTGGGTGCCTTGGCTGCAACGGGTTTTTCTGCCGTATTCTTTGGCAAAGCTTTAGTGTCGGCCTTTTTCACCGGTTCTGGCTTTGGGGTCGCCTGTTTTTTCTCTTTTGCGGCGGCTGTTGTATTTACCGTTTCTTTTTTCACGGCAGCGTTGCTGGTTTCTTTTTTCGATTTTGCCTGAACAGCAGTACCTTTTGTAGTTGACTTTGCCATAAACTATTAATTTATAAGTAATTTACCGGGTTCGTATTATTATCTGAAAATGAAAATGCAAAAGTAGGAAATTTTTTTGTTATGATTGAGGCAATTAGTTCGGTAGAAAAAATTTCCGACTCATAATGCCCCACATCGGCCAGTATTATTTTCTCGTTGAAAAACTCGTGGTACTTAATATCTGCAGTAATCAGGATATCGGCCTTGTCCTTTATGGCTGTCCTTACCAGGAAACTGCCGGATCCGCCGCAGAGTGCTACTTTACGAATGGTGTTGCGCGAGGTTTGGTTATGCCGGATGCATGGGGTTTTGAAAATGTTTTTCAACATAGCCATAAATTCGGCAACCTCAGTGTCTTTTGACAAGGTCCCGATGGCGCCCGATCCGGCCCTGGGATATTCATTGTCGAGGGGATAGATATCATAAGCCACTTCTTCGTAAGGGTGTGATTGAAGCATGGCCTGGATAACCTGGTGGCGGAGGTGGTTGGGGAATACGGTTTCGATGCGGATTTCGGGTTCAAAGTGCAGTTGGAATGGCTCGCCCACAAAAGGCCGGGCATTTTCTTCGGCCTTGAAACTACCGGCCCCGTTGGTGTTAAAGCTGCAGGCGCTGTAGTTGCCAATATGGCCGGCGCCGGCTGAAAAAAGTGCATTTCTTACGTTTTCGGCATGGTCAACCGGGCAAAAAACCACTAATTTTTTCAGAAGGTTTTTCGTGGGTTCCAGAATTTTCACATCCTGCAACCCTATTTTTTCGGCGATGAACATATTAAGGCCGGAATAATTGTTGTCAAGGCAGGTATGGGAACAATAAATGCAGATATTATGTTTTAGCGCCTGTTCAATTATCCTTTCGCTGGCAGTAGCGCCGGTAATTTTTTTTATTCCCTGAAAAATCAGCGGATGGTGCGAGATAATCAGGTTGCAATTTTTTACAATGGCCTCGGCAATGGTTTTTTCGGTGATGTCGAGGGTGATGAGTGCGCTGGTAAGTTCCTGCAGGGTATCGCCTAACTGCAGACCGCAATTATCGTATGATTCCTGTAAATCAAGCGGGATAATCTGTTCAAAATAGTCAACGACCTCAAAAATCTTCATCCGTACCTTATTATTCTACTGTTACTGATTTGGCCAGGTTGCGGGGCTGATCCACGTTGCAGCCGCGCATCACGGCAATATGATACGACAACAGTTGCAGAGGCACTGTGGCAAGCAAAGGCGTGAATATCTCATCGCATTCGGGCACCTCTATGGTATAATCGGCAATTTTTTTCACCTCCACATCTCCTTCAGAGACAATGGCAATGATTTTCCCTTTGCGTGCTTTTACCTCTTCAATATTGGAAACCACCTTGTCGTACACATGTTGCTTGGTGGCAATCACCACCACCGGCATTTCTTCGTCGATGAGGGCAATGGGGCCGTGTTTCATTTCAGCGGCGGGATAGCCTTCGGCGTGTATGTAAGAAATCTCTTTAAGCTTTAAGGCGCCTTCCAGGGCTACCGGGAAACTGTATCCCCTGCCGAGGTACAGAAAATTACGGACATCCTTAAATATTTTTGAAATCTCTATGATTTGCTCGTTTACCTTGAGTGTTTGTTCTATTTTGTCGGGTATCAGTTCGAGTTCGCCGATGAGCTGATGAAACCGCGATTTGGAAATGCTGCCTTTTCGGTCGGCTATCATCAGTGCCATCAGGGTCAGGATGGTTACCTGTGCCGTGAAGGCTTTGGTGGAGGCAACGCCTATTTCGGGGCCGGCGTGGGTGTATGAGCCGGCGTGTGTCATGCGGGTGATGGTCGATCCCACCACATTGCAGATGCCGATGATAGTGGCATTCCGTGCTTTTGCCAGTTCGATGGCGGCAGCGGTGTCGGCGGTTTCGCCCGATTGTGAAATGGCTATAACCACGTCGTTTTCATAAATTACCGGGTTGCGGTAACGAAATTCGGAGGCATATTCCACTTCTACCGGTATGCGGGCAATATCTTCAAACAGGTATTCGCCCACCAGGCCGGCATGCCACGAGGTGCCGCAGGCAACAATAATAATCCGGTTGGCCTTGGTCATTTTTTCTATATAGTCCAGGATGCCGCCCAGCGAAACCCTTCCGTCCTGGGCATTGAGCCGGCCACGCATACAATCTCTTACCGAACGGGGCTGCTCATAAATCTCCTTCAGCATAAAATGGTCGAAACCGCCTTTTTCAATGGCGCTCAGGTTAAGCTCGAGCTTTTGTATGTAAGGCGTCTTGTCGATATTCTTGATGGTGGTTATTTTCAGGTCTTCGTTGCGGCGGATGATGGCAATTTCTTCATCATTTAGATACACGACATTTTTGGTGTATTCGATGATGGGCGTGGCATCGGAGGCCACAAAAGTTTCTTTTTTGCCGATGCCGATGACCAGAGGGCTCCCCTTTTTTGCGGCAATGAGCATATCGGGATGTTCCTTTGAAATAATAACAATGGCATAAGCCCCGATTACCTGATTCAAGGCAAGTTGTACGGCTTTTACCAGGTCCACTTTCTCGTTTTTTCTGATTTCATCAATGAGGTGAATCAGCACTTCGGTATCGGTATTACTGTGAAAAATGTATCCCCGGCTGATAAGTTCTTCGCGCAGGGCGGCATAGTTTTCAATGATTCCGTTGTGAATCAGCGCCAGGTCGTTGGCATTGGAGGCATGCGGGTGAGCGTTGGCGTCGTTGGGTTCGCCGTGTGTGGCCCACCGTGTATGGGCAATGCCAATGGTGCCTTTCAGGTTAACGTTTTCGATGATTTTTTCAAGGTCGCTGACTTTGCCTTTGCTTTTAAACAGCTTCATTTCTTTATCCAAAATGGCTATTCCGGCACTGTCGTAGCCCCTGTATTCCAGACGGTGCAACCCTTTTATCAATATCGGGTATGCTTGTTTAGGGCCAATATAGGCAACTATTCCACACATGGGTTATTCAATTTTTGTGTAAATGATTTCCAGGCGCAGGTTATCCTGCGACCTTTTGTTTCCGCGTATCACGGCTCGGTTTGATTTTACGGCGCTACCCGAAACCACCAGATTTAGTCCCTTGTCGGCAAAATATCCTCTCAGCAGGGCGTCTTGTATGTGCTGACCGATATTAAAGCGGTATTCTTTTGTGGTAGACGAATAGGAGCCGCCATAATAGGCATCGCCGTATGCATAATCAGTCAGAAAACTCATGGTGCCGTCGGTGTTGGTTTTCGACAAAATGAGTTTTTCGGGAGGTGCAAAGTCACCTGTGGCCGCCTCATCCAGTTTTACCACCAGCTCGGCTTTTAAAATGGAAATCCTGCCGTTGAGCGTATCGTTCAAAAGCTTTTTCAGGCCAAGGATACCTGGAAATTTTAATTTTATTTTGGTGCCGGCCATGGACTGTATATACAGCAGACTGTCGCCCAGCGTGGTGTCGCCGGCTAATTGTTGTTTCAGCAAGGGGTCGGCGGAGGTAAAATTCTTGTGGTCGAAACTGTTGAACCGGGCGCAATAGCTGTCAACAACAAAGTTGTAGATCGCCGTGTCGGCATCGTTGTGGTAATAGAGAGACAGTTTGGTGATGGATGACAGAAAGTTAAGGTATAAAATACAGCCGCCAGAAGACATTTGGTTGGTGGAGATGTACAGTCCTTTGAAAAACCTCAGAAAGCTAGGGTTGTCTGCCAGGTTGGAGGATCCGGAGGCATCGATGAATTTTTGTCCGAGGGATTTATTCAGCTTTACACGCAGATGCGGAGGATATTTGGTGCTGCCCACCTGCACGCTGTCTTTAAAGTTTGGTTTAAAACTGACATTGGCCAGATTATTCTTATACACGCCCATTACATCGTTAGAATAATAGTTGTCGGAATAATACAGGGCGTCGGCGAGTTCATATACTTTTAAGGTCAGGGTAGAAGCCGTGTCGCCGTAAAATCCCTGATAAGCCATCGACAGCACAATGGAGTCGCATACCGGGTTGTTGCCAAAGTTCACGGCCGTGGTGGTAAGCACAAACTGTGAATAGGTGCCGGCATTGGTAGTGCCGAAAACAGGATCGGTATAACTGCCCACCAGGTTATAGGTTACCTCATCGGTTCGGAAAGAGTCTTCTTTTACAGTATAGGCAATCAACGGGATGGTGTCTGTGAAAAGAGCTCCCATGATGTCTTCGGTGGGCTGGATGTTTAAACCTAATTCTTCATTCTTGTTGCAGGCCGAAAGCAACACAAGCGATAAAAACAGAAATAAGGCTGGACGGGTTTTAATTCGGAGGTTTTTCAAATACGTAGGATTTAATTATTTTACAGCATCTTCGTTAATCAGTTCATCAACCAATTCGTCGTAAAACAAGCTGTAAGCGTTGATGTATTTGTCTTTTGGCTGAAAAGGCAACATGGGCTTATTGGATTTTTTTGCATAAGCCAGCACTTCGTTGTTTATTTTTTCGGAACCCTGAATGATGGCATCGCTGAAGTCAATCATACCCTTCATCATCCCCAGATAGTCCAGGCTTTTATATTGTTTGATGTCTTTGTCGGATACTCCGTCGTGCTTGAGCTTTTTAACGGATTCTTTGGTGAAATTGCTTTTGAAGTCATCATCATAAAGCGAACAGACGATTTTAGTATCGGAGAACAAGGGATTATTTTTAAAAGCCGTTTTGATAAAGAAAGGCACCAAACTCGAAAACCAGCCGTGGACATGGATGAGGTCGGGTGACCAGCCAAGTTTTTTTACTGTTTCGATTACTCCGCGGGCATAAAAAATTGCCCGTTCGTCGTTGTCGGAAAAGAATAGGCCGCTTTTATCGGCAAAGGTCGCCTTGCGCTGAAAATAATCTTCGTTATCAATAAAATAAACCTGCAGCCGGGCTGATTGTATGGAGGCTACTTTTATAATTAGCGGGTGGTCGGTATCATCAATTATAAGGTTCATTCCTGAAAGCCGGATAACTTCATGCAGTTGATTACGCCTTTCGTTGATACAACCAAAACGAGGCATAAATGTCCTGATTTCTCTTCCTTTTTCCTGTATCCCTTGTGGGAGCTCCCGGCAAATCTGGCCCATGTGACTATCGTTCAGGTAGGGAACAATTTCCTGGGCAACAAACAATACCTTATATTTTGCCATAATTAATATTTTAACTTTATTCAGTTTGCAAAGGTACGAAAAATTTACTAATTTATTATTCAAAAACAAGCCTTTTAGTTTTTTTCAAATATTCTTTTTTGATAAAACTATCAGTAATTGAGGGTATTTTGCTATATAAATGCCGCGTAATACCTTTTCGATATAATTCGCCTGCCGTGAAGCGATTGACGGGTGTTTGTAAATGTCGTAAAGCGGCACGTTTTTTGAAAATCGGCACGGAAATTAAACACTGCCTGAAAAGGAATAAGTATATTTGCCAAATTTTTTTCATGAGAGTTTTTTCGTACATAACCGACCTTAAAGATTTTCTGCAATCGCAAAAGCAGGCGCAGCGAACTATTGGCTTTGTCCCTACCATGGGCGCCCTGCATGCCGGACACCTTTCGCTGATTGAGAAGGCAAAAAGTGAAAACGATATTTGTGTATGCAGCATTTTTGTCAACCCCATACAGTTCAACAATCCTGAAGATTTAAAAAAGTATCCTGTCCAGACGGACAAGGATATGGGCATGCTCAGGGAACAAGGCTGTGATGTGGTGTTTTGCCCCGACAACAAGGAGATGTACCCTGATGCTGTGAAAGAAAAATACGATTTCGGTCCGCTCGAAAGAGTAATGGAAGGGGCTTTCCGCCCGGGACATTTCAATGGTGTGGCCGTTGTTGTCAAACGATTGTTCGATATTGTAACACCCGATAAGGCATATTTTGGCGAAAAAGATTTCCAGCAGTTACAAATCATCAGGTCGTTGGTGAAACAGGAAAAACTGCCGGTCACCATTGTCCCCTGCCCGATAGTGCGCGATACGGACGGGCTGGCGCTGAGCTCACGAAATGCCTTGTTGCCGCCCGAACATCGCCGCATAGCCCCGCAGATAGCCGCGTTGCTGCGCGAATGTGCGCTGTTGGCCGGCGAATTAAGCATTGAAGGGCTCAAGGCTTATGCCCGGCAAAAAATTGCAGCTACCCCCGAATTTGTCCTCGACTATTTTGAAATTGCCGCCGAAGAAACTCTGCAGCCTATAGAAACATGGGTTGATGCGAAAAAAATCAGGGCCTTTATTGCCGTTTATCTCGGAAAAGTTCGTTTAATCGACAATATCGAAATTAATTTGTAACTTTGTAGCGCAATGTTTATCGAAGTATTAAAATCAAAAATTCACCGGGTACAGGTAACCCATTCAGAGTTGAACTACATTGGCAGCATCACCATTGATGAAAACCTGATGGAGGCTGCCAATATCATCGAAAACGAACGGGTGTATATTTTTGACATCAACAATGGCGAACGTTTTGATACTTATGTGATCAAAGGCAAACGAGGCAGCGGAACCATAGGCATCAACGGCGCCGCAGCCCGCAAAGTCATGGTTGGCGACCTTATCATTATTGTTTCTTATGCCAGCATGGACAGCGAAGAAGCCAAAACCTTTTCGCCCGTTATAATTTTTCCCGATTCAGCCACCAATCAACTGAAGTAATTATTTTGAAAAAGAAAATTTTTTCCGTCCTGAAAATATTGCTGTTTTTTGGCATCGGCATATTTTTTATCTGGCTGTCGGTCATCAAATTAGGCCCCGAAGACAAAAAACAAATCTTTAAATCTTTTTCCGAAGCCAATTACTGGTGGCTGGTGTTGTGTTTTGTGCTGGGATTGATCAGCCATGTGTTGCGAACCCTGCGTTGGGAAATGCTCATCGATACCGTTGGGTACAAACCATCGTTTAAAAATACTTTTTTAAGTCTGATGATAGGATATTTTGCCAACCTTGCCATTCCCCGCCTGGGCGAGATAACACGGTGCACGATGCTGGCAAAATATGAAAAAGTGCCTTTCCAGAAATCCTTTGGCACCGTTATCGCCGAAAGAGGCCTGGATGTGGTAACTTTTGTGGTGCTGTTTTTTATTAACCTGCTGATACAGTATAAGGCAATAGCCGGCTTTGTGTATGATAAGATCTATTTTCCACTGTCCGAAAAGTTTCAGTTTATAGGTAAAGGATATTTTCTTTACAGCGCGGTAGCCTTACTGGTGGTGTTTGTGCTGGGCATCATTATTTTCAACTCAAGGTTAATGAAAATTAAGTTGTACAAAAAAATTGTGAATGTGATCAAGGGTTTCTGGGATGGCCTCAAATCGCTGGCCCTGGTAAAAAAACCTTTTACATTCATTTTATATACCCTGCTGATTTGGGTGGCTTATTTCACTATGACTTATGTGTGTTTCTTCAGCCTGGCCTCAACCAGCCAAACGCCCATTGGCGCGGTAGCCTCGGTTTTTGTTATGGGCACCATAGCGGTGATGGTTTCACCCGGAGGCATTGGAGCCTATCCGGCTTTTATCGAAGCCACGCTGACCTTGTACGGCGTGCCCGTGTTTACTTCGCCCAATCCGGTGGGATTATCGCTGGGTTGGTTGATTTGGGGCGCACAGACCTTTATCATCATTTTAGCAGGTGTCGTTTCACTTATATTGATGCCGGTTTTAAATAATAAGAATGACAACCCTGGAAAAAATTAAACAAAAGATTTTTTTTTCTGCCGCAGCGTTCGAAAAACAGTTGGAATTTTACCGGTTTAAAAAACTTAAAACGGTTTTTACCAATGGCTGTTTTGATATCGTGCACCTCGGACATATTGACTACCTGTCGAAAGCTGCCGATCTCGGCGATATCCTGATTGTCGGGCTGAACAGCGACATGTCCGTGAAAAAAATAAAAGGCCCTGACCGGCCTATCATTGATATCAGCTCCAGATCAGCCCTGTTGGCCTCGTTGTCTTTTGTTGATGCCGTGGTGATTTTTGATGAAGAAACCCCTTTAGACCTTATTCGGTTTATTCTTCCGGACATTCTGGTGAAGGGAAATGACTATACCGTGGATACTATCGTGGGCGCCCGTGAAGTAATAAATAATGGAGGCGAAGTTGTAACTATTGATTTGGTAAAGGGCTATTCCACAACACTTATCGAAAAAAAAATAGTGAAAAACAAGGAATGAGGGTTTGCATTTTAATAAATAATAATTAGCTTTGTCGTATTAAAAATAAAACAATGAAAACTTTTCAAAGGCTTATTTATTTGTCAGCAATAATAATTGGCATTGTGTTTACGGTTTCCTGTAAAAAAGATACACAGGAATATCTCACCGGGAAATGGGACCGGGTGTATGTTAATGATATTAGTGATACTGCCTTTTATGAAACCTGGGAATTTACATCTGACGGAAAATTATTTATTGCCTGTTCAGGATATGCGAATTATATTGATAGCCTGGACTATAAAGGGGAGTTAAGTTATGGGATGGATTCAAGGAATAAGTTTACGGTTACGAAAGGCAACTTTTCCGACCAATGGGAAATCGTGTTGCGTAAAGACAATAAACTACGGATAGTACACAATTACGGTGAAGACCAGGATATCCAGCAAGGCCTTGACGAAAGGGAATTTGTCAAGTTATAGGAATACTTTTTTCTGGTAATGCCAAAAATCCAAACCATCTTTTTTTGCCAGAATTGTGGTGCGCAATCTACAAAATGGATAGGTCGTTGCCCATCGTGCAACGAGTGGAATACCTACGTGGAAGAAGTTGTTTCAAGAGAAACTGCTTCCTCCACAAAAAAAAGACTGTCCGTGGCAGGCCAGGCACAGCCCAGGCTGATTAGCGAAATAAATATTGATGAGCACAAACGCATCAACTCGGGCAACAGCGAACTGAACCGCGTGCTGGGCGGGGGAATAGTGCCGGGCTCCCTTGTGTTGATAGGCGGAGAGCCGGGCATAGGCAAATCAACACTGATGCTCCAGGTGGCATTAAGCATTAAAGACATTACCGTATTGTATATCACCGGTGAGGAAAGTGAACAGCAGATAAAAATGCGCAGCGAACGTATCAGTGCCGACAGCAAAAATTGTTATATCCTTAATGAAACCAATACCCAGAATATCTTTCAGCATATTGAAAAAATAAATCCCGGCATGGTCGTTATCGATTCGGTGCAAACCTTGCAGACCGAGTTGATTGAATCTTCGGCGGGCAGTATTTCTCAAATCAGGGAATGTACTTCTGAATTTCAGAAATATTCAAAACTCACGTCCACACCCGTTTTTCTTATTGGACACATCACCAAAGACGGCAACATTGCCGGGCCCAAGATACTCGAGCACATGGTGGACACCGTACTGCAGTTTGAAGGCGACCGTAATAATATGTACCGCATCCTGCGTTCGGTAAAAAACCGTTTCGGGTCCACCAGCGAACTGGGCATTTTCGAAATGCAGAGCGCTGGCCTGCGCGAAGTATCCAACCCTTCGGAAATACTGCTTTCGCAGCGCGATGAAAACCATAGCGGTATAGCCGTTTCTTCCACTATCGAGGGACTGAGGCCCTTATTAATTGAGGTGCAGTCGCTGGTCAGTTCTGCGGCTTATGGCAATCCACAGCGTTCCTCCACCGGTTTCGACCTGCGGAGGATGAATATGTTGCTTGCGGTGCTCGAAAAAAGATGCGGGTTCAGACTAGGCGCCAAGGATGTTTTTCTGAATATCGCCGGTGGCATTCGCGTGGACGATCCCGCCATCGACCTGGCCGTGATGGCCTCGGTGTTGTCGTCCAACGAAGATATTGCCGTGGATATGAAAAGTTGTTTTGCCGCTGAAGTGGGGCTTTCGGGCGAAATACGCGCCGTTAACCGCATTGAACAAAGGATATCCGAAGCCGAAAAACTGGGATTTAATGAAATCGTTATCTCAAAATATAACGCCAATAACCTGAATCAGAAAAATTTCAAAATAAAAATTATTGCCATAAACAAAATCGAACACTTGTTAAGATACCTGTTTGGTTGATGGCAGGTGCTTTTCGTTTTCGCGATTGTAAGATACATGGCAATTAAGCAGTTTTGGAGAGGCCTTGTGCAATAGGCGGCTCCTGTTGCAATAATTCAATGTGGGCTATGGGGCAACAGCTATGGTATCTTCCTGAATTTTGAAATTGTATTTTTTTGAAAACATTTTTATTTCGTCAGTCAGGATGGCGATTTTTTCTTTCAATTTATTGTCAATAGTGTCTGACAGTTGCATGAACCTGTCATCTTGTTCTGATGAATAATCTTCTGCGGGGATTTTAACAATTTGCAGCAGCTCGCGGTATTCATTTTTGCACAACACTTCATATTCGGTAAGCAGGGCTAAAGCGGCATCTTTCAGTTGGCTGCTTTTTTCGAAACCGGTTAGTGACGAAAGTTTGTTTTTTGAAATGCTGACCTGCGACAGCAAGTCATTATAGGCCTGTTCGATTTGTTGCCGGCCGGTGTCGGCAGCAACCGGCGCTGCCGTGGAGTCTGTTTGAAAGGTAAACGGGCTGCTGGCAAGTTTTTCTGTTTCGTTATTTATCAGCACAATCAGCGCTTCTTCTTTTTCAAAAACCTCGTCAATAGGTGCTTTCACGGCATCATAGTACTGTTCGGCCTTTTGGGGTGAAGGCTTGCACGAAACCATGATCAGCATTAACAGGAACGAAAATAATATTCCGGGTTGTTTCATCATAAAAAAGTTTACGGTAAAATTAAAAAACTTTTAATTTGCGGGTGAAAAATTGATAATGCTAATGAAAAAACCTGATTGTATGGCGAGCAATCAAGTTATTGTTTATTAACATTCCTGCTGGCCTGCAGGAATGGCTGTCGTAGCTTTTCATAACACTTTAACAGAATAAATAAGGTGCTCAACTTGTACAATTCAGAAAAAAGTTAGAAAAGATCCTGCAGTTCTGGAATTGTAGATGCGGAAAATAAATTTTAGCACGAAACTGCCGAATTGCTGCGCAGCAGCAACAGTGCGGTGGCCCGAAAATATGGCGGTGTCAGGGAGTGGCCTGAGTGAAGCCTGCCTGCCGGTCAGGCAGGGTTCGCCATATATTTTCTTGACTTTTTGGGTACTTTTGGCCTGCCCCGACAGCATTGTCGGGGGTCAAGCCAAAAGTACCATAAAAAAGCAATAATGTTTCAGTGGGAGCATGACCTGCTTCAACCCATTGCCGCGCGCAATCATATGCCAATTCCACTGCTATGGCTCGTGGGTTGTTCTTCAGTGCAAGTACATGTTTATGTAACTTTTTTTCCGAAAAAAAGTTACCAAAAAACCTTGCCAAAACGTAAGCTCCCGCCCGCTCTCATCAGGATGGGAAAATCATGCAAAGGAGTGCCTGAAATGGCCGTCAAAGGCCTACAAAAGTTTGACAGATTTTTTGGGAATGAATTTTTGTGAGTGTTTATCAGCACATAATATAGGCCATTTCAGACAAACGGGGCTGTCTCAAAAGGTTTACTTTGTGATTTTCACCGCCTTCTTTCCCCTCCCTAAAGGGTGGAAATCGCTGAAAATCAGCACTCCCTTTAGGGATGGGGTAATGATGATTTTCAGCAAAAGCTAGTTTTGATACAGCCTCGCCTTTGCTGATTTTCACCGTCCTGCTGATTCACGCCTGCGCCGGCCCGCCGTTTTGACTGGCCACCGCGCCGCTATTAACAATCATTTGTGCTATAAGCATACATTTTACCGGCCTGTGAGGAAGAAAAACCCTTATTAATATTGGGCGCATAATGCGAATCGTAAATCAAATTGTATTCTAAGTTTAAAAAACGAAGGCTGTCTAATTGACCAGATCTTAGTAACTTTGCACAAAAAACAATGAATAAAGTCGAGCTGCTTGCTCCCGTCGGGTCTTTCGAATCTCTCGCCGCAGCTATACAGGGCGGTGCCGATGCCGTGTATTTTGGTGTCGGAAATCTTAATATGCGTTCCCGGTCTTCGGTTAATTTTACGATACAGGATCTTAATGAAATTGCTGAGCTCTGCCGCAAAAATAACATGAAGTCCTATCTGACGCTGAACACCATTATTTATGACCATGAAATCAGTGAGGTGACAGCCATTTTGGAGGCAGTGAAGCAAAGCGGTATTGATGCTGTTATTGCTTCTGATTTTTGTGTGATTGAACGGGCCCGGCAAGCCGCTATCCCTGTGCATATTTCTACTCAATGCAATATCACCAACATAGATGCAGTGCGGTTTTACTCAAAATTTGCCGATGTGATGGTTACTGCCCGTGAACTGCATCTTGACCAGGTGGCCGCCATTGTCAGGCAGATAGAACAAGAGCAAATCAAAGGCCCCTCCGGCGAGTTGGTCAGGATAGAGGTGTTTGCGCATGGAGCTTTGTGTATGGCCGTTTCGGGTAAGTGCTACCTGAGCCTGCACGAAAACAACCATTCGGCAAACCGTGGTGCCTGCTATCAGCTGTGCCGCAGGTCTTATATTGTTACCGATAAAGAAAGCGGAACCGAACTGGAGATTGACAATGAATACATCATGTCGCCCAAAGACCTCTGCACTATAGGCTTTTTGGATAAAGTGCTTAAGGCCGGCGCCACAACCTTAAAAATTGAAGGCCGCGGCAGGTCGGCAGATTATGTTAAAACAGTTACGGCGTGTTATAAAGAAGCCATAAACAGTATTGCCGATGGCACATTTAATGAGACAAAAGTCAATGAATGGAATGACAGATTGAAAACCGTGTACAACCGGGGCTTCTGGGATGGCTATTATTTGGGACAAACACTGGGAGAATGGAACAACGTTTATGGCTCGCAGGCCGTCATTGAAAAAGTATATGTCGGAAAAGTAACCAATTATTATTCAAAAATTAAGGTGGCTGATATCAAAGTAGAAACCCGCCCCTTGTCTTTGGGTGATGAAATAATGATTATCGGTAATACCACCGGTGTTTATGAAGATGTTGTAAAAGAAATGAGGGTGGACAACAAGCCTGTGCCCATAGTGGATAAAGGAATTGTATGTTCGATTCCACTACAGGGCGAAGTGCACCGGGGAGATAAATTGTATATGCTGAAAGCCAAGGATTAGTTGGTTTCGCGAAGATGCATACCGCCCAACAGGTCAGCAGTTGATTATTTGCTGATAATCTTAAACTCGGTTCTCCGGTTTAGTTGTCTTCCTTCTTCTGTATCATTGGTGGCAATAGGCTGATCGAAACCGAAACCCTTGTAAGTCATCCTGTTTTTGTCAATCCCTTTGCCCACCAGGTAATCAACCACGGCCTTTGCCCTGTTTTCAGAGAGTGTTTTGTTATATGCTGCAGCCCCAATGTTGTCGGTATGTCCCGAGATTTCAATTTTCACGCTGGGCAGTTCCGTCATGAATTTTAACAGGCGTTCCAACTCGGGAATCGACTCCGGACGCAGTGAAAATTTGTCAAAATCAAAAAAGATATTTTTCAACACTATGGTGCTGCCAACAGCTACTTTTTTTAGTTTGATGTCTTTTTCCACTTCGCGGTAGGTAGTGGTAGGAGGGATGATGATATTTTCGGAATGGAACAGGTATTCGGGGGCTTTTACGGCGATGCCGTAGTTTTTTCCTGATGGCAGCGATACCAGGTATTTTCCTGTGGCACTGTTCGACTCGTAGGTGCCTATCACCTCATTGCGTTCATTGTCGGTAATTTCAATGGTGGCGCCTAAGGGTTCCAGGGTAATGTCATCCATAACAATTCCTTTGAGCAGCGTTACCTGGTTTTCTTTTATTTCCACGGGTTTTTCTATCACGGTTTCGTTTACAGGTTGTGCCATGCCGGCCAGGAGGTTGTCTTCGGTGTTGTTTATTAAAGGTTTTTCGGGGCCTAAGAAGGTGATGACATAAATATCCTGTCCTCCCAGCCCATCCTGTTTTATAGATGAATAATACCCATGGACGCCACTTGCTGATATCGAGAAAAATACGTCGTCATCGGGGGTGTTGATAGGGTATCCTATGTTTTCGGGCTCACCCCATTTGGTTCCGTCAAAAACCGACTTGAAGATGTCATATCCACCCATGGTGGTATGGCCCTGCGAACTGAAATACAGGGTTTTTCCATCAGGATGAATAAACACGCCTTCTTCGTTGTAGGGGGTGTTGATTCCCGCGCCGAGGTTTTGGGGTTTGCCCCAGTTTCCTTTTTTGTCCTTTACGGAAATATAGATGTCGTTGCCACCAAAGCCACCATCACGGTCGCTGACAAAATAAAGGTTTTTACCATCGTAAGAAATAGTGCCCGACGATTCATGAAAGTCTGTATTAATGTCGCCACCTATGCGCGATGGGGTTGACCAGGCGGTTCCTTTCAGTTTGCATTCGTAAATATCTCCGCCGTTGACACCTTTGTAAATCAGCAGGGTTTGCCCGTCGGGCGAAAGGCCCACGGTGGCATCGTGCTTGCTGCCGTTCAGGGGGTTGGGGGGATTTTTCGGTGCCGTCCACGCCCCATTGATTTTTTCAGTCATATAAATGTCTTCGTAGAATCCCAAGTCGTTCTCATCGCGTTTGCCTCCGGTGGTATTGTCGCGTCTTGAGGTAAAAAACAACACCGACTCATCAGCGTTTATCAGGGGAGAATATTCGGGGAATGCCGAATTGACTATGGGCCCCAGATTGTCGATGAATACACGCACCGGCGAGGCAGTCATTTTTTTGCCGTTTTCGCATTCCATAATTCTCTTTTCAATTTCTTTTGAATATTGCTGAAGGTCAGCGGGCGATAACGATTGCTTATATTGCCTGATGAGACCCAGTGCCCGGTCGTATTCACCATTCAGTTGATAGGCCTTGGCCAGGTTAAATTTGGTGTCTTTGTATTCAACAGCGTTTAACAGAAGTGATTTTTCAAAATACTCTATTGATTTAGTTTTTTGGACTGTATTCAGGTAACATGTACCTATCAGGTAATTCAGCTTGGCATTGTCGGGGTTAAATTTTTGTGCCTCCAAAAAATATTCAAGGGCGGTGGCATACATGCTTTTGCCCATTTCATAATACTTCAGTCCGACGGTGAAATTGTTTCTGGCCTGTTTAAATTCTTTTTCTCTGCCCTTGAAATTGCTTTTAACAAATTCAACATTTTGGGCAGACGAAAAAAAAGTGAGCAATAATGCAGAGATTATTATGAAATATCCTTTTTTCATGGTGATATTATTTGAATTATAAAACTATTATTTGCACTGTAGATTTGAATAACTGGCAGCGGTGGTGATGCCCAATAAGGCGGCTTTTTTCCAGTCTTTGCAGGAATTTTGGGGTTTTCTTAGCATTTCGTAAGCGATGCCGCGGTTCAGGAACGCGTAGCCATAGCTGGGATTGAGTTCAATGGCTTTGGTGTAGTCGGCAATGGCACCTTCGTAATCCTGCAGTTTGTATTTTGCGTTACCCCGGTTGTTGTATGCATAATAATACGTGGGGTTGAGCTTTATGGCCTGGTCAAAATCCCTGATGGCGTCTTCATATTCTTCCAGCTCAAAATGTGCGGTACCCCGGTTGTTATAAGCTATAAAATAGTCGGGTTTTTTTTGTATGGCAGTGGAATAATCGGCGATAGCGCCTGTATAATCCTTTAATTTCTTTTTTGCGCTGCCGAGGTTATTGTATGTAAAAGGCATATTGGGATTTATTTGTGCAGCTATTATATAATCGGCTTTGGCTTCTTCGAATTTGTCGAGTTTCACTTTGGCGCTGCCCCTGTCATTATATGCGTAGGCGTAATCAGGTTTGTTTTTTATGGCCGCATCGAAATCGCTGATGGCTTTTTCGTATTCATTTTTTTCAAAAAATATTTCCCCGCGGTAGTAGTACGATTGTGCATGATTGGCATCCAGGGCCACCGCCTGAGTAAAATCGGTCATGGCGTTGTCATGGTCTTTGAGTTCGAAACGGCATTTTCCCCTGCTGAAATATCCGTTGGCGGTGGGTGCCAGTTCTATGGATTTTGAAAAGTCGCCGATGGCCTCCTGAAATTTGTTCTGTTCCATATTTACGGCGCCCCTGTTGAAATAAGCTTTTTCAAAATCAGGTTTCAGGTTGATAGCTTCGGAGAATTTTTTGATGGCTTCGTTGTACTTCTTGTGTTCAAAAAATTTCACTCCTTCGTTATACACCTTCTCGGCGTCCTGGTAGTCGCCTTTAAACAAAGTATCAGTGGAAACTTCCTGGGCGCTGAGCGTAAATACCAGCAAGAGAAAGCACAGGATAAAAACAGACTTTTTCATAAATAAATTTTTATAATGAATGTACGTGTTAATGATTGCAAATATAACAATTGATAGCAGATAAAAAACAATGTGAGGGTTTTATGTTGCTAGAAAAAAATCCAGAAGGAAGAAAAACAGCAATACCAGGCCGGAAATCCCGTTGAGGGTGAAGAAGGCAAAATTTATCCGGCTCAAATCGTTCGGCTTTACAATGTAGTGTTGATAAAAAAGCAGGAAGGCAAAAATACCTGCGCCTGTCCAAAAAAATATGCCCTGGTGATTAGCTATTCCGGCAATGATGATAACCATCAGGCAAACAATATGCAGCAGCAGCGAGATGACTAAAGATGATGTCAGGCAAAACCGTTCGGGGATAGAATGCAGCCCATGTTGTTTGTCGAAATTCATGTCGCTCAACGCATAGATGATGTCGAACCCGCTGACCCAGCACAGTACAGCCAAAGAATACAGCAGCGGAAGGTAGTGGAAATGTGCCGTCAGGGCCAGGTATGCCCCGGTGGGTGCCATAGCCAGCCCGAGGCCCAATACAAAATGCGACAACCAGGTGAAACGCTTGGTGTAACTATAGCCCAAAATTATCAGCAGCGCCAGGGGCGAAAGCAAAAAACATAATAGATTCAAAAAATAAGTAGTGGCCACAAACAAAATAATGTTGGCTGCCCAAAAAAAATAAGCATAAGCCGTGTTCATTTTCCCCGATGGGAGGTCGCGGTGTTGGGTCCGGGGATTTTTTTTGTCGATATGCCGGTCGGCAATACGGTTGAAACTCATGGCGGCGTTACGGGCAAAAAATACGCACAGCAGCATGAGCAAAAAAGTTTTTACATCGAAAGATGCGCCTTGCTGCTGCCACGCCAGAAAAAAGCCAATGACAGCAAAAGGCAATGAAAACACGGTGTGGGCAATTTTTACCAGCGACGAAAATTCCGAAATCCGTTTAAAAAATGTAAGCGTCATTTATTCTTTTGCTTCAGCAAAGAAAACAATAAGCCCGTTGAAATACAAATTTTTCCTATTTTTATCAGTGCATTAAGCACATTGCCATAACCCCTCAATTCCTCGTTGACCATTTTGTTTAATTTTGAAAGTATATAATTTTATATGGATTACAGAGATACCGTTTTTATATCAGTTGCTGAAAACCTCAGTTTTTCAAAAGCGGCCCACAACCTCAATATAAGTCAGCCTGCGGTTACACGACATATTAAAGAATTGGAAGAACGTTACAAAACAAACCTAATTGAACGAAAGGGGAACAAAATTTACCTGACCAAGGCCGGCGAAAATGTATATAATGCTTTTAAAGAAATTGCAAAACAATACCGTGATCTCGATTTTGAAATAGGACAATTGCATAGCAGCATTTCGGGCGAATTTAAAATTGGCGCCAGTTCAACCATTTCACAATATGTTATTCCCAAGGTAATCGCATCGTTTCATAAGCGATATCCAAAAATTCAAATTTACCTGATGAACGGCAACTCGTTTGAGATGGAAAAATTGCTGTTGGATAACCAGGTAGATATTGCTTTGGTTGAAAACCTTTCGTCGCAATCAGGCATCCGATACCTGGATTTTCTTGATGATGAGTTGATTGTTATTACCGGCAAAAACAGTGTTTATGCTAAACGCGAAACCATTACCAAAGACGATTTGATGCAGATACCGATTGTGTTGCGCGAACATGGTTCGGGGACTTTGGAAGTGATAAAGCAAATGCTATCGCGACAAAATATCAAATTTGAAAACCTCAATACGTTGATTCATCTGGGAAGTACCGAGTCGATTAAAAACTTTTTGCAAGATTTCGACGGATTAGCCATTGTATCGGAAAAGGCCGTCCAAAACGAGCTCTACATGAAAACACTTGTCAAACTAAAAGTGTCAGGATTTACCATTCCACGAAAATTCCGGTTAGCATACAAACAAGGACATAAAAGCCAACAGGTGGAGTTGTTTGAGAATTTCTTACTCCAGTATAACATATAGTTATCGACTATAAATATTTGGTATTTGCTTTAATTATAATGAACCAATACTTTTGTGCGCAAAAAGTACTGGCATGATAAACGGAAAGTTCTTCAACACGCTGGGTGGCAACAAGGGAAAGTTAAAAAACAGCAACTGGCTTTATTCAATTATTATTTGCACATGTTTTTTGCCATTTATGTCTCCGCCAATCGCTTTATTGATTGGGATTGCGCTTTCAATTTTTGGAATAAAACACGAAAACATCCATAAATACACATCCAAAATTCTTCAGGCTTCCATTGTTTTAATGGGTTTTGGAATGAGTTTGAGCGCTGTAATTTCGGCATCAAAAACGGGTTTTATTGAAACGACAATCTCTGTAACCACCGTGATGATACTCGGTGTTTTGCTCGGAAAACTTTTAAAAGTTGATAAAAATACTTCATTGCTTATTGCTTCAGGCACGGCCATTTGCGGGGGAAGTGCCATCGCCGCAGTGGCCCCAATTCTAAAGAGTAAAAGTTATCAAACGTCGTTTGCACTTATAGTGGTCTTTGTACTAAATGCCGTAGCATTGTTTTTATTCCCTTTTATCGGGAATAAATTGGGCCTTAGCCAGGAAATGTTTGGAAATTGGGCGGCCATTGCCATTCACGACACAAGTTCGGTTGTTGGGGCAGGGGCGGTTTATGGCGAAAAAGCTTTGCAGGTCGCTACAACGGTAAAACTTATCCGTGCGTTGTGGATTATTCCATTATCGTTGGTTATTGCATTTACGAACAAAAACGATGAGAAAAAATCAATTAAATTCCCCTGGTTTATTTTACTTTTCGTGCTTGCCATTGTTTTTGCCAATCTTTTTCCCGGCTTTCAGGAAAGCTATGAGCATTTTAACTGGTCAGGTAAACGAGGAATGGTTATCGCTTTGTTTCTGATTGGTTCTAATATCACAGTAGGTGAAATAAAAAAAACAGGTGCAAGAAGTTTCGTGTTTGGAATTATCTTATGGTTTTTGATCTCTATTGGTTCACTGTTCTTTTTAACACGGTAAGCAATGCAAAACATTTGTACTATGTGCAAACATTTAATCGGACTATTAATATAAAAACCTTATTGGTAGCCGGAATTCAATGATGGCTTGTGCGAAAGTGTCCGTTTAGAAGAACAACCTGTATGGGGAGGTAATATAAAAATTGTTCAAAAAATGCACTTTCCCCTGTGTTTTTTATCCATATTGTCCAGTGAATATTATTTCGTTCCAAACGGGACTTAATTTCATTTTATATCTTGTTTTTACAAATATATTGTCCCTATCGGGACAGTCCTGTAAGGACTGAATATCTATAGAATGATAAGTAAGTCAGATAAATTAAGTCCCGTTAGGGATGTAACATTTTCAATGATTTTAGCGAGTTTGATATATTTAATCGGACAATAGTGGTTTTTTACAGGAACAATATTTTTTATGATTGAAGTGGCTTTTTTTGAAAAAAAAGTCACCAAAAAAACTTGTCAAAACTTATGCTTCCGCCCGCTCTCATCAGGACGGGAAAATCATGCAAAGTAGTGCCCGAAATGGCCTCAAAGGAGAAGAACTTTTTGCAAGATTATTTGGGACGAAAAAAGTGTAAAGTCCATTGCGATTAGTGCAGGCCATTTCAGACAAAAAGCCCGGTTAGCCGGGCTGCCTTTGCTGATTTTCACCGTTCTGATGATTCACTCTTGCGCAGGCTCGCCGTTTTGACGGGCCACCGCGCGCGCTATTAATAGCCATTTGTGCTATGTGCAAACATTTTTAAAGACTATAAAAAATGATAAACGTTTGCTATTAAGCAAAATGTTTGTTGGAGCGTTTCGAATTGCTGCGTAGCAGCAACAGTGCGCTGGCCAGAAAATATGGCGGTGTCAGGGAGTGGCCTGTGTGAAGCCTGCCTGCCGGCCAGGCAGGGTTCGCCTTATATTTTCTTGACCTTTTGGGTACTTTTGGGTCAAGCTAAAAGTACAATAAAAAAGCATTATGTTTTCAGTGGGAGAAAGATCTTCTTCAGAGCATGGCCACGCGCAGTCATACGCCCACTTCCACTGCTAAGCTTCGTCAACTGGTATTAAGGGCAAATACCTGTTCATGTAATTTTTTTTATAAAAAAAGTTAGTAAACCAGCCAAACATGCTAAAGCTGGTTATAAGGGTTGAAAACCTTGTCAAAAAATTTATTGTAACTGGTTTATGGCATTTATCAGCGTTTCTTTGCTTTGCACTCCTACAAAGCGCTGCATGGGCACACCATCTTTGAAAATGATGATGGTGGGCAAATACCGGATGTTATACTTCAGCGAAGTAATGTTATTTTGGTCGGTATCCATTTTGCCAACGACGGCTTTTTTGCCAATTTCCGAAGCCACCTCTTCAACAATAGGAGAAAGTATCCTGCATGGACCACACCAGGTTGCCCAAAAATCAACCAGAACGACTCCCTTTTTTATCGTCTTGTCAAAATTTTTGTCAGTAAGTATCAGCACGCCATTGGTGCTGTTTTGTTTTTTTGTGCTGATATTTCCAGAAATATTGGCAGGTATGGCAAAAATAAAAGCCAGTAACAGTATTAAGGTTAGATTTTTCATAAAATAATTTTTAAGGTTTTTATCAATAATCAGTCCAAACTTATTGTAAGCTGACCACGGTAATGCCATCGCCGCCATGTTCTACATGCTCAGGCTCAAAAGCCACCACATTGGGGTGCCCCGACAATAGTCGGTGGATGATGGCGCGCAGGACGCCCGATCCCTTGCCATGAAGTATCCTCACATTGTAAACTTTAAGCAACAGGGCTTCGTCAATATATTTTTCGATGATTTCGGTAATTTCTTCGGCTCTCTTGCCACGCACATCGAGGGTGGTTTTAAATCCGGCTACTTTTTCAGTCAGTTGCATGCTGATGTCAGGGTAGTTTGTCCGGGTTTTCTTTTTTATAAAGTCTTTGTATCTGGCTGATTCTACCTCTTCAAGTTGTTCTAACGGTAAGGTGATTTTGATATTGTCAAACAGCACCCGCGCCTGGCCATTATTCACTTCCAGCACCTCCCCGATATTTTTTTGTCCTGGCAGGCAAACATAACTGCCTTTTTGGGGTATGGTGATTTTCTTTTCGGCTTTGATGGCGGCCATTGTAGGCTTTTGTTTTTTTGAAGCCGCCGGTTTTGTTGTAACTTCTTCAGGTTTTTTATCTGCAATAATTTTTTCTTTCAGTTCCTGAAGTTCTTCTCTTACTAGTTTTGTTTTTTCTTTTTCTGCCCCCGATTCTTTTATCTGCCGTATGGTGTTTTCGATGGTTTTATTGGCGTTTTGCAGTAGTAAGGCAGCTTGTTGTCTTGCCTCGGTTATAATTGTTTTTTTCTGCGTTTCTAATTCCGACAGAAGTTTTTGGTATTTGTCAATCATTTCCGAAAAAAAATCGTCGGCCATTCTCACTTTTTCCTGCTGGCGCAACAGTTCTTCTTTGTCGGCTTGAAAATTCTTTACCTGTTTTTCGAAGGAGATATGTTCTTTTCCGGCAATGTTGGTGGCTCTTTCGGTGATGTTTGCCGGAAACCCGATACTGTCGGCAATTTCGAGGGCATAAGAACTTCCCGCATGGCCAGTGATAAGCTTGAACAAGGGTTGGAGTTTTTCCGTGTCGAACAGCATGGATGCGTTAATAACACCTTCGGCTTTTGCCGCAAACTCTTTAATATTTGAATAGTGCGTAGTTACAGCGCCAAAAGATTTTTTTTCATTAAGCGCTTCCAGGGTGGCTTGGGCTATGGCTCCGCCAAGTACCGGCTCGGTGCCACTGCCGAATTCATCAATCAAAAAGATGGTACGCTCATTGGCATTTTCAATAAAATGTTTCAGGTTTAGCAGGTGTGAACTGTAGGTGCTGAGGTCGTTTTCGATGGATTGTTCGTCGCCGATTTCAATAAAAATATCCGAAAAAATACCGGCTTCCGAGCCTTCATTTACCGGTATCAGGAATCCGCATTGTATCATGTATTGCAGCAGTCCGATGGTCTTCAGGCATACCGATTTTCCTCCGGCGTTGGG
>Ga0209097_10001108_pt1 | contig 23780 bp, 17 predicted proteins | sample AD_UKC052_MetaG_FD_184419 | JGI IMG/M metagenome (GOLD analysis project Ga0209097, IMG submission 184419) | Active sludge microbial communities of municipal wastewater-treating anaerobic digesters from USA - AD_UKC052_MetaG (SPAdes) (version 2) | ecosystem: Engineered > Bioreactor > Anaerobic >... | reverse complement strand
TGCCCAGAATGCCGCCTGTTTCCGACCAGGAGTGCACGCGCACCAGCACGGGTTCTTCCGCCGTCCAGTCGCCCTTTTTGAGCACCAGGTGCGTGTCGCCGTTGGCAATATCGGTAAACACGATTGCGTCGAATTCGCCGTAAATGGTTTGCATTTTTGTCTCCATTTCCTTGCGCACGAGGCGTTCGGTACGCATACGGTAAGCCACCAGGTCGTCGATGGAGATGATTTTCAGGTCGTGCTCCCGTGCCACTTCGAGCAACTGGGGCAATCGGGCCATGGTACCGTCGGCGTTCAGGATTTCCACCAGCACACCGGCAGGGTAGAGGCCAGCCATCCGCGCCAGGTCGATGGTCGCTTCCGTGTGGCCGATACGGCGCAGTACGCCACCGGGTTTGGCGCGAAGCGGAAAAATATGTCCGGGGCGCGCATACTCGCTGGGTTTGGCGGCCGGGTTGGTGAGGTGCTTGATGCCGGTCGCGCGGTCGTAGGCGCTGATACCAGTGCTACAGCCGTAGCCGATCAGGTCGATGGAAACAGTGAAAGCCGTTTCATGCAGGGCCGTGTTGCTGTTCACCATCAGGTCCAGTTCGAGTTCGTCGGCTCGTTTGTCTTCCAGTGGTGTGCAGATCAGTCCTCGGCCATATTTTGCCATGAAATTGATAACTTCAGGCGTTACGGTTTCGGCGGCGGATACGAAATCGCCTTCATTTTCACGGTCTTCATCATCTACGACGATGATAATTTTGCCGGCTTTGATGTCGGCGATCGCTTCTTCTATGCTATTGAGTTGGATGGGATGGTCCATAGTGCTGTTTAATAAAAATGCGCCGCAGGAGAACATTTCCTGCGGCGCGGCAAAGATAATTTTGTATTCCGGCCTGATGATACTTTTTTCTGAAATTTGATTTGGTCTCGACCGGAAAAATTGTTAATTTTTAAACAGCGTTTTTGAATTTCCGGTTTCCCGTGAAGCGAACTCAGAAAGTCAGTTTCTTGAATCCCTGGAATGCCCGGTCTGCCCCCTGGATGGGCGTGGTCACGTAATTTTCCAGTTCGATGATGTAGTATTTCAGGCCGGCCAATTTGCTCTGGCGGAAAATCTCGTTGAAGTCGATCGTGCCGTCGCCCACTTCGATACTTTCGCGTTTTTCCGTGTTGGCCAGGTCTTTCGCATGGCACAGTTCCCAGCGGCCCGGGTAGAGGCGGAACCAGTCGAGCGGGTTGTGATTGGCGAATTTTACCCAGTAGATATCCATTTCCATGGTCATCACTTTCGGGTCTATTTCGTGCAACAGCCATTCGATCAGCAGGCGGTTATCCGGGCCTCTTTTTTCGAATTCGAAATTGTGGTTGTGGTAACCGAAGCGAATGCCCGCTTTTTGGGCGTATTCGCCGGCAGCCTGATAAACGGGAATCATTTTGTCGATGATGAGCCGGTCGGGATCTACCATGTACGGATTAACAATGTATTTCTGTCCGCCTGAAACAGCGTCGTCGATGGCTTTTTTTGCAGCGTCGGACAGGGCTTTGGTTGCGGGATCAAATGATTTCGAATCGAACATCACGTGGCTGGAAGGCATGGTTATACCATTGTCTTTCAACAGGTTAATAAAATCCTTGTAAGGCATTCCGAACATTTTTCCATCCGAATAGCCGAAGCCTTCCACTTCCTTGTATCCCGTTTTGGCGAGGGCCTTGATGGTACCTGCCGCGTCTTTACCCATGTCGTCCCGGACGCTCCATAACTGAATGCCCAAATGCGGCACTTCGACGTTTGCGAAGGAAAACCGGGGCAAAACAGCCGCACCGGCCACCGCCAGCGAAGATGTTTTTAAGAAATTACGTCTTGAAAAAGAATTTGTCATGCTATTAAGCAAAAATGAAAGGTTGAAAAATAATGCGACCCGGCCGGAAAGGCGTGCCGACGAATGTAGCCCCAAAACTCTAAAATTCACATGAATTTCAAATTGGAAATTTGTTATTTTTAGAAAAAATATTGGCTATTGCCTGAATTTTCCGGCAAACATTCGCTTATCGGCAAAAAGTTAAAAATTTTCCGTCGTTTGAATTTGGAAAGCACGGTACCATTGTGAGAACTTACCCGCAGTTTTGAAACCAGTGCATGTGCCCCTGTAAATGACCCATGCCTAATCCGATTTTATATGATACAAGTCCTGCATATTTCCGCCGAATGTTACCCTGCCGCCAAAACGGGCGGACTGGCTGACGTGGTCGGCTCTTTACCCAAGTACCAAACGGAAGCAGGCGTTCTGTCGGCTGCCGTTATTCCCAAGTATTCCCTGAAATGGATCAACCAGCGTGAATGGGTTACGGTGTATGGCGGCGCAATACGCGTCGACTGGCGAACGGTTGGTTTTACCGTACAACAGGAAAAAAACAACACCCTGGGTTTTCCGTTTTTTGTGGTCGATATTCCCGGATTGTATGACCGTCCGGGCATTTACAACGATCCGGCCGGGCATCCGTATGGCGACGAAGTGGAACGGTATATCGTGTTTCAGCAGGCTGTGCTGCAATGGTTGTTGTCGTTCCCGCAACAGGAGCGCCCCAAAGTGCTGCATTGCCACGACCACCACACGGGCCTGATACCGTTTATGGTGAAACATTGCCCGCAGTACAATGACCTGGCATTGATCCCGACGGTATTTACCATTCACAACGGCCAATACCAGGGCATGTTCGGCAAAAGCAGCCTCCACCTGATGCCTTTTTTCGAGGCCAACGCGTACGGACTGCTCGAATGGAACGGCATCATCAATCCCATGGCTTCGGCGTTGCGCTGCGCCTGGGCTGTTACCACCGTTTCCGAAACTTACCTGTACGAATTGCATGAAAGCAGCCTTGGGCTGGAACGTTTGTTCCGCGATGAATGGCGCAAACAATCGGGCATTATCAATGGCATCGACGCCCGTGTTTGGGATCCCGAGACCGACCCGGCCATCGAGCACCGGCTGGAAGGCGATGATATCCAGGCCTTTAAACTGAAAAACAAAAAAGCGCTTTGCGAGTGGTTCGGACTACCCCTGGATCAGCCGATCATTAGTTTCATTGGCAGGATAGTAGGGGAGAAGGGCTGCGATCTTCTGCCCGATGCTTTCCGGAGTTACATTCATGCGGGCGGAAAAGCCTCTTTTCTGGTGCTGGGCACGGGTGAACCGTGGACGCAAAACCAGTTCCGCCAAATGGCTTACCAGTACCCCGGTCATTTCAATGCCATCATCGATTACAATGAAGCGCTCGCGCACCAGATTTATGCAGGTTCCGATTTCCTGATCATGCCGTCGCGGGTGGAGCCCTGCGGGCTGAACCAGATGTATGCCATGCGGTACGGAACCATTCCGATTGTACACACGGTCGGCGGACTCAAGGATACAGTGCCCGATATCGGCGATCCGGGCGGCGCAGGGCGCGGTATACGTTTCGACCGTTTCGATCTGGGCGATATCGGCTGGGCTATTCACCGCGGCGCTTCCATGTGGCACCACGACCCGTATGCCATCTCGGAAATCCGGAAACGGATCATGGCCCTCGATTTTTCCTGGGAACGAACCATTGAAAGTTATTTCCAGGTATACAGGGGCGCTAATGCTGCCATTCGGGTGGAAAAAAGGCAGATGGTCGAACCTTCGTCACCGCCAGCCAAACAGGAAAACAAATCGGAACCGGTTGCAGAACCTGTTGTAAAAAAGGCTTCGGGTAAAAAATCAAAAATAAAAACAGCCGAAACACCGGCCCTTCCAGTAACAAAGAAAAAAGCAAAAAAACAATAATCAACACAAAACAGCCATGATCAAAATGATTTGCCTCATCCTCGGTGGCGGCGCCGGAAGCCGCCTTTTTCCGCTTACGGAGCACCGTTCCAAACCGGCAGTACCCATTGGCGGCAAATACCGCCTGATCGATATACCAATTTCAAATTGTATCAATTCCGGCGTCAAACGGATGTACGTACTCACGCAGTACAACTCCGCGTCCCTGAATGCCCACATCAAAAACTCCTACAACTTCGATATTTTTACAAAAGGCTTCGTAGATATCCTGGCTGCCGAACAAACGCCGGGCAACAACATGTGGTTCCAGGGCACTGCCGACGCGGTGCGCCAAAGCAGGCAACACTACGAGCGGCAGGATTTCGATTACGTTTTACTGCTGTCCGGCGACCAGTTGTATCAAATGGATTTCGAGGAAATGGTGCAATACCACATTTCCCAGAAAGCAGATATTACGATCGCCTGCCTGCCGGTCGACGACCGCGATGCGCCCGGTTTCGGTATCATGAAAGTGGATGAAAACGGCAATATTCCACGTTTTATCGAAAAACCGCACCCCGACGAATTGCCGAACTGGGTGAGTGAAGTGAGCCCGGCCAATAAAAAACGCGGCCGGAATTACATGGCTTCCATGGGCATCTACATTTTCAACCGCAAGGCGCTGAACGACCTTTTTGATCAGTATTCCGATGCCACCGATTTCGGCAAGGAAATCATTCCGCAGGCGATCAATGAAGGCCGCACCGTGGCTGCTTATCACTACGAAGGATACTGGACCGACATCGGTACGATTCACTCGTTTTTCGAAGCAAACATCGAACTGACAGACCATATTCCTTCTTTCAATCTGTTCAACAATACGCGTCAGATTTATACCCGCGGCCGTATGCTGCCACCTGCCAAATTTTATGGCGGTACACAACTCAACCGCGCGCTGATTGCAGAAGGTTCTATCCTGCATGCCCGGCTGATCGAAGGCTCGGTGATCGGCCTGCGCGCCCGCATCGGCGAAAATACAGTGGTGAAAAACTCCATTGTGATGGGCAATGATTACTACCAGACGCTGGAAGAAATTGCCATGCACCAGGATCAGATCCCGATCGGGGTCGGCCATTACTGCCACATTGAGCACGCCATTCTTGATAAGGATTGCCGCATCGGCAACAATGTGGTGATCAAGGGCGGCGCTCATTTGCAGGACGTGGATACGCCTGAATATTGCGTGCGCGACGGGGTTGTGGTGGTGCGCAAAGGTGCGGTGATCCAGGAAGGAACGCGTATCATGTGATGCAACGCGGATTCGCGGATATTAAAAAAGCGGATATACGCGGATTTGATTTGGAATAGAGTGGCATTCGTTCTTTTTATGGACGAAATGCCTCCCTTAAACTTATCAAATCCGCGTAGATCCGCTTTTTTAATATCTGCGAAATCCGCGTTGCCTATTTGTACTTGGCACTTACCTGATCGAAGGTTGGAATATGCCGGTGGTGGTACATGTCAAGCACCTGGCCGTCTTTCCAGATCACAATGCCGGGGGTGGCGCGGATGATCGTTTTGAGTAATTTTTCGTCCGCTTTATAAAAAGGATAAGTAGCGCCGGTCTTTTTAGCAAAATCTGCTGAAACTTCTGCATCGCCGATTGTCGTGATAGCGTACACTTTCCAGCCTGCCTTTTGAGCGGCTTCGGCCAGCGGGTTCACCTCGTTTTTGAAGCGGTCGCCGTAAGCTGCGGTCGGAATGAATACCTCCTGCTCCACTTTTTTCTGCGAAATGGCGCCGATGCGGCGTTGCAAATTGATGGAATCCTTGTTGATACGTATGGTATCGACTGCCCAGGTGGTATCGGACACCACAACGGTTTCCATCTGTTTGGCGCCTTCCAGGTGGTAAGCCACGATCATCATGCTGTAGTTCTTATCGTCGAGCAGTTCGTCGGTGATTTCGCCGTTTTCGCCATCCTCCACGGCAAATTCGCTCACCTTTGTTTTGGTAATCGGCATACGTTTGCCATCCTGTTCTACGTACCAGTCCGTCTGGATCTGGTCTTTCACTTTCCATCCTTTGTCTTTCGGATATTCCTTGTAGTAGGTAATCTTGCCGGGCTCGGGTTCCATAAATTTCACTACTTCACCGGTGTTGGTATTTTCCAGCACCCAGCCGAGCACGTCGATTTTGGCTTCGCCTTCCAGCGCCTTGCGTTCGCGCACGTGAGAACCGATGGCAAACGGACGGAAATCGACCGGCGGCAGGTTCATATACGTGCTGTACAGACACAGCAGCAGGGATGCCAGTGTGGTTCCGCCGGTAATCATATTCCGGATTTGCGGCGTCCACAACTGATGCATGTTTCTGGAGCGCAGCAGGAACAGCAGGGCCGGGATCATCAGGCCGAGGTCCTTGAAAAACGAGATTTTAGGATCCAGTTTAATAAAGTCGCCGAAACAGCCGCAGTCGGTCACGCGCATCTGTGTTTTGATGTACGGTCCCCATTTAGCGAAATCGAAGAAATTGTCTTCCGCGGGCACGAAGCCTGTGAGGTAGGTGAAACCTGTCAGCAGGGTGAAGAAAAACACCAGTCCGAAAAACAGCCAGGCCGTCCATTTGCGGCTGTAACCCACGATGAGCATGGCGCCCAAAGCGATTTCCAGTACGATCATGACGATAGAAAAACCGTTGACGTACTGCGCCATCCAGGGGAAGAGCGGCGCCATTCCGGCAAACATGTTGTTCAAACCGGAAAAAGTTTGTTCGAATGCCGCGAAATAATCCAGCATTTTATAAGCCGTACCAATAGGGTCGACGGCTTTTACCAGCCCGGAAAAAATGAACCAGACGCCGCAAAAATGCTGCAGGAATGTCCAGAACTTGTTGGTGGTTCTGCCGGCGCGTACCGTAAAATACGTGAAAATGGCGCCGATAATGGCAAAAATGACTAAAAGTACAGGTAAAGAAGTCATGAAAGATCGTTGTTGGTTGGTTGTTGTTCGGATAATCGGATCAGGGCGAAAGCGGCATAATTGATGATGTCGCGATAATTGGCTTCCAGTCCTTCCGAGACGAGCGTTTGCCCGGAATTATCCTCTATTTGTTTGATTCTCAATAGTTTTTGTAAAATAAGGTCCGTCATACTGCTGATGCGCATGAGGCGCCAGGCTTCGCCGTAATCGTGGTTTTTGGCCGACAGTAGCCGGACATTTTCAGCAATTTCCCGGTCATAGAGGTTGGCCACCTCCATTGCATCCAGTTCGAGCGGCGCATTGGCCGGCAGCGACAACTGGATCATGGCCAGCACACTGTAATTGATCAGCCCTACAAATTCCGATTCGACGGAATCTGCCACCTGCTGGCTGCCTTTTTCCTCGATACTCCGGATGCGCAGCGCTTTGATGTACAACTGATCGGTAATGCTCGAAGGCCGCAGGATGCGCCAGGCAGTACCGTAATCGGCCGTTTTTTTGACAAACAGGTCGCGGCAATGATCTGTTACTTCGCGGAATTGTTCCAGGGTGTTTTTCATATCAGGCGGGCAAATATACGCGCTCCGGCATGCCTGCACCTGCCGGATACCGCAATTTTCATTTTGTTATGAAAGATTGGCTATCTGTTTTGACGGTGAAAATGCGGAACCAGCAGTCCGCACGCGCCTCCGACCACAAATCCGGTGAGCACATCGGTAAGATAATGTTTGCCGGCTTTTACCCTTAAAAAACCAACGGTGGCAGGTATCACAGCCGCGGTAGCCCACACTACCGGTTTCCAGCCGGAATCGGAATGGTAATCAGACCAGATGCGCGCTGCGGAAAAGGTGGCCGCCGCGCTGAAGGAAGTATGGCCGGAGAAAAAGGACTGGCGGGCGTCGCGTTTCAGTTTTTCGGACAGCGGCGCGTCCGGGTTGTAACAATAAGGCCGGGGCCTGCGTACAATTTCCTTAAAAAGGCTCGTCAAAGCTAGGTCGAGCAACATGGATTCGCTTACCAGTAATACGGCGGTCGGTGCATCTTGGCGGATGTCTTTGTCCAGCAGCAATAAGGCAGGCGAAACGGCCGCCGCATACAACAGGATATCGCTGGCTTTATTGGCCCGAAGGGAGTATTGCCGGGTGACGAATCGCTCGAATTTGGGTACGGCGCTTAATTGCAACCCACCGATCTGTTCATTCGTAAAAGGTTGATTGTGAAGATGTAAAAGAGCAGATGCTCCTATCCCGATGCCACTTCCGCCCAGCCAGGCCGCTTCGCCTTTCCACGTGGTTTTGTATGGCTTTTGTGCAAAATTTGTGCAGGTGCAACAACACAGCAGGAAGGCAATAACGACCCTGGAAGAGATTGAATTCATTCTTTTTGTATGATAAATTTTTGGACGCTGCTTCCTGCTTTGGTAGAAATGCGAACCGCATAAGCGCCGTTTGGTAATTTCGAAACCGGGAAATTCAGGGTTTCTTCATTGAGATTTTTCCTATACTCAGTTAAAATTTCCCGACCTGTAATATCTGTAACGGTAATCAAGGCGTCACTGGTTTCAGGTAAAGCGATTTGAATATGGAGGAAGTCTTTGGCAGGGTTGGGGTAGGTTTTGAATTCGATTCTGTTGAGGTCGACGGTGCCAATGGTGGGGCAAAAAATTGCGCCATCCAGTGCCATCCTTAACACAGGATTCGGGTTGCCGTAGAAGTTGTTCGTGCGCCATTGCCCGTCAAGATACAAAAAGGAACTTTCTTTTTCTTCTACATGGCCCTCATTCATACCCAGATACGAATACCTGTAGGAATCGGGAAAATAGGCTGCCAGCAGGTAAATTTTATTATTCTCAAGCGGTACACCTTGAAGGGCTGTATTGATATAGTACATTTCTACCCATTGGATGGCCTGGTTATTCGCCATGCTTTGTAGTTGGCCGACTCCAATCAGGGATAAACTGGAGCCATCCGGCGCAAAATTGGAAAAGTCGGGCAGAACGTCGTCGTTCAGGACAAATAACGACAACTCTGCGTACAGATCCTGTGATCCCGCCATTTCTTCACCGGGTATTACAGAGATTCCGGCATAAGTAGCATAGAAAAGATCAAGGTTGTTTCCAGCGAGGCGATATAGATTTGCTACTCCCCAGCCTGATTCCAGGATTGTGTCCGGCCGGTAAGCCGTTTCCATCCCGGTCAGTTCTTTTGCCAATACATCCGCATTCGGGTTGAACCGCACGGTTCTGATATCGAGGAACGGACCCTGACTGGTGTTCCCCTGAACCGTGTATAAAACCTGTGGTATCGTGCTGCTCAAGTCGAAGGGCGCAAAAATCTGTGGAAAAGTGAACAGACTGTCCGTTACTCCATTGTCCAGTTCGGAAATAAAAAGGATATCGCTCAGTACTTCCTGGCCGTTCGCACGCTGAACGACTCCACGAATGGTAATATTTTGAAGATTAACACCACTTATATTGCTTAACCGAACGGAAAAGCGGAAAGAATCCTGCGAAATCATGCAATGCTGTTGAACATCCTGTGCCGGAAAACCGACGCTGTTCAAAAAGACGCCCGGGCGTATCAGACATGCCTGCACATTTGGGCCCTGTTGCAGAATGGGTTGCAGAATCTGAAAATCGGAAGGTTTTAGATAAAAAACAGGAATTTGTACAGCCGGTAATTGCCCGGCTTCTCCAAGCGCATGTTTTGAAACGGGTTGCGATTGGACGTTGTTCTTCCCCGCAATCAAAACCGCCAAAGCGCCTGCGTCCTGTGCAATACGCGCTTTTTCGGCTACGGGGCATCCGCCTTCCCACATCAGTACGATTTTACCCTCCAGGGGCATGTTGTTCGGAATACAACCGGCAGAATCCGGAAATCCTGCCCAAATTACCGGCGCACACACGTCCTCGTGCAGTACGTCCTTCCAGTCGGAAATGCCGTAGCCGCATTCATACACATATAAGGAACTGGAAAAAGCGCCGGCAGAAACGGTCAGTTGCAGCCCGGAATCCTTCAATTCCGAACCCTGACTATAGGCATAAAAAGGAAACGTAAGAAAAAAAGCCAGGGTAAAAAGGCGTGATACGGAGTAAATTAGTCTGCTCATTTGTGAATATCTATGGGTCTAATAATCAATACTATCAGAACCAAAGTTAGTCAGCCAAATTCCTGAACACCTCTTCAAATCCCGTTTCGACAATCCGCGTCACAAATAAGAGAAGTGAGAGAGTGAGAGGGTGAGAGAGTGAGAGAGTGAGAGGGTGAGAAGGTGAGAGGGTGAGAGGGTGAGAGTCCGTAGATTACACCGCTTATTCCCGGCATTCTTACTTCTAAACGCCTAAGTATGTCAGGTGTAATCTACGGACTCTCACCCTCTCACCTTCTCACCCTCTCACCCTCTCACCCTCTCACCCTCTCACTTCTCTCACCCGAGTATGTGTTTCACCCGCGGCCGGTGCGGCGTAATATCACCCAGACGCGCTTTTTTCGCTTCTTCGTAATCCGTAAATCCGCCTTCGAAGAACACCACTTCGGCATCGTCTTCAAAAGAAAGGATGTGCGTAGCGAGGCGGTCGAGGAACCAGCGGTCGTGGCTGATGATCAGAGCGCAACCTGCAAAGTTTTCGAGTCCTTCCTCCAGTGCTCGGAGTGTATTCACGTCGATATCGTTGGTCGGCTCGTCGAGCAGGAGCACGTTGCCGCCGTCTTTAAGCGTCATGGCCAGGTGGACGCGGTTGCGTTCACCGCCGGAGCAGACAGCCAGTTTTTTCTGCTGGTCGCCGCCGGCGAAATTGAAGCGCGACAGGTAGGCGCGGGCGTTTACGCTGGTATTTCCCACTTGAATGATATCGTTGCCTTCGCTTACGATTTCATAAATCGTTTTGTCGGGCAGCAGGGCAGCGTGGCTCTGGTCGACGTAACTCAGTTTCACGGAATCGCCGATGATGACCTCGCCGCTGTCCGGTTTTTCATGTCCGGTCATGATTTTGAACAGAGTGGATTTACCCACGCCGTTTGGTCCGATGATGCCGACGATGGCATTTTTCGGAATATCGAGTGAGAGATTTTCAAAAAGTATCCGGTCGCCGAACGACTTGGTTACGTTTTTCAGTTCGATCACTTTGTCGCCCAGGCGCTGGCCTGTAGGGATGTAGAGTTCCAGTTTGGATTCCTTTTCGCGGGATTCCTCGCCGGCCATTTTTTCGTAGGCATTCAAACGGGCTTTACCCTTGGCTTGGCGGCCTTTGGCGCCCATACGCACCCATTCGAGTTCGTGTTCGAGTTGTTTGCGTCGTTTGTCTTCCTGTTTTTCCTCCTGCGCCATCCGTTTGGTTTTCTGGTCGAGCCAACTGGAGTAGTTGCCCTGCCACGGAATACCTTCGCCACGGTCGAGTTCGAGGATCCAGCCGGCCACGTTATCGAGGAAGTAACGGTCGTGGGTGACAGCGATGACCGTCCCCGGGAAACTTTGCAGGTATTGTTCCAGCCAGGCCACCGATTCGGCGTCGAGGTGGTTGGTTGGCTCGTCGAGCAGCAAAATGTCGGGCTGGCTGAGCAACAGGCGTGCGAGGGCTACGCGGCGGCGTTCACCACCGGAGCATATTTTGATCGGGCGGTCGTCTTCCGGGCAGCGCAGGGCATCCATAAAGACGCCGAGGCGGTAATCGAGTTCCCAGCCGTTGTAGTGTTCGATCTGTTCCAGCACTTCGCCCTGGCGTTCGATGAGTTTCATCATCTCATCGTCGTCGGTCACTTCGCCGAGTTTGTTGCCGATGTCTTCGTTTTCCTGGAGCAGGTCGACGATGTGCTGAACGGCCTCTTCCACAATCTGGCGCACTGTTTTGGAGTCGTCCAGTTCGGGTTCTTGGGCCAGGTAGCCGATTTTGAATTGTTTTTCGAATTCAATTTTACCTTCGTAATTCTGGTCGATCCCGGCAATAATTTTTAGCAAAGTGGATTTGCCGGAACCGTTCAGACCGAGTACGCCGATTTTGGCGCCGTAGTAAAAAGACAGCCAGATGTTCTTGAGAACCTGTTTTTGCGGCGGGAAGGTTTTGTTCACGCCGGACATGGAGAAGATTATTTTTTCAGACATGCGGGTAATAGAAGTGAGATGTGAGATGTGAGAAGTGAGATGCTGGAGGAGTGAGTGGCGGAAATCTCACCGTCTCACTTCTCACCCGCTCACTTCTTCATTTGGGGCGGCGCAAATGTCGGTCGAAGCGGGCAGAGTTTATAGAAAAGATGCACCAGAATTTTTAATTGAATAGGCGCATTCGGCAGACTTTCGCATTTTTGCATCTTCTAGCAGGCCAGGCTTTCCCGGCCTGGAAAATCTGATCCAAAACAAACCGCACATGCGAATAATCGGAGAAATTCCGCATCCTTCCCTGAAAATTTCCATCTTCAAGTCCGGCGAGCGTATCAGTGTCAAATTTGAAAACGAACGGTACGAACAGACCTACAAATTGAGCGCCGATGAAAAACTGACCACCACTGAAGCCATCGCACAATGGGCGGATGCCTCCTTCCTGCAACAGGTACAACTGGCCTTTCAACACATGCACCAGGCGCACATGAGTGCCCTGAATCGTATTTCGCCGGCCGGCTCCGAACACCTGTTTGAAGAAATAATATGATTTTACGGGCCGATGATATGGAAAAAAATACTGTTGCATGCGTCCTTTTCGTATCATTGCGCCGATTTACTGAAAATTTTTGTTCAAAATCCGATACACACAAATAACATGAAACGACTGCTGCTCGCGCTGTTAGCCTTCGCTCCCGTTCTGATCTTTGCCCAGGGCACCAAATCGCCCCGGCCACTTTTCGATAAAAAATCAATTGGTGAAATACGTCTTACACTCCCGGTGAAAAACTGGGTAAGTGCCCTGGACTCCATGCGTATCTATGGCATGGGTCTTATGAGCGGCAGCGTCACAGTCGACGGCGCCAAATACGACGGGGTAGGGGTACGCTTCCGTGGCGACAAATCCTACCAGACTGGGATCAAACGCAACCCGTTCACCATCAAACTGAACTCCAGTTACCCCGATCAAAACCACCAGGGCTACGTTTCGCTGAAACTTTCCTCCTCGCTGCGCGACCCGAGTATGGTACGGGAAGTGCTGTTCCATGAAATTGCCGGCAAATACATGCCTTCCTCACAGGCTGTGTACACCAAATTATACGTAAACGACGAATACATCGGGGTTTACGTGAATCTGGAAAGCATCGACAAGAAGTTCCTGGAAATGCATTACGGCTCCAGCGGCAACGCGTTTTTTAAAGCCGGGGTCGACTACAAACCGGAAGTGCCGGCTGCCTGCAAACAGAATATTTATGGTTCGCTGGAATACGAAGACAATCTGGATTGCTACAAGGGTAATTTCGACATGATTTCCACGACGGCTACGGGCTGGACTGAAATTCAGGAACTGACCCGCATTCTGAACAAGGAACCGGAAAAAATTGACAAGTTACTCGATGTCGACCGCACACTCTGGATGCTGGCCCTGAACAACGTAATGGTCAACCTGAGCAGTTATTCCGGCAATTACAGCCACAATTACTACTTGTACAAGGATAATAACGGCAGGTTTCAGCCGGTGCATTGGGACCTCAACCTGTCTTTCGGTAGTTTCAAAAACATCGGCAGCGGCAGCGACCTGGAGATCAAAGACCTGCAAAGCCTCGATCCAATGCTGCACGTCGACAACCCGTACAAACCGCTTATCAGCCAGTTGCTGAAAGATTCGTATTACAAAAAAGTGTACCTGGCGCATATCCGCCAGATCGTGGAAGAAAATTTCCTGAATGCCAGTTACGAAAAACGCGCGCAGGAACTACAGGGTATGATCGTGGTGCCGTACAACGACGATCCGAACAAAGCCTATCCGCTGGATGATTTCAAGCGCAGTCTGCGCGAAACCGTGGGCCGGAAAAGTAAAATTCCCGGTATCATCGAGTTGATGTCCAAACGTACCCGTTTCCTGAAAACGCACCCGGAACTGACCGCCTTGCCTTCCAGCGTATCCAACGTGGAAGTACAGGGCCGCGGCAAATTCGAGAACCAGAAAGTAAATTCCTTCCGCATTCTGGCCAAAGCCGATCGTTTTCCAAAACGCCTCATCGTTTATTACCGTTTTGCAGCCACCGAGGCTTACATGCCCATCCCGATGAACGAAGAGGCATCCAACGATTTACCCTCCGGCGTAAAATCGTTCTCGGTATCCATCGACGGAAAATCGGCAGATGCCGTGCTGGACTATTACATTGTTGCTGAAAATGCAGGCACGGTTTCGTTTTTGCCTACTGCTTATATGAACAAGCCGTACATGGTCAAACTGAGCGATCTGAACAAGTAACGATCACCCGCCTTTCGGCAGGATTCGAACGGGAGCGTCTGATTTTGTGTGAATTATGCACAGAAACCGGACACTCCCGTTTCTTTTTTCAAAACCCCTCTTCAGAACCTGTAGCCGATCTGAACAGCAGCGCCCAGCGGGAAATAAGCTTCTCCAAGGTGAGCGGCGCCATTCAACTGGATAGCCCAGTCGAAATTTTCCGTTATTTTTTGTACATAACCTACCGATAGTCCCGGCCCCAGGTATATACTTTCATTCACGTATGACGAAGAGGACAGTCGGACGTTTTTCCAGTCTTCACTTCCTGCCATGGCATATACGCCTGCAAATAGTCCGTCCATGCTTGTTTTAAAATAATAACGTAATTCGGGCCTGATTTCCACTAGTCGCTTCTTGTAAAAATCCGATCTGGCGGGACTTTTACTGAAAAGTATGGTGCCGCCCAGCGATAAATGCTTTTGTATCCGTTTTTCAAAGGTAATACTGCCGCCGAAATGACTCCAGTCTTCGTACGGTCCCAAAATAAGAGTGAAAGCGGGGCCTGCACGCAATGCGGTTTGTGCATGGGTGGCCTGTAAAAACAAGGCCATGAAAAACGAAAGAAAAATGTAGCGAATCATCATGGAGAAATTGAAAAAGTGAAGTTTGAGGTATATAAAATGGGCTACCAAGTTAAACTGATAGCCCATTTTTTGATAATACTGCGGTATGGTGGGTGCGTATTATTTACCTCCGCTGATACGGTAGCCGATACTGATGTAGAAAGGAATATCCCAGTTTACAAAAGGAATATCGGACAAGTCGACTTCATCAGTGCCGTTCGGATCGGTGAATTTGTACACGAGTGCGCGACCGAAACCGGTACCGAAATCGAAGAGCAGTTTTTCATTGCGTGCAACGATTTTGCCGCCCAGCAGAAAGCCCAGGGCGAAACGGGTGGAGTTGAATTTTTGGGTTTCCGTATCGTCTTCAAACTTGTAAGAGCCGCCGGCATAACGTGTGTAGGCGCCGATGTAAAATCCGTTAAGGCCTTTTTCATTCGGGTTGAGGTAATAGCGGCCATTCACACCTACGCGGACGAGGCTTCCTTTGAAATCATCGTCGTTGGCCAGGTTGAGGCTATTCCATGCGAAACCGGGTGCTAATTCCACGCCGAAATTTTCGGAAACACCAAATTCGGCGGCGACATTCAGGTTGCTGAATAAAAGGCCAATTGGATTGATTTTGAGGTCGACTTGCGCTTGTACAGTGGTGGAAGCAGCAAGAAAGAAAAGTGCAAGAAAAGGGATTGTAATTCGTTTCATAAAGTTAGAAAATTTAGTTTTGGTGATAATTCCTGCGACAAAAGTATTCTCTCCCACAAATTGTGCAAGGCCTCTACTTTAACTTTGACGTTTATTTAAAATTTTTTGTGTGCGTTTGTATTTGTATAGTTAAAATATTAATTTGATTCACTGCACCCGGATGATCTGCTTGTAATTCTTAATTGCTTGAAAATCAACATTATAAAACTGGGATACCCGGATTTAACGCCCTTCCTTTCCTAAATACTGTTTTTCTGCCTTGCCTATTTCTTTCAGTATCCGATGCGCCAGTTTCAGTGCCCCTGCTCCGTCTTTCAGGGTTACGACCGGCTCGGTATTTTGAGCAATGGCGTCGTAAAAAGTTTCCAGTTCGCGTTGAATGGCGTTGACCGGCGCAGTTTCAGGCATTTGCAGCTGGAGCCATTTTTTGCCTTTGCTGGTATCGAATTCCATGAGTTGATCCTGCGGCGGCAGGTTTTGAGCATCCTGCTCGAACAAACGTACGATCTGCGCATTCTTGTCCAGAAAATCCAGGCTCAGGTAATGATCGGGCTGGAAAATGCGCATTTTCCGCATTTGTTTCAGCGAAATACGGCTGGCCGTGAGGTTGGCAACGGCGCCATTGGCGAATTCGACGCGCGCATTGGCAATGTCGGGCGTGTGGCTGAGCACGGCAACACCGCTGGCGCTCACTTTCGACACCGGCGACTTGATCAGGTGCAGGATCAGGTCGAGGTCGTGGATCATCAGGTCGAGAATAACCGAAACGTCCGTTCCACGCGGCTGAAATACCGCCAAACGGTGCCCTTCGATAAACATCGGGTTGAGCGTCATGCCATGCAGTGCGGTGAAAGCAGGATTGAAGCGCTCGACGTGCCCAACCTGCACCTTAACCCCATGTTTTTCAGCCAGTTGCAACAGTTTTTCGCTTTCGGCAACGGTTTGTGTAACCGGTTTTTCAATAAAAACGTGTTTGCCCGCTTTCATTGCCTGCGCAGCCAGTTTGTAGTGGGTCGGGGTGGGCGTGACAATATCTACCGCATCTACTTCCTGCAACAGTTTTTCCAGTGAGGTGAATCTTTTCGCACCGAACTGTTCTTCCGCCGATTGCGCATTTTTGTCATCAGGCTCATAAAAACCGGCCAGTTCCCAGCACGATGTAGCCTGAATACATTTGAGGTGAATTTTGCCGAGGTGTCCGGCGCCGAGCAGGGCGATTCGCATGATGGAATTCTTTATTTGTGATTCGTAACTGGATTCAAAAAACCGAGGATAACTTGCGCTGCACGTCGGGAGGCGCCGCCATCGCCCAGCAAATGCCGCAGACCCGCATATCCTGAAAGGATTTCCTGCCTGTATTTGTCGGTCAAGATCTCTTGAAGGGCAGACTTCAGATTTTCCCTGTTCAGGTCATGCTGAATGAGTTCGCGTACCAGGGGGCGGTCTGCAATCAGGTTTACCAGCGAAATGTATTTGACTTTTATCAGCCGTTTGGCGATTTGGTAGGATACCGGATTACCCGCATAACAAACGACCTGGGGTACGTCCAATAAAGCCGTTTCCAGGGTGGATGTGCCGGATTTGACGAGTGCGGCATACGATTTTCCAAGAAGCGCGTAGGTGGCTCCCGTTACCAGTTCCACATTCGGATAATCTTTCAGGAAGCCGTGGTAATATTCACGTGTGAGCGAACTCGTTCCGCCCACCACAAATTTGTATTCCGGGAAATCCTTTGTTACGGCCAGCATTTTCGGCAAAATACGTTGCACCTCCTGCTGCCGGCTGCCGGGCAGCAATGCGACGACGGGCGTCTGTCGGTCGTTCTCCTGATGTGGCGGTTCGTTTTTGAGGGCATCGAGCAGCGGATGCCCTACATACTCCACGTCCATGCCGTATTCCTTAAAAAAAGCCTGTTCGAAGGGCAGGATGACCAGCATTTTATCCACGTCGCGCCGAATGTCATACACGCGCGACCGGTGCCAGGCCCAGATTTGCGGAGAGATGTAGTAAACAACCCGGATACCCTGTTTTTTGGCCCATTTGGCTATCCGCAGATTAAACCCGGGGTAATCGATCAGAACCAGCGCATCCGGCTGGAATTCCAGAATATCCTTTTTGCAAAAGGAGATGTTGCCAAGGATGGTGCGCAGGTTTTTAATAACCTCCACAAAACCCATGAAGGCCAGGTCTTTGTAATGTTTCACCAGGTTGCCGCCGGCTGCCTGCATTTTATCTCCCCCCCAAACCCTGCACTGCAAATCAGGATGCATTTCAAATAACGCTTTCAGCAAATTGGAACCGTGCAGATCTCCAGACGGCTCACCGGCAATAACGTAGAGTTTCATGGATGCAAAGGACGCACTTTTATTAAAAAATAAAGCGACGGGCGTACAAACGCCCATCGCTTTATCTTAAATTCGGAAGAAATTTTCCGGGCAATTATTTTACTACTACGACTGACTTGGTGGTTACCTCGCCGCCGGCATTGATGCTCAGCATGTAAGTACCTGCATTCAGGTGACGTACACGGATAGGCAGTTGCTGATCGCCGCTCAGTTGACCCAGGTTGGCTTCGTAAACTACTTTGCCAGTCACGTCAATCATGCGCAGTTGTACATCTTTTTTCTCAGCCAGGTTCAGCGACAGGGTAGCGATATCGGATGCCGGGTTCGGGAACACTTCCATGTTCGAAACGATAGCAGGTTCGTTCGTGCCGGTGATGGTGAACGGTACCGGAGTTTCTTCGGCATTGACAATTTCGCCGGAAGCCATGTCGATCAACATGGTTACAGCGTGCATTTGTGTAACGTCCTGAGTAGCAGGGTGTGTGTAGGTGCTGGTGAAAGAAACCGTAGAACCTGCAGCGTTGGTAGCAGGAACACTGCCTGCAGCGCCCGTGAAGCTGTTGAAGATGGTACGACCAACGTGGTTGTACACCATTTGTGCAGCAGGTACGGGGTTCGGCAGGCTTTCAAATCCACCCATCGGGCCAAAAGCGCCACCGGAGTAGGTATTTACCTGTCTGTAAGTAGAAGCTGTGCCGGTAACGTCATCTTCCGTGATCACCATGGCGATCTGGTAGTTGCCGTTCATTGCCTGATTGAAGTGCAGGATGCTTTCTACGGTGATCAGGCGGGTTGCGGCATCGTAAGCAACGTTGTGCTGTACACCAACCGGAACCGGGATCAGCATACGTTCGATCAGGCGCTGTTCGAACTCGGTCGGATCCCATTCGCCGTCGGCGCGGTCCACGAGGCCACTCGGGTAACCCGAAATGAGCGTACCCATGCCGGTGTCATATACCGTTACTTTCATCGGGTCGGCGTTGTGAACTGCGATCGGGATAGCCACTTCAGGATATTTGTCGTGCATGAAGTCCATCATGACAGCGCCACGCGGGCACCACTGGCACCAGGTTCCTGTACCTTCTTCCAGAACTACTTTGCGGCCTTCGACAGGTTCCACACCTTCAACGGTTACATTAATAGTGCCGCTGTTGTCTGAAGCGTCGTCGTCTGCACCGCCATTGATGTTCGAGATGGCAATTGTGTAGTCGTCGCTGTTCGTGCCGGAAGCCAGTGCAGGCAGATCCAGGTTGAAAACGTAGGATTTGGTAAACGGAATGTTTACGTCGCTGTACGTTTGGCTAACCGTTTCCGAACCCTTGGTCCAGCTGGCAGTGAACGAAGTGATCGGCACGAAACCGTCGTTTGCCATTGAGCCTTCCACCGTGAAGTGGTCGCCGGTCCAGAATTTGTCGTAACCGTCAATAACGGCAGGAATGGCGTCTACGAAGCGTCCTGCATAAGCATAGGTCAGCGAAGAACGCAGCACGTTGTCCGGAAGTACCAGACGGATATTGTCGATAGCAGCGCCGTAGTTCCAGCCTGCTCCGTCGTTGTAAGTGATGTTCATCAGAACATTCGCATTGCCAACGAACGACGAGAGGTCGACTGCTTCAAGATGCCAGTCGGTACCACCATCAAACTGTTTGACGACCGTCCAGGTAACCCCGTTGTCGATCGAAGCATTCAGTGTCAGGATTTCCTGGTCACCCTGATAAGCGCCTGCGATGTAAAACAGGTCGAAAATAAGGTAAGCGGAAGGCAGCAGCGATAAATTTGCTGCAGGCAGCGTCAGCACGTCTGCACTTTTGTCACAATTGCATCCGTCGTCGTTGGTAACGATCGCGTTACCGTCGTGTGCCGGTACGCCGAATGCGTCGGAACTGAGCGCTTCCGGGTCGCCGATGATCCAACCGCCGTCACTGGCGAGGGTGGTTTGGCTCCAACCGGCAGGAAGCGTGGTACCGGCTTCAAAATTTTCTTGTACAAGGACAGTTCCCTGTGCGAACACGGAAACAAAAAGAAGGCTGAAAAAAGATGCGGAAAGTAGTCTTTTCACCATAAGGCTGGCTTTTTTTAATTGTTTTGTAAAATGTGCGGCAAACATATTGAAATGTTGGCGATTTACTGGTTTAATAAAAAAAAATGTCTTTATCTGGCAAATCTTTGACACCATGTGCCAGAAAAAATTGGTATTGTTGGGAACTTACCGTGAAAGGTTTTGTTTGGGGGCTGTAACTTTACACTCGGCCAACAATGGAATAAGAGGTAGATCAGGATTAAAAACACAGGACATGCAGTTTGAACCGAAAGACGTTTTTAAAAAGTTAGAGTTCGATAAAGTACTGGATTTGCTTGAAAAAGAAGCACTTACACCGATGGGTGGAGAAGTGTTGCGCCATATTTCCCCGGAAACCGATTTCGCGGTTATCGACAGAGGTTTGAGAGAAGTGCGGGAATTTAAACTCGCCCTTGAAAAGAACGACCGATTCCCCATCGAGGCTTTCCCGGATATTTCGTCCGACCTGAAATTGCTGGACATCGAGGGTTATACCCTGCAGGCGGAATCCTTCCAGGGGGTCCTCCGGGTGTTATTTGTTACACGCGATATTTTTAAATTCTTTTCCGGCGGCGCAAAAAAGGAAATTTACCCGAAATTATACGACCACATCCGCGAACTTTCCTACGACGAAGGGCTGGCAAAAGCCATCGCCGCCGTTTTTGACGACAAGGGTGAAATTCGCCCCGATGCCTCGCCCGAACTGATGCGCATCCGCAAAGAGATGCAGCAAAAAGTGCGCGAACTGGACGGCCGTTTTCGCCAGATCATTCAGGAATACCGCTCCAAAGGCTGGCTTTCCGATACGCCGGAAAGTTTCCGGAACCACCGGCGTGTACTGTCCGTCCCTTCCGAACACAAACGCAAAATCAGGGGTATTATTCATGACGAGTCGGATACGGGCCGTACCGCGTTCATCGAACCCGAGGCAGTGATCGAAATCAACAACGATTTGTTTGATCTGGAACAGGACGAACGCCGCGAAATCTTCCGCATCCTGCGCGATCTCAGCCAGACGATCCGCCCGTACAGCCCCGTGCTTCGCCATTACCTCGATGTGCTGGTAAAACTCGACGTCGTTCATGCCAAAGCAAAACTTGCCCTCGCGATGCGCGCCGGCATGCCCATATTGAAGGAAAAGCCGGTCATAGGTATTAAAAAAGGCTATCATCCGCTTCTGTACCTGAAAAACAAGGCGCAAGGCCGCAAAACAATCCCGTTCGAACTGCGACTCAATTCCGAAAATCATATCCTGATTCTGTCCGGCCCCAATGCCGGTGGCAAATCTGTGGCTATGAAATCGGTCGGCCTGATGCAAATGATGGTGCAGTGCGGCTTGTTGATTCCCGTACATGAGTTGAGTGAATTCGGCATTTTCCGCCAGATATTTGCCGATATCGGCGACCAGCAGAGCCTGGACGATGATCTGAGTACCTATTCTTCCCGCCTGCAGAATGCACGCGTTTTTCTGGAAAAAGCGACACCGCAAACCCTCGTGCTCATCGACGAAATGGGCAGCGGTACCGACCCCAAGCCGGGCGGTGCCCTGGCCGAGGCTATTCTCCGTCAATTGCACCGGAAAGGTGTTTATGCCGTCATTACCACACACTATTCCAACCTGAAAGTTTTTGCTTTCCGCAATCCGGGAATCCTGAACGGTAACATGCATTTCGATAAGGATACCCTTTCGCCCACCTACGAACTGAAAGTCGGCCGGCCGGGCAGTAGTTATGCTTTCGAAATTGCGGAAAAAAGCGGACTTTCCAAAGACCTCATCGGTTATGCCCGTAACAGGACCGGACCGGAAACCGCCGTCGATGATATCCTGATAGAATTGCAGCGCGAAAAACAGGAACTGGAAGAAAAACTGCGATCCGTACTGGATAAAGAACAATCACTCGAACGACTGATCAAGTCGTACGATTCGCTGCAACACGATCTCGATGTGAAGCGGAAACGCCTGAAACTGGATCAGAAAGAGTTCGAACTGCGTGAAAGCAGCAATGCCAGCAGGGAAGTAGATCGCCTTATTCGTCAGTTGAAAGACGAACGCAACCTGGAAAAAGCCCAGCAGATCAGCGCTCAACTTCGGGTGGAAAGAACGGAAAAAGCGCGTCAGGTCGACGACGTGAACGCCGAGGTGATCAAACTCGAAGAACAAAACCAGCCTTCTGCCTCCAGCCGCCCGCTGGCGGAAGGCGATTTCGTTCGGCTTCGTGCCGGCGGCGCAACGGGCAGGATCGAAAGCATCAAAGGTCAGAAAGCAACGGTGCAAATGGGAGGGCTGAAAGTTCACGCGCCTTTGCGGGATTTGCTGCCGGTTGCCGAACCGATCAAACAGGTATCGACAGCAAGTAATACCAATCTTCAACAGGCCGCTTTATTCGATGCCAAAGTCGACCTGCGTGGCATGAGTAAGGACGAGGCCCTCCGGGTACTTGAAAAATTCGTTGACAACGCCCTGCTTTCCAATGCATCCAGTCTCCGCATCCTTCATGGAAAAGGCGACGGCATTCTGCGCAAGGTGGTACGACAGAAATTACGGGAGTACGGTAGCAACATCGGCAATGTGTACCACCCCGAACAGGAGAGCGGTGGCGACGGGGTGACGATTGTTGAACTGGTGTAATTTAATTTCTTACCGCCAAACCAGCACCCGAATCGTAATACGATCCCGCACCACACTGCTGATAATGGGATCGTATAAGGTATTCAGGTAATTGTGCAGGTTGTTCAGTCCGTAAGAGTAGACGACTTCCGGCTGGATTCTGTATTTATGCAGCCTGATTTCGGCCCCCAGTCCTATATCTGCCGCAGTTCGGCCGCTGTACAGATTGAGTTTTTCGGAAGAATTGGAAGCGAAATTCCAGCCCACGCGGCCGCCAATAAGAAATGAAGCGCGTAAAGGCAGATTTTTTCGGGTATTGGTAACCACGAAATGCAGCGGAATTTCGGCATCCAGAAAACGATGGGTTTCGGTGCCGCCGTCCGGATAAAAACGAATCGTATTTTGCGCCGCCGAAAACAGCAATTCCGTTTGAATCGCCAGGTCGCGTGAAAGTTGCCAGCGCGTGAACGCACCCAAAACAGGCCCCGCCGTTCCTGTTCTTTCTGCACCGGCTAAAAGTATTTCGGGGGCAGTTGATTTGGGCGTGAAAGTCTGCACACTCAGCCGGTGTTGCTCGATCCCTGCTATAGCGCCCCAGAAAAATCGTTTCTGCACCTCCTGCTGCGCGACGAGTTGGAAGGCACACGTACAAAAAAGCACTACAAGGATCTTTTTCATGAAGTATATAACAGGTGGCACAGCATAATGAAAACAGGAGCAACAGATATATTTCCCCTGATGCTGATTCGTACAGCCGGGTTGCCTTTGCAATGGCCTGAAGCCGATATTGAAACCTTCGTGTCACTGGAAGAAAAATATGCGAACACCACGTCCCTGATAGAGGCCTGTTTTCAAAGTGCTGTAATGGGTTTTGAAAATGAAAAAGACAAGATCCTAACCGACAAGCGACTGGAAAAAATCATTGTAAACTACCGCCGGCTTTTGCGGAAAGGATTTCCCGGTAAGGAAATAAAAGTGGATGGCTACCTGGCAGAACATCGCCCGGACCTGGTGGGTGATCTGACCGAAGTCAACAGACAAATTCTTTATCAGGCAAATCTGTCGCTTGAAATCCAGGAATGGTATAGAGGTGCATTGCTGGCGGAAAAACGCACGCTTCAGGGATATGCCTCTAATGAGACAATTTGCCGCGCCCTGCTTTTCGGCAGCCACACTTTGTTGCGCGAACTGCCGCGTTTTGCTTCCTCCGCCCCCGGGCAATGGACCAAAAAAGAACGGCGGGTGGCTTCCTCCCTGTTGAAATACCTGATGCGGGCATGCGTCAAAACGACGCCGTTCAGCCGGCTGGCTACCGTAAGCCTGCATAATGTTCAAACAGAA
>Ga0209097_10001105_pt1 | contig 23806 bp, 25 predicted proteins | sample AD_UKC052_MetaG_FD_184419 | JGI IMG/M metagenome (GOLD analysis project Ga0209097, IMG submission 184419) | Active sludge microbial communities of municipal wastewater-treating anaerobic digesters from USA - AD_UKC052_MetaG (SPAdes) (version 2) | ecosystem: Engineered > Bioreactor > Anaerobic >... | reverse complement strand
TCGCCATTCCTCGTTCCACTCGGATGACTTTGAGCTTACAGGGTCCGTGTTCAGTTGGTAAGGTTCAAAAATCTTGCACTTTGTGGCCGTTTTTCACGATTCGGCCACTGATTGCACAACGGTTACGTTAGGTTAAGAGATCATAATGGGGGGTTTATTCAAAATATTGACGCCATCAGTGACGAATCTTCGAAACAAAAGTGGGTAAGAAAATCCCTTACCATCTATAATTTACAGCAATATGATGGCCAAACATTGAGACTATCGTTTGAAGGGACAGGCAATAGCACAAAACCGACCAGTTTCCTTGTGGATGATGTGGGTTTGGTGATGCGCTGCGGAGGCGGTTCAGGAACGGCGTTAAGATTTGAAAATAATTCGGTCATGGAAATACCGGAGGTGGAAAAGAGCAGCCCCAAAGTTGTTGTTACACCCACTTTTGTGGTTAAACCTGCCTCGACGCCACAGCCTTACCCGTAAAAACGAGAAGCACCTTATAGAAAATGATAAAGGAAGTTCCCGAAATGGGGACTTCCTTTCAAATATCTTTACAAAGCAAAGGTGCGTGCTGAAAGGGTTTGATTTATGGGAAGAATTGCCCGGGGGTCAGCCAAATCACATTATTGATTGCTGAGCCAGGCATCTCTGGCCTTGGCAGTAGCTACAGAGCCGGTTTCAGTTCAATTGTTTTTGTGCTCAACTTCATGGTAAGCCCCTGTTATTATTTTGTGTCAGAACATATATCTTAACAGGTTGGCCCTTTTTTGTCTGCTCTCCTAACAATATTTTAGTGCACCCGTTTCTTTTCCGGCAGCCGGCAGGGCTTAAGGGTGTGGTACAATCAAAACCCTGGAGGATATCGAGTCATGCAGCTTTATTTTATTCGCCACGGACAATCTGCCAATAACCTGCGCTATGAGCAAACGCTTTCATCGGCCGGGCGGGTGGATGATCCTGAACTGACGGAAACCGGCCACCTGCAGGCGCAGTGCCTGGCGCGGTTATTGTCGCGGCCGGGGGTGGACCGCGCCATCAATTACGATGAACACAATATCCGGGGTTTTGGCCTCACTCACATCTACTGCAGCCTGCTGGTGCGCGCCATTGACACCGCCAGCTATGTCTCAAAAGCGCTGCAGCTCCCGCTGGTGGGGCTGGAGTCCATTCATGAGGCCGGCGGGGTGTACCTGGATGATCCGGAAACCGGCGAACCCCACGGCAAACCCGGCAAAAGCCGCGCCTATTTGGCGGAGCGCTTTCCCCACCTGACCCTGCCAGACGAGATGCACAACGACGGCTGGTGGAACTGCCGGCCGCGCGAAACGAGCCCCCAGGCAGCCGAGCGGGCCAGCCGGGTGCTGGCCTGGCTGCTGGAAACCCACGGCGGAACCGATCACCGGGTGGCATTGGTCAGCCATGCAGCTTTCAGCTATTACTTTTTCTGCGCCGTGCTGAAAATTCCTTACGAGAACGGTCCATGGATTGGCCTGGGGAACACCTGCATCACGCGGTACGATTTTCTGCCGGAAGAGGTACGGGTGGTCTATGTGAACCGGGGAGATCATCTGCCGCCTGAACTGGTGACCTGAAAAAGGCGCCTGTGGATTTGGCTTTTCTGCGCCTTGTGTGTATACTCAATAGAGATGACATTTTCCATCAGGTGATGGAATACGAGGATTGAAAGCAGAGGAGCAATGGCGGAATTTAACCGGTATGCAATTTATATGTTGATCAACAGCCCCAAACCCCTGTGGCTGTGTGGGGTGGATTTGAGCGGGACAGACCTGCGCGGCGCTGATTTTCACGGCGCGGTGCTGGTGGGCGCCAACCTGAGCGACTGCAACCTGCGCGGCGCCAATTTCCATGAAGCCAACCTGGGCGGGGTCAACCTCGACGGCGCCAACCTGACCGGCGCAGATATGCGCCGGGCTTACCTGCGCGGGGCTTCGATGGTGAAGGCGGACCTGCACGAGGCCGTGATGATTGAGGCGGACTTGTTTGAGGCGAATATGAGCGAAGCTAACCTGATCGAATCAAACCTGGGCGGCGCCGACCTGACCAACGCCAATTTGACTGGAGCCAACCTCAGCGGCACCAATGCGCCCGATTACCGTCTGCTGCGGGCCAAATCGCTGGCGGGAACCACCATGCCTGACGGCCAGAAACATGAATAAGGGGTGAGGTTTTAAAATAAAAAGACTTCCAAAAGGCGTTTCATCTGGAAGTCTTGGATTGGTGGGCGGAACAGGGCTCGAACCTGCGACCCCATCTGTGTAAGAGATGTGCTCTGACCGACTGAGCTACCCGCCCGGTGATGGTTTTCATTATACCTTAAAGATGGACTAAATCAAGATGCAACTGATTCGCTATTGCGAAAGAGATGGGCAGGTCTTCAACGGCTGGCTGCTGGAGGACAAGGTGGGGCGGGTGGATGGTTCGCTGTTTGGCGAATACCGCCGCATGGAAGCGACCCTGCCGCTGGAAAAAGTGCGCCTGCTGCCGCCGGTGCTGCCCGGTAAGATCATCGGGGTGGATTATTACGGTGCCGAGGATCAGGCCGGCCCGCCGCAGCTTTTTCTCAAACCGGTCAGCGCGCTGGCTGCCCCGGGCGAGGCGGTGTGCCTGCCGCCGCAATCGCAGCAGGTGGAGCACGAGGCAGAACTGGCGGTGGTGCTGGGGCGGCGCGGGCGCTGGGTGACCCCTGAAGACGCCCCCGCGTATATTCTGGGCTATACCATCGCCAACGATATCACAGCGCGCGACCTGCTGACCCGCGACGGGCAGTGGATGAGGGCCAAAGCCTTCGACACTTTCTGCCCGCTGGGACCGTGGATTGAAACCGAATTTGACCCGGTGGATGCCCTGATTTCCTGCTACGTGAATGGGCAGCTGCGCCAGATGGGTTCCACTCGCGACCTGCCGCTGACGGTGGCGCAGCTGGTGGCTTATGTGACCTCGATCATGACGGTGGAGCCGGGAGATGTGCTGTTGATGGGCACGCTGCCCGGGGCGGATGCGCTCAGGGAAGGCGACCAGGTGGAAGTAAATATTGACGGGATCGGCACGCTGGCCAATCCTGTCACCGTGGATAAACATCACGCCTGAAGGCGCTCAGGGGGTTTGCAGGGCGGCGCTGATGGCCGCATCGAGCTGGCCGGCAGAGACCTTTTTGCCATTGACGAGGAAGCTGGGGGTGCTGTTGATGCCTTTATTGTGGGCTGTCTGCACATCGGCCTGCACCTGGCGGGTGTATTTCTGGCTGTCGTAACAATTGCGGAAGGTGTCCACATCCAGACCGGCCTGTTCAGCCAGGCTCAGCAGGTTTTCGCGGGTGAAGGAACCCACGTTTTCTCCCTTTTGATTTTTAAAGAGGAGCTGATGATATTCCCAGAATTTGCCCTGATCACTGGCGCAGTAGGCAGCTTCAGCAGCCTGGAAGGATTCATCACCCAGGAAGCTGAACGGCTTGAAGATAAAATAGGCCTGTCCGCTGTTCACGTAGCTGGCGTCAATTTCAGGGGCCATGCCCAGCTGGTAGGCCTGGCAGGCAGGGCACTGGTAATCGGCAAATTCCTCCACCACCACTTTGGCCTGCGGGTTGCCTTTGGCCAGGGTGGGGCCGGGGGCTGGCGGAAAGAGAACAGGATAGAGGAAAAAGGCCAGCAGCAACAGGGCGATGATGCCGGCGGCGGTAAGGGTGAAAATGGTCTGATTGCGCTGATTCCGGTGACGGCGCTCGCGCATTTCAGTTCGCAATGATTTGGGGCTCATAAAGGGGAAATCAGACTCCTGGGTATTGGTATACATGAATGGATTCGCCGGTGCGGACGAAGCCAATTTTTTCATAGAGGGAGAGCGAGGCCAGGTTGTCGCTCTGGGTGTTGACGGTGACCTTCCAGGTGCCTTCGCGCTTGAACTCATTGAGCATCTGGTGCACCAGGGCAAAGCCGATGTTGTGGCGCTGAAAGGCCGGGTGCACGCCCAGGCGGGCCAGGTGGCCGGTGAAAAAGGAGCAGGCGCTGATTTGATAGCCCACGATTTCGCCGTGCATCAGAGCCACCGTGCTGAAGGCCGATTGTTCAAAGGCTTCGTTCAGATCATCCAGAGAATACTGCCAGATGGGCTGGAAAGCCAGGCGGTCAATGTCGTAAATGCCGGGCAGATCCTCTTCGGTCATCAGGCGCAGGCTCAGACCTTCGGGCAGTTCAGGCAGCAGGGGAATGGGGGTTTGTTCGTTCCATTCCAGCATGATAATGTCCTGAAAGGTTTTAAAGCCTGAATTTTCGATCAGCTCAGCAAACCAGCCCTGCAGGTTGAGGGCCAGCAGGCGGCAGTAAGACTCCTGACAGCGGATCTGGTCGCGGGCGGCGGCAAACAGCGGGCGCCAGGTGCGCGCGGGCATGTGTTCATCGAGGGTGGCAAACACGCGAATCCAGGCAGCAGAGGCAGGATAAGGCACGCAGACCAGAATGGCCTGCAGATCATTGCCATCTTCAGCCAGCAAAAAAGGCTGCTCGCCGATCCATTCCAGCGGGGTTTTCCAATCCAGATGGCGGTATACCAGTGGATTGCGGTTCATGAATTCTGCAAGCCTGGGAAAATCGCTTGCCTCGGCAAGACGGACGGTCAATTCGCTCATAACCTCACCGGTTCAGGATGCGAAATGGGATATCGATCAGTCCTTTGAGCATGCGCTCGCGCAGGGAAAGCTGAGGTGATTGGTCGAGGGCGGCCTGCATGGACACCAGGGCTTCAAGAAACTGCCCGGAGCGCATTTGCAGAGCCGAAATGGATTTCAGGACGGAAACCCGCCGCTGCGGATCGTTAACCTGTTTGAGCAGGGCAGAGCAGGTTTTGTATTTTTCAAGGGCTTCGGGGCGGCGGCCGAGGGCTTCGAGAGCGGCGGCCTGGTTGCCCAGGGCAATGGCCTGGCGCTGTGGGTCAGCAGCATCGGCAAAAAGGGCGTCGGTGCCTTCGGCTGTTTTGAGGGCTCCGGCGGGGTCGCCCGATTGCAGCAAAACCACAGCCAGGTTATTGTCCATTTCGGCGGCTTTGAGGGCGTCGCCCGCGGCGCGCGCGGCTTCACCGGCGGCGCGAAAGGCGGCTGCGGCTTCTGTGTAGCGGCGGTTTTGAAAAGCCAGGTTTCCCTGCTGAAAGTGGTCTTCAACCACTGAGAGGTCTTTCATTAATATGTAATCTCCAATAAACTCTCAGCCACGGCGCGCAGTTTTTCCACTGAAAGTTTGCTGAGCTGGTTGGCCAGCTTCAGGTAAGGCTGGTTGACTGGCTGGCAGACAAAGTCGCGCAGATCATCGGGCAGTTCCAGAAATTTCTGCGTGGCGCGCTGTTCCTGGTACCACTGCCCGACCGGACCGCGCTGGTCGAGGAAGGTGTCGAGGTGGCTGCCGGTGGCGCTGATGAGCAGTTCCAACTCGGGCAACGGAATGGGCTGCTCGCCCAGTTCATAGCTGCGCAGTTTGTCTTCGCTGATGCCGGTGCGTTCGTGAATTTCTTTGGGTGAAAGGTTGGCCGCGGTGCGCGCCTGGCGCAGGGTGGCGCCCACAATGCGCCGCCGCAGTTGAGCCAGGCGTTCAAGCTGGCTGATGCGGTTTTCGGGGGTGTTTTCTGAAAGAGAGCGGCTGCCCCAGAAATGATCGATGGGTACATCCAGATAAAAGGCCAGGGTCTCAATTTCGGGCAGCGAGGGAGCGCTTGAACCATTTTCGTAGGCGCGAAATACCTCGGGGGTGACCCCAATGGCCTGCGCGCATTCTTCCACGCTGCGCCGCGAAGACCGGCGGGCATCAAAGATGAGCACCCCCAGTTTTTTGGCCCGGATACTGACTGCTAAGGGATTAACGCCCATAAATGCTCATTCCTTCCAATAGTTAACCTTTCCCCAATTATAGCATAAGGCGAAAATTAGCGCCGCCGGTTGCCGAGCATGTTGGAAAGGCTGGCCCCGAACACTTCGGGGCCCAGCTTGAAGCCGGCCGCTTCGAGGCGCGGCGTGAACAGCGGGCGGATGCCGGTGGGTTTCAATTCGCCCAGCACCTTGCCATCCTGGCCGACGCCGGTCTGCTCGAATTTGAAAATGTCGGTCAGCACCACCGTGTCGCCTTCCATACCGGCCACTTCGGTGATGGCGGTGACCTTGCGCGTGCCGTCTTTCATGCGCGACTGCTGCACAATGAGATCCACAGCCGAGGCAATTTGCTCGCGGATGACGCGCAGGGGCATATCCATGCCAGCCATCAGGCACATGGTTTCGAGGCGGGCCAGGGCGTCGCGCGGGGCGTTGGCATGCAGGGTGGTCAGCGAGCCGTCATGGCCGGTGTTCATGGCCTGAAGCATGTCGAGGGCTTCGCCGCCGCGCACTTCGCCGACCACAATGCGGTCGGGGCGCATGCGCAGCGAGTTGCGCACCAGGTCGCGGATGACCACGGCGCCAGTGCCGTCCACATTGGCGGGCTTGGTTTCAAGGCGCACCACATGTTCCTGCTGCAGGCGCAGTTCAGCGGCATCTTCGATGGTGACAATGCGTTCGTCAGATGGGATGAAACCTGAGAGGACGTTGAGCAGGGTGGTTTTACCGGAGCCGGTGCCGCCGGAGATGATGATGTTCAGACGTGAGATGACGCACACACGAATGAATTCAGCCATGTGGCGGGTGAGGGAGCCGAACTCGATCAGCTGGTCCACCGAGAGCTTGCCTTTTTGGAATTTACGGATGGTGATGGTGGGGCCGTCAAGCGCCACAGGGGGGATGACGGCGTTGACGCGCGAGCCATCGGGCAGGCGGGCATCCACCGTGGGGCTGTCCACATCCACACGGCGGCCGAGGGGCAGAATGATGCGCTCAATGAGGTGCATCACCTGGGCGTCGTTATCGAAGGAGACATTGGTTTTGGTCAGTTTGCCTTTGCGCTCGATATAAACACGGTGCGCGCCATTGACCATCACTTCGGTGATGTCCGGGTCATCCAGCAGGGGCTGGATGGCGCCGAAACCCACCAGGTCATCCATGATTTCATGGAAGAGCTGGTCGCGCAGGGTGGTGGGGAGCTGGACGCGGGTGCTGACATAAGCCTGTTGAAGCAACTGCGAAATGGCCTCCTTGCGCTGCGCGGGCGGCGGCGGGTTGGCCTCAATTTCGCGCGCAACCAGACTGGTGATATGTGCTTTCAGTTTTTGGATTTCCGGGGATCGCAGGGGCGATCCGGATCCAGAAGAACTTCCTGATGGTGCAGCGGGTGCCGTCATGGGCCTCCTCTTCATCCAACCATAAGGGGCTGGGGTCCTGTTGAAAGGATGGATTCAAGAACCGCGGTGTGGGTCTTCTCTTAAAGACCTGAAAAGCTATTCTGACACGACCTCATCATCGGGCAGCAGCCAGACAATGTGGGTCTGGTTGATGGTCAGAAAGCTGCAGCGGTGCATGACTTTGCCATCGGCATCGAAAATGACCGCATCGGTGACCGCCAGGAAATCTTCTGAACGGTTTAGCTCATCCTTGACCCGTTCGCTTGGCCGGACGTAAATCTCGCCGTGAACTCGATGGGTGATGGTTTGAATCGTCACCGGAACAGGAATTTTTGAAATGACATTGGTGAAAATTTTTCCCTTATCATCAAATTGAGTGGTCATCCGATGTTCTCCTTTCGATCTTCCTGCTGTTTGGTTTCAGCAGGCATGTAGTATCCCAACCCTGACCGGGTCAGGATGTGCTGGGGTGAATGGGGATTTTCTTCCAGTTTCTGACGCAGGCGGGCAATGGTAACCCAAAGAATCTCCTTTTCACTTTTATACTGCTGTCCCCAGATATTGGCAAGCAGTTGTTCGGTGGAAAGAACCTTGCCGATGTTTTGGGCCAGGAAAACCAGCAGGCGGTATTCGGTGGCAGAAAGGGGAATGACCTTGCCGCTGCGGCTGACTTCGGTGCGGGCAAAGTCAATCACCAGGCTGCCATGTTCAAAGAAACGGCTGTTTTCGGCGGCAGCTTTGTTGGTGACCTGAGAGCGGCGCAGGGCAGCGCGGACGCGGGCCAACAGTTCGGTGGCTGAAAAGGGCTTGGTGATATAGTCATCTGCGCCGGTATCCAGCCCGGCAACGCGGTCCTTTTCCTCCCCTTTGGCCGAAAGCATAATCACGGGAATATTTGAAAACTGGCGAATGCGCTCGCAGGTGGAAAAGCCGTCCAGGCGCGGCATCATGATATCCAGCAGCACCAGGTCCACCGATTGAGAGGTGACAATTTCGAGCGCTTCCTCGCCGTTGGAGGCTGTCACAACTTCATACCCTTCTGATTCAAGGTTGATGCGGAGAAGGTGCAGGTAGCGGGGTTCATCATCAACCACCAGAATTCGGCTCATAACGCCTCCGAGGATTGGCTAAAGGAAGATTCTTTTCGATATGTTCGATGCTGGCAGGCAGCTGAATGTAGAAAGTGGTGCCTTCACCGCTGTATGATTCAACCCAGATGTCGCCGTGGTGTGCCTCCACCAGCTGCCGGCAGATATAGAGCCCCAGACCGGTGCCGCGCACTTTCATGGCCTGTTCAGGGTTGCGGTAGAAGCGTTCAAAAAGGTGGGGCACATATTGGGCAGGAATGCCGGGGCCGTGATCTTGAAATGAAATCAGCAGGTCGTGGTTTTTGCGGGTCAGTGAAATGATGATGGGCGATTGGGGGGCATACTTGATGGCATTGCCGATGATGTTATCGAACACCTGCGACAGGCGGCGCGGATCGCCGTGAATGGGCTGCAGGGTGGTCTCGATATTGAGCAGCACCTGCAGGTTTTTATGATGGGTGCGGGCGCGCATCACAGTGTCGCGCAGCAGGGCATCGAGGCGCACCGGCTGAAAATCCATTTTCATGGTGCCGCTTTGCAGGCGGGCAGAATCGAGCATGTTGTCAATCAGCTCCTGCAGGCGGTCGGTCTCTTCGTCAATAATGGTGAGAAATTCGCGGCGGGTTTTATCATCCCAGGTGGCGTCAGAGCGCAGGAGGGTGGTGGCATAGCCTTTAATGAACCCCAGAGGGGTGAGCAGTTCGTGGGAGATGGTGGAAATGAAATCTTCCTGCAGGCGGGCCTGCTGCTGTTCGGCTTCCAGGCGCGCCACAGCTTCTTCAAGGGTTTTGCGGTTCAGCAGATGGGCCAGTTCTTCGGCGAAGATGGATGAATAAGCCATATCTGAGGGGGTGCAGGTGTGTTCACCAAAGCGGATGAAGATCAACACGCCGAGCAGGTTGCTGTGGTGAAGAATGGGCAGGGCGGTGATGTAGGGTTGATCGAGACGGCTGTCGCCTTCAAGGGCTGGTTCCAGGTGAAGCGGCTGGCGGCTCTGCAGCACCTGACTGGCGGCTGACTCGCCCCAGGCAATATCGGTGCCGTTGGCGCGCCCGCGCCCAATGGAACGCGCATATCCGACATCGAGCTGGGCCGCCTGGGGATCATACAGATAGACCACAATGCTGTCGAAGATCATCAGAGAGCGCAGGAGCGGCACAACTTGCTCCATGCACTGTTTCCAATCCTCGGCCTGGTTGATGGTCCGGGAAATAGAATACAGATGGTTGATTTCTTCGGCAGTCAGGGCATAGCTGAAAAGAGACATGGTTTTATTCCGAATAAATGGGCAGGTTAAATTCGAAACGAGAGCCTTTGCCTACTTTTGAAAAGACCCGCACGGTGGAGCCATGCGCTTCGATGATCTGACGCACCATGGCCAGGCCCAGGCCGGTGCCGCCGTAGCGGCGGGTGCTTGAGCCATCGAGCTGGTGGAAGGGTTCAAACAGTTCATTGATACGGTCAGCGGGGATGCCGATGCCGGTATCGGTGACGGCCACACGGACAAATTCGCCATCCATCTTTGCGCTCATCACCACCTGGCCGGCCGGATCGGTGAATTTAATGGCATTATCGAGAAGCTGGATGATGACCCAGGTGATTTTTTCTGAATCGCCTTTCACCGGGGGGGTATCTGCCGGCAGTTGCACGCCCAGAGCCAGGTTTTTTTCCTTGGCTTTGGTCACAGAGCGTCCGGCGGCATATTGGAAAATGGAGGCCAGGTCCACCATGCCCAGCTTGAGGGTCAGTTCGCCCTGCGAGGCAGTAGAGAAGCGGATCATATCTTCGATGAGCTGGCGCAGGCGTTCAGAGGAACGCGACATCACCTTCAGCGCATCATCCTGTTCAGGGGTCAGCGGGCCGAAGGCCTGGGTGGAAAGCAGTTCGAGGTAACCCTGGATGTGGGTCATGGGGGTGCGCAGTTCGTGAGAGACGTTGGCGATGATGTTGGATTTGAGCTGGTTAAGTTCGGAAAGCTTTTTGAGGGCCACCTGAAGTTCGGCGGTGCGCTCCTCAACACGCCGTTCAAGCTGCTGGTTGGCCTGAATCAGGGCGGTTTGCAGCTCAATGATGCGTTCGGAAATGGCCTGGTCGAGAGTCTGTTTGTCCACCAGGTTGAGTTCAAGCAGCACCTGGCCAAGGAGCATTTGCTGGCCTTCCTTGCGCAGGCTTTGCTGGTAACTGAGGGCGCGCTGCAAATCGGCGGGGGTGAGGATCCCTTTTTCGACCATATAATCGCCCAGGCGGCTGACAAGGGCTTCAAGTGGGGCATTAGGTGGGGGCACAGAAGGGACGGCCATGCGTGATTTATCCTCTCCAGACCCATTCGCCGCCGACCATGGTGGCGGTGGGTCTGATCGAATGGAGTGTATCGGGCGAAACGGTGAAGGGATTGACATCCAGGACAATCAGATCGGCCCAGAAGCCCGGGGCAAGCTGGCCTTGCAAATTTTCAAGGCCGGCGGTGTATGCAGCGCCTTGCGTATAGCCGAGAAGAGCGTCGTTCAAGTTGAGGCGCTGCATTGGACGCCAGCCTTCTTCTCCCGGGGTGCCGTCCATGCGCCGGCGGGTGACGGCAGCATGCAGCCCCCAGAAGGGATTGGGTGATTCCACGGGGGCGTCGGAGCCAAAGGCCAGCCGGGTATGCTCCTGCAGGAGGCTCTGCCAGGCATAGGCATAGCGAGCACGCTCGCCCCAATGGTGGTCGGCAATGATCATATCGGAGGTGGCGTGAATGGGCTGCATGGAGGCGATGATATCGAGGGCCTTCAATCGCGGCAGGTCTGCCGGCTGCAGGATCTGAACATGCTCAATGCGGTGGCGCAAATGCGGCAGGCGCTGCGCCTCTTCCCATTTGCGCAGCAGTTCAAAGCCGTTGATCACCTGGTGGTTGGCGTCGTCGCCAATGGCGTGAATGGCCAGGCTGAGGCCGGTTTGGGCAGCTTTCTGTCCAATTTCAAAGACGGTCTCGGCGTCGAGCATCAGGAAACCGCGTTCTTTTTCATCTCCTTCATAGGGCTGCAGCATGGCCGCAGTGCGCGGACCGAGGGCGCCATCGGCAAAGAGTTTGAGGGAGCCAATGCGCAGATATTCGCTGCCAAAGCCGCTGCGCAGGCCCAATTCAACCGCCTGGTTCAGGTTTTCGTGACGAATGCCCTTCAACACGCGCAGCCTGAGCTCCTGGCGCTGGTCGAGGTTTTGCAGGCCTGCAAAACACAGCGGCCCGTCGAAATCGTGAACGCCGGTGAGGCCCATCTGCCAGAGGGTGGGCTGGGCAGCCAGCAGAGCCTGTTCCATTTCAGCCAGGGTGGGAGCCGGGATCACCCGTTCCACCAGGCTCATGGCTGATTCAAAGAGGATGCCGGTGGGGTTGCCCTGGGCATCACGCTGAATGGCGCCGCCATCGGGGTCGGGGGTGCTGGCGGTGATTCCGGCCAGAGCCAGCGCCCGGCTGTTGGCCCAGGCAGAATGGATGGATTTAGAGGTGAGGAAGACGGGATTTTCAGGGGCGGCCTGGTCGAGCATGGCGGCGGTGCCAAAGCCTTCGGGCCAGATGTTCTGGTTCCAGCCGTGACCCAGCAGCCACGAGCCCGGGGCAAGCTGACGGGCCTTTTCGGCCACGGCGGCCAGGCAGCCAGTCTGAGAGGCGGTTTCTGCGTTGACCCGCTGCAGGCCAAAGGAATAGAAAGAGAGGTGAAGGTGCGCATCAATCAGGCCGGGCCAGATGGTGCGGCCTTGCATATCCTGGCGCTGGGCGCGGAACCCAAATTCTGCCAGAATATCGGCATCAGAGCCAGTGGCGACAATGCGCCCGCCGTCAATCGCCAGGGCGGTGGCGCCGCCGGGTTTGGAGGTGTGGACCTGAGCATGATACAGAATGAGCATGTCTTCACTCCTTGATGATATGATCTATGATAGCATTAAGTTCTTCTTCTGAGTAGTAATGGATGGTCAAAGTGCCGCCTTTTTTGCCATGCCGCAGTGAAACCCGCGTTCCCAGGCTGGAACGCAGGCGGGCTTCAATGGCTTCGACTTCGGGCGTGGGCCCGGCTTTGGGCGGGCGGGGCGGGCGCTGGCCGCTGAGCTTGCGCACCAGTTCTTCCGTCTGGCGCACAGAGAGGGCCTGCTGCAGAATGGTTTGCAGGGCGGCTGCCTGCGACTGCGGGGTGGCGAGCGCCAGCAGGGCGCGGGCATGACCTTCAGTGATTTTTCCTTCAGCCAGGGCGGCGCGCACAGAATCGGGCAGACGCAGCAGGCGCAGGGTGTTGGTGACGCTGGCCCGGCTTTTGCCCACCCGGGCGGCAATTTCCTCATGAGAAAGATTGAATTCTTCGTGCAGGTGCTGGTAGGCTTCAGCGGTTTCCAGGGCGGTCAGATCGGCGCGCTGCACGTTTTCAATCAGGGCAATTTCCAGGCGCTGCTGTTCAGAAGCGTGGCGCACAATGGCGGGCACGGTTTGCAGGCCGGCCATCTGGGCAGCGCGCAGGCGCCGCTCGCCGGCGATCAGAGTATATTGCCCCGATTGGGCGCCGTTGGTGAGGATGAGGGGCTGGATCACGCCGTGTTCGCGGATGGAATCAGCCAGTTCGGCCAGGTCGGCGTCATTAAAAATGGTGCGCGGTTGGCGCGGGTTGGCGAGAATCTTTTCAATGGGAATCTGGCTGGCACCGCTGGCGGCGGCCGGTTCGGCAGCCGGAATCAGCGCATCCAATCCTTTTCCCAAGCCGGTTCGTTTGACCATCGTTTTTTTAGCCTTCCTGGGGTGGTTTGATAGGAACGCCGTCGCCCTCCAGCAGTTCGCTGGCCAGGCTGGCGTAAGCTTTGGCGCCATGCGAGGCGGGATCGTATGCGGTGATGGGTTGCCCATAGGAGGGCGCTTCGGCCAGGCGGATGCTGCGGGGAATGACGCTGTTGAACACTTTATCGGGGAAAACTCGCCGGACTTCGCCGACCACATCGGTGGCCAGGCGGGTGCGGCTGTCATACATGGTGAGGACCACGCCGCGAATGGACAGGCCGGGGAAAAGCGAGCTGCGCACGCGGTTGACCGTCTGGGTGAGCTGCCCCAGGCCTTCAAGAGCCAGGTATTCGCACTGCACCGGAATGATCAGGCCGTCTGCCGCGGCCAACAGGCCGTTGATGGTCAGCAGGTTCAACGAGGGTGGGCAGTCGATGAGGATGTAATCGTAGCGGCCTTGCAGCGGTTCCAGAGCGTTTCTCAGGCGGCTTTCGCGCTCAGGCGCATCCACCAGTTCCACTTCGGCGCCGGCCAGGGCGGGCGAGGCCGGCAGGATGGAGATTTTGAAGCGCGGGCTGTGCAAAATCAGCGCGGCGGCGGTGGCGGCGCCAATCAGAGTGTCATAGACGCCGTTGCCTACGGTATGTTTATCGATGCCGAGAGATGAGGTGGCATTGGCCTGGGGGTCAATATCCACAATCAGCACGCGCTGGCCAAGCTGGCCAAGGCTGGCGGCAAGATTGATGGCGGTGGTGGTTTTGCCCACGCCGCCTTTTTGGTTAACCAGGGTGTAGGTGTGCGCCATCTGGTTACCCTGTGGTGATGATTTCATTGGCGGCAGCTTCCACCTCGGCGGGCAGGGGAATGCCCTGCAACCCAGGGCGGGTGACGGAGGCGGCGGCCAGCGAGGTGGCATAGCGGGCAGCTTCCCACGGGTCGCGGGTGCGCTGCAGGCGGGCAAAAAAGGCGGCGGCGAAAATATCGCCCGCGCCGACGGAATCCACTTCCACCATTTGCGGCGGGCGGAAGCGGCGCAGGTCGCCGTTCCAGTAAAGCCGCGAACCCTGGGCGCCTTCGGTGACGACGAGGATGCGGATGGAGGTGACCATTTCTTCAATGCGTTCTTCATTGCGCTGCACATCTTCAATGCTGAGCACGGCAGCTGTGGCGCGCTCCAAAACAAAACTGGCCTCAGGCCATTCGCAGGCGCTCACGCGGCCTTCCTGATCCCAACTGCGCAGCCAACCCTGGGGGGTGAGGCCGATCAGGCTGTTTTCAAACAGGCGGGGCAGGGTGGGGTCCACTTCCTGGGCCACCGGTCCGAGGTGAACGATGGGGGTGTTTTTCCAGGTTTGCGGCACGCAGGTGGCATCGAGAACGGGAGCAGAGGAATAGAGATATTGAATGCGCCCGTCGGAGGTGGTGATGTTTTCAAAGGTGGTGGAGACGTCTGAGGGAATCAGGGCAATTGGAATGCCGGCCAGAATGCTCAGATCAATTTTTGGGTTGCAGGCAGTGACGATGCCCACGCGCAGACCCAGGGCGCGGGCAGCGAGGGCCGAATAAGCCGCCGTGCCGCCAAGGCGAGGCCCGTCGGGGGTGAGATCCTGGGTGAGGTGCCCCACCACGAGGTAATCAATGGGGTCATAATGGGTGGTGGTCAGCATCAAATTCCATCTCCAACGGTGGGGTTATTCAGCAGGTGGTTCAACAGGCAGGGATCGGAGGGCATCATCCATGCTCGCATTTTCTTTGCGCATGCCGGGGGCCGGCGTGCCGCAATAGGGGCAGAGGTTCCAGGCCAGCTCCATAAAACGGCTGCACTGGTGGCAGGGTTTCTTAAGCTTGGTGTGGCAGTTGGGGCAGGCCACCCAATCATCCTTGATGCGCCGGCCGCAGCCGGGGCAAAGGGGGTTGTCTTCGATGGATTGCAGCAGGGCTTCTTCTTCAAGCGTGTGCTGGTATTCTTCTTCAAGGGTGTGGGCCGGGCGCAAGATCAGGTAGATGACAATGCCCGGCAAAAACAATACCGCCACCACCAGCACTGCCAGAATGTGCAGCAGGGAATCGCGGCTGCGTTTGCGGATATCGCGGTAGGTCCAGGCGATGAGGCTGAGCCAGAGGGCCACCAGGAAGGCGCCTGAAAAACCAGTCAGCACAAGAAGAAGATTGCGAATGAAAATCGGATCGAAAGTGGTCATGGTTATTTATTTTTGCTCCAGTGATGGGCCAGCAGGCCATTAAGGAATTATAGCATGATGTTTCTGATTGATGGGCTGTTTTTCAGGTCTGTTCGCAGATGCAAAATATTAGGAAAAGTCCTGGCAAAACGGCAAGACGCCTCTTGACAGGAACCATCTATATCGTTATACTATATACAGCTAGACGATATATAGATGATCTATATAAAGAGATACGATATAGAAAGTGAACCATGAATCTGAACAAATTTTTACCCATGGCAGAAACCACCTACTATATCATGCTGTCGCTGCGCGAACCGCTGCACGGATACGGCATCATGCAGCAGGTGAAGCAGCTGAGCTGCGGCAGCGTGGATATTGCGCCGGGGACCCTTTACGGCGCCCTCGACAACCTGAAAAAACAGGGATTGATTTTGCTGGTGGCCGAAGACGCCGAAAAACGGCGCAAGATTTACCGTCTTTCAGACCTGGGCAGCCAGGTGCTGGTGATGGAATATAAAAGAATGCAGACTCTGGTGTCTGTGAGCCGTCCTTTGTTGGAAGGAGAAAGTGAAACATGGAAATGAATGTGAATATGGCAGCCCGAATGAACATGATCCGTTTCTTCTGGCACTTTGAGAAAGAAGAAGCCTGGTTGGAGAAAATGGCCCTTGAAGGCTGGCGCCTGATTGGGGTATCGGGGTGGGGCAGTTACACCTTTGAAAAGATGACGCCGCAGCCGCTGACCTATAAGATTGATTTCCGCCAGTTCAGCGACCCCAAAGCAAAAAGCGATTACCTGGCATTGTTTGAAGATAGCGGCTGGCGCTGCGCGGCCGCCAATGTGGGCGGATACAATTACTATTTTTACACGCCCAGCAGCGGCGCGCCGAAGGATATCTTCTCTGATGAAGATTCTGAACGCCAGCGCCACCAGCGCTATGCAGCTTATATTGGCAGCTCAACGCTGATCGCCTTTTTGCCGCTGGTGACGGTGTTCATTTCGGGCCTGACCAACCCGCCTGAGATGAGTTACCTGACGCCGGGATTATGGCAGATGCAGGGTTGGGAATTTGTGGCGCATTTTCTTTTTGAAACACCTTTTGTGATCATGCGCACGAGCGTTTACTGGCTGCCGGTGCTGCTTCTGCTGGCCGGGCTGGGAACCTGCCTGTATTATTACAGGTCCTATAAAAACGGCAGACGACGGGCCTGACGGCTTACCCAAACACCCTCCTTTTCCAGCCGTGAAAAGGAGGGTGTTTTATCGGGGGAAATTTACGATAAATGGATTCTTCAGATCCCTTTTTAGATATAATTAACCATACTTCTTTTGGAGCAAAAAGGCATGTCATCAGAATCCTTGAATTATCATTCAGCCCTTAACGATTTCCGCGACCTGCGCAGCCGGGCCAGTCTGGAAAGACTGCTGGCGCGCCTGACGGGCCGATCGATGGATTTGCTGCCTTTCGATGACATTTCGCGCCGTCTGCGCCTGGCGGGCGGGGCTTCGCGCGGCCTGCAGGATATTCCTCTGGATGCGATTGTGGGCACGGTGGGCCGGGAAGGGGATTTCACCCGCGATTTTCTGCCCCTCAAAGACAGCGACGGTGACCGCTGGGCACGGGTGAAGCTGGCGATGACCGATTTCTCGCGCACCGGACTGGATCCCATTGATGTGTATAAAATCGGCGATGTCTATTTTGTCAAAGATGGACACCACCGCGTCTCGGTGGCGCGCGGTATGAAGGCCACGCATATCCAGGCATATGTGACCGAAATGCAAACCCGCGTGCCGCTGACCCCGGATATCAGCCCGCGGGAATTGATTATCAAAGAAGAATATGCCGAGTTTCTCAGCCAGACCCACTTTGACGACTATTTCCCTGGCGTGACCCTGACCATGACCGTGCCAGGGAACGCGCCCCTGCTGCTGGAGCATATTTCTGTACACCGTTATTACATGGGGGTGGACTTTCAACGCGAAATTTCGATGGAAGAGGCCGTGCGCCACTGGTATGAGCAGTTCTACCTGCCAGTGGTTCAGATGGTGCGGCAGCTGGGGGTGATGCGCGAGTTTCCGGGTTATTCTGAAACCGATCTCTACCTGTGGGTGCTCGATCACCGCGAGCAGCTGGCTGGCAGCCTGGGCTGGCGGGTGCGGGCTGAAACTGCCGCTGCTGACCTGGTGGACAAAGCCAGCCCGCGCATCGGCAGGATCATCAGCCGGCTTAGCCGGCGGGTTTTGGATGCGCTGACGCCGGATGAACTGGAAGACAGCACCACCCTGGCCCCGGCGGTGAAAGGGCCGCTGGGTGACCAATGGCTGCAGGATATTCTGGTTCCGGTGAGCGGACGCACAGCTGGCTGGCATGCCCTGGAGCTGGCGGCTTTTCTGGCTGAGAAGGAAGGCGGGGCGAACCTGCACGGACTGTATGTGGTGCCGAGCGAGCGCCAGGCAGACTCATTGAATGCCCAGCAGGCGCAGGCTGAATTTGACCAGCGCTGCCAGGCGCTCAACCGCAGGGGCACCTTTGCACTGGCCTCCGGTGAAATTGCCCGCCAGGTGTGCGCGCAGGCGGTGTGGATGGATCTGGTGGTGTTGAGCGTGCTGCACCCCCCGTCTGATCAGCTGCTGGCGCGCCTGAGTTCAGGGCTGCGCACCATCATCCGGCGCTGCCCGCGGCCCATTCTGGCTGTGCCGGAATGCTGCGGCGGGCAAATTGAGCGGCTGGTTCTGGCATATGACGGCAGCCCCAAGGCTCATGAAGCCCTGACCCTGGCGGCTTACATGGCTTCGCGCTGGCAGTTTCCTTTGAAAGTGGTGATGGCAGGCGCCGCTGATGAGATTTATCAGGAAGCCGGGCAGTATTTGCAGGCAAAAAATATTTCTGCCAATTTTATTAATGAAAAGATTCCGGCCGCAGACCTGATTCTGCAGACAGCCAGAGCTGAGCCGGGCAGCTTGGTTTTGATGGGCAGCTACGGCGCGGTTCCGGTGCTGGAACTGGTGACCGGCAGCACGGTGGACCGGGTGCTGCGGCAAACCCCCTCTCCCGTGCTCATCTGCCAGTGAGGGGCAGCAAAACAAAAACGGCCTCTTTAAGATAAGAGGCCGTTTTGCTTGCATTGAAGGATCAGATGCCCAGGTAAGCCGATTTGACTTTGGGGTCGTTGGCGATATCAGAAGCTTTGCCTTCCATCACAATGCGCCCGGTTTCGAGCACATAGGCGCGGGAGGCAATGGAGAGCGCCATGGAGGCGTTTTGTTCCACCAGCAGGATGCTGGTGCCCTGGGAGTTGATTTCCTTGATGATGCGGAAGATTTCCTGCACCAGCAGCGGGCTGAGGCCCATGGAAGGTTCATCCAGCAGCAGCAGGGCGGGGCGGCTCATCAGACCGCGGCCGGTGGCCAGCATTTGCTGTTCGCCGCCAGAAAGGGTGCCGCCGAGCTGGTTGATGCGTTCCTTGAGGCGGGGGAAGCTGGCGAAAACCCGTTCCATGGAGGCAGCGATCTCGCTGCGGTCTGAGCGGGTGTAAGCGCCCATTTCAAGGTTCTCGCGCACGGTGAGGGGGGCAAAGATTTTGCGGCCTTCAGGAACATGGCTGATGCCCTTGACAACGATCTTTTCGCAAGCGGTCATGGTGATATCTTCACCTTTATAGACCACGGAACCTGAACGCGGGCGGATCATGCCGGAGACCGTGCGCAGGGTGGTGGATTTGCCTGCCCCATTGGCACCGATGAGGGTGACAATTTCGCCTTCATTTACATTGAACGAAATGCCCTGCAGGGCGTGAATGGCGCCGTAATACACGTTGATATTATTGACTTCAAGCAGCATGGCCAGCTCCCTTTCCCAGGTAGGCTTCGACAACGCGTTCATTTTCCTGGATGTCTTTGGGCGTACCTTCGGCGATGACCTCGCCGAAATCGAGCACGGTGATGTGTTGGCAGATCCCCATCACCACGCGCATCTGGTGTTCGATGAGCAAAATGGTGAGATCAAAACGGTCGTGAATCAGGTGGATCAGGTCCATCAGTTCGACAATTTCTTTGGGGTTCATGCCGGCCGCGGGTTCATCCAGCAGCAGCAGGCGGGGGTTGCAGGCCAGGGCGCGGGCAATTTCCACGCGGCGCTGCTCGCCGTAGGGCAGGTTTTTGGCCACCTCGTTTTGCAGCTTTTCGAGGCCGAAAATGGCCAGAAATTCCTGGGTTTTTTCGGTCAACTCTTTTTCTTTGGCGTAGTAATTGGGTGTGCGGGCAATGCCATCGAACAGGCTGTAGCCGGCATGGGGGTGGTAGGCAATGCGCACATTATCCAGAACGGTGAGGTTGGAGAAGAGGCGGATGTTCTGGAAGGTGCGGCCGATGCCCATGCGGGTGATTTCAAAGGGCTCAGGACCGACGATGCTTTCGCCCTGGAAGAGGATTTCGCCTTCGGTGGGCTTATAGAGGCCGGTGATGAGGTTGAAGGCGGTGGTTTTGCCTGCGCCGTTGGGGCCGATCAGGCCAGCCAGTTCGCCTTTTTTGATTTTGAGGTTGACATTGCCCACGGCACGCAGGCCGCCAAAACGCTTGGTCAGGCCAATGGTTTCGAGGGTCAGGGGAGGATTTTGGGTGTTTTGTTTGGACATGGCAGCCTCTCCTATTTCTCAACCTTGAGGGGAATCACTTTGGCTTTCAGGAAGCCCCATTCGGTGTTGCCGAGCAAACCCTGCGGCCGCAGCAGCATGAGCAGGAGCAGGGCAATGGGGTAGAGCACAAAGCGCCAGGTCGGAGCCTCGGTGCCCATCTGGCTGAGGATGACGCGCAGCAGCCCTTCGAGGAAGAAGATCCAGCCGAAGGAGGCTGCCACGGTGCCGCTCATGGAACCCAGGCCACCGAAGACGACGATGATGAGGGGGTTGAAGCCCACCAGAAAATCGAAGGTGCCGGGGCTGAGGAAGCCGATGTAGTGCGCATACACGCCGCCAGCCAAACCAGCGAAGAGGCTGCCGACCACGAAGGAGAGCAGCTTGGTGCCGGCAATGTCAATGCCCATGGCGCGAGCGGCGGTTTCATCCTCGCGCACCGACATGACCGTGCGGCCGGTGCTGGAGTGGATAAAATTGCGCATGACGATGATGACCAGCACCATGAAGGCGAAAGCCCAGAACCAGGTGGTGAGCTTGGGAATGCCGATCATGCCGCGCCCGCCTTTCATTTCAGGGAAAGGCAGAATGGTGTCAGAGTTGATCATCAGGGTGTTGATGACGATGGTGAAGCCGAGGGTGGCGATGCCGAAGTAATCGGAACCGAGGGTGAGCACCGGCAGACCAAAGAGGAAGCTGACGATGGCTGCAAAAGCGCCGGCCAGGATCACCGCGAGGAAGAACACCACCTGGAGGGCAATTTCAGAATTCAGCCAGCCGGGGTTTTCTGGGGTGCCCAGAGCCGGTTGCAGAAGGGGTTGGAGGGCATTGCCGATGAACACAGCCACCGCAGCGGCGGCAACGGTTCCCAGCAGGTAGAGCGTGAAGGATGACATCACCGGAATGCCGCGGTAACGGCTGAGAAATTTTCCAATTCCCCAGATGGCCAGGGCCACCAGCACCACGCCGAAGGCTACCACAATCAGGCCGCGCGAATCGCCGTTGATCCAGCGGTAGGTGATATCGGCCGCGCAGTAAGCGCCGATGCCGTAGAAGCCCCACTGCCCCAGGCTGAACTGGCCGTTGAAGCCGTAGATCAGATTGAGGCCGAGGGCCACCATGGTCATGGCGCAGGCCTGGTAAAGCAGGCCCTGGTCGAAAGCGGTGAGGATTTGAAAATCGCCAAAGGGTGTGAGGGCCAGCTGCACCACTGCAAAGGCGAGCACAATGCCGCCAATTTTAACCCAGCGGTTGGCGTGACCCATCACCCACAACAGGCCGTAGATATAAGCCAGGATGGCGATGATTTTTACCAATGAGGCAACTAAGAAGAAGGTATCCATGATCGTCTCCTGTCAGGCTTTCTCTTTTTCAGGTTCACCGAAGATGCCGGTCGGGCGGACCAGCAGGACGATGATAAGGATGGAGAAAGCCACTGCATCGCGCATGGGGGTCGAGATGTAGCCCATGGTCATGGCTTCGGCCTGGCCCATGATCAGGGCGCCGACAAAAGCACCGGGGATGGAGCCAATGCCGCCAAGCACGGCGGCCACAAAGGCCTTCAGGCCGGGCAGGATGCCCAGCTGGGTCCAGATGGAGCTGTAGGCGATGGCGTAGAGCACCCCACCCAGGGCGGCGAAGGCTGCGCCGATAGCAAAGGTGAAGGAGATGACCTGGTCCACATTGATGCCCATCAGGCGGGCGGCCTGCTTATCGTAGGAAGTGGCGCGCATGGCCACGCCGATTTTGGTTTTGCGCACCAAAAACTGCAGAAAGATCTGCACCAGGATGGAGGCAATCATGATGATGAGCACAATGTTCGAAAAGGTAATGGCGCCTTCGGGCGGAGCCTGGCCGGGTTGAACCTGGTAGATGCCATCCTTGATATACCACGCCACGACGTCAAAGGGGCGCTGATAGGGGATGAAACGGGGCGAGAAAACGAAATTCAACGCGCCGAAGAATTCAAGGAAGAAGGAGACGCCAATGGCGGTGATCAGAGCAGCGATACGCGGAGCGTCGCGCAGAGGCTTGTAGGCCACACGTTCAATGGTGACCGCCAGAGCCATGCAGATGACCATGGAGATCAGGATGACGGTGGTGGTGCCGATGATGGTGACCAGCAGACCGTCCATTCCGGGAAAGACCATCGCAGGCCATTGGTGCAGGTTAAATTTGGCCACTGAGTAGAAGCTGATGAAAGCTCCTACCATGAACACATCGCCGTGGGCAAAGTTGATGAGTTTAACAATACCATAAACCATTGTGTAGCCCAGGGCAATCAGGGCATACACAAAGCCGAGCTGCAGCCCGCTGATCACCATCTGGATGAAGAGCGGGGGGTTATCAATCATATTTTTAACAATCACGAATACAGCGAGAGCGGCCAGCAAAAGTAAAAATCCCTGGCCAATCCATGCCAGGGGGGGCCGGTGACTGATTGTGGGTGGGGTGGTTTTGGAAGCTGCCTGTTGCATTTGCCTGACACCTCGTAAAGATTTAGAAAAAAGGTGGGGGCGGCCTCAACGGCCACCCCCGATCAATGGTGTTAATTAGGGATTGACAACGGCTTCGAATTTAACCTTGCCGTCCTTCACAGCCAGAATGGTGGCTGATTTGACGGGATTGTGCTGGGCATCGAAGGTGATGGTGCCGGAAACGCCCTTGAAGTTGATCTTGACCAGGGCATCCTTCACTTTGACGGCGTCATCCGTGCCGGCTTCCTTGATGGCCTGAATCATCAGGTTGGTGGCATCGTAGGCCAGAGCCGCCAGCGCATCGGGAACCTTGGCTTCGCCCTTGTCATTCTTGTACTTGGCGCCGAAGGCCTTCAGGAAGTTTTGCACTTCGGGGCGGGGATCATCGGGCGAGTAGTGGTTGGTGAAGTAACCGCCATCAGCGGCAGCCGTATCGAGATCAGATGAGTCCCAACCATCGCCACCGATGAAGGAGGCATTGATGCCTTTTTCTTTGGCCTGTTTGGCAACCAGGTTGACCACATTGTAGTAATCGGGCAGGTAAACCACATCGGGTTTGGCATCGGCAACTTTGGCCAGAATGGCTGAGAAGTCGGTATCTTTGCCGGTGTAGGATTCGGTGCCAACGATGGTGCCGCCCATTTCCTTGAAGGAAGCTTCAAAGAAGGAGGCCAGACCCTTCACATAGTCGTTCGCCTGATCCACCATGATGAAGGCCGTCTTGGCTTTCAGGTTTTCGATGGCGAACTTGGCGCCAACTTTGCCCTGGAACGGGTCAATGAAGCAGGCGCGGAAGATGAAGTCTTTGGTCTTGCCTTCCTTATCAACCGTCACATCCGGGTTGGTGGAAGTGGGGCTGATCTGAACAACTTTCTTGGCATTGGCAATTTCAGAGATCGGAATGGAAGCCTTCGAGCAGACTTCGCCAATGATGTAGTGCACTTTATCCTGATCGATGACTTTGTTGGCCGCGTTCACAGCGGGGTCAGGGGTGCACTGGCTGTCTTCCACCACTGCGACGATCTTGGAATCGAGCACGCCGCCCTTGGCATTCCATTCTTCAATGGCCAACAGAGCGCCGTCACGGGTCATCTGGCCAAACGAGGGCTGGCTGCCCGAAAGGGGTGCAAGGATGGCGATTTTGATTTCTTTCTTGGCGGCAGCGCCGGTCGTGCAGGCCGACAGCACCATAACGACAATCAACAGGATACTCAAGAATTTGAAAGTACGCATTACGGGATCCTCCTCCAGGATTTATTAATGAATACGACGGTCAATACCTTCGCCAATTACGAACTTGAAACCGGGTGAATAGCGCCCAAACAGGCCATTTTCTGGAAAATCTCGGCTAATAAATTATCATCAGGTTTTTGCGGAAGCATTTTTATTGCTTCGCAAGCATATCGGTAGCCGCGATAGTGC
>Ga0209097_10001104_pt1 | contig 23819 bp, 19 predicted proteins | sample AD_UKC052_MetaG_FD_184419 | JGI IMG/M metagenome (GOLD analysis project Ga0209097, IMG submission 184419) | Active sludge microbial communities of municipal wastewater-treating anaerobic digesters from USA - AD_UKC052_MetaG (SPAdes) (version 2) | ecosystem: Engineered > Bioreactor > Anaerobic >... | reverse complement strand
GCGGACGCAACGCCAACCAGAGCACGGCAAACGCAAAGAGTGGCATCAATCCGAGCTTATTAATCAGCGTGTAGATGACGTCGGTGCGCACGTTGGCTTGCAGATCAATGCGCTGCACCGGGTTGACGCGCTCCAACGGAATACAAATTGCAGCAGTGGCAACGACTTGCAGCACTCCAGCCACCAGAAACGCCGTGCCGTCGTAGGCGCGGTCGGACCAACTCATAAGCCCCAGCGAATAGAGCGTCGGATTAACCAGTGTGTTGAACACCCAGGCAATGGTCGCTTCGTAGAGTTCTGAGACGTGTTCCACTGTTAACGTCCTTTGCCCACGGTGTCGGCTCGCGTACTCTTCTCTGCGAGCGTGGCGAAGCAAAATCCTTTGGTCTTCAATCCCGCGATCAACGGATCAAGCGCTGGCCAAAGCGGGTCTTGTCGCGACCAGATTCCGAGGTGTGCCATCATCACATCTCCATCGCGCAGCGATGCGATCGCGCGTTTGACGAGCGCATCGTTGGGGTGCGTTTTGCTCGAAAGCTCGTCTCCAAGAAAACCGGCATCGGCCCAGCCCACATGGCGGAAGCCACAGGCTGCAACCATCGCGTTATAACGGGCCGATGTTTTCCCGCCCGGCGCACGCCAGATTGGGTCAAAACCGCGTCCGGTCATTTCTTGAAACCGTGCCTCTGGCTTCTTAATTTCGGCACAGACACCCGCCGCATCAAGCGTTCGGCCGGATTGCGCTGGTTGGCCCCAAGGCACCAGCCGCACCTGATCAGCTCCTACGTCGCCGCGAAAATAGTCGTGGCTCCACGTGTGCGAACCGAACGCGTGTCCTTCGCGCGCTAGGCGTTGCCAGAATGGTTTCTGGCTGTCGTCCAGAGTCCAGCCACCAGACTTTGTCTTTTCGTTAGCAAGAAAAAAAGTAGCCTTAACCTGATGTTTGGCCAAGATGTCGGCAATGGCGTTCGCGGGCTCCATGTGGCCGGTGTCGAAGGTTAGATAAAGCGTACCGGTGCATGCCGCGAATGCCGTGCTGGTCAGCAGCAGCGACGCCGACGACGTAGCGGCGACACGCAGCAATTTACGGATGCGACTACTGATCACGGCGCGCACGCGTCTTGAAGTAAATCCCGTGCGGTGAGCGACCGACCGGGATGTAGTGAATTGGCTTAGCCCCGGTCATGTCGATCACGGCAACGCGCGACTCGAAGCGCACGGTGCCCCACACCTCTTTGCCGTCGGCAGAGACCTCAAGGTCGTCAATTCCGTTGCCCACTTTGATTGATCTCACGACCGCCATCGTCTTGTAATTGACCTGCGTGATCGTGCCTTCCACGCGATTGCTGACAAGAATGTGCGTGCCATCGCCGAGCGCAAATACGTTATGCGCGCCACGCCCAGTCTTGATTTCGTTGACAACTTGGCGCTTCGCAGGATCAATCACCTGTACAAACTCACTGCTCATGATGCCGACAAAAATCAAGCCCTGCGGACTGATCCACAGCCCTGCCGGAAGCTTGCCAATCTTCATGCGCCAGGCCTCTTTATGCGTCAGCATGTCGATCGCCATGAGTTCGTGGGAATCCTGCAACGTGACATAGGCCGTTCGCGAGTCCGCGCTAAAAACAACGTGGCTTGGCGTTTTCGCCGCAGGGATACGCGCTTTGAGCTCGTAATTGGGCATCGAGTAAATGTCGACGCGATCCAGCCGCAAGCTGATTGACACAAACCATTTTTTGTCCGTCGTGTACGCCAACTGGTACGGGTCGCTGATGCGCGGCATGCGCTTTTTTACGTCGCCGGTAATCGGATCGAGAAAAACAAGGTCGTTCGAGGTCGCGTTGGCGACGACCAGCTCGCTCTCATCAAGCGTAGGAATGAGGTGATGCGGCTCTTTGCCCACTGGAAACGTGCGCATGACTTTCCGGCTCGCTCGGTCAATCACTGTTACGGTGCCGTCGCCCGAGTTGAGCACGATCACCTGCTCGCCGGGCTGCATGGCTTGCGCACCGAAGCTCAGGGCGATCGGAACGGCTGCCGTAAGGAAATACGAAAAAGTGGAGGAAATGCGGTGAAATAGGGTCATTCGCCGATTTTACGGATGCCGTGCCGCGGCGCCATTGCGCGAAAGCGATGGGAGATTTGCCGCGCCAAGCGTACAGAGGGTGTGCCCGATTCACCTCGGAGGCCGCTTCGGGTACGATTCACGCCTATTGCGCTCTTGGCGCCGCCGCTTGGCAGGTTTTGTATGGTTCGTTTTCTGATTCTGTTCCTGGTGATTCAAGCAGTGCTCTTCGGCGCACAGCTCACGCCGTGGGGCCAAGAGTACTTCGTGATTCCGTGGACGAACGGCTTGGCGCATTTCTGCGCGCAACTGGTCGCATTGGTTGATCCAAGCGCCATCGCGAACGGCAAAATTTTGCGCAGCGCAGCCAACGGATTTGCGGTGAGCATTGAGGCGGGTTGCAATGGGATTGAAGCGACGATGGTGCTTCTGGCAGCTATCTTGGCGTTCCCGTCTACGTGGAAGCAAAAAGCCTGGGGACTCGGGCTAGGTTTCATCGCCGTGCAAGGCCTCAACGTTGTTCGCATCATTAGCTTGTTCTATCTGGGACAGTGGAACATGACCGCCTTTGAGTGGGCGCATCTCTACATTTGGCAGGCGCTCATCATGCTCGACGTGTTGATCGTTTGGCTCATTTGGGTGCGCCGTATCAACCGCTCGGCGCGCAACACGCAACCGCCGGAAGATGGCGGTTCTATGACGCCAACGACGCCCGTCACCGCCTAATCGTCCGATCAGCGTATGCCTTCAACGATTGGTCGCTTCTTTCTGCGCATCTTGGCTTGGGTGCCGCCGGTGTTTCTTGCGTGGTACGTGTTGGTGCCGCTGTTGCACTGGCCAATTCGGTGGTTTTTGTCGGGTATGGCGCTTCTGGGCGTTCCCGAATTTGTGACGTCGGTTCAACAAACGCTGCACGGATTCGAGTTTTTAACCAATCTTGCGCCGGGTGTGACGCCGGGGCAGGTTTTCCGTGCAGACGCCACAGTGAGCAGCGAGGTTGATGCGCGGCTCTACAGCTACGGCACGGCGCTCATGGCCGCGCTCACGCTTGCCGCTTGGCACCCGCAACGCTGGCGAAATCTTTGGTACGGCTGGCTCGCGCTGTTGCCGTTTCAGATGCTCGCGGTGTTTGCCGTCGGCATGAAACAGATTTTGCTCAACAGCGGCCCCGCAGTGCGCGAGCAGGCCGCCTGGGCGCAATGGCAGTTGGAAACGATTGCCTATCTGTATCAATTTTCTACGCTCATCATGCCGCCGGTCACCGCCCTTGCGGTGTGGTTCGTGTTGCACCGAAAATTTGTTGAGAAATTCGTTGGCGCCGACGTGATCGGGATGCTCCGCGCGGCTGACGCCGAGCGCAAAGCGGCACACGAGCGCGCGACCCCGAAACCCAAGCGGTCGTAGCGCGCTCTGTCTAGCTCCGCGTACGGGGCACTGCCCGCCCTACGAGATCAAACGCTGCCCTTCGCTTTCGGCCACTTCACGCCGTTCGGCAACCGCTTTTCGGCGGGCTCCGCCTCGATCACCAAATCGGGAATGTGGTTGAACGCGATGGCCATGCGGCCCGATTTCTGCGCGTTGAACGCGCCGCCCCAAAAGAGCGTGTTCTTGCCGAACTTGAGATTGAGTTGATCAACCACACGGTCGAGTTTTTCGGTGTTTGGCTGCGCATCGAATAGCGAAAGCGATTGGCCTTCGCGCGGCCGAAGCCCAGAGAATGCCATGCCAATCGCCATCGGCGAACCGACGCGCACCGCACGCTCAAGCATCAATTTTTCGTACAGCGATTGCACGGCGTTGAGCAACGTTTGCGTGCGATCAGTCGCGTCAACGCGCAGATGGTTTTTGTATTTTTCACCGCCGCGTAGCTTCAGGTAGAGCGAAACGTCGGTCGCAATAAATTCACCGTCACGCAGGCGCATGGCGGCCTTTTGCGTGAGGCGAGAGAGCACGGCCTGCGCCTGAGCGTGCGAGCGCTCCACGGGCGCGAGCACATGCGAATGACTGATCGACGACGTTTGCGTTTCGCGCTGCAATACGTCTTCGCCGCGCAGCTTTTGCCAGAAGCGCTCGCCCTCCACGCCGCCCCAAATTTCGCGCAATTTGGCAACGTCTGCTTCGAGCAATTGCGGCGTCGAGGTAATGCCGTGATCATGCAAGCGCTCCAACATTTTGCGACCGATTCCCACGAAATGATTGAGCTTAAGTTTCATCAGCGCATGCGGCAAATCGGCTTGCTCGATCACAACCAAACCATCAGGCTTGACCATGTCGCTCGCGGTTTTCGCGAGGAACGTGTTTGGCGCGATACCGATAGACGAGGTAATGCATTGGCCTAACTGTTGCGTCAGCCGATACTTGATTTCGAGCGCCAATTTCTCGGCGGCATCGCGCGGTTGATCGCGGCCCGTGAGGCGAATCCACATCTCGTCAATGGAGTTCACCGCCGCAATCGGCGCCACACTTTCCACCACCACTTTCGCGCGTTGGTGAAACTCAACGTACAACGCTGGCCGCGACACCACGAACACAATCTCCGGACACATGCGCCGCGCGTCGGCCACGTTGGTGAGCGTTTTTACGCCGAAGCGCTTCGCCTCAATGCTCGCGGCAATCGCGCAGGTGGTGTCCGCCAACATCGGCACCACCGCCACCGGCCGTCCGCGCAGCTCCGGCCGCAGCTGTTGCTCAACGGAGGCAAAGTAGCTGTTGAAATCGACGTACAGCGCGCGAAGCATGTTCCAATTTTACTGGATGTAATCACAGTTTTGCGCGTCATTGTTTGGTTGGCCGCGTTGTAGGCGCGGTCTCAGCCGCGCTTCCCCGTGCCACCGAGCGACGCCAAGTCGTCGCCCGCCCATTAAGTCAACGGTATCGGGGCGAGCCCGGTCCCGTGAGAACCCGATATGTTTACAGCTTTTCAGTGCTAACGACTAGCCAGTCGTCGTTAACGCTATAAAATGTAAGAAGTCGACTTGAAGAAAAAATGCCTTGAAACGACCGCTGAGCTGTCGGTTAAGCTAAATAGTTGTTAAGTGCTTTCAATGAGCGAAAGCAACGCACTAGTCGCAGGCACGCTCGCTCCGAAATGGTGAACGAATCGCATCACGTTCACGCGTGTTGTTCTTCTGCGCGTTGACGACGGCGACACGCACATAAACCGCGCGCGAGCCCTTTTCTCTTAACGAAAAGTATCGGACAATAGGATGATTCTCAGGGGGTAAATAATGTTTCTAAATTCACGTAGCTTTTTCAAGTCCGTCTTGCAGCCGCTTTTTGCGGTTCTCTTCAGTCTGTTAGTTCTGCCGTGGGCCAACGCGGTGTCGTACCCCACTGTGACCGCCATGCCGGTGGGCATTCCTGACGCTGGAAACGTGAACATCACGTTTAACGTTTCCGGGCAGACCGCGCCGATCACCAACATCTCAGTTGACGTCGACGTGGTCCACGCGTGGGGTGGTGACGTGCGTTTAGAACTCATCGCGCCAAACGGTACAGCGCTAGATTTGGTACGGAGTCCGGGTGGAACAAGTGGTAACACTGATTTCGCGGGACTTTACAGTTTCGTTGACCCTGCAACTCCAGGCGCGCTCACGTTCTCGCAGGCTGTGAATGCTAGCGGGACATTCCCGCTCGGTTCTTATAAGACGTCGACCACTGGCGGCGCAACAACAAACCTCTTGGCTACGTTCGCTGCGCTGACGACGCCCCAGATTAATGGCACTTGGACGTTGCGAGCGTACGACGTTGACGCAATCATCGTCGGCACCGTCAATTCCGCCACACTCAATATTGTCGGCACGGTCAGTGGCACCAATGCAGTGTGCGGCACGCCACCGGCTTCAATCGTCGCTCCTTCTGGCGCAGCACTTTGTAGCTCCGGCACCGGCACTGCTGTAACAAGCGGCGTGAACACGTTTACCTGGGGCTGCAACAGCACGGACGGTGGCACCAACACGGCTGCCAACGCCTGCTCGTCGATTCGCCAGTACACGGTCACCGCCACGCCAGCGGCTGGCGCAACGGGCTCGATCAGCTGCACAACACCAGTCAACGGCGGCGGCACCACGAGCTGCACCGCGAGCCCCGCGATGGGCTACATCACGGGCAGCATCAGCGGTTGCGGCGGCGCTGCCACGGGCTCTGGCGTTAATGCGTACACGACGGCTGCGGTTGTGGCCGATTGCACGGTAACGGCAACGTTCTTGCAAATTGTGAACGGCACGTGTGGCGCGGCCAACAGCGTGGCTGTGCATGACGCGCCTAGCGCTGGTTTGTGTGGCACTGGCACGGCCTCGGCAATCACGACGGCAGCGGGTCAATTCACATGGACGTGCGACGGTGCCAACACCGGAACCAACGCCAGCTGCGCAGCGCCAAGAACCTACCTGCTCACGGCAAGCGTGAGCGGCGGTAACGGCACAGCAACGGCGGCGGCTGGCGGCGTCGTTGCCTACAACGCAGTTGGCACGGTCACCATTACGCCAAATGCTGGCTATTCGACGATCACGCCGCTTGGCGGGACGTGCACTGGCTCGCTGGTAGGCACGACGTTTACGTCCACTCCGATGGCTGCCGATTGTTCGTTGATCGCGAGCTTTTTGCAGATTCCAATCGCACCGACCACGGCGGTGAGCCCCGCTAGCGGCGGTACCGTGAGCTGTGTCGGCCCTGCCGTTTTCGGTGGAACATCAACCTGCACCGCAACGCCTGCTGCTGGCTATCTGTTCACCGGTTTCAGCGGCTGCGGCGGAACGCCAACGTCTAGCCTGACGTATGTCACGGGCGCGATCACGGGTGCATGTCTGGTCACTGCATCGTTCACATCAGTGTCGATCCCGACTCTGAGCCCGATGTTCCTCGCGGCGCTGGCCGTATTGGCGCTGCTGGTCGGTGGATTCAGCCTGCGCAAGCGCGTGCTGTAAGGCGACTAACCTTCCCCGCGAGTCATTCGCGGGCGTAAAGCCGGGCCGTTGAGCCCGGCTTTTTTTGCCCGCTCGCCTATTGCTTCTACGCGAAGCCAGCGGTGGAACGACGCCTGCCCACGTGAATCACGAGCGCCGCCGATGCTGACAATCGAGAGCGTAGCGAAAAACGCGAAAATAGAGACTATGAAGGCTCTACAAATTTTCGCCGGTCCGCGTGCGCTCGCGCGCGTGCGGGAACGCGGACTCGCGCCGTCGGATGTGCGCGTGATTCCGGCAGCGGCGGGCGGACCGAAGGGGCTCACTCTGTTGCCGCTGGATCGGTTTTTGTTCGGTGAATGGTTGCCGCAATCCGCGCAACCAATCGATCTGATCGGTGCGTCGATTGGAGCGTGGCGCATGGCGGCAGCCACGTTGAACGACCCCGCTGCTGCGCTTGCGGCGCTCGAAGGCGCCTACATTCGTCAGCACTACGAAGCGCTGCCCGGCGCCAAAGCACCGACGCGAGATCACATCAGCGAACGCTTCGCCGACGGCATTCACGCTATGTTCGGTGGTCGCGTGAATGAAGTGCTGAACCACGCGCGCTTTCGGCTGCACATCGTCACCTCACGCGGTCGCCACTTGTTGTTGCGTGACACCCGGGCGCGCTCGCCGCTGGGATACGCCGGAGCGTTTTTGACCAATATCGCGTCGCGCAAAGCCATGGGCGCGTGGCTTGAGCGAGCCGTGTTTTCGGCGAACCTCGCGCCGCTGCCGTTCGCGGCGAACGACTACCGCACGCGCCGGTATGCGCTCTCTGAACGCAATTTTGCCGACGTGGTGCAAGCGTCCTGCAGCATCCCGTTCGTGCTCAATGCCGTGCACGACATCCATGGCGCGCCGCGCGGCGCCTATTGGGACGGCGGCATCACCGACTATCACTTGCACCTCGATTACCGGCCCGTGGGCGATGCAACCGAGCGCGACGGCGGCGTTGTGCTCTATCCGCATTTCCAGCGCGCTGTCGTTCCCGGTTGGCTCGACAAGTCGCTCAAATGGCGTCATCGCTCCACACACTTTTTGGACGACGTCATCGTCCTCGCACCCAACCCCGAATGGGTCGCCACGCTACCCAACGGCAAGCTCCCTGATCGCACCGACTTCACGCGTTACGCCCACGATTTGAAGGGCCGCATCGCAGTGTGGCAAACCGCAGTGGCTGAGAGCGAGCGGTTGCGGGATGAGTTTGCGGAGTGGGTAGCGGCGGGCGCTGATGCCTCGGCAGTATTCGCGCTGTAGCGCGCCACGAGCAGGCTGCTAGCATCAACGCATGAATCTCGGTCTCGGTGCTTTTCGCTTTGCGCTAGCTATGTTTGTGGCGATTACGCACCTGTGGGTCAACGCGCCGCATGGCTATGCTGCCTATGCTGTGTGGGGCTTTTTCGTGCTGAGCGGATTTCTCATGACCTGCGTGTTGCTCGATAAATATGGCTTCACTGCGCGCGGTCTTGCCGCATACGGAGTGAACCGATTCCTTCGCATTTTTCCGCCGTATTACGCGGCGGCATTGCTGGGTATGCTGGCTGTATTGTTGTTACGAAACGCGGGCATTGCGCCCACAGCGCTCAACCCTGAGTTTGGCATTCCGCAATCAGCGTCGGGCTGGTGGTTTCCAATCACGTTGCTGCCCGTTTTTCAGCGTGAAGCTATGCCGATTGCTGTGGCCAACGCGCTCGGCATTGAAGTGGGCTTCTACCTATTGATGCCACTCATGGCATGGCGAAAATATTTCGCTTGGGCGTTTTTCGCGCTAGGCCTTGGCTTCATTGCGTATTACCGATTAGGCACTGACACGTTCGCGGTTCGCTACGCCACGTTTTGGCCGTGCTGCCTCGCATTTTCGATCGGCGCGCTGGTTGCGCACTATCGGGAACCGCTGCGCCGCTTCGCCGCGCCGCGCGCGTCTGTCGCGGCGTGGTTTGTGCATTCGCTTTTCTGGTTTCGTTGGTCCGGTTGGCCATGGAAAGCGGGCATTTACTATGCAAGTTTGCTTTCCGCTTGGATCGTCGTCTCAGTTCACGAACGCCCACAATCTGCACTCGACAAATGGCTGGGCGATTTGTCGTATCCGATCTATTTGCTTCACACCGTATGCGGCGGCTTCGCCATGCTGTGGATCGCCCCTGTGCGCGGACCAGTGTTTGCCATTTTGTCGATTCTGGCGACGTTGGCTTTGTCGTGGGTATTCGTCCTGCTGCTTGATCGACCGTTGCAGCGTATCAAGCGGCGGCCGGTATTGGCTGCTTCGTGAGTGTTCGCGTGGGCGCATTGGCCTCTGCATCGAATCCACCGCAACAGTTTTCTAAGAACCATAGTATCCAGTACCCCACTGCTCGGCCACGCTGGTTAGTGAATCAAGCCGCGATTTCGTTCTTGTATTTCGATGAACACATGAAGTTTTCGAAAATCGATTCACCGCCAAACGAATAACTACGCGAACGCGATTGCTAAAGATGGGTGCCGGCAACAGACCCAAACTCGGTCGCTTTGCGTTCGCTTTATCCGTCATCGGACTTGTGCGGTAGAAGCTTCTCGATCCCGCAAAACCTTCCGCTGAATCTTTCCTGTAGTAGTCATCGGCAACTCTGTCACAAACTCAAATTCCTTAGGATACTCGTATGGCGCCAGCCGACCCCGCACGTGGCGGGCTAGATCGGCCTCTAGTTCTGCGCTCGCACTGTGGCCTGCGCCGAGCACGATGAACGCTTTGATGATCGCGCCGCGTTCGGCGTCGGGTTTGCCGATGACCGCGGCCATGGCCACGGCAGGATGCTGGATCAGACAGCTTTCAACCTCGCCGGGGCCGATGCGATAGCCCGCGCTTTTGATTACGTCGTCGCTGCGGCCTTCGTACCAGAGATAACCTTCGGCGTCTAGGCGCGCCATGTCGCCGGTGCGGCACCAGTCGCCGGAATATTTTGCTTGCGTACCGGCTTCGTTGCCAAGGTATCCCAAGAAAAAAATAGGGTCGGGGTCACCGTGTATGTCGCGGCGATTCACGGCAACGTCACCGGTTTCGCCAGCGGGCAGTACGTTGCCGCCGCTGTCTAACACCGCAATTCGATGGCCCGGATAGGCGCGCCCCATGCTTCCCGCTCGCGCTGGCCACAACGTGGTGCAGTTGCCAACAACGTAATTTAGTTCGGTTTGTCCGAACATTTCGTTGAGCGTTACGCCAAGCGCTTGCTGCGTCCAATTGAACACCGTTTCGCCAACACTCTCGCCTGCGCTCATGATGGCGCGCAGCTTCAATGAGTAGCGTTCGAGCGGATTCGGTACGGCCTTCATCATCATCTTGAGCGCCGTGGGAAAAAGGAAAGTGCAGGTGACTTGATGGCGTTCCATGAGCGACAGCGCACGCTCCGGATCGAAGCGTCCGCGATAGCCCACTAACGTGTGGCCGAAGTACAGGGTCGGCAATAGCGCATCCCACAAACCGCCGGTCCACGCCCAATCAGCTGGCGACCAAAAAACATCGCCCGGCTGCGGAAATTGGTTGTGCGAATAAATGAAGCCGGGCAAATTTCCGAACATCGCACGATGCGGAATCAGCGCACCCTTCGGCGGGCCTGTGGTACCGCTCGTGTAGATGATGATCGCGGCGTCATCCGCGCGCGTTCGGGCGACGGCATGCTCGTTTTTGCCCGACGCAACAAATGTGTTCCAGTCAAGCGCATTAACGTGTTGCGCGCCTGCGCAAGCGATGATTCGCCCCTCTCCGACGAGGGACGGAACGCTCGATTGCACGGAGAGCACGTTGGAGAGTGAGGCGTCGTCACAAATGGCGAGTGAGCATTGTGCGTTGTTCAATCGAAACGCGAGTGCGTCCGGCCCGAAGAGCACCGTGAGCGGCACCGCAACGGCACCGAGCTGTAACACGGCGAGCAAAGACACGGCAGTTTCGATGCGTTGCGGCAAGCAAATCGCCACGCGATCGCCCGCCTTCACGCCATGCGCGGCGAGCGCGGAGGCAAGCTTATGTGTTTGTGCGGAAAGTTCGCCATACGTGATGCGCGCGCTCGCCCCTGATTCATCTTCCCACGTGATTGCGGTGGTCGCATAGCGCGTGGCATCGGCGGCCCAACGATGTACGCACGCCGTCGACACGTTAAAGAACTCGGGCACCTGCCAGCGCCAATTCTGGTATTCGTGGGCGTAGTGATCGGCTTGCGGCGATGTCGACGGCATGAACAGTTCCTTGCACGGTTGCGCTCACGATGTGGCGGGCATTGCAATCGTAAAATGACAGTATGGCAAATGTACCGTCAAGTGGCGATCAGGACACTCCCGAAGACACCGCGAAACGCATGTCGATCGGCAAGCGTGCGTTAGCGTGGGTGTGCGTGATGACTGTGCTTCTGCTTGTGTTCTTGGGTTATGAGCAGGTGGAGCTTGCAATTGCTTGGGTAACAGCGAAACTTTGTTAGCGGCGAATGCCCACCGCCGGAGCCAACCGCCCGCCTGTCTACCGACCGTTCATTGGGGCACGTTGTTTCGTGGGGAGGTCGCCAAGCATGTTGACGCCTTTAGAATTGACACGTGAATACCCGTACCCTACCCGCTTGCCGTTGCGAGTCATGTTTGCCACGGTCGCGATTCAGTCTTTCCCGGGTCGCCGTTAGCGCAAACGCCGTCATCGGTGCGACCGTCGCCGGTAGCGCCGGAGTGCGGGCGTGACGAATGGCGATTCGGTGTTGGTCACCGAATCCTTCGTCGTTCACGTGGTTCCCGCCAATGGGGGCGGAGTAGACCGGTACGTCCGCGATATTTGTTCGCGTCGCAACAACGATTGGATACTGCATGTAGGCGAACTCCAAGTCGTCTTGGAGCACCCACGCGAGAACGCTTTTTTTCCGATTGACACGCTGCAAGGTGTTCATCGCGGCGCCGATTCGTATGACGAGATCGCAAACGTACTTGGCCAACCCTCGCTAGTGCACGCGCACTCGGCCGTGCCGGGCGTACGCGCCGTCGTGAAAGCGATTTGCGTGAACACGAAGGTTGATTATGTCGTGACATTGCACGATATTGAATTTGCGCAACCGGTCGCATCAGTCCCGCAGACGGAATTGGCCGAGCGTGCAGCGTTTGCGAAAATGGCGCGCGTAAGAATTGCGCCGAGTTCGTTCATCGCTGACCTCGCCGATAAGGCGCTCGACAGGCTCGGTACCTGCATAGTTATTCCAAATGGAGTGATGTGCGAAGTCGGACTCGCGTCCGTCGATTCAGCTGCCGCCGCAACGAAGTCGTCGTCAGCCATTCCTCGTTGTCGAGTCGCGGTCGTTGGTGCGCTTGGGCCGCATAAGGGATTGCAGTTTCTCCACGAAGTTGTGGCACGTCGTTCGTCCGATCAGCCGATCGTCGTCGTCGGATACGTTGATGGACAACTTTCGCAGGGTTGGCTAAACCCCAATTCGCTTTGGATACATGGCGCGTTTGAGCCGTCGCAATTGCGCGGCATCTTGGACAAATATGGCGTTGAACTCGTTCTGTTTCCAAATCGCCAACCCGAGAGTTATTCGTACACACTGAGCGACGTCTGGTGCGCGGGCCGACCGGTCCTTGTGCCTGACGCGGGGGCGCTGAGTGAGCGTGTACGTGAGACCGAGGCAGGTTGGATCTACGCGGTGGATTCCACGCCTATGGATGTTGCCCGTTTGCTTGACCGCTACCTCAATCAAACGGCGCTGATTTCGCAAAAAGTTCGCGACGCTACGGAGAAAATCAATGGAATTGACGACATGGTGTCGGAATTGAACGCGGTGTACGAACGCGTGTCTCCCGAACAAGGGAGTGGCCCAGTGCTTAAAGACGTTGCTGCGGTCGCCGCCAAACATCTCAATGGTGTTTTTTTTCGCGCTGAGTTGCAGCGACTCTCTGGGGATTTGGCGTTTGCTCAGCGCCAGCGCGATGAACGCGATGCATCTATCGCGAAACTGTTGGCATATTTCGAGGCTGAACGTCGGCTGCAGGCAGCCACCGCTGAGGCTTTGCAAGCGGAATGTCGGCGGCTAGAGAACGAGAGACTCGTTGAACACGAGGCGCATTCGCGTAACGCTGCAAAGTTAGAGGCGGACGTTCGAGAAACGCTGGCGGTCGCACATCGCTACGAACGAGCGCTTGCGTTTCTGCCTAGGCCAGTGCGCGGTCTACTGCTCCGGCGCGCTGACAATGGAACCGCGCAAAAGGACTCCCGTGATTGACGTACTGATCGTTGCTTATCACCCAGATGTGACGCAGTTGAGCGCTCTTGCAGAAGCGCTGATTGATGCCAAGCAGAAAGATGACGTGCCGCTCTCGGTGCGTGTTTGTCATAACGACGGCGACACACCCACCTCGGGCCCGGTGTTGGACGTTTATGTCCGCTTGCGCGCTGCCGGCATAGACACGTCCGTGCGAGGCGGCGAAGGGAATATCGGATTCGGCGGCGCGATCAACAAGTTGGTCGGTGACAGCTCCGCACCGTTTGTTTTGGCGCTAAACCAAGACGCGATTCCAGAGCCTGGCGCTCTGCGTGAACTATTTAACGTAGCGAGCAATGATGCGCCGAGCGTCGCCGCTTGGGAGATGCGGCAGATTCCATATGAACATCCAAAGGTGTATGACCCGGTGACGCTCGATACGGAATGGGTAAGTGGCGCAGCGGTTTTATTGCGGACGTCTTCCATGCGCGAGGTCGAGGGGTTCGACTCGCGAATTTTCATGTACGGTGAGGACGTAGATTTGTCATGGCGACTCCGTTGTGCTGGATTCCGACTTCGCTACCTAGCTCGCGCTGCGGTTGTCCATCACACGTACAGCAAGCCCGACGAGGTCAAGCCACTACAGGCTCTCGAAGGCATCTATGTAAATTTGTGCCTCCGCGCGCGTTACGCGGGACACCGTCAGATACTGTCTGGGCTGTCGATGGCGATTGGCGAAATGATGCTGCCCGAAAGTTTCCCTGGACGGCGTGCAGGCATAGCGAGAGCGATGATGAAATTCTCCAAAAATTATCGATATTTTTGGCGCTCACACAAAAGCGCCCAAGGCTTTGAGCCTCGATTTGCTGGATGGGGTTACGAAATTCGCCGTGATGGTGCGTTTCATCCATTCTTGCCACGTGCCGACGCACCGACCGACCTACCGCTGGTGTCCATTCTGATTCGAACTCACAAGAGAGGCGCCTTTCTTCGACAGGCGCTCACGACAGTGGCGAATCAAACGCACCGACCGATCGAAGCGGTCGTAGTGGAGGACGGTAGCGACGAGGGGGCGGACATCTGTCGCGAATTTGAAGGCCAACTCGATGTTCGCTACTTTCGACTGTCGCCGTCCGAAGGGCGCTCGGTTGCTGGCAACCGAGCGCTTGCGGAAGCCAAAGGTGAATGGTTCTGTTTTCTCGACGACGACGATGTGCTTTTCGCTGATCACGTGGAGGTCTTGCTTCAAACAGTTCGCGAGCAAAAGCTAAAAGGTGCGTACGCCCTCGCTTGGCGCACGATGACGCGAGTGTTGGATTCGAGTTCGGCTAGCTATCAGGAGTTGAGTTGGGACCGGTTTCCCGATGAGCCATTTTCAAGGGTTGCGCTATGGCATCACAACTTCATGCCGATTCAGGCAGTGCTTTTCCATCGCTCACTTTTCGAAAAATACGGCGGCTTCGCTGTAGACATGGATCAGCTCGAAGATTGGAATCTGTGGACTCGATACACCATCGAAAGCGACTTCGTTCAGGTTCGCAAGACGACGTCAAAGTATCGAGTTCCAGCCGAAACGACGCACAACGCTGATCGCCAAGCGAAGCTTGACGCGGCCTACTCCGATGCCATCCGACGTCAGTCCGATATGACCTTTTCAGCCGACCCTACACTGGTTCGAAAACTCGCGGAGGACTACGTGCGAAGTAACGCACTTATTCATGTAGGGAGAGATCAAGTTCGCGCGCGATTTTCCTCTTGGCCTGCGCTGGCACGCATTGCATCACTGCGCCACGTCCTGCGCCGGCGGTTGAGTCGGGCAAATCGTTAGCGTCAATGGACAGGCGCGCGAATTATTTTGATGAACTTAGGCTCCTCGCCGCGTGGCTGGTGTTGTTCAGTCATTGTTACCCGCTTAGCGGAAGCGCCCTGGGAGACCCGTTCGCCCGATCCATCGGTATCGACACTCTAGGCGGGGTTGGCGTAGCGATTTTTTTCGTCCTGAGCGGCTACCTAGTGACGTTGTCGTGGGAACGATCCTCTGGAACTATAGATTTCTTTTGGAAGCGCGCGCGACGCATTTATCCTGCCCTAGTAGCTTGTGTTTGCGTTTGCGTCTGCGTGATTGGCCTCTGGCTCAGCAGCTTAGATCCCGCCGCATTTTTTCAGCATCCTCAGACTCGGGAATACTTCAAAACCGCGACAGCGTGGAGCATCAAATTTGTGCTCCCCGGGGCGTTCCCGCACAATCCGCTACCGGGCACCGTGAACGGCTCGCTATGGTCGCTACCGTACGAACTGCGCTGCTACCTATGTTTAGCGCTGTTGGGACTTTTGCCTATCGCACTGCGGTGGAAAGTCGCCGCTACAACTACTTTACTCGTGCTGTACTTGCTTTCGCGCCCACAAATGCCAGTATTTGATCGCTATTTGGGCATCGACTACTACCACGCAAAACTCGGATTGTTTTTCGCAATCGGTGCGACATATGCGAGCTGGCGGAAGCATATTCGACCCATGTGGTGGCTCGGGCTGGCGGGGACGGTCGCTGCGTGCACAATGGCCGACTCCTCTGTACGCACAATTGTTTGGGTTGTGTCGTTTTCGACTTTTGCCTTGGGGGTCGCGCTCGGGCCTTGGCACCTTCCGAAGTTGCCCGAACGAATGGGTGATTGGTCGTACGGGCTCTATCTATACGGATTTCCAACGCAGCAAGTGGTCGCACATTTTGATGTGGCGAAAAGTTTGAGTTTGCCCGGCTACGTGGTCGTCTGCACGTTCGCGAGCTTAACTCTGGCCGCGCTATCGTGGTTCGTGGTTGAGCGACCTGCGCTCGCGTTCGAGCGCAAGGGAGGCCGTCAATCGTAGGCGAAGACCGCCTAGGGCACCGTTTGCATCTTAAGACCAAGCACGTCAGAAATTACTCGCCGGCAACTACCCAACAACCTCTATCCAGAAACTGCCGCCGGACATCCCGTGTCCATCTGCGCGCGCCAACGCTTTTATGACCTTTTCGCCGTGACATTGCGCCGCGTATGTACTCCCAAACAGCACTCTAAATCGGCTGGAGTGAATAAGGAGCGCGTGTAGCAAATACTGTTCGTTCCAACTCCTGTTCTGTTCCAGCACCCACTCCTTGGGATAATCTGATGGCAGGAACACGTCGTGGACGTGAACTAGAACGCCGGGACGGAGAAGCGGGAGCACCTCCAGAAACAAATGCACTACATCACTACCCGTTTTGGCGACATGAGATGAATCGATGAACGGAATGTCGCTGGCTGTCAGCGCTAAGAATTCGTTGATAGCGACGTCTTGGACTTTCTTTTCAAGAAGATGCGACATTCCCGTTACAGGGATTCTCGGAAGGGTCGCTGGTACGCGAAACGGGGGCAGGTCAAAGAAGACAAGTATTTGTTGCGCTCAACGTATGTCGTGCGAGTCCGTTCCCATATCGAGACTTTGTGGAAGTATTCCGGCGATGATCGAGAAGGCAAATTTGCCGCTGCTACTTTTTGGAAGTGAATACCCGCTGCACAGCTGGAAGCGCAGCTTCCATCGAGAAGTGTCGATGCACATTGTTGATGCCCGCAGCCGAGAGCGTATTCCATAACGCTTCATCGGTGTACGCGCGCGCGATGGCTTCTGCGAATCCGAGTGCATCATCCGACACCAAAACTTCTTGCCCAAACTCGAGGTGCATGCCTTCTACTGCACACGAAGTTGCAACCACGGGAATGCCGTGATTCATCGCTTCATTGACTTTGCCTTTTACGCCGGCCCCGTATCGAAGCGGCGCTATGGAAACTTTGCTCGATTGCAGTAGCGGCGCCGTGTCTTCCACGAACCCAACAATCTCGAGGCCGGCTTGCGCCAGCGCACGAACTTCGTCTGTGATGTTGCTGCCGACAATTTTTGTGCTCACGTTCGGTAGCAGGCGACGTACATGAGGCAATACCTCGGTGGCGTACCAGCGAACAGCGTCGGTGTTGGGCGGATGACGAAATCCCCCGACGAACAAGATCCCATCGCGTTCCTCGTAAGCGGCGCGGGTTGGAGAGTCGGCGTGTATGTTGCTGACAATCTCGACAACGGCAGCGGGCGCGATTTGGGCAAGCAGTTGCTTTTCAAACTCGGAAACGACGATAGTGACATCGCTGCGTGCGATAACGCGCAGTTCTTTGACGCGCGTGACGGCGGCAGCCCGTGCCATGCTTTCGCTTGCATGCAGTTTTGCTTCACGTTCTTCACGTACAAAATGTAGATCGACGGTGTCGAAAACTATGCGCGCGTGCGGCGCCCAAGCGCGCACATGCTCCACATACTGCGAAGCGATGTAGTGTCGACAAAACACAACCGCGTCAAGTGTTGGGCCGCGATCACGTAGTAGCTTTCGAACGGAGCCCGCATACTTGCTGTGCATCACTTCTATCCCGAGCGCGGTGAGAATTCTCGCGTACTTCGGATTGCCGTCAAGATTGTCGGGCACGAACGTCACGTGATGTCCTTCGCTCTTCAAGAGGCGCATGAAGTTGAGCATGCGTACTGACCCCGAATCTTGATCCGGCGTCACCATGCAGGCTTCGACGATCAGAACGTTGCTGTTACTAGCGCGATGCGCTTCGAGTTCGGGTTCAACGGCGTTTTCCCGATGCGATTTGAGTGTGTCTTGCCAGCGCTCAAAGAACTTTCTGGCATTACTGACCTGATAGGCCTTAATGCCGCTATTTTCATCTCGACCGTGACTCACACCTTCGAGATGAAATATTTCAGCCGCTGGCTGGTAGAGCACACGCAGCCCGTGCGCGCGCACGCGGAACGCGAAGTCTGTGTCCTCGTAATAAGCCGGCGCGTAGTGCAGGTCAAAGCCGCCGAGCTCGTTAAAGAGCTCGCGGCGTACAGCGAGCGCTGCTCCCGAGCAGTAGTCAGCGTCGCGCACAAAGTTAAAGCGTGGGTCTTCGCGGTCTTGTCCGCGCCCCCAGTTCCACGCGCTACCGTCTCGCCACAAGATACCGCCAGCCTCTTGAACGGTGCCGTCGGCATTCAATAGTTTTGCGCCAACGAGTCCGACGTTGTTGTGTTCAGCGAACGTGTTGATGAGCGCATCTATCGCACCGGGCAAAAGCACGGTGTCATTATTCAAAATGATCAACCATTCGCCCCGCGCTTGCTCGACACCCGCGTTCACGTTGCCGATAAATCCACGATTTTCAGCGGCGCGGATGATGCGAATCCCGCTCACCTCGGATAGCGCTGACGAAGCGGGTGACGGCGATGCGTCGTCCATCACGATGATCTCGAACGGAAGTGAAGGCGGATATTTCGCAATGCTCTGTAAGCAGGCAAATGTCGTCTCGTGCTGACCGTACACGGGTATCACGATTGACAGCGCCGGCAAGCCAAGTGTCGTCGGCACCGTCAGCGCTACGATTCTCGGCGGCTCGACAGACGGCAGCGCAAGGGTCAGTGCAGGTTGCGGCGGACGTAACTCCTGCATAAGGCGTTCGCGCACAGAACGCAACCCGCCCCGCCGCAAACGAGCCATCGCGCCGGGCAGAACCACTGGGGCGCGAGCCGCGAGACGCACGAAGACGCGTGCAACATGAATGACCCTTCGTGCGGCTCGGGCAGCACCACGCAGCGGGCGCGTAAATCGCCACGAGGCACTGTTGACCAAGCGCGCATGTTCGCCCTCAAGATGCGCAATGTGTCGGCGCGCAGCCGCGGCATTTGCGTCAGCTTCATCCATCGCTGTGCGCCAAGACGCGGTGTTGCTTTCGTGTTCGTCTTGCATTGCGGTGAGCGCGTTTTGCGCTGTGAGCAATGCTGCTTCGCGGTCCTGCACTGTCGAGTCGTACACACTGCGACCGACGATGCGTGTTTCGTTTGCAGGCAACTCTGCCAATGCGTTTTCTACAACGGCGAGTGAAGCGGAATGCCCGGCGTGAACGCCAATGCGAAAAAGATTTATTAGTGGTTTGTCCGCTGCCGTGTCCAAAGGGTCGAGTGTCGCGTTGCTCCATGTGGCCAGCGCCGACAACGCTGTGCTATCAGACGCAGGCACCGCCCCACGTAACGACTGCAAATACGTTTCAGCGTAGCGCCCGAACGTGCTCGCCTCGTCTTGATGCATCGTCGGACGTGGGTTCGCTGTTGCAGCGGCTGTCAGCAACGCCGCCTGCCACGCGTCAACGGACGCATCATGCGGAAGCAGCGTCGCACCCTGGTGACCGCGCAGTCGTTCACCAAGCGCACCGATGTCGGACGCGACGATGGGCATGCCGCTTGCCAACGCGACGCTCAGCGTGTAGGCGTAAGTCTCCGGCACTTGCGACGGCAGCCACAGTACGTCGGGTCGCTCCAGCGCGATCAGGCGCGGCAGATCAGGCGCATCGTAGGTGCCTGTTGCCGTGAATCCATCAGGCAGAGGTTCCGCGGCGTGGCCAATCAATCGAAGCGAGAGCGATGCGCCATCTCTACGCGCGCGCTCGGACACAGCAATAGCCACTGCCAACCCTTTGGCCGGGGCGAGCGCTCCGAGGAGCGCTACCTTGTGAACGCGTGGCCAATTTAGCTCAGGTTCAGCGTGCGGCAACACCGTGAATTGTTCCGTTGGCAGGTAGCGTGCCATCCGAAGGACGACGCTATGGCTCGGCGCGAAAACCCGCTCCGCACGCTGCAACACCACGGCCATATTCCGCCGCCAAGTCGCGATGTCTAGCCCCCACGCATTCGGTCGCTCGGCGATACAACTAGCGCAGCCACCCGCGTCTGGTTCGCCGCAATAGCGAGAGTTGATGTCCTGCAATTGGTACTGTGGACACACAGCCCAGTAGTCGTGCAACGTGCAGTCGAGCGGACGTTCGAGCGCAGTGTCAAGCGAGAGAATTTCGGGAGGCAGGCCGTGGACGTGATGCAAATGCAAGCGATCAAATTGCAGTTCACGTAAGGATTCAACAAACCTTGGCCAATCGCCAAGTGCAAGCTCCACGTTCGCTCCGCCTGGCAAAGTAAGCGCAGCTCGCGTCGCATCTACCGCACGCAATACCGCTACACGCGCCCGCGAGCCGCACAGCGAGACCAAGTCGCGCACGTGTTGCTCCACACCGCCACCCCAGCCGTGCGTGATGAAAAGCAGCCGCGGCACGCCCGCCGCCGCGAAGTTCGCTAAGCCCTTTTCAATGCGCGCATTCATCAGCGTGGCACCGAACCCGTGAGTCGCCGCGCGACGCGGACGAGCCATGGTTCCTCGACCGAAGTGGCCTCGACGACTTTGTCGGTACGGGGAGCAGGCGCAGCCTTCAACGCCGCAATCTGCTGGTGCAACATGGCGTTCTCACGGTATGTGCGCGACCATTCCGCGTAGACCGAGTGCTCGCGGTCGGCGACGAGGCTTAGCTGTGATTGCACGCTGTTCAAGCGGCTAGCGTCGCGCGCGCAGAACACCATGAAGTACATCGCTTCTGGGTATGCGTTGCTGCCGTCAATGGCGAGCGCGGCGGCGCTCGTCGCTGGCTGGTCGAGTGGCCACACCATCGAATGAAATGCCGCCTTCTGCGCAAACCACTGTTGCGCAGAAAAATGCGGATCGAGCAACGCTTTGAGTTCGGCTTGGTCTAGCTCTTTGACGTGATATTCGTTTTTGTAACCTGTGCGATCGCTGTACTCCGGCCGATTTGGCGACGAAATGATGAACAGACCATCGGGCTTTAAGAGGCGCGCAACTTCGCGGAGAAATTCGGCTTGTTCGTGGATGTGCTCGATCATCTCGAAGGAGATGATCACGTCAAAGCTCGCGTCAGGTTCTGGGATGTGGGTGCAATTGGCGGCAACGTATCTCAGGTTCGCCCCGGAGTAACGTTTATTCGCATGCGCGACGGCATCGGTGGAAATATCCGTGCCCACAACGGCGAGCGCTTTCGCGGCGAGCAAATTTGATCCGTAGCCTTCGCCGCACGGCGCATCGAGCACACGCTTTCCTGCGACGTACTCGCGCGCGATGAGATAGCGATGCCAGTGCTCGTAAACCATTTCGCCCGCACACTCAGGAAGGAATCGCTCGCCGGTAAACGTCAAACTCATGTCGATTGATTTTCTCGCGCAGTCGCGCGTGGAGATTGTGGCCTAACCGCTATCGTTGCCACTGTAGTTCTTCGCGAACATTTCGGCGAGCTTGCGGCGATCTTGTTTGGTAGGGCGTCCGCGCATCGGCGGCTGCAAAGAATTGGCGGCTGCGCGGATGGCTTGTTTATCTAACCTGGCAGCGATGCTAGTTTCGGTTTCGCGATAAAGCAATGCCGCATCGGTTGCGGAGCCGCGCCGATCCGATACCGCGGTCACCACGATTTCGTGCAGGCTGTCGCCTCGCTGCACGGCGTAGGTGTCGCCCACGCGTACGTTATGCGCGGGCTTTAGTCGGTCGCCGCTGACCGAGCCGACACTGCCTCGGCGCACGTGGCCCGCGTCAATCGCATCGGTGGCGAGTGAGCGCGTTTTGAAGAAGCGCGCAGCCCACAACCACTTGTCGATTCGTACTGAAACGGTGGACGTGTCGGTCATGCCTGTTGCTGCTTACGCCGTTTACTGAAGCGTGTCCGTGCCGGGGGCGCGGTGGTGGCTCACGTCACGAAAGAGCGCGAGCAATTGCGATTCGCTGACCACGTATTGCGCGCCGCAAAACTCGCAGCGCGTTTCGATCACGTTCTTCTCTTCGAGCAGCGGCATCAATTCCGCTTCACCGACGAGCTTCAACGCGTTGAGTACGCGCTCGAAACTGCATGCGCACGCAAACGCTAAAGCTTGTGCCGGATGCACTTTCACATCATGGCCGGGAAATGCGAACTGCAGCCACTGGACATACGGAAACGGCATGAACGGCTCGGCGAACATTGTCTCGGCTTGCGCAACGACGGCGTCCCACGCGGCGTTCGCCTCGTCGCTCGCTTTTTCTGGCAAGCGCTCGAGCATCATCGCCTCGATGGCCTCGCCGTCCTGACGCAACCACAGGCGCGTTTGCGTTTGCTGCGAATTGGTCAAGTACTCTTCGAGAAGCGAGGCGACTGACCCGCCATGCAAACCGACGATGCCTTGATATGGTTGCCCGTCGACCGGCACGATCGAGAGCACGAAACGTCCATCGCCGTTGGGCGCAACGAGCGACACCAAATCCGCGTCGTCGGAGACTTGCGCGTCCTCACGCACGTTCGCATACGCACGAAAAGTCAAGCCATCGCTGGCCTCAACGCAGAGCAGCGGCACCGCGCCCGTGCCTTGTGCTTGCAACACCACATGCGCTTTTTGCTTGAGGTTACTCGCGAGCAATACTGCCGCCCCGGCCAATTGGCGCAAACACGAGGCCACCGCCGGCGGATACGCGTGCTGGCGCAGCGCGGTGGCAAGGCTCTCGTCCAAGCGCGCAACAACGCCACGCGCGGGCGCGGTCTCGAGCCAGAAGCGCGTGAGTTGATCGAAGCCAGCGGTTGTGCGATCCATTCGTTCTACTTTCTTCGTTGGGTGCGAATCACGCGACCAACGGTTTCATCGGAAACGTGATCACTTGCATCGGCAACGAAGAATTTTTGTCGAAGATGGCGCCGCTCTCGATGCCTGCGCGGGCGATTGCTTCTGCGGTGTCGAATTTGTCGTAGAGCGCGTTCATCGCGCCGAGCGCGTATTCGCGGCCCGATCCGGCAGCCCAGAAACGTTTGAACTCGAACACTTCGCGCATCGAGTAAATCCCGTAAATGCCAGTTGGGTTCGCGATCAGCGCCGTGATGTGCGTGCTCTCGTACGCATCTTCGTCTTCCTCTTTGGGATTAAGGAAGTGCTGGTCTTTCAAAATGCCGTGTAGCTTGCGAAACGTCTCGAAGATCTCGGACTTGCTGTTGAAATTCAAGTCTTTCGCGGTCGAAAGCAGGTTTTCGTAAACAAGCTGATGCGCGGCGCTGCCGCAGAGTGCGATCACGGTGTCGCCGTAATGCACCATTTTTTCGGAGGAGGCGTCGAATGCGTCTGAGAGCCGGGTGTCACCAAACGTGGTGAGCGAATCGGCCGCGATGGCGGCCATATTGCCTTTGCGAACTACAACCAGCGTCGTCATGAGTGCTGCTTTCTTTTTCTAGGGGAACCTTTAATTATAAGTTTTGGAAGATGCGGCGACCCAGTGCCGCCCGCAGCGCGACTCTGCAGGCGCCCGTGCAGAATGGACGTTACAACTTTTTGGCTTCAACGACCGACCTGTGGTCGTTATGGCGCCATTTATTGGAAAATCGACTAAGTAGAAAAAATGGCTGAAACAACCACGGGGTGGTCAATACCGCGTTGTAGCTGTTGGATCTCTGGATAGGTCATGCATCGCCGGATGGCAACGCGAGCGCGGCGTCGTGCTCGCGTAAGAGTTCAATGAATTTCAGGCCGGGACCCGACATTGAGCGATTGCGCAGCCATGCAGCGCCGAAGTGCGTGCGAATGCCGAAGTCAATCGCCGGCAGCACGACAAGATGGCCGCTACGAACCTCGGCATCGACCATAAACCTTGGCATCATCGAAACCGCGTCGGAGTGCATCAGAATGCTCTTCAGAACGCTGGAGCTATCGCATTCGATG
>Ga0209097_10001101_pt1 | contig 23836 bp, 19 predicted proteins | sample AD_UKC052_MetaG_FD_184419 | JGI IMG/M metagenome (GOLD analysis project Ga0209097, IMG submission 184419) | Active sludge microbial communities of municipal wastewater-treating anaerobic digesters from USA - AD_UKC052_MetaG (SPAdes) (version 2) | ecosystem: Engineered > Bioreactor > Anaerobic >... | reverse complement strand
GGTAAGGGGGCTCACGCTCGTGCCGTCGGCGAGATCAAATCAGAGAGATAAGCATGTAGTCCTGACCACTAATGGCTTTCGGACGCGGGTTCAATTCCCGCCGGGTCCACCATTTTGCTTGTGACACCACGTGACAACTGGTGACATTGCAACGTGAAATCAATGACTTACGTTGATTTTGCTTGTGCCACCATGTGTCATGAAATGACACTGTGTAGCGGGAGGATACCGGTAGAAAACCGTGTATCCGCCCAACTTGAAAAAGGGCTACACGACAATGGCAACAAATCTTCTAACTGATGCTGGAATTCGGCGGGCTTTCCGAGCGTTGACGACGGCAAGCGAACAGACGCGTCTCAACGACGGAGGCGGGCTCTCACTGATCGCGCGGGCCGATGGGACGGGCCTGTGGCGATTTCGCTACGTATGGGAACGAAAAGAACAACTACTGTCCGTAGGTAAATGGCCGTACGTAGGCCTTGCCATGGCCAGAGCAGAACGTGATGCGCTCCGGACGGAACTCGCACAAAAAGTAAACCCGGCGCGGCAGCGAGTGAAGGAACGTCGCGCAGTTGATCTTGACCACGAACATAGTTTTGAGCGCATTGCGCGGATGTGGCACGCTGCTCGCGCAAATCGGTGGACGGCTAAGCATCGCGATCAAGTGTTGCGTTCCCTCGAAACGAACGTTTTCCCCTCGCTCGGAGCAAGGCGGATCAATCGAATTGTCCCGCGCGATGTGTTGAACGCGCTCCAACCGATGATTGATCGAGGCGCTCTCGAACTTGCCGCACGGGTCCGGCAGCGGGTATCGGAGGTTTTCGAATTCGCTTGCGTGCTGGAGGGGTTGGACGGCCTCGACAATGTCGCGGTAAATCCTGCACTGCGCATTCACAAGCTCATGCCCACGCCGCCCAAGCGTCACTACGCTTCAATTGCGCCCGATGAACTTCCGGGCCTGTTGGAGGCGATCCAAGGCTATCGAGGCCGGACCACGACGAAGCTTGGCCTGATGATCCTTCTGCACACGTTTGTGCGTCCCGGCGAGCTTCGATTCGCGCAGTGGTCTGAGTTTGACCTAGATCGCCAACTGTGGCGTATACCTGCGGTTCGTATGAAGATGCGCCGTGTCCACTTGGTCCCGCTATCACCCGAAGTTGTCGCACTGTTGCGAGAGTTGCGCACGTTGACGATTGATTGCGAGCTATTGCTTCCAGGGGTATTCCGACCAACGATTCCTATCTCCGACAATACGTTCAATAAGGCGCTGCGGATCATGGGGTTTCAGGGAAGGCAGGTGGCGCACGCATTTCGCAGCATCGCTTCGACCTGGTTGAACGAAAGCGCTCGATGCAACCGCGACGCAATCGAACGGCAGTTGGCGCACGAGCCGGCCGATGAGATCCGTGCAGCGTACAACCGGGCCGAGTACCTAGAAGAGCGCGTCGCAATGATGTCGAAGTGGAGCGCGCACTTAGCGGCATTCACACCTGTGCAAAACGACTAAGGTTGGCGCTAGATGGCTCGACTTCATTTCGAGAATCAAGCCACCTACTGCGCGAGCCGCTCGACGACGTTCGTGTCGACTCAGTAGAGACCGTCGCCACTTCGGCGGTCCCGAATGGCCCCAAAGGGCAGTCGTCTGTGGAAAACGCAAACACGTCCTTCAAGTGGCAACGCGTTTACTGGGCCGCTCAGTTTCCTGCAACGCGAGCGTAGCTTCAGCGTCCGCTACTAAATCTGATCCACTGCAGCCAAGCGCCTTAGCGAGGCGAAGTATCAGCACCAAACTGGGCTGATTTTCGCCGCGCTCAACTTTTCCCACAAAGCTCCGGTCCGTCCCCGACACGAGCGCTAGTGTCTCCTGGGCGATGCCCGCAGCCAAGCGACGCTGACGAACAGCGTCGCCGAAAGCGATTGCCGTCGGTGCGTCGAACGTCGTGGTTCCCCTGGGACGACCGCGACGGGTCGATTGCGGCGCTGTGGAATCTGTTCCTGATGACATGCCGCGAGAATCGTGTCAATGCACTTTTCAAGCCACGGTTTATGTAATACATTCCTCGTTGGAAAACTTTCAACCTTCGCCTCGACAAAACCTCAACCACCACCGGCATCCCGGCGACTTCTATCGGCGCTACGACGATTAGGATCAGAACGAAGGAACTTCTATGCATCTCAACCCCACCGTTTATGGGCGGTCAACACGATCCGCAAAAGTCCACCGTACGCCACTCGTCAAAAAAATTCTGTGGACGGTTTGTATTACTTTTTTCGCTGCTGTGGCGTGCTTTGCATCGGGCTCACTCATCACGTCGGCCTTCGTGGTTGCGTTTGCTGCGATCTCATGGCATTACATCGTTCGCGATGAGACGGCTACGCACTTCACCAGCTTCGATGGCGCGCGCGGCTATGGCGCGGTTCGTAGCCGAAGCTGGGATTTCAGCGAGAAAGACAATACTGTCGATGACCTGCACGCTCCGCGTTATGAGTTTCGTCCGAGGGGCTACGACTGCGGAGGAGACGATCATGGTGATTACGACTTTACGGGCGCATGGAAGCAAAGATAGTGGCAATGTGGGCTGATTACGCCACGGTCTGGTTTAGGTAGCCACTGCCACGAAGCGCGTCCGTGTCTCGCTTCCAGCCTTGTGTGCATCTCGCTGGGACTGTTGTGGCGACTTCGTCCCGCTTCGGCACAAGAGCGCGGTCTCACTGCGTACCCGCCTGTGCGCCGTCTTAACCATTCACGACGTAGATATTTACGAGGACCGCTCGGTTGGGACGAATGCACATTCCGACCACGTTTCACGGTGCGCGCGGCATGGTCGGACTTGGCAGAACGCTCACCCTGAGCGACGTGCATCGCGGTCGAACGCAGTCGGTCAATTTCGAACGCATATCAGCTTTACGCGCTCCGCCCATTCGACGCCGAAGGACACAGGCGGGCGGCCGTCGAAGCCCCGCAATTGGCTTCAGTTTTTCGCTGGCCTAGCGGCCCTTTGCTTCTCTCATACGAGGGAGAGAATAGAACTGGTCCAGACGTTGTTGCCCGGTCAAGCCATCGGAACCAACTAAGGAGAGCTCATAGCGTCGCTGCCTCAAGGTAGGCAAGGGCAATTCTTCCCCGCTGGGTTCACGATGTTTTTGTGCGAAATTGGACATCGCTCGTCGTATGGCTTCTGTTTCGGAAATACCCATGCGCTTGGCGAGCAAGGCCCACGTTTCACGCGACACGCCAAACACTGGTGAATCCGCTCCCGGAAAGCGAAACAAAAGTGAGGCCTTCAATTTTGCCTTACCCGTACGCTTCAGTGTCTTAGGTTTTGTCATGATCATTCTGTGTTCGATGCAGAAAACCGAAAGGTCGCGCGGAGGTGTAATGATGCGCCAATCCAACGACGACGGTGGAAACGGTAACTCCGAGCTCGCCGGGGCCGCTTTGCGTTGAGCGCCGTTGGCAAATCGCTTTGGCGAGATTATTGCAGGGTACTGCCCGCCTGTAGGCCGTCCTTCTCTGGGAGAAGGTTGGCAAACCGTCCTTCCATTTCATTCCCGAACACGAACTCCGGCGGCATGAAAGTGCGCCGCTTTTTCGAGGGCGGCTTTGGCAGGATGGTGCATTGCGCAAGCCACATCCCGTGGCGCGTCTCCAGCATGAAGGTAGCCACATCGAGCCGGTGCGGGAAGTTCGCAATCGAGCCGTACTTGTCGTAGATCTCGTCGACGCGGTTCATGTACTTCTTCGGGAGGCCCCACGCCTCCATTACAGAAAACACAAAATCCGCGTTGATCGACTGCGCGGTCGCAGCGATGATCTCCGCCGAACGGTCCTTGCCTTCATCGGTGCGACTGTCGAGCTGAATGGGGATAACTTGTTCGTTGGTGAACGAACCCACGAATGCGATCGGCGTCAGTTTCTCGCCGTTTTCTAGAAAGCCTTTGGCCTTCGCCACAATGGTGTCGACATATGGCCGGTAGGCGGGTGGAATCTGCATCGCTAGGTCGTGGCTCAGTTATTGGTGGTCATGGCTACGGCGGCTTGGTATTCCGCCTCAAGTCCGGTGCCGGTGTCGGCGGTTTGGTTGAAGCTGCGGATGCCAACGTGCATTAGCGACAACAGATTCAAACCAGAAAAGGTTTCATCGGGGAGCAGCTTGAGCGTGTATTCCTTTTCCGGATCGTTGGTGTCGATGCCCCCACGCCCAAGAACCGCGATCTCGAAGGTCACTTGTTTGGCCAGGGATGGCTCCATCGCGCGAAAGCGTTTGATCGCGTCGACCATGTAGAACACGACATCCATTCGAAGGCCACCAATGGCCTTGCTACGCACGCCAAGGGCGGCGATGCGAGTGAGACCCGTCCGAGCGTGATCGGCGACCGTGTGGACGGGATCTTCGGCCAAGATGGCCTTGTACAAACCGTCAGCTTCCGTAATCGACGCTTCCGTGTTGCGTTGCTCCAAGAGCTTGGCCAGATTGACGCGCGAGTAGAAGTCGCCTGGGTCGAGCGTCAGCGCGCTGCGCAACATACGTTCGGCATCCTCGTCTTCGCCGGCACGTCCGGCCAAGGCACCCAGCGAGCGCACGGCCTATTGGTTGTCTGGTTCTATCTCGACGGCTTTTTCGAAAGCGGCTTTCGCTTCATCGACGCGACCGACGGCCGCCAACGCGACGCCCAACGCAACACGACCGTTCACGTGATCGGGGGCTAAGTCCAGCAGATGCTCGAACAGCGGTATCGATTCGGTTTTCTTGCCAAGCTCGGACAGACAGAGCGCGTAGTCGTAGAGCACGCTGGCATCGTGCGGATTGAGTACGTGCAGCTGCTGGAGCATTTCTGCGGCACGCTCGTATTGGCCTTGACGGGCGAGGGTGACGGCTTGGTTGTGGGAAAAGTTCATTCGGATGTGGGTGTACGCTACGGGACGCCGTCAACGTCGGTGAATGATGCGTATCTTAATTTACTTGGTTGCTCAAGTCGTACGCAGGCAAGCTCAGCCAGATCTCGCCGGGCTCACGCATGAAGATGCCGCGCTGCCCGCAAATTTCTGCCTTAATGAATGTTCAAGTTATGTTCCATGCTGGCGTGACCAATTCGCGGCATTGAGCTAAAGACACGGAAATCCTGCGTAAGAGTGGGAATGGCCCAATCCTGTCAAGGGAAGTGCTACAACGTCCAGATATGGAAAATAGCAGCCTTGTCCGTCTGAAACGCCTCTGCAAATGGTCACACGCGCATGAATCTCGTTAAGTCCAAACAACGCGTCGCTGACCACGGCGAGGTGTTCACGCCTGCATGGATGGTTGACGCGATGCTCGATCTGGTGAAGGACGAGACCGAGCGCATCGACGCTCGCTTCCTGGAGCCCGCGTGCGGCAGCGGTAATTTCCTCGTAAAGATCATGCAGCGCAAACTCGCCGCCGTCGAGCTCAAGTACGGTGCGTCAGACTTTGAGCGACGGCACTTCGCGCTCTACGCACTGATGTGTGTTTACGGAATCGAACTGTTGGCTGACAATATTGCCGAATGCCGCGCCAATGTGCTCGAAGTATTCGCCCAGTACTTGAATTTAGCTGAGACCGACGAGCTCGCGCTTGCGGCCGCGTACGTGCTGTCACAAAACATCGAGCACGGCGACGCGCTCACGATGCGCACACTTGACGGCACGCCGATCACCTTTTCTGAATGGGGTTATCTTGGAAAGGGGAAGTTCCAACGGCGCGATTTTCGGTTTGACGTTCTCACGCATTCGTCGGCGTTCAGCGCCGAGGATTCACTCTTTGCGCATCTCGGGAAGCACGAAATTTTCACGCCGACGAAGACGTACCCGCCTACGACCATCAGCGAATTAGCGGCAATCGCACGCTCCGACGCGGCCAAGGAAATTGCGTGACTGAACAAGTCAGTTTCTCTCTCCGCGGCCGCAATCCGGACGTGCTGACCTGCATCGCGAACCTCTCGAACGACGAGGTGTTCACGCCGCCCGAGTTTGCGAACCGCATGCTGGATACGCTCGCCGAGGCTTGGGCGGCGGCGCATGGTGGCGCGAATCTGTGGGCGAACAAAACCGTCACCTTTCTCGACCCCTGCACGAAGTCCGGCGTGTTCTTGCGCGAGATCACGCGTCGCTTGACCGACGGGCTCGCCACTGAGATTCCAAACCTTGAAGCGCGCGTCGATCACATCCTGACCAAACAAGTGTTCGGCATCGGCATCACCCAAATCACCAGCCTGCTCGCGCGGCGCAGCGTCTATTGCTCGAAGCACGCCCAGGGCGCGCATTCCGTGGCAAAGGGCTTTGCTAGTGACGATGGGAACATTTGGTTTAAGCGCACAAAGCACAAGTGGGTGAACGAGAAATGCTCTTTTTGCGGAGCGCCCAAAGCGACGTTTGACCGTGGCAAAGACCTGGAAACTCATGCCTACGCGTTCATCCACACAGACGACATCACAGCTCGCATCGCAGAGTTGTTCGGAGACAACATGCAGTTCGACGTAATCATCGGCAACCCCCCGTATCAACTCAATGACGGCGGTTACGGCACCAGCGCCGCACCGATTTACCAATTGTTTGTTGAGCAAGCTAAGGCGTTGTCGCCACGCTACCTTTCTATGGTGATCCCCGCGCGTTGGTTTGCGGGCGGAAAGGGGCTAGACGAATTTCGGGAGTCGATGCTCGCCGATGATCGTTTGCGCTCGATAGACGATTACCTCAGCGCGGCCGATGTGTTTCCCGGCGTCGGCCTCAAAGGCGGCGTCTGCTATTTCCTCTGGAACCGTGACCACCCCGGTCTGTGCGACGTGAGTACACATTTCAAGGATTGGCCCGTGTCCACTGCCACGCGTCCGCTCATGGAAAACGGCGCAGACATCTTCATACGTTTCAATGAAGGTCTGTCGATTCTCAAGAAAGTAATATCGACCGAGAGCAAAAACGCCGACTCGCTTCTGCCGCCTGAAGGTGGGCGTTTTGACCAGCTTGTTAGCTCTCTCCGACCGTTCGGTCTACGCACGTTTTTTCGAGGCAATGCGAAGAAGAGTGAGGGTGATGTGGTTGTCTACCAGAACGGCGGTACGGCGTTCATCGCGCGGGACTCGATCACCACCGCCACTGAACTCATCGACAAATGGAAAATTTACGTCGGCCGTGCCGCGCCCGGCACGGGCAACCGTGATACCTATCCGCACCGCATCCTCAGCACGCCATTCCTTGGTGAGCCGGGTAGTATTTGCTCTGAAACCTATTTGTGCATTGGTCCGTTCGATACGCAGGCAGAGGCAGAAAACGCCTTGTCCTACCTGGCTTGCCGCCTCACGCGTTTGTTGATCTTGCTGCACAAACCGTCGCAAGACACCACCCGCAAGGTCTATACGTTCGTGCCCACGCAAGATTGGACCAAACGGTGGACGGACGAAGACCTGTATGCCCGCTACGGAATTTCGCCGAGCGAGGTCGAGTTCATCGAAAAGGTCGTGCGACCGATGGAGTTAACCAGCGATCTGTTAGGTGACGTCGCCATTGACGACAGCGACGATGAGTAAACCCACGATTGAAGAAATCCTCGCGCCGAAGCCGCAAGCGCGGCCACGCATCTATGCGTATTCGATTGCGGATAAGGCGCACGCGGGACAACTCAAAGTGGGGCAGACAACGCGTGACGTGCGGCAGCGAGTGGCGGAGCAGCTCAAGACCGCTGCGATCAAAAATTTCACGATCGAGATCGACGAGCCGGCCGAGCGCGACGACGGCAGCGTGTTCACCGACCATGAGGCGCGCGCCGCATTGGTGAAGCGCGGCCTCGCGAATGCCGAGCTGGAATGGATGCACTGCTCGGTGGCGGACGTACGCACGGTGCTCGCCGAACTTCGCACCGGCCAACGCTTCAGCGGCACGCACCACGAAACCTTCGGCATGCGCGACGAGCAGGCCGACGCGGTGGCAAAAACCTTCGCCTACTACCGCTCGATTTGGGCCGAGAACAAAGACGCTGCCCCGCGCTTTTTGTGGAACGCGAAAATGCGCTTCGGTAAGACGTTCACCGCGTATCAGTTGGCGAAGAAGCTCAAGGCCAAGCGGGTGCTGGTGTTGACGTTCAAACCCGCGGTGGAAGACGCATGGCAGACCGATCTTGAAAATCATGTGGACTTCGACGGTTGGCAATATCTTTCCCGCGCGTACGGCGGCGACCCGACGCAAATTGATAGCAAAAAGCCGGTGGTGTATTTCGGCTCGTTTCAAGACTTGCTCGGGCGCGACGCGGTGGGCAACATCAAACCGAAAAACGAGTGGCTGCATACGATCAATTGGGACTTGGTGGTGTTCGACGAATATCACTTCGGCGCGTGGCGCGACACGGCGAAAGAATTGTTTGAAGGCGAAGACGCGGCGGTGGCATCAAAGGAAGCGAAGCTCGAATACGGCACCGAGCTTGAGAAGGTGAACGAAGACTTCACCGTGCTTTCGACTAAGGAAGCCGAGTTTCTGCCGATCACGACGCGGGCGTATCTGTATCTCTCCGGCACGCCGTTTAAGGCGTTGTCCACGGGCGAATTTATCGAAGAGCAAATCTTCAATTGGACGTACACCGACGAGCAACGCGCGAAGGCCGAATTCGCGCGGGCCAACCCCGACAAACGCAACCCGTACGGCGCGTTGCCGCAGATGCGGCTTTTGACGTATCAGATGCCCGACGAGTTGGTTGCGGTAGCGAGCAGCGGGCAGTTCGACGAGTTTGATCTGAACGCGTTTTTCGCAGCCGAAGGCGATGGTAAGTCCGCGCAGTTTGCGCACAAGAGCGACGTGCAGAAGTGGCTCAATATCATTCGCGGCGGGCACGTCATGAATGCGGTGGAGCACTTGAAGACCGGTACACGACCGCCGTTTCCGTACTCTGACGCGCGGCTGTTGCCGTATTTGCAGCATTCGTTTTGGTTTTTGCCGTCGGTGGCTGCGTGTCACGCGATGGCGAATCTGTTGGCCGAGAAACACAACACGTTCTGGCACGACTACACGGTGATTGCCGCCTCGGGTGCGTCGGCGGGCATGGGCTTGGAGGCCTTGCCGCCGGTGCGCAATGCCATCGGTAGCGGGTTTGAGACGAAGACCATCACGCTCTCGTGCGGCAAGCTCACCACGGGCGTGACGGTGCCGCAGTGGTCATCGATCTTGATGCTTCGGAACTTGAAGTCACCGGAGACCTATTTTCAGGCAGCGTTTAGGGTGCAGTCGCCGTGGTCTATCAAAAATCCGAATGGTGACAATCCGAACGAGGAAGAAATTTTGAAGCCGGTGTGCTTCGTGTTCGACTTCGCGCCGACGCGCGCGTTGCGCCAGCTTTCGGAGTACGGCATCGGGCTCTCACCCAATGAGACGAACCCGGAAAACGCGGTTCGAGATTTGGTGGCGTTTCTACCGGTGCTGGCTTACGACGGCGCAAACATGACGCAGATCGACGCCGGCGGCATTTTGGACATTGCAATGGCGGGCACGTCTGCAACGCTCTTGGCGCGTAAGTGGGAGAGTGCGCTGCTGGTGAATGTGGACAACGTCACGTTGCAGCGAATTCTCGACAACCCAGAGGCGATGGCCGCAGTGGAGCGCATTGAGGGCTGGCGCGCGTTGGGCGACAAAGTGCTCCAGACGATCATCAACAAGAGCGAGAAGGTCAAGGCGCTTAAGAACAAGGCCAAAGAAAAGGACCTGACGGCGAAGCAAAAGCAGCAGCTCACGGACGCGGAAAAGGAGTACAAATCGCAGCGCAAACTGGTGCAAGAAAAACTCATCAAGTTCGCGACGCGGATTCCTGCGTTTATGTATCTCACGGACTTCCGCGAAAACACGCTGAAGGACGTGATCACAAAGCTTGAACCGGATTTGTTTCGCGTAGTGACGGGCCTCACCGTGGCGGATTTTCACTTGCTGGTGCAGCTCAAAGTGTTTAACACAGAGCAGATGAATCAGGCCGTGTTCTCGTTTCGACGGTATGAAGATGCGTCGCTCCGATACACCGGCATCGAGAGCCACGAGGGGCTGCGGCATTACGGGCTTTACGACACGGTGGTGGCGACGGACTAATTCTGCTTACTGGTCGTTTGCAACAGACAGCGGGTTGGCGGCGGGATGGACAGCTCAGGCGACGCTTGTTCATGAGCGCAATGCGTCTCGCAATATTCGCTAAGCTCAGTTCATGCGCGGTAGACGATATCTGCGGTACCGACGGCGTAAATCGCGGGTTCGCGCCTGCGTTTTCATAGATCAGGGAAAAACCCCATTCCCTTGAATTGGCGATATACGCGCAGTGAACAGCATGCTGTTTGCGTTCCACGTCAGGTGCTATGAAGGTGTCCACATTCCACAGACCTTTTTGGCTACTGGATCCTACGCGGCGAGGTGGGAGGGTGATGCGATAGCCCTGTTTGGACGTGTACATGCAGCTTCGCTGCGAGCCGATCGGTCAATCAAAAGGCAGAATCCCCACCTGCGGTGATTGAGAGCTTGCCTACGGCAGCCGAGGGAAGCGCCTCCTTCGGAATCGCGAAAGGGAGCCCTCCGGGCGGTGGGAGGCCTTGCGGCCGCTGGCGAAAAACTTTCGGCACTGAAAAGGACGCGCCCGTGTTCGCTTCAGCGTTGCGGTTCTGGCAGCAAAAACAAATGGACCACGAAATGGGATTTCGCGTGTCTGGCACCGTGACGCCAAATGCTTCGCACACAGTATGGCTCGGTGCCGTTACGGCGCGGAAGCGATCCGGCCGACGTTGTCAAACGCGTGGGAATGTACGACCACCGATCACGACACACTTCCAGAGAAATCGCTCGTGGCATGCGCGGGTCGGGAGCGCGGTTTTGTGACTCGCGGGGCCGCGCGAACGGACGGTGTCGTGAATTCGAGTTACAGCTAGGCGGGAGTTAGGATATGTGCGCTATCCGACCAATTGATTTGCCGTAGTGACGCGAAAATTGACTGCCCTATTGTGAAAGCTTGGCACTCGAAGCTGGTTCGAGCGATTTCGTGAGATGCATACGCTGGCCACATTGCCATGAGAGCGGTAATCAAATCATTGCGCCAGTCGCCGCTCAAAAATAGTGGTAACGAGTGATTTGACGCGGTAGCGGTGGCATAACGTCAACGCACCGTCAAACGCGTGCCTAACGATTTGCGGGCGTTGTGAATGTGTGAACAGATCGGTGCGGCGCACGACGCTGGCGAACATGGAATGTTGCCCTGGCGCATCACCGTACAAACTGACATACGCGACTCGCCCAAGGGGAATTGGATAGCGAAGCTGTGCTCAATATCCGACCAATCCTCGGATATCGTCGCGCGAAAGCTCCCGCCAGATTTTCTTTAGTACGACGCGCTTTGTAGTCGACGGCCGGGAATAAAGTTTTGCACCGTCGTCAAATACTTATCCCACTTGAAGCGCCAACACACTACGCCTACTAACGCGTACAGAAACTTGGTCTGAAGCACGCGCTGTGGTCGGTAAGTATGACGTGCTTGCCGCTGCTTCTATTCCTGCTTTGCGAACCGCCTCGCGGTAGCGGAACACAGCGAAATCATCGAGAAACCCCATGCGATCTTGCGGGAACAATTGCGGAATCAATAGGAAGACGTCTAGCCGCGTACGCCGCGAATGCCTTAGATTTCGAGATTAAGGAAAGTGGCTAAACTCTATCGCGGCTGCCGATTGTGCGGAGGAAATCATGTATCTAGTTCGTCTTGAACCCAAACGAGTACAAACATTCTTATTCGAAGTGCCTCGTCTACGGGCGATGGTCGGCGCGAATGTCTTGCTGGGCGAATTCATGAGAATTGTCTTGGTTGCGGCCTACGTCAAATTAGCCAATCGCCCTCAACAATGCGCGACGTTAACGGCATCGAGCAGCGACGACGTGCTCACCAATGCAATTTCCGACTGGAAGGAAACGCCAGACTTCGAACCGAACATTAACAGTCGTTTTGGTGCTGACTTTCACCGCTGGCTCGTGGACGAACCTGCTTACTCGCTCGAACGCGGAGTACTGGCGCGCGAAGGCGGGCATTTCATAGCGCTATTTGCAGACCGCGAGGTCGCATATGCATTCTGCGCTGAAGCAGGCAGGCTTGCAGCCAAGTACGTTCCAGGGATCAGATGCGACACAACAATACTTGAGGGAACAGAACGCCACGATGGCCCGCTGACATGGGAAGAGCTCGCCGATCCTTCGACGGCGGAAGTCAATGAGGCGCACACATTTGATCTCCCGGTTTTCCGACGATGTCCGGAAATGCCGTCGCTTCCCGCCGATGACAAAGCGAAGATTTGGGTCGGCAACAGCCTGCGAACCCAAGCCGTTAGCTTCCCCGTTGCCCAGCGCTACCGCTACGGGAGTCGCTACATGCGTGACGAAAAAATTCCCGGACAAGAACAAGTCGAGTACATTGGCGCGCCTCAGTACACGCTCGACGTAGCATCGCTGTTGCGCCCGAAAACGCCTATGTGGTCATCTGGTGGTGCCGCATTCCCCCGAGACTTTGAATCACTGGCCGGCGGTGGTTACATGGCCGTTGTTCATATCGACGGCAACAGCATCGGCGCTCGCACTAAGCCATTGCGCGAGAGAAGCGATCAAGCAAAAGACTTTCTTGAGTGGATGACTGCGCAGTTTGAGATTGAAATGTTCTTTCATCGGATCCGCGTGGATCTGCGCAATGCCCTTGTCAATGCCCTTACCGCAGTCTTTACGGACGACACAGCAAACTGCGACGGTAAGACCAAGATTCGGCCCTACCAGATTCTGATGGTGGGTGGCGACGACATATTGCTGGTGTGTAGAGCCGATTTAGCCCTGCCGTTCGTCGCACGATTTGCGAAGTCTTTGGAAAGTGGCAAAGTCCACACGAAAGCCAACTGCGACGAGCCACTCACCGTCGGTGTCGGCGTCGTCATCTCGAAACCGAGTTTGCCGTTTCATCGATTGCATGAATTGGCCGAGAATTTGGCGGGCACTGCGAAGGCGCTCTTCCGATCTCGTGTGCGGAGCAACTGCGCCCCCATATCTGTGGTTGATTGGATGGTGATTGGCGGCACCTGGGCCGGCGACGTTGCTGCCTCGCGGGCAAAGAATGACGTCGTCGATGACGACTGCGGAAATCGCCTATGCCTTTCAGGCAAACCATACGTCATCCTCAACAGTGCGGACAGCGCCACTGTCGCCGACCGACAACATTGCAGTCTCGAGCTGCTTCTTGAAAAAAAAGGTGCCCTAGTTTCGAAGTACGGACGATCCGACGCCGCAGCGCGGGGGCAACTTCGCGGCCTCGAGTCGGAACTCCGACGCGGCCTGACTCTTGGCGAACTCTCATGGTCGACCCTTTCTCCGGGAGCGAGTGCCGCCTTGACAGAAATTGGTTACCAGCGGGCGACTCCGTGGGCACGCGCTGGAACCGTGAATGGCAGGCAGATATGCACGACGACCGTACTCGATTTAATCGAGTTGGCCGAAATCGACGAATTGGCGCGTCAGACGCGATGGTTTACTACACCCGCTGTTGGTCAGGAGGCGGCACAATGCCACTGAAGCGTCTCGTACTAAAAATCCTGCTACTCGAAGACGCCCACTTCGGAACCGGCCTTGGCCGTGGGGCGGTCGACGCGACTACCACCCGCGACAGGGACGGCGCACCGGTCATTTGGTGGACTCATCTCAAAGGAGTGCTCAGAGCGAACGCAGTTGAATTGGAGCGGCGTGGCGGACTTGATCCAGGGAGCGCGGTTTTGCTCTTCGGCTGGGATTCGCAGAGCGACGGGGAGCAGGCAGTTGGAAGAGCGCATGTGTCTTCTGCGTTTGTTGACTCAGCAGCAACGGCACCGCCGAAAGGTTGGTTTCACTTGGTCACCAGTAGCGCGCGCTTGGTCGAGTCGCGCCAGCCGCGCGATGACACGATGCGAACCACTGAATTGGTGCGAGCTGGCTGCACTCTGTCTGCCCGATGCGAAGTGCTCGAAGAAGATTCCGAGCTGTTCCAGAAAGTGCTAAATGCGACAAGCCGCCTTGGTGCGGACCGCAGTCGGGGCGCTCTCGTACGCATCACAGTCGAAGAAGAAGTTCCGGCAAATCGCAACCTAATCACCAACGCAAACGAGCACGACCTCGCTCGTCGCCTACGCCTGCGCTTGCGGGCAATTGATCCATTGTGTTTTGGTATGGAGCCTACAGCAGGCAACATCGTTGATTCACAGCATTTCATCCCCGGTAGCGCACTGTCGGGCGCGCTCATTCGCGCCGTTGCCAAAGATAGAGCCGACACAGATCCATGGATTGCTGGAGCACTCATTGATCGAACCATCAGCATCGGAAACGCGTACCCACTCCCATACCCTTGTGCGCATGACGCCGACTTAAGCCAAATTAGCGTGATGCCCGCTCCCTTAAATTACCAACAGCCGAAGAGCACGGCCGCGAGCCTGAACATACCTGACTGGGCACAAACGACTACCGCGCGCCCGAGCTTTCTTGATACGACAGCCAGAGACTTGTTGGCGAGTGACTCGGGAGACATCGCGTCAAAGCGCCTCAATGACGATGCGTACGTCGTGCGCCAATCGCTCAATCACCCGTGGCAGCTCTATCGGGCGCCGTTATCTGCGCGAATGCGCATTGGAGTCCCGAGCGACGGTTGGGCCACGGCTCGCGATGCGACCGCTAGCCAACAGTTTCTGTACGCGACGGAAGAAATACCCGAGCGTAGCGAATTTGTGGCTGAAATACGCTTCCTCGAAGCGGACACGGAGAAGCGAAAGAAAGTCATTGGACAAGTCACAAGGCAGTTGTTGAAGTCAGGTGGCTTCCTGCGTTTAGGTCGCGGTGCACGCCAAGTCGAAGTCGTCGAAGCGGTTTGGCTTCCCGACCCCGTTTCCCCTGAAAGCGGCGACATAAGTACCAGCGATGTGCCCGAGACGCTTGCCCTCGTCCTAGAGTCTGACTTAATTCTGCGCGGTCCGAATTTAGGGTTTGTGACATCGCTAAATCTGGCCGCCTTGCAGTGGATGATCCAAGCGGCCAACGGACAGTGGCCAGCGTCTTCACACTCCGGTTCGCCAGCTGTCGAAGTTACAACGATTGGGGACACGATTCGCGTGGCAGGCTTCAACGCGTCCAGTGGTTTACCCCGGGCCGGGCAAATCGCAATACGGAGAGGCACGCACATTCGAATTAGCGGCCCCAAGGATGTGCTGACAAATCTCGAGCAAGTATTTAGCGCTCAGCGAAGCTGGGGCGAACGCCAACATGAAGGGTATGGTCGCATCGTGGTTTGGGGACGCAAGCGTGTCGGCGGCGACACGACGAACACGCAAGGTTCCGTCGACAAGACGGTAGGCGCTAGTGACGAAGCGCTTTGCGCCCAAGCTAAATCCATGGTGACTGAGCAGTCGGACTCGCTGGCGAAATTGTTCTGCAAGCTGCGTAAGTCTGCGATCTACGATTTTGTCTCCCTAAGCAAACGCTCTCTCGACCCATCGTGGCCAGACGAACTCAAACGAATCACCGGGCACTACGCGGAGAGAACTGGCTCCACGACCGAATTAGCCGCCGCATGGACGAACACAGCCCCGAATCCTCGCCTCCTGTACTACCTCGCACGTTGGACGGTGGCGCTTGGCAAATTTGTGTCGGAGAATGGTGATGCCGCGGAGGACGACAAAAGCGCAAAGGAGATTCGTGGTGAACGCTGATATCGCTCACGTTTCGAGGGCCAATTCGCCGGGTGTACTGGTTGTTACTGGGATGCTTACGCAGCGTAGCGCCTTTTCCACAGGGGGAGGGAGCAACGATTCCTTCCTGGACGATGCGATTTTTCGCGACGGATTGGATCGCCCGACGTTGCGCGGTACGTCCCTTGCGGGCGCATTGCTCACGTCGTTCCGAAAATGTGGTTTCGTCGATCTCCCACCAACACTGACTGAGAGTGCCGTGGACGAAGCGGGTCGCCAATACGTGGGCGAATCAGTGCTTCGCGTTTGGAATTCGCATCCAGTTGACGTTTGGCATTTGGAAACCCCCAGCGGCGGCGGTTGTGATCCGCGGTCGGGTGTCGGGATTCGTCAGGACACGAATAGTGCTGCGCCAGGCGCGCTCTACGACCTTGAAGCATTGCCGATTGGAATTCAATGGCCACTAGTACTCGAATTGGACCTGTGTCGCTACGCTTCTTTGAAGACGACTGATACACCTTGGTCGGAACATCAACTTGAGGCAGCGCTCCGAGTTGCCTTGAGAGAATGGGAACAAGGACGATGCTGGTTGGGCCGTGATGTAGCTCGTGGGCTGGGGTGGATGCAATTGGATAAATTGCAATTTCAAGAGAAGCTCGGCGCTTCTGCAATGACGTGGGCGTCTGAGAGCTTGTTTATTAAATCAGCACGTCGTAGGACGTTCTCTGAATTTGAAATATGGGCCCATCGACGGCCGGGGGATACGGAAATCCGCCGTTGTGGTGCGAGCAAAGCCGAAGAGAACGATCTGAAAAGTGTACGTACAGGGAAGCCTTGGCACTATGTTCGCATCAATGGCTTGGTGACCGCCGGCGCCAGAGAGGACGGCTATGGTCTGGACAGTTTGTCGTTGGGAGGGCACGACGCGTCATTGGGTCGCCACAAACAGATAAGCGGCGATCGGTTGGTCAAGCCTTTAGGCGTTCGGTCGTATCAACCTAGTTTGGACATGAGCCTTGCGTTCTCAACCATCCAACGCCCTGGGCGGGACCAAACCACTGAGCCTTTTGTATCAGGTTCCAGCATTCGCGGTGCCCTGCGGCACTCGATATCGCGGGATCGCCGGTCTCTCGGAAAAATCGTGCTAGACCCAGTGACAAAGTTGACCTACTCTGGCTTGGGCGAGGAATCAGCGAGCGCGGACAACACGTATCCAACGGACAACACGTATCCAATTCAGATACTTTTTGGAGAAATGCCCGCTAGGCGCGGAGAACCGCACACGGGTAGTTCACGCCTTTTGGTTTGCGATGCGTTTTTAGTTGACGCGTCGGCCGATATATGGAAGTGCGCAGTAATGCAAATGCATGCTGAAGATGAACTCGCTGGTGGTAGCTTTAGTTCAGCGAAGTTTGATCGCCTCGCGTTGCTAAACGGGTCATTTGCGTGGCAGATCGTCATAGAGTGCCCCGCCACCGAACAGCACCTTGCGATGCAAGCCGCTGGCGAAATCATCGCCACGCTCTCGAAGCATGACGGCCACGGCCTTGCAATTGGGGGCGCGCAGTGGCGCGGACATGGGTGGTTGCTCTGGTCGGAACTACAGATTTGCTGCGCGAACGCCGGAGACGAGCAATGGAAATCTTGCCTTGACGCGCCAGGTCTTAGAACTGAGGAGGCTACCAATGCTTGATGAGACCATCGAACTCAGCGGATTGACGGAAATCACGGACGAAGATTTTTCCAAATTGGCTCGCGACTTTCTCGAAACCATGACTCACGCATGGATGGAGCCAAGAACGTGCTTTGCGTTAACCAAAACTCCCGTTTGGGGTATCGAGCACTTTAACCCCGTGCACGCGGATGAAGTTTGGTTGTGGGGAGGATGTGGCAAAGAAGATCGAGCCATTCACGCGGTGCGCGCAATGAACAACCACTGGCGCGTTCAGAAATATTCGCAACCACGGCCGTTGAAAGATTCGCCCGCTGACCGACGGAACTTTTGTGTTGAAACTGACTTAAGGCGGTTCGGGTTGGCTTCACACGACGCAGATACCCAGCTTCGCTGTCGGTTGGTCGGGGCGCGTGGTGCTGTATTCGCCGATTCTGATGAAGGGGAGCGCCATGCCACATGAGTTGGAAGGAACCGTTACGGGAATTTCGGGCGGGAACAGTGAAGTACTGTGCGTGAGAGCGGACACTGGACTCTGGTGCATCAAGCTGCATCCAGATTCGCCCCGTGCCGCACTCAATGACAAGGTCCGGTTAATTCGCAGGGATACCTCGTACGAAGTGATAAGTGATGTGGAACCGAAGCCCGCGCGAGTCAATGTATGGCCATACAACTTCGTGAGGGCGGACGTGAAAAACGCGGTATGCGATACCGTCCGTTTCCATCATGGCGTTGGCTCGAAGGAGCTTAAAAGCGGCGTCCTGAAGATAACTTGGACTGTACTCACGCCTACGTTGGTGGGTCATGAACAAGTATCCGCAGACACCATCGAAGACAATCAGCAATGGGAATTGGACGATTTGAAGTTTCCGTCCATTCCGAAGAAGGCAATCTTGCCTTTACGGGCGGACTGGCTCCGTGGAGGCCCTGTCATTTGGCCGGGCCCAGGGATCAAGGGCACGATTCGCAGTGGCATCGCCAGCCTGCTGGCGTCGCCGATGGAGAGGGTCGCAGAACGCCACTTCACGTATCGACCAAATCTGGATCAAGCAGCCGTCGGCGGGCGACTGGTTCGGAAATACGGAGTGATTTGTTCAATAAATCCTCTAACAATCCGGGGGATCAACCCAGCCAACGTCTATTTCGTCGATGACACGCGCGCGCACGAATCGCTCAAGAGTGTCGATAGGAAAGCCGACGCTCGCGAAGTGCCGAATATCAGGGGAACTACAGAGCGCGGTAGGACCAAACTCAGTGCTGCGTCAAATATAGCTTGGTCAGTTCCTGACGGCGGCATAGTGCTTTGCCGTTATCACCACGGCGCTGACGGTGGAGCGGGCTATATGTCTGCCTTCAGAAACGATCGGATCAAGCCGCATCCAGCGCTGGCAGTGAGTAAAAAGGCGTTGGACGAAAGCCCAATTTTGCAGGTGCCGGACGCTGTCGTCGAGCAGTACAAAAAGACGTTTGACGTCATGACCGACGACAACAGCGGGCACCGTCTTAACCATCCGCTGAAAGGCAACCCATACTTCCCGTCGAACCAGAACGCTTTCGCGTCATTGAATATTGATGACGCAGTGGTGCTCGAGGTCGACGGCACGGGCAATATCGTGACCATGGGTCACTATTTTAACTATCGCATTGCATACGCTGACTCCGTGCGCCAACGCTTGACGTTGAAGGATGGCAAATTCGCGCTTGAAGATCGCCCAGAACTGAGGGAATTCGATGACGACAAGCTCTCAGCGACACGACGCATGTTTGGTTTCGTCGCCGTGAACGCGGTTCGGCCAGACAACAGCAGCGGACAGAAGAACTTATCCACGATGGCGGGACGAATTGCGTTCAATCATGCGCTGGAGGATGTCGATGCGCCTGACGAAGGATCTCGATTTCTCAACGCGGAAGGCAGGAGCAAATGCTGGGTTGCCTTTCCGCAACAGGGCTCACCGAAGCCCTCGGCAGTTGAGGGCTATCTGCTCCAAGACGACACAGCGCCACAAGGCACGAAAACAACGCTCAAGACGTACGGCGATACCTTCAACATAGATGGCGAACCTGAACTGCACAATCGTAGCGATGGACTGCGAGGGCGCAAAATTTATCTGCACCAGGATGCAGTTCAGTGTGTGGTTGACCGCTTGAAGCTGGAACCCCAGAAAGTTGACAACCTGAATGCCCTGCTTGGTCGGTTTGTATCGAAACCAGGCGCGAAGTTCAAGAGCGTGATCTATTTTTCGGACTGCGACCCGTGGGAACTGGGCGCTCTGTACGCAGCGATTGATCCCGCTAGCTTCGTTAACTGGCTTCGGGGTCTAGAACCCACCCGTCTAGCGCGACTTAATCTAGCGCGACTTAAACGAGTGACCAAACAGGTGAAGCCGAAAGCGACATATGCTCTCAAGTTCGGATTCGGTCGACCCCTTGGATTGGGCAGTGTTGTCGCAACGATCGACAATGTTGATTCAGCGGATCGCGATAGCTGTTACGAGATTCTTCTTCAAAAGATGACGGCAATGGCGTCGTCCGACGCCGAAAAATCCAATGTGTTGTACGACCTGTTAGATCGTCGACTCGCGGCGTGGATTCGTGCGCGTCGATACAGCGGTTCTCCCGCCCTGCACTATCCTACCAAGCGGGTTGGCAACAACGAAAACATATTCACCTTCCACACCAGCGCCCGCAAACAACATGCTATAGGCCGACGCGGCGGGGCGAGCAATGTATCCGACTACATACTTACGCCAATCGAGGATATTCAGTGACGCAAGTATCGACAAACGAAAGTAGATTCGAAGCCTGCAGCTGGCTCTACGAGCTGCCCGTTTTTCGTGTCTATGTCGAGCTTGAGAACTGCGTCCAAGACGACGCTACAACCGCGCGTTTGCTACAGGTTGTCGGGAGTCAACTTCGCCACCAAATTTGGCGCAGTCAATGCGCTGCTGTGCGAGACGGTAGAGCATGCGCCGACCGATCTGTCGGGGACCCATTGTGCGAATGCGCACCCAACCACTGCCTCGCACATCAGTTGCTGCCACTTTCTGCTGAAACGAAGAAGGGTGGGGCAGCTTGGCTTAGCCCCAGCATGCTCGTTCAGCCGATTCAAGGGCGCGACGGTCATCCGATGCTGCGCGTCACTATTGTCGGCGAATTCATCACGTCGAGACAAGGCGCGCCGGGCCGAGAGGCCGCCCTGCTAGAACTCGTGAATGTACTTACTCGCTTGCATTACGGCCCTAAACTGCGCGACGCGCAGACGACAACATTTGGACGCATGGCGGCGCAGTTTCGCGCCAATCGATGGCGGCTAATGCTTCTCACTCCCTGGATCGTACAAAAGAGCACGATGCCGACGGTGTCGCTAGCCATGCGTGCAAACGGCTTTCGGCTCAGCATGGCTGAACGAGTCTACAAGTTGACTGCACTCGCGCTTTGGTCGGTTCGACGCACCGGGTCGGCTGCTGCCGACGGCCCTGACGCCCACCGACTTGCGCTAGGCGCTAAGCGGTGCGCCGTTGCGACTTTGGCAAGCGTGAGGCTGAATGATGCCGAAATGTTTACTGAGGTAGTAACGGCAGAGACGCGTCGAAAAACCGCAACCGACAAGCCACGCGAGTGGCACGCACTGTCGGGATGGTTCGAGTTGGTCGCAGAATCGGATGCGCTCAACGATGCCGGCGTTTTGATCGCACTAGCGACCGTTGATCTTATTGGAATCGGCGAGGCCACAAGCAAAGGGTACGGCGCAGTACGCGTCGTTCCTGCACCCGAACCCAGTTTCCCCCTACGTGTGCCGAACCGCCTATGAAAACCGCCATCCTCGCTATTGCGACCGAACAGATGACGCCAGTCGTTGCTTCGTTGATGGCGACAATCGAGTATCTAACGTCGCATGCTGGCGTCGCGAAAAAAGACCTTGATCTGCTCTGGATTACGGATGAACCCGCGAGAATTCAAAATTTTGCCGGGGGGTACTTTGATCTGCTGAACTCCTTGCACGGCGGACTCACACGGTATGAGTTAGCGCTACCGCACATCAATTTTGACAATGCCAAGACGGACCTTGAAAGCTACTGGCAACAGTCTCAGTTTGACCGCCTCGTTCTGTGCGCACAGGGCGGCCGAAAGGCGGACGTACTTTCCCTGTTCTCTGCCATGCGAATCTTTGATGTCGCGACCGCGTACAGCTACCTAGACAACGCGCCGGTGCGCCTTCGCTATGAGGAACTCGCCGCGAGTAACAAGGTTACGTTTATCTCGAAATCATGTGACGAACTAAAATGGACGATCCCTAGCGTTGAAAATCTTGGCGAACGCCGTGGCCTAGTTGCGACTACGCAGGCCGCGGCCGCAACAGAAAGTGACCCCGCGAAACGCGAAAGTCGAGAGTTCGAAGAACTCGTTGAGGCGCGCTTGCGCACGTGGGCGAACAACCTGCCAGCGTCACGTCGCGCAGTGATTGCGCGAGTCGGCGGAGGCCTTGAGTGGAAGGACAAAGCTCGCGCGAATAAAGTGACCGATTGGGACGTCTTCGTCCAACTGGTTGACGGCACCGTATTGCTGTTTGAATGTAAACGCTACATCCTACGACACAGTAGCTCGTTACGGAAGAACGTCGATGGCAAATACCTGAGTGCAGCCTTGGGTGCGCTGCAGCGAGTTGCCACTTCGCAATCCCGCTTTTTTGTTGTCTTAGGTATCACCGACGACGCCTTTGACGACCCTACGGCAAAACCGTTCCAGAAGACTTGGCAGGAAATTTGCGATCACTTTGCGCTTTACCCGCGGGTCACGTTGCTTCCGATACTGTTGGGCCAGAAAGGGGCGGCGTGGGAGAAGCAAATGCAGTTGCCGGGGCTTGAAGCGACTTTAAACAGCGTTCTCGAACGATATTCAGGTTAGAAGTGCTGCGATCGGTAGTGGCCGCTGGAATAACACTCCATGCATCGTTCAGACCCCCATTTACCGCATTCGCGTCGCTCGCGACGCAGCCGCATACTGCCGTGCGCCAAATGGGAATACGTGCAACCGGTCTTGCGCGGCCACCAGCGGCGGCTATGCGTGCTCGATGCAGAGCACCAAGGCTATTTAATGCGTGACCAGTCGCTCTGGGTTATCGATCCACAACTAGATCGACCGTGTCCCCCACTCGCTCGTTGTCGATTGCTACTGTCGGGCAGCTTACGTGACGCAAGCGCCTTAGGAGATTCGCGAGCAGCGGCCTTGCTGCTCGACCAATTTCCGGTTGCGCTTCGGAAAACCACCGTCGGTAGAAACGTTGCCGCGGCTCCTTCAGCAACCGGCAGCCATCAGCGTCATTTGTAGCGAAGTCGCTGGGTGAGAAACTGCCCTTTCCAGAAATCGCATACAACACCCAGCGGTCCACAACCGGCCGCACGGGTTCCAGCAAGTCGAGCGCAAATGACTGACGTTGATGACGGATGCCGTGCAAGAAGCCAACGAACAGGTCGAGCCCACTGCGCAAAGCAAGTTGCGCTACGGTCGATTGAGCAAGCGTATACCCGAGCGACATCATCGCATTCACCGGATCGCGGGCCGGACGACGATTTCGGCCAGAGAAGTCAAATTCACGAGGCACGTAAGACTCTAACCGTTCAAAGTACGCCGCTGCCGCAGCGCCCTCGACCCCCATGAGCTGGGATATTGACGTTGCGTTTTCCGCCGCTGAAACGGCCAAGCTCAGGTCAAAATCAGACTCTCGTTCAGCGATAGCCTCTTGTTGCGCCCTTAACTTGTTCTGCACGACCGTACAAGCTAGAGCTAGTCGCGCAGACGGCTGCGCGTATGAAATGTGTTGAGCGTGGCGTAGGTGTGTTGCCCGTTCCGGAAGCGCCGTGAATCCAACGCTGGCTGACAAGCCGCGAACCGGCAGCAAGGTGACTGCTACGCCATTGGCAGCTAATTTGCGCAATGTGTTCGTCGACAGTGTGACGTCGCCATTGAGAACTACGGCTCCCAGGGAACGAATACCAACCCGCTCACGATGACCGTCCGCTGAAGTAACAATTATCGTATCGTGGTTGCCGGCGTCCAGTCGTGCGCCGCGCTGATCCACCACTAATGCCATAGCACCCACCGCACCTCTCCTCATCGCTTATCAAAACGTTGCTCTGTGCCAATCGGGAGCATTGCGCTTACCGACGGTTGAATACGCCATAGGTCGCCTGCGTGCGCCAACGGATAGATCCACAATGAATCGTCGTCATCCAGCAGTTCGCCTAGCTTGCGGATGATTGCGTTTGTGTCTTTCCATCCAGCGCGCAACCAATACACCGAACGTTGCACCGCTACCGTCACCGACGCAACCGCTGCGGCCACAGCGCGCAACCGGTCGACGTCACGAATGTCGTAGCACACGATGCTATTGCCGCATCCAGCCCAACTCTCCGCGAGAACCGAGTCGCCACACCTTGTAATTGACGCACGCGACACCACGCGGAGAGT
>Ga0209097_10001084_pt1 | contig 24076 bp, 20 predicted proteins | sample AD_UKC052_MetaG_FD_184419 | JGI IMG/M metagenome (GOLD analysis project Ga0209097, IMG submission 184419) | Active sludge microbial communities of municipal wastewater-treating anaerobic digesters from USA - AD_UKC052_MetaG (SPAdes) (version 2) | ecosystem: Engineered > Bioreactor > Anaerobic >... | reverse complement strand
ACCGAGACAGCGGGGACGTCGGTGATGCGGAGGAAAGCTGCCGGTCACCTCAGGGCCGTTTCGGAGAACCAGGGCCACAAGATCGGCTGCCGGTCAGCGGTCGGTCGTGTGGGCCAGCAATCGACCCAGTGCCGTCGTCCAAACCTTTCATTGCCCTGCCGGATAGCGGTCACTGAACAGGGATATTCCCAAAGGAGGCCTCTTTCAAAAGCTCACACATTTGGCACGAGTTCTACATCGTTGAGTCGATCCGCCTCTGAAGAGCCGCTCTTCCAAGCAAGCGGGACCCGCGCCCGGCCATCTTTGCCCACATCCTGACGAGAACCTTAGAAGCCCGGCGGATGCAATGCCTGCCCCAACTCGCCTGCAGTCTGCTACCGGCATCTACGCTGACCGGTGATAGTTGTTTGCCGGACCGCCATGGCCAGGTGCACAGGCCAGAACACTCGCCGACGCACGTCTGGACGTTCGGGGATCCGCCAGCCATGGCGGCAGGCACGAGCAGAAAGCCGGTTCATGCCCCTATCCTGTGATTCGCTCCAACTGGTACCCAATACCCCGAGACGAGCGAATTCGAACCGGACCCGACTCAATCTTCTTTCTCAGGCGATGAACGTAGACCTCGATCGTGTTTGTCGTGACTTCTTCGCCCCATCCGAACATTATCTCCGCCATGCGGTCCTTGCTCACAAATCGACCTCGGCGGCTGATGAGGATCTCCAACAACGAGAGTTCACGGCGGGACAGCTGAACCTGTTGTCCCTCGATGTAGACGGTCCTCTCAGCGGTGTCGAACCTCAATGGGCCGTGTCGAATCATGTTGCTTGCGCTGCCCATGGCGCGGCGAGTCCAGGCCCGAACGCGAGCGCGGATCTCCGAAACGTCCACCGGCACGCCGACGCAATCATCGCTTCCACGGTCAAGGGCAGCTGCGCGTTCTGCCGGGTTCTGCGAAAGCGCGAGAGACAAGATCGGCGTCTGTATGGCTTTGGTTCTGAGCCTGCCAACCATTGACGGGCCTGGGGGTGACCCGAGCCCGAGGTCCACAACCGCGAAGTCGAATGGCGATGACAGCAAGGCGACCGCCGTCGCCTCTTCAGATGCGACCTGATCGCAGGCGTGGCCATCCGCCCGCAATGCTCTTGCGAGTTCGGCCGAAGCATCTTCGGCCCGAACAGCGATGAGTATCCGCATTCAGTGCAAGCGATGGAGGCCCAGCGTGCCGGCGCACAGCCTGCTACGAGCGTTCGTACTTCTCACGCAACAGCTTCTTGTTGAGCTTGCCCACACTGGTCTTTTCGATGGCCTCAACGAAAAGCACCGTGCTCGGCACCGCGTACTTCGAAATGGTGCCGGCCGCGGCGAACGCACTCAAGTGATCCTGAATCGCCTTCTGGTCAGCGGCACATCCCGCCTTCAAGACGACCAAGGCCAAGGGGCGTTCGCCCCATTTCGCGTCCTTCACGCCGATGACGGCGGCTTCGCTGACCGCCTCGTGCCTTGAAATCAGGCTTTCCACTTCCAACGACGAAACCCATTCTCCGCCGGTCTTGATCACGTCCTTGATGCGGTCGGTCACCTGAACATAACCATCGCCATCGATCACACCGATGTCGTTGGTATGCAGATACGCACCGCCCCAGAGGTCCTCTGACGCTGCCTCGTTCTTGTAGTAGCCCTGGGTCAACCACGGCGCGCGAACGACGATCTCCCCGGGAGACCTTCCGTCGTGCGGTACGTCGCGCATTTCAGGATCCACGATGCGCAGGTCGACCAGGGGCACCGGCAAACCGGTCTTGGCTCTTGTGGCAAGTTCCCTGGCTGCGTCGCCCATCAACGATGTCTTGACCTGCGCCAGGGTCAATATGGGGCAGGTTTCGGACATGCCGTAACCTGTGAAGACATCGATGCCGCGTTGCACGGCAGCCTGCGCCAGTCCTTGAGGCAATGCCGAGCCGCCGATGATCACCTTCCAGCGGGACAGGTCCATCGCAGCCGACACCGGACTGGACAGCAGCATGTGCAGGATCGTCGGTACGCAGTGCGAGAACGTGACCTTCTCCTTCTCGATGGTTCTGAGCAAGTTGTCTGGTACGTAGCGGCCCGGATAGACCTGTTTCAGGCCCATGAGTGTCGCGATGTAGGGCATGCCCCAGGCGTGCACATGGAACATCGGGGTAATGGGCATGTACACATCGTCTCGGTGGATCCTGCCCTGGTGGGGCGCGCTGGTCAGCGCCCCCATCGTGGCCAGGCTGTGCAGCACCAGTTGCCTGTGGCTGAAGTACACGCCCTTGGGCGCACCTGTGGTTCCCGTGGTGTAGAAGGTCGTCGCCCGCGTGTTCTCGTCGAAGTCCGGGAACTCGTGGTCAGGCGATGCCGCCTCGAGCATCGCTTCGTACTCGGCCGCAAACCCTGCGGGCAACGCTTGGGCAGCATCGTCGTTCAACAGCACGAAGACCTTGGCGAACTCGAGCTGGTCTCGGATCGACTCGAGCACAGGAAGGAACTCGGTGTTGACGAGCAAGGCCTTCGCGCCGCTGTGGTTGAGGGTGTAGACAATCTGCTCCGGTGACAGGCGTACGTTCACCGTCATCAGCACGGCGCCCGTCATCGGTATCGCGAAATAGCTCTCCAGGTAGCGGTGGCTGTCCCAGTCCATGACGGCCACCGTGTCGCCGCGAGAAATGCCTATCGCGTCGAGGGCGCTGCCCAGTCGCCCGATGCGTTGCCGCAATTCACGATAGGTATGTCGCTTCAGTTCGCGATAGACGATTTCTTGCGTTGGCGCCACAGCGAGCGGCGTATGCAACAGCTGCTTGATGAGCAGCGGGTAGGCGTACGCCGATGCCGTACCTTGGATCAGACAATTGTCTTGCACTTGGAACTCCTTGCTTTCCCCTTTGGCCGACCAAACGATGCGGCAGGTTGGTATGCGTCAAGCGACGCGCTCTTTGACGTATCGGCCAGGCGCCGGCTCGATGGGCCTGCATGGCCCGCCGCCGAGACGCTTGCGCGCAGGAACTGGCTTGCCCGCATGCTTGCGCAGCCAACCCATCCAGTGCGTCCACCAACTACCCGGGAACTCCTGCGCGCTGTCCTTCCAGACTTGGGCGGAGCCGCCCAACTTGCCGTTTGCCCAGTAGCTGCGCTTGTTCTTCGAAGCCGGGTTCACCACGCCCGCAATGTGGCCGCTGGCACCCAGGACGAACTGGGTCGTGCCGCCCACGAGCCGAGTGGTTTGGTAGGCGGACTGCCAGGGCACGATGTGGTCTTCGACCGTCGCCAACACATAGGTCGGCATGTCGATTCGGCCCAGGTCGAGCGAGACGCCACATACGTCCAATTGCTCTGGCCTGCACAGGCGGTTCTCCAGGTACATGTTGCGCAGGTACCAGGCATACATCGGTCCGGGCAGGTTCGTAGCGTCGGCGTTCCAGTACAGCAAGTCGAATGCCTCGGGCGTCTTGCCCTTGAGGTAGTTGTTAACCACGTAGGGCCAAATCAAGTCGTTGGCGCGAAGGGTCTGGAAAACGAATCCAAGTTCTCGACCCGAAAACAGCCCTGACTTGCCGATGGTTTGCTCGCGCATGGCAACGCTGGCCTCGTCGACAAAGACGCCCAGGTCGCCGGGATCGTCGAAGTCGAGCATGGTGGTCAACAAGGTCGCACTGGCCACGGCCTCGCTGCCCTTTTCCTTCAGGATGGCCAGGGCGCACGACAGAATCGTCCCGCCCACACACCATCCCACCGCATTGATCTTGTCGGCACTGCAGGCGGCACGCGTCTGCTTGATCGCCTCAATGGCCCCGTTGGCGACGTAATCATCCCAAGTGGTGCCGGCCATCGACGAATCAGGGTTGCGCCAGGACACGAGGAACACTGTGAGACCTTGCTCACAGCAAAACCGCACGAAAGAATTCTCTGGCTGCAGGTCGAGGATGTAGTACTTGTTGATGCAGGGTGGCACGATGAGCAGCGGCCGAGCCGCGACCTTCTCGGTCAGTGGTGCGTACTGGATGAGTTGGAAGACTTCGTTCTCGAAGACCACCGAACCCTTGGAGGTCGCGACGTTGCGGCCCACCTCGAACGCCGACTCGTCGGTGATCGAGATGCGGCCCCTGCGGGCGTCTTCAAGCAGACTGCTCCACCCCTTGGCCAGGCTTTCACCCTTGGACTCTACGGCCAGGCCAAGTGCTTCGGGGTTGGTCACCGCGAAGTTCGCCGGGCTCATGGCGTCCATGAATTGCCGCGCGAAGAACCTAAGCTTGCGCTTTTCCTTGGAGTCAAGTTCGGCCGACTCCACCAGATCCGAGAGAAAACGCGAGTTCAGCAGGTACGACTGCTTCAGCAGGCTGAACAATGGCTTCTCGTTCCACCCCGCAGCGTGAAACCGGCGGTCGCCCCGGTCGGCCGCTACGACCTGGCCAGACCCGGCCGCACCGCCGTTGAGCGCGCTGGCCCACAAGGCAAGCACTTGTTCGCCATACTTGGCTTGAGCTTGCGCGAGCTCGTTCATGGTGCTGGCTGAACCGCCACTCAAGCCAAATTGCCCGAGCGCTGCAGCGGAAGATGCAGCAAAGGCCTGTCCGGCCTTGACGAAACCCTGGACGAACTCATCCGGAACGTTGAACGCTGAAGGCATGGTGATCCTCTTGGTCAAGACGGGGTTTCAGTCTTGGCGCTCGACTCATTTGGGTTTCACCGCCCCCTTGAGTGCGCTCATCCGTTCGGCGGCATGCTTGGAAAGCATTGCCAGCGTGTCGGCCTGCGACTTGCGTGTCATCTCGGCCAGGTCCTTGAGCCCCTCGACGGCCTTGTCGCAGGCTTGGCGGTTCAACTCCGCCTGTTTCACGGGATCGACCAATCCACCGACCCCTGTGGCTGCATTCGATGCAGCCGCTTGAATCGCTTGCATGGATTGGGCGAGCATCTCGGACTGCTTGCGCGCCACAGCCTGCATGGTTTCATTGGCTGCCTGGTTGGCGATGACCAATGCCTCGAAGTCCTTGCGACGCGCTTCAATGAACGCTCGCATGTCGACGCCCGGTACATTGAACTGCTCCAGGACTTTGGTGAGATCGCCAAAGGGATTCGCATTCTTGGTCATGTCCAACTTCCTTCCGTGTGGTCGATATGTGGGATTGCGGGTTCAGGGCCCCATCCGCAGCAAGCTTGCTGCGCATAGGCAGGTTCAACGTGTGCCACCGAAGTTTTCAGAAGCGAAGCTGCGATTTCGTCGAAATACAGGAGAGAGCCTTCTTCGGGATCGCTCCTCAGGCGCAACATCCAAAGGCAGGCACGCAGCAGCGCCATGACAACTCTGGCCTAAATTGCCTTGACGAGCTCGGGCACCGCGACAAACAGGTCCGCTTCAAGTCCGTAGTCGGCGATGCTGAAGATCGGGGCTTCGGGGTCCTTGTTGATGGCGACGATGACCTTGCTGTCCTTCATGCCGGCCAGGTGCTGAATCGCCCCCGAAATGCCGCATGCGATGTACAGCTGTGGGGCAACGATCTTTCCGGTTTGACCCACCTGCCAGTCATTGGGGGCGTAACCGGCATCGACCGCGGCGCGACTCGCGCCCAAGGCGGCGCCGAGTTTGTCGGCCAATGGGGTCAGTACATCGTTGAACTTGTCGCTCGAACCCATGGCGCGCCCGCCTGAAACGATGATCCTGGCCGACGTCAGCTCAGGCCGGTCGCTCTTGGCGATCTCTCGTCCCATGAATCGGCTGCCCGACTCGATGGTGATGGCGGTCACGGACCGGATCTCTGCCGCACCGCCTTCTGCCTGTGCGGGGTCGAAGCCTGTTGTTCGCACGGTGATCACCTTGACGGCGTCCAGGCTCTGCACGGTGGCCATGGCGTTGCCCGCATAGATCGGCCGTTCGAAGGTGTCGTGCGCGAGCACCCGGGTCACGTCGCTGATCTGGGCCACGTCCAAGGCAGCAGCCACACGCGGCGCGACGTTCTTGCCGTGGGAAGTCGACGCGAAGAGGATGTGGCTGTACCCATCGGCTACGGCCAGCACCTGGGCTGCGACGGCCTCGGCGAGCTGGTCCGCCAGCCCTTCGGCATCCACGAGGATCACCTGGCTGACCCCGGATATCCGGGCGGCAGCCCTGGCGGCGGCTTCGGCGTTGGCCCCGGCAACCAGGACGTGAACGGCGCCCAGCGCTGACGCCGCGGCCACCGTGTTCAGCGTGGAAGGGCGGATCGACGCGTTGTCGTGTTCTGCGATGACGAGTGCGCTCATGTCTTCTCCTGGATATCGATGTCGCCTGCGCGGCGGCGGCCTGGGCGTCGCGCGCTACATCCCTGCATAGTTCGGCCCCCCGCCACCCTCAGGGGTGACCCAGACGATGTTCTGCGTCGGATCCTTGATGTCGCAGGTCTTGCAGTGCACGCAGTTCTGGGCATTGATCACCAGCCGGTCCCTGCCGTCTTCATGCACGAACTCGTACACGCCTGCCGGGCAATAGCGGCTTTCCGGTCCTGCATAACGGGCCAGGTTCGCGCGCACGGGCACACTTGGGTCTTTCAAGGTCAGGTGCGCTGGCTGGTTTTCCTCGTGGTTGGTGTTCGACACGAACACCGACGACAGGCGGTCGAAGGTCAAGCTGCCGTCGGGCTTCGGATAGTCGATGCGCGCACTGCGGGCAGCAGGTTGCAGCCGCGTGTGGTCGGCAACCTTGTTGTGCAGCGTCCAGGGCGGCACGGCGACACCCAACTTGGGCAGCAGCCACTGCTCGACGCCCGTCATGACCGTGCCGGTCCAGAAGCCCTTCTTGAACCACGGCTTGAAGTTCTTGCTGCGCTGCAATTCGTCTGCCAGCCAGCTCCCTTCGAACGCCCGGGGATACGCCGCCAACTCATCGTGCTGGCGCCCGAGTTCCATGGCGTCGAAGGCGGCCGCGGCGGCAAGCATGCCCGACTTGATGGCGGCGTGGCTTCCCTTGATGCGCGCGGCATTCATGAATCCGGCCTCGCAACCCACGAGCGCACCACCGGGAAACACGAGCCTGGGAAGTGCGTTGATGCCCCCATTGTTGATGGCGCGCGCGCCATAGCCGATACGCTTGCCGCCTTCAAGGATGCTTCGGATGCGCGGGTGGGTCTTCCAGCGCTGCATCTCCTCGAACGGGCTCAGCCAGGGATTTCGGTAGTCCAGGCCCACCACCAAGCCCAGCGTGGCCCGGCCACCCTCCAGGTGATAGAGAAAGCCGCCCCCGAAGGTCTCGCGGTCCATCGGCCAGCCCGCCGTGTGGATCACCCGGCCCGGGTCGGTCTGTTTGGGGTCAAGCTCCCACAGCTCCTTGATGCCAATCGCGTAGCTGGGAATGTCACGTCCGTCCGCGAGTCCGTAGCGCGCGATGACCTGCCGTCCCAGATGGCCTCGCGCGCCCTCGGCAAGGATCGTATAGCGGCCCTGCAGTGCCATGCCAAGCTGGAAGCCCGCATGGGGTTGGCCGTCCTTGCCGATGCCCATGTCGCCAGTGGCCACGCCCGCGATAGCGCCCTGCTCGTCGTACAGCAGTTCGGCAGCGGCAAAGCCAGGAAAGATCTCCACGCCCAATGAGGCGGCCTGATCCCCCAGCCACCGCGTGACCGCGCCCAGGCTGACCACGTAGTTGCCGTGGTTGAGCATGGACGCGGGCACCAAGGCGTCGGGCGTGCGCCAGGCGCGCCTGGCCGACAGGATCAGCACATCGTCGCCTGTGACTGGTTGGTTCAGCGGGGCGCCGCGCTCCTTCCAGTCCGGGAACAACTCGGTCAGGGCCCGCGGGTCCATCACAGCGCCCGACAGGATGTGCGCGCCTGGCTCGGATCCCTTCTCCAGCACGACCACCGAGGTCTCCTTGCCGAAGTGCGCGGCCAATTGCTTCAACCGTATGGCGCAAGCCAGACCCGCTGGCCCACCGCCTACGATGACCACGTCATAGTCCATCGACTCGCGGGGACCGTACCGCTCGAGAATCTCGGTTCGCTGCATTGGGGTGCGCCTGAGCTGTTGGTTCAAGGTTGTGATCGCACAGTCCGCTCAGATCACCTTGGCCTCGTTCTTCAACTTTTCCACCAGCGCCGCCACGTCCGCCACCTTCACGCCGGCGCCTCGACGAGGTGGCTCTTCGACCTTGACCGTGCGAATACGCGGCGTCACATCAACACCCAGATCTGATGGCTTCAGCACTTGCAGCGGCTTCTTCTTGGCCTTCATGATGTTGGGCAAGGTCACGTACCGCGGTTCGTTCAGGCGCAGGTCTGTGGTGATCAAGGCCGGCATGACCAATTGCAGTGTCTCGAGACCACCGTCCACCTCTCGCATGACCGTGGCTTTGCCATCGACTACTTCGACCTTGCTGGCAAAGGTCGCTTGTGGCAGCCCGGCCAGTGCGGCGAGCATCTGTCCGGTCTGGTTGCAGTCGTCGTCGATGGCCTGCTTCCCCAGGATTACCAATGAGGGCTTCTCAATGTCAACCAACGCTCTGAGCAACTTGGCAACAGCCAGGGGCTGCAGTTCCTCGGCGCACTCGACAAGAATGGCTCGATCAGCACCTATCGCCATGGCGGTGCGCAACGTCTCCTGACTTTGGGCAACGCCGCACGAGACGGCCACCACTTCGGTTGCGATGCCCTTCTCCTTCAGCCTGACCGCTTCTTCGACCGCAATTTCGTCGAAGGGATTCATGCTGAGCTTCGCGCCAGCGAGGTCAACCCCGCTGCCGTCGGGCTTGACCCGCGGCTTGACGTTGTAGTCGAGCACGCGCTTGACCGCCACGAAAACCTTCATGCCACACTCCCGGCTGCTTGGGCCGCGGCTGTCGCGGCCGCGTGGCGGCGCGCTGCCGAGGTGGTCATGACCAGCGCCTCGCCCTCGATGACGACATTGCCGCCGACCCGACAAACGGTCGTCAGCACGGCACGCGCCTTGGCCGGGTCCACCGACTGCACGGTCACGGTAGCGTGCACCGTATCGCCGGGTCGCACGGGCGCGCGGAACTTCAATTGTTGGCCCATGTAGATGGTGCCGGGGCCCGGCAAACGATTGGCGACCGCGGCAGAGATGACGCTGGCCGTGAGGAATCCGTGCGCGATGCGGCCGCCGAATGCCGTTGTGGCGGCAAACTCCTCGTTCACATGCACCGCGTTGTTGTCGCCCGAGACCCCGGCGAATAAGACGATGTCCGCCTCCGTGATGGTCTTAGAGAATGTGGCGTGCATCCCCGGACGAAGGTCCTCGATGTCGTAGCCATTCAGCTCGTTCATGGTTTCCTCCTCTGAGGGATGGTCAGAACTGGTCTTGGTGCAAGCCCAGGCTGGACTCCGCGCCATGGGCGACGGCCTCGCACATGGCCGGGGCCTGCTGAAGCATGTGCCGCGCAAAGTGCAGCGCCGTGACACGCTTGGCCTGGAGAAAACTCGCGTCGTCGCCGCCAGCGCCGAGTTGGACGGTGGCAGCGTCGGCAGCACGGCACATCAGCCAACCGCCCGTCACGGTGCCCGCGAGCCAGAGGTACGGCACCGCGCATGCTGCTGCTTCGCGAGGTTCTGACACCAACAAGCTGGCTGTTGCCTTGTTGAGCTCGTCCACGCCACGCTGCAGGGACTTTCCAAGGCTGGCCAGAACGGCGTCAGCCTGCCGTGCCAACGCTGATGCGTCCGCGCTCATCTGCCCGATGAGGTGGTACATCACCGCGCCCTGATCCCTGGACAACTTGCGCCCAATCAAGTCGTTCGCCTGGATACCGGTCGTGCCTTCGTAGATCGTCGTGATCCGGGCATCTCGCTGGTGCTGGGCTGCGCCAGTCTCCTCGATGAAGCCCATGCCACCATGAACCTGGACGCCCGTTGCGGTGACCAGCTGGGCGCCTTCCGTGCACCAGCCCTTGACGACCGGGATCAACAGGTCGACAAGCTGCTGGGCCTGCCGGCGCTGGTCAGCATCGACATGCCCGTGCGCCCTGTCCATCTGCCCGGCCGTGAAGTAGGCCAGGGCGCGCTGCGCTTCGGTACGCGCCTTCATGTCCATCAGCATGCGACGCACGTCCGGATGGCCGATGATGGTGGCATTGACCTCGCCGTCGCGCCCCAGGGTCTTGCCCTGCACACGGTCCAGTGCGTAGGAACGGGCCTGCTGGTAGGCGCGCTCGGCAATGGCCACGCCTTCGAGGCCCACGTTCAGCCGGGCGTGGTTCATCATGGTGAACATGCAGGCCAGGCCGTTGTTCTCCTCGCCCAGCAGCCAGCCGATGGCGCCCGGCCCTTCGCCGAAGCTCATCACCGCAGTGGCGCTGGCACGGATGCCCATCTTGTGCTCGATGGATGCGCACACCAGGTCGTTGCGCTCGCCCAGGCTGCCGTCTTCGTTGACCAGGAACTTCGGCACCAGGAACAGCGAGATGCCCTTGACCCCCGGCGGGGCGTCGGGTAAGCGTGCCAGCACGAGATGGACGATGTTCTCGGCCATGTCGTGTTCACCCCAGGTGATGAAGATCTTGGTACCGCTGATGCGATAGTGGTCCCCCTGCGGCACCGCCTTGGTCCGCAACGCGGCCAGGTCGGAGCCGGCCTGGGGTTCCGTGAGGTTCATGGTTCCGGTCCATCGACCCGCCACCATGGGTGGCAGGTAGCACTGCATCAAGGCCTGCGTGCCGTGGTGGGTGATGGCCTCGACTGCGCCCAGGGTGAGCATCTGGCACAGCGAGAAGGCCATGTTGGAGGACTTCCACATCTCCAGCACCGCGGTGGACAGCAAGGTGGGCATGCCCTGCCCACCGAACCTCGTCTCTGCCGGCATGCCGTGCCAGCCGGCTTCGCAGAAGCTGGCGTAGGCTTGCCTGAAGCCGTCGGCCGTGCCGACGTGGCCGGCGTCCCAGCGGTTGCCTTGTCGGTCGCCGGGTTGGTTCAAGGGCGCCAGAACGTCGGTGGCAAACTTGCCCGCCTCGCCCAGGATGGCGTCCACCAGATCGGGGTCCACTTCCTCGTGGCCGGGCTGCTGAAGCACGGCGTCGAGTCCGCCGATTTCCTTCATCACAAACAGCATCTCGCGCGTGGGTGCGGCGTAGGTCATGGTCGGGTCCTTGGAGGTGTGTCGGAGCTTGCCGGGTGGCTGTTCGCGCCTGGTTGGATCAGGATGGGTCGATGTCAGTGCGGCCTCGCAGGGCCAGCAGTTCCCCAACCAGGCCGCGCCTGAAGGCCAGCACGCAGGCCACGAAGATCGACCCCATGATCACCGTCACCCAAGGCCCGACCTTGTCGGCCAGTTCGTTCTCCAGGGCCACGATCACCAGGGCACCGGCGGCCGGCCCGACCAGCGTGCCCAGCCCGCCCAGCAAGGTCATCAGCACCACTTCGCCGCTCATGTGCCAATGCACGTCGGTCAACGAGGCAAGCTGGAAGACCAGCGCCTTGAGCGCGCCCGCCGTGCCCGCCAGCGCCGCGGACAGCACGAAGGCCAGGAGCTTGTAGCGGTTCACGTCGTAGCCCAGTGAGATGGCGCGCGGTTCGTTCTCCCGGATGGCCTTCAGAATCTGGCCGTAGGGCGAGTGGACGGTGCGTCGGATCAACCAAAAGCCCAGCGCGAAGACGGCCAGCACGAAGTAGTACATCGCGTGGTTGTCGCCGAGATCGATGAAGCCCAGCAAGCGGCCGCGGGGGACCCCCTGCAGACCGTCCTCGCCTCCGGTGAACGGCAGCTGCAGCGCCACGAAGAACACCAGTTGAGCGAGCGCCAGCGTGATCATCGTCAGGTAGATGCCCGAGCGACGGATGGAGAGCCAACCGAACAAGCCACCCAATGCCGCCGCCACGGCCGTACCGGCCAGGATGGCCAGTTCCGGTGTCAGTCCAACATACTTTGCAAGCCCGGCACACACATAGGCCGAGCCGCCGAAGAATGCGGCATGGCCGAATGACAACAGCCCGGCGTAGCCCAGCAGCAGGTTGAAGGCGCACGCAAACAGCGCGAAACACAGCACCTTCATCAAGAAGGTGGGGTAGATGACCCAGGGTGCGGCCAGCGCCAGCACGATGGCAATGGTCCAGCCGGCCATGTGACGTTGCGCAGGTGTGCGGATGCGGCGGCTTGCTGCGGAGGGGGTTCCAGGGAGGTTCATCACGGTCCTTCGTTGGGGACTCAGGCCTGCTTGCCGAACAGGCCAGCCGGGCGGAACAGCAGCACGACAATCATGATCACGAAGATCACCACGGCGGACGCCTCGGGGTAGACCACCTTGGTCAAGCCCTCGACCAAGCCCAGACCCAGGCCCGTCACGATCGAGCCCGCGATCGACCCCATGCCGCCGATCACCACCACGGCAAACACGACGATGATGAGGTTGGACCCCATCACCGGGTTCACCTGAATCACCGGTGCCGCGAGCACGCCGGCAAAGGCCGCGAGCGCCACCCCCACTCCGTAGGTGGCCGTGACCAACACGGGCACATTGATGCCCAAGGCCTGGACCAGTAGAGGGCGTTCCGTTGCCGCACGCAGGGTGGCACCCAGCGGCGTGCGCTCGATCACGTACCACGTGGCCAGGCACACGGCCAGCGACGCCAGCACGACCCAGCCCCGGTACAGAGGCATGAACATGAAGCCCAGGTCCACGCCGCCCTGCAATTCCTCCGGCGGGGCATATGAGGATCCGGACACGCCGAAGTAGTAGCGGAACACGCCTTCGGCGATCAAGGCCAGGCCGAAGGTCAACAGCAACCCATACAGGTGATCGAGCTTGTACAGATGCTTGAGCATCGTCCGCTCGATCAGCACGCCCAGGAGGCCCACCACCACGGGCGCCGCCACCAGCGCCGCCCAGTAGTTCATGCCAAGGTGCTCAAGACCGAGCAGCGCCACGAAGGCACCGATCATGTAAAGCGCGCCATGCGAGAAGTTGATGATGTTCAGCAGCCCGAAGATGACCGCCAGGCCCAGGCTCAGGACGGCATAGAACGAGCCGTTGATCAGCCCGAGCAGCAGTTGACCGAACAAGGCTTGCGACGAGATGCCGAAGAGGGTCATGGATTCGCTCCGTGGATGGGACATGCCACCGCGCGGCCCGCCGAGCGCGGGCCACAGGGGCCGTTGTCGGACCTGATGCGACTACTTCTTCGCCACCAGCGGGCACTTGCTCGCAGCCAGAGGCTGGAACGCCTCGGCCGCGGGGATCGTGGCGCGCACGTGGTAGTAGTCCCAGGGCACGGTGGACTCGGCGGGCTTCTTCACCTGCAACAGGTACATGTCATGCACCATGCGGCCGTCCTCTCGGATGGTGCCGTTCTTGGCAAAGAAGTCGTTGACCGGTGTCTTCCTCATCTGGGCCATCACCTTGGCCGTGTCGTCTGTGCCCACGGCCTTGACGGCCTTCAGGTAGTGCATCACCGCCGAATACTGCCCGGCCTGCACCATGGTGGGCATGCGCTTGTGCTGATCGAAGAAGCGCTTGGACCAGGCGCGCGTCTCGTCGTTGAGGTTCCAGTAGAAACCTTCGGTGAGGTACATGTTCTGCGTCACCTTCAAGCCCAGCGAGTGCACATCGGTGATGAACATCAGCAGGCCCGCCAGCGACTGCTTGGGGGTGACGCCAAACTCGGCCGCCTGCTTGATCGAATTGATGGTGTCACCGCCTGCGTTGGCCAGGCCGATGATCTGCGCGCCAGAGCTCTGGGCCTTGAGCAGGAAGGACGAGAAGTCCGAACCCGGGAACGGGTGGCGCACCGAGCCCACAACCTCGCCGCCATTGGCCTTCACAACTTCCATGGCGTCCTTCTCCAACGAGTGGCCGAAGGCGTAGTCCGCCGTCAGGAAGAACCACTTCTTGCCTCCAGTCTTGGTCACGGCCTTGGCCGTGCCATTGGCCACCGCATAAGTGTCATAGGTCCAGTGCACCGTGACGTCGTTGCAGTCTTCGTTCGTCACCCGGGTCGATGCGGCGCCGGAGATCAGCGCAATTCGGTTCTTCTCCTTGGCGATCTTTTGCACCGCCAGCGCCACCGAGGTGGTCACCAGTTCGCTGGCCACATCCACCTTCTCCCGCTCGAACCATTCGCGCGCCTTGTTGGCTGCAATGTCGCCCTTGTTCTGGTGGTCGGCCGAGACCATCTCCACCTTGAAACTGGGCCGTTCCTTGGCGACGAAGTCATCGATCGCCATTTGCGTGGCCACGACCGTGCCCTTGCCGGAAACGTCGGAGTACACCCCCGACAGGTCGGTGAGCACGCCGATGCGCACTGCGTTGTCCGAAATCTGGGCTTGGGCAGGGTTCAGCAGGGCTGCAGTGGCTGCAGCAATGGCCAGGCACTTGAATTTCACGCGCGTCTCCATGAGGTTGTCGGTTAGGAATGGGTCAGGATCGATCGAGGGAGGGCAAAGCGGCGGCGTTTGCTCAGACGCCCAGCAGTTCGTGCAGCATCTCGGTCTTGGAGGCCAGCTCGTCCTTCTGGACCGTGGCGACGATGCGGCCATGCTCCAGGACATAGTGGCGGTCGGCCAAGGGCGCAGCGAAGCGGAAGTTCTGTTCCACCAGCACGATGGTGTAGCCGCGCCCCTTGAGCAGCCGGATCACCTCGCCAAGCTTCTTGACGATCACAGGCGCCAGGCCTTCGGTGATTTCGTCCAGCAACAGCAGGCGAGCGCCGGTGCGCAGGATGCGGGCCATGGCCAGCATCTGCTGCTCGCCGCCCGACAGGCGGGTGCCCGGGCTGGTTCGGCGCTCGTACAGGTTGGGGAAGACCTCGTAGATCTCGTCGAGTGTCATGCCGCCGGAGCGCACCACCGGTGGCAGCATGAGGTTCTCTTCCGTGCTCAGGCCCGAGAAGATGCCGCGTTCCTCGGGGCAGAAGCCCACACCCAAGCGCGTGACCCGATGCGGCGCCATGCCGATCAGCTCGCGTCCGTTGAACATGATGGAGCCGCTGCGCCGCCCCACCAGACCCATCATCGACTTCAAGGTCGTGGAACGCCCCGAGCCATTGCGCCCAAGCAGGGTCACCAGTTCGCCCTCGGCCACGCGCAGGTCGATGCCATGCAGAACGTGGGACTCGCCATAGAAGGCATGGAGGTCGGTAATGCGCAGCATCTCGTTGCCCTTGGGCGCAGAGGCTGCTGCGTCTGGCAACGATGGCGAGGCAACCCTTTTCATGCTTCCACCCCTACGTAGGCTTCCAGCACGCGCGGGTCCTTGGACACCTCGCTGTAGGGGCCTTCGGCCAGGATCTGCCCACGCTGGAGCACCGTGATCCGGTCACACAACTTCTCCACGACGGACAGGTTGTGCTCCACCATGGCCACCGTTCGTTTGGCGGCCACGCGCTTGATGAGTTCGGCCACGCGATCCACGTCTTCGTGTCCCATGCCTTGCGTGGGTTCGTCCAGCAGCATCAGCTTCGGGTCCAGCGCCAGCGTGGTGGCAATCTCGAGGGCGCGCTTTCGGCCGTAGGGCATTTCCACGGCCAGCGTGCGCGCATAGCTGGCCAGGTCCACTTCCTCCAGCAAGGCCATCGCTTCGGCATCAAGCTGCCTCAGAGTGGACTCGCTGCGCCAGAAGTGGAAGGAGGTTCCCAGTCGACGCTGCAGCCCCACGCGCACGTTTTCCAGCGCGGTCATGTGACCGAAGGTGGCCGAGATCTGGAACGAACGGATCACGCCGCGGCGCGCGATCTGTGCCGGCTCCTCGCGGGTGATGTCCACGCCGTCATAGACGATCTCGCCCCGTGTGGGCTGCAGGAACTTGGTCAGCAGGTTGAACACCGTGGTCTTGCCTGCGCCATTGGGGCCGATCAGCGCGTGGATCGTGCCCCGACGGATCTTCAGGTTCACGTCCTGAACGGCCGCGAAGCCTTTGAACTCCTTGGTCAGGCCCCGCGTCTCGAGGATGAATTCGCTCGCCATCGCCGACCTCATTCGATGGCGCTGGCGGACTTGACCCGCTCGCGCAACTGGAACTTCTGGATCTTGCCGGTGCTGGTCTTGGGCAGTTCGCCGAAGATCACCCGTTTGGGCACCTTGAAGCGCGCCAGCTGAGTGCGGCAGAACTCGATGATTCCGGCCTCCTGGGCATCGGCCTGGGGCTTGAGCTCCACGAAGGCGCAGGGCACTTCGCCCCACTTGGCGTCGGGCAGAGCGACCACGGCCGCGGCCATCACAGCCGGATGCCGATGCAACACATCCTCGACCTCGATGGACGAGATGTTCTCCCCGCCGGAGATGATGATGTCCTTGCTGCGGTCCCGGATCTTGACGTAGCCGTCCGGGTGCATCACCGCCAGGTCGCCCGTGTGGAACCACCCTCCCGCAAAGGCCTCGGCCGTGGCGCTCGGGTTCTTCAGGTAGCCCTTCATCACGACGTTGCCGCGGAAGAAGATCTCGCCCATGGTTTCCCCGTCCGCAGGCACCGGCTTCAGGGTGTCCGGGTCCAGCACCGCGATGGCTTCTTGCATCGGGCCGGTAACCCCCTGCCGTCCGTTCAGGCGGGCGCGCTCCTCGCGCGGCAAGGCGTCCCAATGCTCCTGCTTGGCGCAGACCGCCGCCGGGCCATAGACCTCGGTCAGCCCATAGACATGGGTCAGTTCGATGCCGGCGGCCTCGCAGCCTTCGATCACAGCGGGCGGCGGTGGCGCGCCGGCGATCAGGCCCTTCAAGGTGTGCCCGATGCCCTGGCGCAGTTCGGCCGGCGCGTTGATGAGCATCGCGTAGACGATCGGCGCGCCGCACAGGTGCGTGACGCGATGCTCGCGGACCAAGGGGAAGATCTGCGCAGGATCGACCCGCCGCAGGCAGACGCTGGTCCCCGCGTTCAGCGCGAGGGTCCAAGGGAAGCACCAGCCGTTGCAGTGAAACATCGGCAGCGTCCAGATGTAGACCGCATGCTGCGGCAGCCCCCAGCTGATGACATTGCTGGCCGCATTAAGGTACGCGCCGCGGTGGTGCGTGACCACGCCCTTCGGATTGCCCGTGGTTCCGGAGGTGTAGTTCAGCGCGATGGCATCCCACTCGTCGCCTGGAAGCGCCCAGGCGAATTCCGGATCGCCGGATTCGACCAACGCTTCGTAGTCCAGTGTGCCCAGTCGCTTGCCCTGGGGTGCCGTCTCATCCTCGACCTCGATCACCAAGGGACGACGCTCGCCCATGAGCGCCAGTGCCTTTTCCACGATGGGTGCGAACTCGCGGTCGGTGAGCAGCACCTTGGCTTCACCATGCTGCAACATGAAGGCAATCGCTTCGCCGTCCAGCCTGGTGTTCAGCGTGTTCAGCACCGCACCGGTCATGGGGATGGCGAAGTGGGCCTCAAACATCGCAGGGACGTTGGGCAACATCACGGCGACCGTGTCGCCGACGCTCACGCCATGGCGGGTCAGCGCCGAGGCAAACCGCCTGCAACGCTCGTAGGTTTGCGCCCAGGTCTGGCGAAGCCCACCGTAGGCGATGGCCACCCGGTCGGGGTAGACGCAGGCCGACCGCTGCAGGTAGCTCAGCGGCGACAGCGGGACATGGTTCGCCGCGTTCTTGTCCAGGCCCAGTGCGTAGGGATGGCTGTGCATTGCCCTTGTCTCCTCGTTGCCGCGCCCGTGCACGGCAAGTGCTAGGCGTCTGGGCTGAAGGATCAACGCAGACCTTTTCAAGGCCTGCAGAGCAATGTGACGAATGTTTGCATCGATGCCTGCACGTGGGCCCGACTCCTAGAATTGACTTGGCGAACTAAGGTGAAACCCCATTGCAGTGACGGCGATGTCCAATCCAAGTGAAGACCGAGACAACGTGCCTGCGCCACCGCGTCATGCCACCCTACAAGCCGCGCTTGATCTCATCGACCAGGGCTTCACGCTGATTGACCGCGATCTCAGACTGGTGGCCTGGAACCGAACATTCTTGAACTTGCTGGAGTTCCCCGACTCGCTTGCTTTTGTCGGCGCGCCCTTCGAGGGCTTTATCCGGTACAACGCCGAACGTGGCGAGTACGGCGCCGGGAACGTTGAGGAATTTGTCCGACCGCGCATCGACGCTGCGCGAGCGTTTGAGCCGCATTGCTTCGAACGCGTTCGACCCGACGGAACGATCATCCAGATTCGCGGCGTTCCGGTTCCTGGCCACGGGTTCGTGACGATCTACTCCGACGTCACTTCCCAGCGCAAGGCGGAACTGGCGATCCAGGCGCATGCAGCCGACCTGGAGGCGCAAGTTGCAGAACGTACGGCCGAACTTCAGCGCAGCAGCTCGCAGCTGCGCCTCATCACCGACTCGGTGCCGGCGCTCATCGCCTACTTCGACGCCGAACGGCACTACCGCTACATCAATCGCGGCTACCACGAGTGGTTTGGACTGGACCCGTCCCACCCCGAACGCATCAGTGCCAAGGCCTACCTGGGGGCCAGCACCTACGCCGGCATCAAGCACAACGTCTTTCGGGCGCTCGGCGGCCAGTCTGTCAGCTTCGAGTACGACGTGACCACCAAGATGGGCAAACCCCTGGTGGCTCGCACGACGCTGATCCCGGAGATCCGGCCGGACGGGAAGGTTGCCGGCTGCTTTGAGCTGACGTTCGACATTACCGAGCAGCTGCGGGCTCAGGCGATGCTAGTGCAGGCGCAGAAGATGGAGGCCCTCGGACAACTCACTGGCGGTCTGGCACACGACTTCAACAATATCCTGACGGTCGTCCTGGGGAATCTGGAAGCCCTGCGGCGCGAACGAAGCGACTCCGGCGATGTTGCCGAGTTCGTAGTGCCTGCGATCGAGGCCGCTCAACGCGGTGCCGAGTTGATTCGGCGCTTGCTGTCTTTTGCCAGAAAGCAGCCCTTGGTGGTGCGCGAGACCGAGACCGGCACCGTGGTCGCCGAGGTCATGCGTCTGGTGCGGCGGTCCATCCCGGAGGATCGAAATCTATTGGCCGACGAGCCTAGCAGCCCAACCTGGGCCATTACTGACCCGCAGTTGCTGCAGAGCAGCCTGTTGAACCTGATCCTGAACGCCCGGGATGCCACTTCGACAGGCGGTCACATCACCCTGCGCAGTGAGGTGCGTGAGCTGCACGCCGAGGCCGCCGTGGCGCTCGACCTGGAGGTCGGCACATATGTGGCGGTCAGCGTTTGCGACGATGGTTGCGGCATGGATGAAGCCACCTTGGCCCGGGTCTTCGAGCCGTTCTTCACGACGAAGGACGTCGGTTTGGGCACTGGCCTGGGAATGGCCATGGTCCATGGCTTCGTCAAGCAGTCCGGCGGGGGCATCGAGGTTCGGAGCAAGCCGGGCCTGGGGACCACCGTGACACTGTGGCTGCCCGCCTGCGACCCGCCTGAAGCGGGAGACCTGGCGGCGCGAGACTTCAATGAGACACGCTGCGAACCTCAGGGTTTGGCCCTGCTGGTGGAGGACGACCGCAATGTGCGGCAGGTCGTGCGGCGGGACTTGCTTGCGCTGGGCTACTCGGTCCTGGAAGCCGAAAACGGCAGCGAGGCGCTGGCTATTCTTGATCGGACGCCTTCAATCGCCCTGGTCCTTACCGATATGGTGATGCCAGGCGGGATCGACGGGCGTGTGGTGGCCACGCATGCGCGGCAACATTGCCGCGTTCCCCGCGTGGCACTGATGAGCGGCTATGCGGCAGGCGATCCCAACGAAGAAGATATCCCTGTGCTGGGCAAGCCATTCACGCGCGATCAACTCGCGGCCTGGCTGCGCATAGAACCGGCGACATGAATTCCGATTCATCGGCGTCGCCTTCGCCAGTCCAAGGGCTGGTGTTCGTCATCGAGGACGACCCGGCCGTCGCGCGACTCGTCACGAGTGCGCTGGAGGAGTTCGGGTTTGTGGCCGAGACCTTCCTTACCGCCACTCACGCGCTGCGGCGTTTGCCGGTTCGGCGGCCCGATCTCTGCATTGTCGACCTCGGCCTGCCCGACCTTGATGGGATTGAGTTGGTGCGGCAGATTGCGAGCACCTATTCCTGTGGCGTTTTGATCCTCACGGCCCGTGGCCACACGGTTGACCGGGTCATGGGGCTGGAGCTCGGTGGTGACGACTACATGGTCAAACCCTTCGAGCCTCGCGAGCTGGTAGCCAGGGTTCGCAGTGTGCTGCGGCGCCGAGGCGTTGGCGCCACCGCCTCGGCGGGCCACAGCCGCAAGAACGCCAGATTCGAAGAATGGGTGTTCGACTGCACTGCCAACACGCTACGCTCGGCCGAGGGTGGCGAACATGTACTTGGCCTCGCTGAAGCACAAGTTCTGCGAGCGTTCATCGAACGGCCCAACCAGATCCTGACGAGGGAGCAACTCTTAGGACAACACGATCTATCCCCGCTGGACCGCAGCATTGACGTTCGGATTTCGCGCCTGCGCCGCAGACTGGAAGCCGACCCTCAGAATCCCAAGATCATCAAGACCGTCTATGGTGCCGGGTACATGTTCGCAGCGCATGTCTCATGGTCCTGACGCGCGCGATTGATGACACTCCGGTTCCAAGAAGTACGTTTGCAGCGAACCGCAAGTTGAGCGGCATCCGCAACCACAGTTGCATGCTGCGATGCCTGCGAACTCCAAGTTCATGGCGATGTCTGTAGCGCGAACCCGCCCAAGCACTGCCTTGAGGCCATGCGCCTTCAGCCGCTGTGTTCGAAGCCCGAGCGCATGCATGAACGTTCTTGCAGCCGCGAGGGTGCCGCCGACGCCGCCTGCTTGGCCGCGTGCCATTCCGATTTCGGGTAGGCGATTGGCGGACCAGAAAGCTGACGGTCATTGGCGGCAGCTCCTGGCCGAGTGGAGCCGACCGGTTTTCGCCGACGAACGGCCGGTGTATGCCAGGTTGCCGACCTTCGGGTTCGGACGGCAGTGCCCTCAGACCGCGGTGACGTTGAACCGATCGCAGAGGTCATCCACCTGCCGCGCCTTCAGCTTCTCGGCGCGCAGCTTGCGGAGCCCGCTGCGCTCGAAGATGGCGTAGGCAAACCCCTTGTTCATTTGCCGCGACACGTACCGAATTCCATCCCAGCGTGGACTCGCATCGTGGATCGCCCGTGCCCAGGCCTGGCTCGCCGTGTAGTCGGCGGTTGCACTGATGTCGTTGTTGAGTCCCAAGGCCTTGAGCGCCGCCCCGGACAGGTCAGCCAGTACCAGCGTCTTACGCCGTTCACAGGCAAACCGCACGACCGAGCGCTCGGTAACTTCTGCAGACGGCACCTCGTATCTGCCGGCGACGAATCGCCCGCACTCATGGATGACGCTTTCCGCGAAGGCTACCTCGATGGTGCTGGCGGTGTAGCAGGTGCCGAACGCGTCGGCACCGCCAGGATGTGGATCATCAAAGCGGTAGACCCCAGCAGACCAATACGGCTCAGTGGCCGGATGCCGGCTCAAGCGCACCAGCGACGCGACTTCGATCCTGGTCGGTCGAAGCAGATCCTCGAAGGAACCGCTGTCAGGCAGCCGCAGGTACACGCGAGGCGCCTCGTTCGCGCGCCCATGCCGCCGCCAGGCGCTCGACCTTGGCCAAGGCAGTCCCCGCCTCCAACGCGTCGGCAACACTTTTCCCAGCGAGAGCGCCGTGCTCGCGCAGCCAGAACATCAGTTTCTCGCTGGCGCCCAGGTCACCGAGCGCGCGACAGACGGCTGCCACGGCCTCGCGGTCCATGCCCAGGAATGCCTGCGGGTAGTACAGCCGGTTGCCGACCTTCACTGCAAAGACCTCGCCACGGTCCGCGGCCGGCGCCAAGGCTTGGCGGGTGAGCCCCCACGCTTGCGCGAGTCGCTCGCCGGGAACGACGAGGCCATCCTTGACCCACTGGACACGTGCTGCCTCGCCGCGCGCGGTGGCGCCCGCCAGGCCGCCGGTGGCCTGAGCATGCAGGTTGTCCGCGGCGGAGGAGTCGGCGTGCGCCACCCGGGCTCGAACGCCTCGTGTCCTCGGTAGTTGCAGCCCTTGCTTGCTGACCGCAGAGCGAAGGGTGCCGAGGTCTTCGCTGAGGCGCCCAACGGTGGCCTCGAGCTGCGCGATGCGGCGCAGCAGGACGGGAGTGCTGAGATCGGTGTTCATACGGGCATTCTAAGCAAATCCGGACAACCAAGCAAATGCGGCAAATGGAGTCAGGCGGCACCGCCAACAGGTGACGGCCGCGGCGGTTCCCCGCTCGTACTTACCAAGGGAAAGCCAGGCCCGAAATCGGCGGTGCCTGCCTTGAATAAGTTGGCTCTTGTCGGTGCTATGCCGATAAGTAATATTAGCGGCATAGCAGTGCCAGTTGCGTAAACTGATCTGCGTGGAAACCGGCCTGTCAGTACCCGCAACGCTGCTGTCGCTGCCTGACGCGGCTTCGCTTGCTGCACTTCGGGCCTGGCATGAGGGTCTGTCGTCGAGGGATGCGGTGACGCGGTACCTCGGAGGAGCTCGGCCGGTCGGCCAATCGTCGCGCGGCGTCATCGGGGCCATCCGTCGTGAAATCGCGACCTTCACCAGGTCGCGCCACCGGGACGACTTGGCCAAGCTCTTCACCGGACCTGCCCGCAAAGGCCCCGCGGCCGCCCGCGCCATGGCTGCCGCCATCGAGCAGCTCCGAAGCGCAGCCGTCCCGGTTCCCCTGATCGGCGACGGCGTCGACCTTTGGCTCGCGCCCCGCGTCGCCGCAGTGCTGCGCCAGGCCGGCATCAAGACCTTGGCCGACCTCACGCTGCGAGTACCGCGGCGCAGACGTTGGTGGGTCGACATCGGCGGTCTTGGTGCGGCCGGGGCACGCCGAATCGAAGGCTTCTTCGCCGCACATCCCGACCTGACTGATCGTGCTCGAGCCTTGGTGGTCTCCAATGCGCCGGAGCATGTGGTTCCCTGGGAGAAGATCGTCGTGCCGCAGCGGGTTGACGGCACGATGGGCCTGTATCGCGCGCCGCGCGCGTCATGCATTCTGCGGGCGAACAACGACTTCGAGGCGGTCCAGGCTTGGCTGTCGCTGCACGAAGCGCCTGCCACGCAGCGGGCCTACCGCAAGGAAGCGGAACGGCTGATCCTGTGGGCCATCGTCGAGCGCGGCGTCGCGCTGTCCTCGCTGGCCACCGAGGACGCTGTGGCGTATCGAGCCTTCTTGCGGCAACCGACACCGCGGGCGCGTTGGGTGGGGCCAGCGTCACCCCGCACCTCCGCCGAGTGGAGGCCGTTCGCAGGCGGCCTGTCCACGCGCTCCAGGGCGTATACGCTGTCCGTACTGAGCTCGATGTTCCGTTGGCTGATCGAGCAGCGGTACGTGCTGGCCAATCCCTTCGCCGGCATCAAGGTCCGCGGTGCCAGGCATGCGACCCTTGACACGACGAGATCGTTTTCAGAAGGGGAATGGACGCTGGTGAGGACAGTTGCAGAAGGGCTGGAATGGTCGTACGGCTGGCAGCCGGGCGCTGCCCAACGGCTTCGCTTTCTGATCGACTTCAGCTACGGCACCGGGCTGCGTGCCAGCGAACTCGCGCACGCGACGCTGGGATCTATCGAGCTCGATGCGCATGGCGATCATTGGCTGCATGTGCTTGGCAAGGGCAGCAAGGCCGGCAAAGTGGTGCTGCCGGGACTGGCGCGTGCGGTTCTGGACCGGCACCTGGCCCAGCGAGGCCTTCCAGTGACGCCGGCGAAGTGGAACCCCGCCACGCCGTTGCTCGGCAGCCTCGACGGCGAAGCCGGCATCACATCCAAGCGGCTCTGGGCGATCGTGAAGAGATTTTTTGGGACGGCGGCCGGCGTCCTGGCGGACACGAGCCCCGCGTTGGCCGAGAAGCTGCAGCTGGCATCACCGCACTGGATGCGGCACACGCACGCGACCCATGCGCTTCAGCGCGGTGCCGATCTGCCGACCGTCCGCGACAACCTGCGGCACGCGTCTTTGTCGACCACGTCGATGTACCTGCACTCGGACGATCTTCGTAGGGCGAAGCAGATCGGCGGGGCGTTTGAGGCACCGTCGGCTTGACGCTTCCGGCTGGTCGAAGCGTGTCAATTTGCACCAAAAGCACAGGGCACCTCGAAGAGGCGGTTTTGCAAGTGCTTGTCACGCTTGACGTTTTTTGGGCCGAGCGTGTCAATTTGCAGGAAAAATACGATGACCCCGCCT
>Ga0209097_10001083_pt1 | contig 24087 bp, 28 predicted proteins | sample AD_UKC052_MetaG_FD_184419 | JGI IMG/M metagenome (GOLD analysis project Ga0209097, IMG submission 184419) | Active sludge microbial communities of municipal wastewater-treating anaerobic digesters from USA - AD_UKC052_MetaG (SPAdes) (version 2) | ecosystem: Engineered > Bioreactor > Anaerobic >... | reverse complement strand
ATGACACTGTTTAGCCAGACATTGATCTGATAACCAAAAGCGCCGCTCAGGATGAGGTTTTTTTCGTTGGGTAATACAAAAGCAAGGGTTACCGAAATCCAGAATAATCCGAAAAGGGTGTACACGGTTCCTTTTGCAAGGGGGAAGATCTGGGCATTAAACAACATTTTGCTGCCAAGAATGACCAGCCAGGCAACAAACAGGGCAGAGGCGATGCCAAACGAGTTTTTTATAAACAAAAAAGAAAAAACAGCGCCTATTTTTCCCATCCAGTTTTCGGATTGCAGGCTGTTGTCGCCAAGCACCCTCCAGATTGAATTATCAAAGATATTGTCGTCGGTTTTCCAGGTAAGAAAGTAGGAAGTAAAAGCTACCAACAGAAAAAAGGCAAAAAGCAGGAAAAAGAGTCCTGTTACTTTTTGGAATTTTTCACTTTTGACAGTTTCAATCAGCCCGACGGCCCTTTGTGAGTCGATTTTTTCTTTTTTAACTTTTTTGGTTTTTTCTTTTTTTGAGGGCTCCTTTTTTGGTTTAGAGCTCACAGGTTCTTCAGCAAGCGGTTCTTCCTTGAAAGTATTTTTTGAAAAAGTTTGTTCTCTTCGGGGCATTTTCTCAATAGCTTAAAAAAATAAAATCCCCTGTTTGACTTCAGAGGATTTTATTTAGCGGTTCATTATTTTTATTCTTCTCCTTCTCCGGAAAACATTTTCATCATTTGTTCTTTTTCTTCTGCTGAGAGTTCAACATAATCATCGGGGATAAGGAAATCTGTTTCTTTCACTTTGCCTTTTTTAACTTCGCTGGCTGTCCATGTGGTAATGATGCCATCAGGAGTGGTAATAACATATTCCAAAGGAACACCTTTCAATGAATGGAACTGTCCGCCGTAGTTCAGGCTTTCGTTACCGAGTTCTTCTGTGTAGTAAACCATGGTGGTGTTGGTCTCGCCGTCTTTCGAAATAGCGTATTCGGCTTTTTTACAGACATATCCCGCTATGGTTTTTGTTTCATCTTTATAAGCAATAGCGGGTACCGGTTCTTCGGCGATTTTTTTGTCCAGTTCTTCTTTTGTAATTTTATAAAACTTCTTATCGCCCATCATATCAATCAGGGTAGTGCTGGTTTTATTGTCGCCGTCGGTAATTACGTCGATATTAATAGGACCCAGGGGAAGGTTCATTTTTTGTTTGTTTTCGTATATTGACAAGATCATCGTTTTGGGCTGCTGTGCTGCCGTGGCAGGGTCAATATTGCCGGAATAAGCAATGGTGTAAGTGATGATCCCTTTAAATGTTTTTTGTGCAAAACTGTTGATGCCGAAGATTAATGCAACGGACATGATGATAACAAATGCACTGATGTTTTTTTTCATGGTTAAGTTTTTTTTAAGATTTACAACGTGTTTGCAAATATAATACCAATTATTTTTTCACAAAGGTATCGGTTAAAAAATTTGTACATACTGCCTGTCAATAAAAGTTATCAATAAAGAAATTAACAGTGCAAATCACATATAGCCCAGTATTTTCATCATGGATTTATGGCTTTGTTCTTTGGCAAAAAGCCTGGGATATACTTCGCCGTCTTCATCGCGTTCGAGCAGGATATGTTTGGTGGCTGGTGTGAGGCAATGCTGAATACCGCCATAACCGCTGATAGATTCCTGGTAGGCTCCGGTATGAAAAAGGCCTATGTACAGTGTCTCAGCCTCTTCGTATTTTGGCAGGAACACAGCGTTGGCATGGGCTTCGGCATTGTAAAAATCATGGCTGTCGCAGGTAAGTCCCCCCAGATGTACCCGCTGATATTCCCGGTCCCAGTGATTAACGGCCAGCAGGACAAAGCGCTGGTTGATAGCCCAGGTGTCGGGCAGGGTAGTCATAAAAGAGCTGTCGATCATATCCCACAACTCACGGTCATTTTGTTGCTTTTGTCCAAGTATGGAATAAATGATTGCGCCACTTTCACCAACAGTATATGAGCCAAACTCGGTAAAAATATTGGGTTCGACGACATTGTTTTGCTGGCAGATGCTTTTTATCTGCAATACAATTTCTTCGGCCATGTATTCATAATCGTAATCAAAGGCCAGTGAGTTTTTTACAGGAAATCCTCCGCCGATATTCAATGAGTCGAGATCCTTACATATTTTTTTCAACTCGCAATAAACATTTACACATTTGGCTAACTCACTCCAGTAATAGGCATTATCCCTTATTCCTGTGTTGATAAAGAAATGTAACATCTTTAACTCGAATTTCGGGTTGTTTTTGAGGTTGGCTTTATAAAAATCAACAATGTCGTTGTATCGTATGCCAAGCCGGGAAGTGTAAAAATCAAAACGGGGTTCTTCTTCCGAAGCAATACGAATTCCGAGTTTGCATTTCTTTTTTACTAGTTCGCCAATGTGTTCTAATTCTTTTTTATTGTCAAGAACCGGAATGGTGTTAACAAATCCGCTGTTAATCAGCCGGCATATTTCTTCAATGTATCCCTGCTTTTTGTAACCGTTACAGATAATGTAGATTTCTTTATCAATTTTTTTCTCTTTATAAAGGCTGTCGATAATGCTGATGTCAAACTCGGACGATGTCTCCAGGTGTACATCGTTTTTGAGTACTTCATGCAAAATAAACTGAAAGTGAGAGCTTTTGGTGCAATAGGCATAATGGTATTCGCCCTGATAGTCTGCTTTGGCAAAAGCCACATTGAAGAGTTTTTTTGCCTTTTGTATTTGCGAGGTGATCTTGGGTAAATAGCTGATTCGCAGGGGTGTTCCGTACTGTTTAATCAAATCAGTAAGGCAAATCCCATTAAAATAAAGTTCATTTTCTTCTACTTTGAATTCTTCCTGGGGGAAGTCAAATGTTTGCTGAATAAGGTCGATATATTTTGTTTTCATTTCTAAAGTAAGTTAGTTGGTTTGACAAAAAAATATAAAAGTAAGTGATTTAAATTTCAAAAAACGTGCAAAAGTATATAATTCTGATTAAAAAAATTATTTTATTTAGAAAAACATAAAAATTATTTATATTGGCAAAAGTTATCCTTGTTCTGTGCACTGTTTTCAAAATTTTTTCGCAGTTTGTATGTGTATGACCGACACCATTATTTTGTGATAATTGATTTTACTGCCCCTTGTTTATGAGATCCGCAAGGTCCTTTTCAGATACATATTAACACCTTGCCAGGAATCTTTCTTAACTATAAGATGAGTTTTTTGATTTTCGCTTCCGTTTTTCCATGAGTTTATCGTTAATTTACTACAAGTCAGCTTTTTTTTAATTTTGATGACCCTGTGGACTTTGTTTTGTCAAAAGCACGTAATGTGTGTCAGGTACGCCTGAAAAAAAATAAAAAAAAATTTCTGATTTTGTTAAGAAATAATTAAATTTGTTAAAAATCAATCGGCATGAGAATCGCACGCCTCCCTCAGCATAAAATTGCTGAATATCATTCAGATACCGACCTTGCTTTGTTGGAACCTGTCCTGAAAAAATATCAAAATGTTAAAGGAAATTTGATTCCCATACTGCAGCATACACAGGATATTTTTGGATATATTCCCAGAGAAGCCTTTATAAAAATTGCTGAAACGACTGGATTGAAATTAAGTGATATGTATGGTGTGGCTACTTTCTATGCCCAATTTCGGCTGAAACCTGTCGGAAAACATATCGTCAGGGTGTGTCATGGTACCGCTTGCCATGTGCAAAATTCCAATAAAATTACCGATTCGTTGCAGGAAGCACTAAATGTAAAAGACGGTGATACCACCGAAGATGGACTTTTTACGCTGGAGTCGGTGGCTTGCCTGGGCTGTTGCTCGCTGGCCCCGGTGATGATGATAGGCGTAGAAACTTTTGGCAAACTCACCGGGAGCGAAGCTGTCAGGATTATAAAAGAAATTCAAATTAAGGAATCGAATTAATAGCCAAATCTGATATAATTATGGCAAATACAAAAGTAATAGTGGGCCTGGGGAGTTGCGGAGTAGCTGCCGGTGCCGCAAAAATATTCGACAAATTAGCGTTGTTGAAGAAAGCCGAGAACCTGTCATTTGAACTGAACAAAACAGGTTGCATTGGAATGTGTTTCAGGGAACCGCTTGTGGAAGTTATCGATAAAACCGGGTCTTTTCTTTATGGTAATGTGGACGAAAATAAGGTTATTGACATCGTTGAAAAGCATTTAAAAAACAATGAACCTGTAAAAGAATTTGTGGTTCATTCCAATATGTTTGCTACCGCTGATGACTATTTTTTTGAGGCTCAGGTGAAGATTGCCCTGCGTAATTGCGGTTTTATCAATCCGGAAAGCATCGAAGAGTACGAAAGTCGGGACGGATACAATGCTATTAAAAAGATACTGAATGAGAAGATGAGTAATGAAGATGTCATAAAGACTATGGTAGATTCAGGTCTTAGAGGCAGGGGGGGCGGCGGATTTCCTACCGGCATGAAATGGAAATTTGCGTTTAACAACAAGGCTGACCAGAAATATATTATCTGCAATGCCGACGAAGGCGACCCCGGTGCTTTTATGGACCGTTCGTTGCTGGAAGGTGATCCGCATTCTGTTCTGGAAGGGATGATTATTGGTGCTTATACCATACAGGCAACCTCGGGTGTTATTTATTGCCGCGCGGAATATCCTCTGGCAATAAAAAGGCTGAATATTGCGTTGGAGCAGGCCCGCGCCAAAGGATACCTGGGAAAAAACATTTTCGGGGTTGACGGCTTTGATTTTGATATTTATATCAAGGAAGGCGCCGGCGCATTTGTGTGCGGTGAAGAAACAGCCCTGATAGCTTCTGTGGAAGGGAAACGGGGTATGCCCCGCAAACGCCCTCCTTTTCCTGCAGCGGCAGGCTTGTGGAAAAAACCTACCAACATCAATAATGTGGAAACTTTCGCTAATGTACCATGGATCATTCTTCATGGTGCTGAGGCTTACACAAAATATGGCACGGCGAAAAGTAAAGGAACCAAGGTTTTTGCTTTGGCGGGGAAAATCAGGAATTCCGGACTGGTGGAAGTGCCCATGGGTATTACCATACGTGATGTGATTTTTAAGCTTGGCGGTGGTATTCCCAACGATAAAAAATTTAAAGCCGTACAGCTTGGCGGTCCGTCAGGAGGGTGTATCCCTGAATATCTGGCCGATACAACCGTGGACTATGATTCGGTTACCGCCACCGGCGCCATCATGGGTTCCGGAGGTATGGTGGTGATGGATGAAACCACCTGTATGGTCGATATAGCCAGGTTTTTTCTCAATTTTACACAGACCGAATCCTGTGGCAAATGTACATTTTGCCGCATCGGGACCAGGCGAATGTTGGAAATTCTTACGCGAATCACCGAAGGCAAAGGCCAGGAAGGGGATATGGAAAAACTCGAAGAGCTGGCCTATCAGATAAAGGATAACTCGCTCTGCGGCCTGGGGCAGACAGCGCCCAATCCGGTCTTGACCACCTTGAAGTATTTCCGTAACGAATATGAAGCCCACATCCGCGATAAAAAATGCCCGGCCAAAGCCTGCAAACAACTGCTGACTTATACCATCGATCCCGAAAAATGCACCGGCTGCACCGTATGTGCGCGAAAATGCCCGGTGGGGGCCATCGATGGGGAAAAGAAACTGCCTCACATCATCCGGCAGGAAGCTTGTATCAAATGCGGGGATTGTTATAGCAGATGTAAATTTGAGGCTATAAGTGTATTTTGATTAATGAATAAAAAGTGAAAACAGACCTAATACCATGAGCGAAAAACTGAATGTAATCTTAAATGGAGAGAATGTTGCGGGCTATAAAGGCGAAACCATTCTTCAACTGTCGGAGCGACTGGGAGTGGAAATACCTACTTTATGTACCGATCACCGCCTTGAACCATATACTTCCTGTTACTTATGTGTTGTGGAGGTGCATGGGATGCTTGGATTAAAACCCGCCTGTTCTACCATGATAGATGAAGGCATGCGTATTGATACTCATAACTCCAGAGTTCTTAAAGCCCGGAAAACAGCTCTGGATTTGTTGTTGAGCAACCATTATGCCGACTGTATGGGACCATGCCGGCAGGCATGCCCTGCCGGTGTCGATGTGCAGGGATATATCGCCCTTATTGAAAAAGGAAAATACAGTGATGCCGTTGCTTTAATAAAAGAAACCAACCCTTTGCCGGCTATTTGCGGGCGTGTGTGTGTGCGTCCGTGCGAAGTGGCGTGTCGCCGCAATCTGCTTGACGAGGGCCATGGTGTGGGCATCGATTATCTGAAACGTTTTGCCTCTGACTTTGACCTGAGTTCCGGAAATAAATACAAACCGGAAATAAAGCCGACAACAGGTAAGAAGGTGGCTGTGGTGGGCGCCGGCCCCGGAGGGCTATCAGCAGCTTTCTTTTTGCAGAAAGAAGGGCATCAGGTGGATATTTATGAAGCCGCACCCAAAGCCGGAGGCTGGCTGCGCTATGGCATACCTGAATACCGGCTTCCCAATGATCTGCTTCAAAAGGAAATCGACAACATCACCGAAATGGGTGTGAAAATTTTCTACAACCAGAAATTAGGCGAAAACCTGAGTTATAAAGTCCTGAAATATAAATATGATGCAGTAATTCTTGCTGTTGGTTCCCAGGCTGGCACCAATATAGGCTGTGAAGGTGATGATGCCGCCAATGTGTTTAGCGGTGTTGATTTTCTCAAAGCTATGGAACTGAGTGGAGAAAAATTTGATTTTTCGGGTAAAACCGTCGGCGTTATCGGAGGCGGTAACACCGCGATGGACTGTTGCCGCACGGCACGACGTTTTGGCGCCGAAAAGGTTTATGTGATCTATCGCCGCACCGAAAAAGAAATGCCTGCCAACCCCATTGAGGTTCATGAGTCAAAACTCGAAGGCGTGGAGTATTTGTTTTTGACAGCGCCCATAAAAGTTAATAAAGACGACAAGGGCAGGATCGCCTCTATCAGTTGTATCAAAATGGAGCTGGGCGAACCCGATGCCTCGGGCAGAAGAAGGCCTATTCCCGTGCAGGGTTCAGAATTTGATATTTCCATGGATTATGCCCTGGCGGCAATAGGACAAAAAACCATGGTGGGATTTTTGGATGATGTAAATGCCACTACGGATGCCGGCGAGTTAAAAGTTACCAAATGGGGCGATATAGATGCTGATCCGTTGACTTTGCAAACAGGCATACAAAGTGTTTTTGCCTGCGGTGATGGTGTTACAGGGCCGGCTACCATTATTCAGGCAGTGGCCCAGGCTCGTACCGCCGCGCGAAGCTGTCATCTGTTTCTTTCCGGTCAGGTTATCCGTCCGGAGAACCAAGAGTTTCTTAGTAAACGCGAAAATTTCAAAAAACAGGTACCGGAAGATTATGCCTCGAAGTATGAAAAACAGTTGCGTCAGGAAATGCCTACAATAGACCCTGGTCAGAGAATAAATTTCAACGAAGTGGAACTCGGTTATGAAAATGAAAATGTCGCATGGCAGGAGGCGCAGCGTTGTTTTGAGTGCGGATGTACGGCATACTACGAATGTAAACTCAAAAAATATGCTACTGAATACGGAGCCGACCAGAAAAAATTTGAAGGGGGTTTTAATGAGTTTCAGGTGGACTTCAGGCATCCTTTTATTGAGATTGATAACAACAAATGTATCCTGTGTTCCCGTTGTGTGCGGATATGCCATGATGTGGTAGGTGCTGCAGCCCTGGGACTTGTGAACAGGGGATTTAAAACATTTGTAGCTCCTGAAATGGGCGCCCCGCTGTTGGAAACACTGTGTGAATCGTGTGGAATGTGCATATCAACCTGCCCTACCGGCGCCATTACCGAAAATGTTCCTTTCAAGCCAGGACCGTTTAAAACAGAATCATTTCAAACTGTCTGCAATTACTGTTCGTTGGGATGTGCCATGGAGGTTCATCATAAAAATTCTTATGTGATAAAGGTCAAAGGAGTCAACGGGACGGCTAATGCCTCTGGAAATATCTGCCGTTATGCCCGGTTTGGGTACAAATATTATAACGACAACCAGCGACTGACAAAGCCTTTGCTGAAAGTGTCGGGACAATTTAAAGAAATTGATTTTGACCAGGCCTACAGCATTATAGCAGAAAAAATAAAAAGTGTGCAAGCGGTTGAAAATGCTTTCTTTGCCGGTGCCCGCCTAACCAACGAAGAAATGTTCCTGATACAGAAATTGGCCAGGAAAGGCGCCTCTGTCAATAATATAGCCAGTTTTCATTATTTGGGCAGGGAAGACGGCCTGAGAAAAATGGCGGACAAAAACGTTCCTTTTGAAGCCCTTGTACAGGCCTCAAAAATATGGTTGATGGGATCCGAAATCAGCCGCGATAATGCCGTTTTGGGATTTGCGATAAATCAACAGCACCTGAATAACAAAATGCCCGTAATCAATATTACTGTAAATGCCTGCAGCGTCATGGGGCATAAAGTGGATGAAACCATCAGAATCAATGATTATTATTCATTTATACGGGCAGTAAATCATTACCTTGTCAAATCAGGCAAGCAGAACATGATGTTCGTCAATGATAACTGCACAGACTTTGATAAGTTCAGACAGGAGCTGATGAGCGAAGATTATCGTACTCTGGTAGCCAGGGCTTGCGGTGACGCATCCCTGATCGAATCTTTTGGCGACAGTTTCAATGAACAAATGAATGCTGTGCTCATAATTTCTGAAAAAGAAGTAAGCGCTGCGGCCTGTGCCGAAGTGAGAAATCTGGCTTTGTTAACCGGCAAATTAGGTAAAAATGCCAGCGGAATTATTTGCTTAAAAGAAAAAAATAATTCGCAGGGCTTGTTTGATATGGGTATCAGCCCTAATTATGGCGTAGGCTCTGTGCCGGTAAATTCGCAGGAATATCAGTCGCAGATAATGGAAAAATGGCAACTTCCGAAGATGCCTGATACATCAGCGGGCAGTATTTATGAGCTTTTGCAACTGCACAAGCTGAAGAATATTTTTGTTTTTGGGGAAGACCCTGTGGGTTGTGCCTATGATAAGGAAGAGGTGAAAAAGTGGTTTGCCAACGCGTCTTTTGTTGTGGTGCAGGATTATTTTATGACCGAAACTGCAAAGGAAGCCAGCCTGATACTTCCGGCTTCATTTCCTTCCGAAACAGGCGGCAGTTTCTCCAATACCGGCAAGGTTCTTCAAAAGTTTGATGCGGCCCCGGTTATGAGTAACACCCCGGCTCATAATTCAATACAACAGTTAATAAACCTGAACAAAAAATTCGGTGAAGAGCAGGCAACCGATACGGTAGATATTATGATGGAAGCATTCAGCCTGCTGCCCGGAAAGCCTGATGGTACCCTGGCATTTTCATGCACTGCGGGTGCAGGGGAAAAACTTTTTGCCTATGGATGTGATGTTTTGATAAAAATCTTTGATGAAGATTTTTCTAATAAAGTGAAAAATTGAATTATTTGGTAATCAGTAATTTATAAATAGTAACACTATGATAAATTTTATTTCGCTATCGGTAAAATGCCCTTTGTGCGGAAAATCATTGATGGATAAGGAGCACAAGGTGGATAATGAGCCTGGAATTAAAATGGCAGTAGAAGCTGAACAGGGAAGGGGGATAATGATTATGAGCAGTATTTACGGCAGTTATAATTACATTACCGATGTTATCTTCGGTGACCAGGAAGTGGTTACGTTTAGTTGTCCGCATTGCACAGGAAAACTAAGTAAAAATGATGCTTGTGAACTCTGCGGAGCGCCTATGGTGCCGCTAATTCTGAAAATGGGAGGGAAGGTCAGTTTTTGTTCGCGGAAAGGATGCCAGAATCATAATGTGGAATTTAATGACCTGGCCGATGCGTTAAAAAGATTTTATGAGGAATATGGGATAAAAGTGTATAATGCCACTCCTGAGCACATACATTTGCGTAAGGAACAGCATCCCGCAGAGGATACTGATGACCATAAAGAGATCATCAGGAATGGCTCTTTTTTAAGGGCTTATTGTCCGCATTGCCGAAAATCTCTGATAGAAGACGATATGTTGAAACTAAAAGTCATACGCAAAGGAGTGAACCCGGGTTATATTTTTTTAAGCCCTTACCTAAATGTTTTTTCTTCAAAATCTACGGTTTTTCTGCCGGAGGAAGAAATACTTGGCGATGTCCGTTGTTTTCATTGTGATAAAAGTTTGCTGGTGGAAAACAAAAAATGTGACCGTTGTGGCACCGCTATTGCAAAAATCATTGTCAGCGCACGCACAAAGATGATAGATTTTTATATCTGTTCCAGAAAAGGATGCACCTGGCACGGTCTTAATGAAGAGGATATGAATGATATTCGAATGGAGGATAGCATAGAATGGTAATAATATAAAACAATAATGTTATGATAGAATTTAAAACAGTTGATGAAATACTTGATTTTGCAATTACTGCAGAACAAGAGGCCGTTGAGTTTTACACTAAACTGGCAGATAGTACTACAAATTCTCAGATGAAAACCGTTTTTGAGGAATTTGCTCAGGAAGAAATGGCTCATAAAGCCCGGTTACTGGATGTAAAACAAACCGGCCTTCTGGAGTCAAGCAAAGAAAAAGTCTTAGACATGAAAGTGGCTGATTATATTGCCCGTGTAAATGTTTCAAGCGAAATGATGTATTCCGATGCGCTGGTAGTTGCCATGAAAAAAGAAAAAGCAGCCTTTAAGCTCTATATGGCATTATCGGAGAGAGCTGCCAATACCGAAATGAAATCCTTGTTTTTATCGCTGGCCCAGGAAGAATCAAGGCATAAACTACGTTTTGAACTGGAATATGATGAGTATGTGCTGAGGGATAACTGAAAGATAAGCGATTAGGGGATTAGTCTGTTAGGTGGTTAGGTTTTTATACTTTTTCTTTTCAGTTTTTTCTATTTGACTATAAGTAGCAAGTTGTAAGTAGCAAGTAGCAAGTAACAAGGAGCACAATACAAAGAACTAACTTCCCACTTCCCACTTTCAACTTTCAACTTTCAACTTTCAACTTTCTTCTACTTCCTGCTCCTATTCTCCAATAATCTTTATCAATACCCTTTTTCGTCTTCTCCCGTCGAATTCGCCGTAGAAGATGGCTTCCCATGGGCCAAAGTCTAATTGTCCATTTGTTATAGCAACAACAACTTCGCGACCCATTACCTGACGTTTTAAATGGGCATCTCCATTATCTTCGCCGACATTATGGTGGTAACCATCGCGGCTGTATGGCGCCAGTTTTTCGAGCCATTCCAGGTAATCTTTATGCAGGCCGGATTCGTTATCGTTGATAAACACGCTGGAGGTGATATGCATGGCATTTACCAGGCAGAGGCCTTCTTTTATGCCGCTCTCGCGTACAGCCTGCTGCACATCCGGTGTGATGTGAATAAATTGATAACGTTTTTCGGTGTTGAACCAGAGTTCTTTACGGTAAGATTTCATTGTTATAATTTAATTTGATGTTTACAAGTCATTCATTATTGTTACTGTCGGGGTGACTGCGCGCAATGCCAATGCTGTGGCCAGTCACCCCGACAGTCGGTTTGCTGGTGGCTTTCTGTAGTTTTTCAAAGAGGCGCATGGCGTGTATTTGTCATTAGTTGAGGTTTATTATTTCTTTAAAATGTACACTTCAAATGTACGTATTTATTATAAAATTGCCAAGACGGAATAATACTTTTTCCTAATCCAAAACACCACATTCACCAATCTCCATGCACAAACATCCGGTTCGTTTTATCGTATTATAAACAGACATAAAATTGACTGAAAACAATCCATTGACAGGAAGATAAATTTTTAATATTTTATTAGTTAAATTACTTGAATTGATTGAAAAAATTCCTTAAATTTAATGTTACAAATTGATTATGAATTAAAAACCAGAAATATGAATACGATCAGAAACAAAATACTTCAAATTATTACAGCCATATATGGAGTTCTGTATTTTATTGGCTTCATTATTCCTTTTTTTACCGGAGAAATGTCGCTTTCAAATTCGGAGGATATGACAGTTCTCATTGCATTTCTTTTCTTTTTATGTGGGTTTATAATTTCATGGTTCAACGAAAAGATAGGGGGCTACCTGCTTCAGGCATGGGTTGTGCTGATTTGGGCACTGGGGTTGTTTTTCTGGCCCGATGCAGACATGGCGATGCTTCTTGCAGTGCCCGTTCTTGTGATTGGTGTATTCCTGAACAGAAAATTCTGCCTGAAGTATTGTAATTACGCACCAGGCACTCAAAAAGACTGGAAAAATACACTTCAGCTTTTTTTGTATAACTATGCAATTCTGTATTTATTAGTTGCTGTTAGTGATCTTATACATGGTAAAAACTCAGATTATCTCAGTATGCCATCCATTTTATTCCCTGTATTATTAGTACTTTTTATTGCCGGAGTTGCCTTGTCATACAGGAAGGAATTGATTGCAGGGATACTATTCCTTGTATGGTATATTATTGTGATTCTCGGTTCGGTGTTTTATTTTGATTTTTATAATACAGGGCCATGGTTTGTTTTTGGCATAACTATTTTACTCCATGGCATACTATATTTGGTTTATCATTTTAAATTTAAAACCAGGAAAAGCAATGGGTGATAATGCATTGTACGACTTTTTTGAAAATGAGCGCCAGGATATGATTTTGTATTTCTGCATGAGTGAAAAATGTATGGATGGACAGTTGAACTTTTCCGACTTTGTCGTTCGGGCGGGCAGGACATCAGTATGTGTTGTCTCTGCGAGTTGGCTGTTACCTCTTCATTTGACTCGCCATGTAGCAGAACCGGATCGTTATACTCAAATAAAAAAATATTTTATTAACTCAAATAATTGAACTTAAAATGAAACTAAAAATTTTCAAAAAATATTTTATACTGCTGTTGACGTTTTTTTTTGTGTGATCACCTCGTGCATTTCATTTAAAAAACCGAAGCCGATTCCGGAAGATAAAAAAGCTTTTATTGGTTTATGGGTTGCACAAAACGGATTTATAATAGATATCAAATCGCAGGGTACTGCTGATGTTACAAACAACCGATATACTGGAAACCCATATAACGACACTTTGAACATAGGAGTCACGCCTGAATATGCAAAAAATATGTTTGTCAATTTTAGAGGTGACAGTATACTTATTATCCATCAACCGACGGTCCTTGCACGAGAATACCATATAAATAAAAACCCATTTCAGGATGGAGATACATGTAAAATGATTTTAAATGGAGTATTACTCATCAAACAAAAATGAATAACAACCATAGAAATAAAACAATTTTTCATAAGAACATGTCCATTTTATATATAATAAAACAAAAATTTAAACCGTGCAATTATGAAAACAATAATTATTCTTTTAGCGGTACTTGTATCTTTTGTATTAAGGACTCAAGGCCAAACCGTCACTGATTATGACGGTAATGTTTATGACACGGTGGTGATAGGCAATCAGGTTTGGTTAAAACAAAACCTGAGAACTACGCATGATAATACTGGATTTCTGATACCCAATGTCGCCGACAGCACAGCATGGGCGAACCTTTCGTCATGGGGAAGATGTTATTACAACAACGATTCATCAGCATACGATTCAGTGTATGGGCCTTTATACAATTGGTATGTTGCTGATAATCCTGATGTTTGTCCTGTAGGCTGGCATGTGGCGTCAAATGCTGAATGGCAGGCTGCTGAAACTTTTCTTGGAGGAGCAATGGTAGCAGGAGGCAAAATGAAAGAAGCGGACACGATTCATTGGGCTGGTCCAAACACTTCGGCAACAAACAGCAGTGGTTTTACGGGACTTCCGGGTGGTGGTCGCACTAATACCGGTAATTTTCAATTTATCCGCGAAAACGGCCTCTGGTGGACGTCCACTTCATACAATTCTTCCAACGCCTGGGGATTATATATGTGGTATTTAAGCCCGGGAGTTGAGCATGATCCCGTTTCAAAGAAATATGGAGTAAGCATACGCTGTATGAAGGATGGCAATAACGGCATTGAAATTATAAAAGATGCCGGAGAATGTAAAATAACCCCAAACCCTGAGAAAAACATAATCACAGTTGATTTTGGGGAAAATCAAAGATTTATTATGCAGGTCTATAATACTAGTTGGAGAATGCGTGATAGTCAAAGAATTTAATCACAGCATAAATGTTGTTGACATTAGTTCTCTGCCAGGCGGCACTTATGTGGTTAAACTGATTGGGGAAATGAATATTGCTATAAATATTCTTCTCAAAGAATAATTAATGCGAGACAGTTTTGATTTAAGCAAAATACTTCCTCTTAAACCAGAAAGCCACGTTTACCAGTCCTATCATCACGGGTACTTCAACTAAAGGCCCTATGACGGCAGCAAATGCTTCGCCAGAGTTCATGCCGAAAATTGCAATGGCAACGGCAATAGCCAGTTCGAAATTGTTGCTGGCAGCAGTAAATGAAGGTGTCACCGTCTGGACCTATTTGGCGCCAGTTTTCCTCATAAAACATAAAAGCTTTACCGGAGATGAATTACAACCCAGATAAATAATAACCGTCGTGAGGCAATTGCGGTTGACTTCACTTTTTTTTCATAATAAATTCTTAAGATTGTTTTAATTAAAAAAATACTATTTTTGTGTTATTATCTTAAACGTGAACATATGAGAACAAAAATTATTTTCAGCGCATTATATATCCTTTTTTTTACCGGCCAAACAGTTTTTTCACAATGTAAAATACCCACCGACCTTCAGAATGAAGGCCTATTAGGTAAGGTAAAATCCATGACGACAAAAAGCTATCAAAGTAATGAGCCAAACAAGACACCCACTGTATCTGAAACATTTCTTTATGATAGCGGAAAAAAAACATTTAATAAGTCTGGCTATTATTTGGAAAATATTAGGTACGACAAAAGCGGTGTGGTTTCTAAGCATGAGAAATATGATTACGACGCAAATGGCCACCTCGTGAAAATCATCGGTATAGATAAACAAGGTGTTGAACATATTATAAAAACATTTCAAATTGATAATACAGGAAAGAGAATAGGCCGCAATGATTATTACTGGAATGGCAAAATTTCTGATTCTACCAGTTTGAAATGGGATTCCAAGGGTAATTTGATATGGATTATTGATGCCAATCCTGAAAAAAAAACGGTTGAAAAAATTGAAAAAAGATGGTACGATGATAAGGATAATATTATTGAGCGTAGTTATGAAATGCAATATGATGGTTTTTTAGAGAAATATTCTACACGAAAATACAAATACAACCAGGATGGGAATATGATCGAACAGGTTGAATATAATAGGGATAGTATTGCCAAGTATTGGTACACTTGGGTATATTCTAATAAGTATGATTTTGTGGAGAATTATTATTATTCAGAAGACGGAAAAAAACCGGCCAAGCCTGTCAGTACCACACGATATGACTATGACGACAAAGGAAATATTTTGGAAGAATCAGGCCAGGATGGCGTAAAAAAAAGTATTTATGTTTATGATAGTTATGGCAACTGGACAAAAAAGACTTTTTTAGAAAACAATAAAACTACATATATTGAAGTTCGTAGTTTTGAGTATTATTGATAAACCAGGCGACCATGGCATTCATAATAGCATTTGTTTGTGCTTTAAACATACTTGATTTATCTTGAATGAAGATGACATGTTTTTGATCTTAACAAATCAGGCAAAATATTTTTTCTTAAACCAAAAAGCCACATTCACCAAACCTATCATTACCGGCACTTCCACCAGAGGCCCGATGACAGCGGCAAATGCTTCGCCGGAATTCATGCCGAAAATCGCGATAGCTACCGCAATGGCCAGCTCGAAATTATTGCTGGCAGCCGTAAATGAAAGTGTAACGCTCTGTCCGTAAGTGGCGCCTATTCCTTTGCTCATGTATAATGAGGCAAAGAACATGATCATAAAATACACCAGCAGCGGTATAGCTATCAGCACAACATCAAGCGGTATCTTAATGATGTATTCTCCTTTGAGCGAAAACATGACGATGATGGTAAAAAGCAGGGCTATCAAGGTAAGCGGGCTGATTTTAGGAATGAACCGGGTATGATACCATTCTTTGCTTTTTATCCTTATCAGTATAAATCTTGTAAGAAACCCGGCTATAAAAGGAATGCCGAGATAAATGAACACGCTTTTGGCTATTTGCCCGATGGTGATGTTTTCAACGGCATCATTGGTCGGTATGCCAAACCAAGCAGGCCATACGGCAATGAAAAAGTAGGCGTATACCGAGAAAAACAACACCTGAAAGATAGAGTTAAACGCAACAAGTCCTGCAGCGTACTGTGTGTCACCTTTGGCAAGGTCGTTCCATACGATAACCATAGCTATGCAGCGCGCCAGCCCGATCATAATTATTCCATACATGTAGGGGAGGTTGGCGTTGTTTTCGCCGGGAAATAGTTTGAAAAATATAATGGCAAGGGCAAACATCGACACCGGTCCAATGACCCAATTCTGAACCAACGAAAGGCCAAGTACTTTCCAGTTGCGGAATACATCACCCAGTTCCTCGTATCTGACTTTGGCAAGCGGGGGGTACATCATCACAATAAGCCCGATGGCAATAGGGATGTTGGTCGTGCTATCGGGGGATGATTTCAACGATTCCCAGAAGTCGGCTATGGCAGGAAAAAAATATCCGGATAAAACACCAATCGCCATAGCAAGGAATATCCACAGGGTAAGGAACCTGTCAAGAAATTTCAATCTTTTCTTCTTTGCTTCCATAAAAAATGAATTTTGAATTTGTATTAACAGCAACTTTTACCTGACCCTGAGCAATCACAGCTTGGTTCCTTACCCCTTAGTAATCCATTGATGATACCGGCCGCACAGCCAACCCCTGATCTGACGCTGATAGCGCCTTCAGGACAATTTTTTTCGCACGCGCCACACTCCATGCACAGGTCTTTATTTTTGATAAAAGCCCTTTTATCCCGGAACTCAAAAACCTCGTGCGGGCAAACGGTGATGCACATCTTGCATCCGTTGCATTTCTGCTTGTCGAGTTCAAGGGTTACTACATTTTTTAAATAAGTCAATCTGTTCATTTTATATAAATCTTGTTATAATCCATCCAATGAGCCCTAATGATGCTGCTACTATTTGTACAGGGAGTGAAATTTTCATTTCCTTCTGTACGCCGGAAAGAGAGGTGAAAGTTGATGAACCGGTGAAATTCATGGCCAGGAAAGATGAGACAGCACCCATCATCAGAAACCATGCGATGATTTCAATAATATGGCTTCCCAATAAATTCAGGAATAAAAATAATATGGCGATCAGCCATCCAACAGTAAGACCCTTTAATGAAAATCTTTTAAAAGGAATCCAGGGTAAAAATATTGGAGTCAAAACACATCCCGCCAAATAAGCTGAGAATAAATTGATGGCTGCTCTGAGGCCATGGCTCCATGCCGCATCGACAGTGTACCCTTTGGCGCTAAATCCGGCCAATAGGAAGAATATAGCAGGTATGAGCAACAAGTAATATTTGCCATAGGTGATTTCAACGGGGATCAATTTTATCCGGTCCTTTAGTGGGAATTTTACTCTGCGCATTTCCGGCGTTGCCTTATATCCTGAATCAACGAAAGATCTTATATCTTCAGCCCTGACAGGTCCATAAACAATCCTGAATCCTGTTTTGCTTTTTACCTCATGCGCCGAAACACCTACTGCTCCTAATTGTGGAACTATAAGATTTCTGTGATCAACGATATTTAACAGCGCATGGATTTTTATCCTGTTTATCAGTTCTGCTGTCCCGAAAGTTCCCTTGCCGGCTGCACACCAGACATTTATTCCTTTTGTGTCAAGGACGAGTATCCATGCATTCATTTTGTTTAACGCACGCCGCAGGTGGTCAAAACTTAATTTAAAATTAGCTGAAACAAAAACATCGGAGGTTGAATCAGGATGTCCTATAGCGTATAATCCCGGTTCCACTTTATACTTCATCCGGCCTAAATTCCACCTGACCTTTATGGTTTGCCTGATATCAGAATGGCTCCACGCTGTTGAAACCTGCGGAACAGGCCCAAAAACTGTCTTAACATTTCCGGTAATATAATCTTCTTTCATGGCTTGTTCATCGAATTTACTGACAGATAAAATGAATGAAAATGTTCAATAATTTGATCCCTGACTTTTCGGTACACTTCCATGATTTCCTCTTCCGTTCCCTGTGCATCTGCAGGGTCTTCAAATCCTATATGCATCCGGTGCTTTACCCTGCCGGTAAATGCGGGGCAGATTTCTTTGGCTCTGTTGCACACGGTGATCACATAATCAAAATTATCAGTAAGGAAAATATCTACTTGTTTAGGGTGTTGAGTACTTATGTCGACACCGATCTCTGCCATTGCTTTGACGGCATAAGGATTTACTTTTTGTTCGGCTATGGTACCTGCAGAAAACACTTCAAGACCGCGATCAAGTGATCTCAAAAAGCCTTCAGCCATCTGGCTCCTGCAGGTATTCCCTGTGCAAATGATTAATATTTTCATAAGCTGATATTGCTTTATTTGTCACTGCAACTGCAACCCTTGAAAGTTTTTCCTGAGTAGGCATCAGGGCTGATCTTGCTGATTGCTTTTACAATCTCACTGGCAACATCATCTACCATTTTAAGATGTTCTTCAGTAATATCTTTATTCCTGACAATTTTTGTGTTTAGTGCTTTTTCAGGGCCAATGATTTTCGAAACATCAATGAACCCGTTAAGCTTGCCGCTGTATTTCTCCGTACTTCTTTTCGCGCAAAGCTTATCGCAGCCATCAACCGATATCGTCGGAAACACTTTTGCAAAGTTTCTTTCTTCTCTGCCCCCCGCAAGATATAGCGGCAGGCATAGTGTTACAGTATCCACCATTTGGAGTTCTTCAAGCACTTTTCGCGCGGCGAGCCTTGAAATGGTTCCACCGAGACATTCTTCCCCGCTGCAGGCTAATATTCCTACTTTGAATTCATTCATGAATGCTCCTCCTGAAATTTTTCATTTATTTTTTTTGCAATTTTTTCTGCGATTTCATTTACTACTATTTCTCCATCAGCATCTAGGGCGGTGGCCGTACCGAACTTTTTCCCTTTGTGCTCTTTCACTGTATCCAGGACTTTTATTTCTTCTATGACTATTCCACCGGCTATCGAGACATTTTTTGCCGCGCACATTTTCGGGCAACCGTCAACGGTGATGCAACCGCGGCCTTCAATTTTTTCTTTCGCTTCTTTATCGCCGGTTACGATGTATGCGAGGCAAACCGTTTCTGATCTTTCCGGGCATAATTCAAGCACTGTTTTTAAAGCAGCTTCTCTTGCCATAAGCCCGAAAACCTTGCCAATACCGCTACATGGAATAACTTTGATTTTTTTATTGTTATCCATTTGAACCCTCCACTTTTTTCTTCATTAATTCAAAATATTTGTCAAAACCAATCAGGAGTTCTTTATCGCTCTCAAAATCTGAAAGTTCAATTTCAGCTACCCATCCCAATTCGTATGGATTTTCATTGATCATTTCCGGCTTTTGCTCAAGCATTTCATTAATGGCAATCACCTTGCCGCTTACGGGCGAAATCAAAGCTACAAGGGCCTTTGACGATTCGATGTCGCCAACTTCGCCGAACTGGTCAATTTCTGCACCAATTTCGGGGGGGGTAAAATACAAAATATCGGAAAGGTTCTGCTGAACGAAATCTGTAACACCGATTCTGGCTCGGTTTCCTGTCACCCATGCCCAGCAATCATTTTCATTATAGTACACTTCCGGATTTTTAGGCACTCTGAAAATGAATTTGCCATGTTGAAGTGTTTCATAATCAAAATTAATAGAAACTAATGTTTTATCAGAAACCTGAACGGTCTTTTCATCAGTGATGTTAAGTTCGTTGAGGATAATTTCGATCAGGGCATTTTCATTTTCCTGAAGACTTAGTCCGCTGTTTAACTCAATATTATGGTTTTTAGCTTCCTCAGTTATTAGGATTTTTTGGGAAATTTTCAGGTTTTTTTCTGCAGCAAGTTTGCTGGCACACCTGGTAGGGCAACCATCTATGACTATAAGGGGGCGTTCGGCAGCGATCTTATTATATTTCGCATCAGCAACTCTGTAAAACACAGGGCAAATAATTTCATTTTTGGTGTTCTCGCATAATTTTATCGCTATTTCCCTTGAAATAGCCCCGGCGCATTTGTCCAATCCATTGCAAGGCAGTACGGCATAATTTTCAACCATTGTTTTCCTCCTTTCTTATTTCCTTGATCCTTTGCGTTGTCGCATTTTTATCGGGAAACGATAGTGCGTCGGGGCCACATATTTTTGAACATGCCCTGCAGAAAACAACGCAGTTATTCGGATTTTTGACGATCAATTTAATTTCTTCGGTATCATTCACTTCAAAAACTTTGTGGGGGCAGAATTTCGTACATTCCATGCAATAGTCGCATTTTGTATAATCGATGGTCGGTTTCCAGTCTATTTTATTGCGTTCCACGCCCATGAATGTTGTTTCGCTCATTGCTCTTCCTCCATTTTTTCAAGGGCTGCCCTCACTTTTTCAACTGCCTGTTCGGTTGTCATGTCGCGTACATCAAGAGGAATCAAATCTTTGTGCACATCAAGCCCTGATGCTGAAAATGCATCTCTGAACAGTTTGGTTTGCATATTGGGAGCACAACCGCCAATAACTACCTTTCTGTGTGATTTCAGAAAATCCATCAAAAAACGGTCGCCGTCTTCCTCGCATAACTGAGGATGAATAAATCCGTATTCAACCGGCAATTCAATTCTGACTCTGTTTATAAAGTCCCAGATATCCATTTGCGAAAATCCTGGACATTTTCCTGTGCATACGCACATAATAAAACCGGGTTTTTGTGATTCTGACATTATTTGATTTTTTTTAAGTATCGATTAACTTATTTTTTCAGTTTGTTGATGTTTAAGTTTTCTTTGTCCTGTTCACAGGCTTTAACATACACGGACATTGACCGCTCAATTGTGCCGACGGGTCTTTTTCAACCGGAAATCCATCACGTTCCCAATCCATAATACCGCCTGCAAGATTTGCCACTAAAGTGAAGCCATTTTTCATTAGTTTCTCAACAGAAGATTTACTGTGCAATCCGCTGGCATCAGCAATGATCAGAGGCTTGTCTTTTGGAAGGTTAATTATGTTCTCTTCAAAAATGCTCTGTGGCAAGATAATATAATTGTCCACCTTAAAAGTCTTCATTGATGTATGGTATTCTTCCCTAATATCAATAAGTACTGCGCCTTTTGAAACAGCAGCAAACGCTTCTTTAGCGGAGATGTGGCGAATGCCATTGCTGATAATACCCAATTCAGAAAAAAGGTTTTCCATTTTTTGTTTAGTTACGATTTGGCCATGAAAACAATAACATCCATTAGAAAATGATTCTTTCTTTTTGAATCAATAATTTTTATTTTGTTCTACTTCGGATGAGTACAAATTGCGATTTATTTAATGTGAAATAATCTCACTGAAATATTCTTATGTTGTTTTGGAACTTCAGTTTATGCCCGTTCAGTATAAATTTTGCGAATACCCAAACTATTTGTTTAAAAAATTAATTTATTAAATTCTGAAAGTAAAATAAATAAACATAGTAAAAGCCTACCACGATAAAAACAACCGCAATGATACGCCGGAACCATTTTTCAAAAACTTTTACTTTATTATAAAACCCTCCCACACTTGAAATGCTAAAAGCCAGAAGGTAGGCAATGATAATTACAGGCAGCCCGGTAGCAATGGCAAATACCAAAGGAAGAAACAAACCCGACGGACTGCTGATGGTAATGGGAATCAGCATCCCGAAATATAAAACTCCGCTGTAGGGGCAGAAGGCCAGGGCAAAGACAATTCCCAGCAATAGAGCGCTCCACCATTTTTTTCCGTTGTTGGTGCTTTCCAAGCGCTCGCCCAATTTACCTAAACCGGGAAATTTGATTTTGATGAAATCAAGCATAAGAATGCCAACAATTATGAGCAACGGGCCCAAAAATTTCTCACCATTGGACTGTAAGAACCTTGCAATATGAAATGTACTGGCACCGAAAAAAAGAATAACACCTAGTGCAGTATAGGTAAAAGCCCTGCCCAGCGTGTACCATAAGCCATTCAAAAAAATTTTCTTCTTATTTTCAATGTCCTTGCTGATAAATCCGATGGCAGTAATATTCATTGCCAGCGGGCAGGGACTGATAGCGGTCATGATGCCCAGAATAAAGGCAGTAAGAAAGGGGACGTTAGTTACGTCCAGCCAATTTTGTAAGACCTCCATTAGAAACTATTTTAACAAGCCGTCAATTTTGGCAATAAGTTCTTTTTCCAGAGTTTCTTTATTCTGATCCAGCATGTAATTCTTAACGATATCCGTCACATTGATGCTGGTATCATTTTTCTTCTTTTTCTTCACAACTATTACGGTTTGCGAGACTGCCTGATATTTTTCCACCAGGGCTTTGTTGCTTTCTTCCGCAATTTTGACAACTTTAAAAACTACATTTCCTTTTGGGTAGTTTTTTTCTACTATTGACTTGACATCTGCTTCAAGAACATTGCAGGCCTTGGCTTTGCAACAGGCAAGGTTGGCCTTGAAGTACAGCACTTCTGCTTTTCCTTTGGTGCTTTGAGCGAAAAGTGCAGAGGCAGAGATCATTAAAAATGCTAAAAATAATGTTGCTTTTTTCATGGTGTGTTATTTTATTGATTCTTCAATTTTTGCTTTCAATTCAGAAATAAAAATGTTGGGTTCATGTACTTTTTTAAAAGCCCATCCTGTAAGGTCTTCGCTTTTTTCTTCTTTGCCGTTACTATATGATGTTAATGCCAGCGTGGCGCCATATGCGTCATATTTTTTTACCAGATCCCGGTTTTCGGGGAGCTCGCAATTCAGAATGTACAGGTCAACAATGCCAAGTTCAAGCTGGTTCGCAAAATTATTGTCAATGGTTTGCCTGACATATTTTTCAATTGAAAAGCAAGTGTTGCAGCGGTTGGTGATATGAAAGTAAAAGACTTTCAGACGCAGGTTCTGTGCATTGTTGGCAATGATGGTGTCGTTGTTTTTTTGAGAGAATACGCCAACAGAAAATAATAGTAAAAATAAAATTATGATCAGTTTTTTCATGTTTTTTATTTTAAATATTCAGAGATTTTATTTTTTAGAATTTCAATAAATTTTTCTTCCTTGTTTTTAGCAAATTTGAAGCCATCTCCTGTCAGGTCTGTGGTGGTTTCTTTTCCTTTGAAAACCCTGGTTACATAAAGTCCTGAGCCAAAGGCCTGGTATTTTTCGGCCACCTTGCTGTTGGCATCATCGTCCACATTTAAAATGTATTGTTTAATTCTGCCTTGCCTGAGTTCGGCAGCAAAGTAGGTTTTCAGTGTCTTTGTGGTAGCTTCTTCTATTGCAATGCACGATGCGCAACGGTTAGTAACGTGGAAGTTGTAAACCAATACTTTGGATAATTCCTGTTTGGGTTTGTCCATAGGTTGCCCTGTTGTATCCACAACATTTGAGGTGTCAGGAATCACTGCTTCCGTTTGAGCCGTAGTATCAGTTTTTTCGGGCTCTTCGGGTTTATTTAGGGAGTTTGAACAACTACTGATAAATAACAATGAAATAATGATAAGTTCTACACTGAAGAAGGGTTTGCTTTTCATAGATTTTAGGTTAACATGGTTCTTTATTTGATGAGGTATTTTTTTTCAAAAAAGACGTGAGCAATTTTTTTGCTTCATTCCAGTTTTGCTGGTTGATACAATATCTTATTTGAGGGGGGTCGATGTTGCCTTGTATCAGCCCGGCCAGCTTTAATTCTTTCAGATGCTGCGACAGGGTGGATCGGGCAATAGGAATATCATCAATCATTTCACCGCTGGTACAGCAGGTACTCATGCAGCTCAATTTTTCCATGATATAGACGCGTGCCGGATGGCTCAGGGCTTTTGCGATCAGGGCTATTTGTTTGTGCTCTTCACTAAACTTTGGTT
>Ga0209097_10001077_pt1 | contig 24168 bp, 15 predicted proteins | sample AD_UKC052_MetaG_FD_184419 | JGI IMG/M metagenome (GOLD analysis project Ga0209097, IMG submission 184419) | Active sludge microbial communities of municipal wastewater-treating anaerobic digesters from USA - AD_UKC052_MetaG (SPAdes) (version 2) | ecosystem: Engineered > Bioreactor > Anaerobic >... | reverse complement strand
CGAGGTGCAGCGCGCCGAACGCGAGGCCACGCAACACACCCTGCGCGAGGTGGGGCGCGAGTTGCACGACAACGTGGCCCAGCTACTCACCGTGGCGCAGATGGGCCTGGGCAACGTGCTGGAGGAGCCCACGCCGGACGGGCGCCTGCTTGCGGCACGCGACGCGTTGGACCAGGGCATCGAAGAGGTGCGCCGCCTGGGGCACGACCTCAACAGCGACCGCTGGCAGCAGCGCAGCCTGCGCGACGCTATCGGCACCGCGGCCGAGCGCATCGAACGCGTGGGGCGCGTGCGGGCCTTGGTGGTGCAGCAGGGCGACCCTCCGGAACCCGATGCCGATACGCGCATCATCCTCTTCCGCGTGTTCCAGGAGGTGGTGAACAACGCCCTCAAGCACAGCGGCGCCGATACGCTCACCATCACCCTTCACGGCACCGCGGCACTGGCACTCACCATCGCCGACAACGGGCGCGGCTTCGATCCCGCACACACCGCCAGCGCCGGCGGGTTGTTCGGCATCCGCAAGCGCTGCGCCCTGGTGGGCTACACCGCGCACTGCACGAGCACACCGGGACAGGGCTGCACCTGGACCCTCGAACCCGAAACGAACGACCATGGAGCATGATGTGGCCCTGGTGGACGACCACCACCTGATGCGCAGCGGACTGGCCGCCACCGTGAACGGCCTGGGCGGCTACCGCGTGGCCCTGGAGGCCGGCAACGGCCGCGAACTGATCGAGGCCCTGGAGGTACAGGAACGCAACGGCCTGCAACGGCCCGCCATCGCAATCGTGGACCTGAACATGCCGGTGATGGACGGCTACGCCACCATCGCGTGGTTGCGCGAACACGCGCCCACCGTGCTGCCCCTGGCACTCACCTTCGATGCCGCGGACGATGCCCTGGTGCGGTCCGTACGCGCCGGAGCGCGCGGTTTCCTCCTCAAGAACACCCGCCCCGCCGTGCTGAAGACCGCGCTGGACAGCCTGATGCTCACCGGCTACTACTACACGGACCAGACGCACCAGGCCTTGCAGGACGAGCCCGTGCAACGCGACCGCAAACAACGCGAGCGCGAGGCCGTGCTGGAGCGGATCACCCCGCGCGAGATGGAGTTCCTGCTACTGGTGTGCGACCCCGAGGAATACACCTACGAGCAGATGGCCGATCGTATGGGCATCCACCGCCGCAGCGTGGACAACCACCGCATCAGTCTCTTCGAGAAGTTCGGCATCAAGAGCAAGACCGGCCTGGTGCTCTTCGCCATGCGCTGGGGGGTGGTGCGGGGTTGACCATTGACCATTGAGAATTGAATATTGAATATTGAAGCCAGCACTTCGGCATCAAGCGAAGGACGGGCCGGTTGCTCTTCGCAATGTGCCGGGGACCGGTGGAGCAGGAAGCGTGCGCTTCACACCAGCCCCTCCCGCACGGCCAGGCTCACCGCCCCGGCCACGCTCTTCACCTGCAGCTTCTGGTAGATGTGGCTCACGTGCGTGTTCACCGTGGCGTAGGAGACCGCACACTTCTCAGCGATCATCTTGTAGCTGTAGCCGTCAACGAGGTAGCGCAGGATCTCCACTTCGCGATCGGTGAGGTTGAAGTCAACGGTCTTGGAGGAACCATTGCCGCGTTGCGCGAAGAGCTTGAGCACCTTGGAAGCCACGATCGGTGTCATCGGTGCGCCACCTTGGGCCACTTCGATGATGCCATCGATGAGCTTGGTGGGCGCGGTCTGCTTCAGCAGGTAGCCGTTCGCTCCGGCGAGGATCGCGTCGAAGATCTTCTCGTTGTCCTCGAACACCGTCTGCATCAGGATCTTCACGTCCTTGAACTGCTTGCGGATGAGGCCTACGCCCGCGATGCCGTCCACGTGCGGCATGTCGATGTCCATGAGCACCACATCGGGCGAGGTCTCGGTGATGTGGCGCACCACGTCGCGGCAATCGGGCCAACTGCCCACGAAGGTCATGTCCTCGGTGGAGTCGATGAGCAACTGCAGCCCCTCGCGCCGCTTGGCATTGTCGTCGAAGATGGCTACCCGCAGATCCATGCGGCAAAGCTATCGCGGCTGATCGCCGTCGGCTGTCATTGGTTCCAATGAACTTTTGCTTTCGCCCGGCACGAAGCGCAGCTCCACCGTGGTCCCCTTTCCCGCTTCGCTGGTGATGGTGAGCGTGCCCGGGATCTCCGCTGCGCGGTTGCGCATATTGCCCAAGCCGTTGCCGCCGCCGGCGCTTTCGTTCTGCATGTTCTGATCGAAGCCTTTGCCGTCATCTGCTACGCGCAACACGATGGCCGACTTATCGCGCACCAAGTCCACGCGCAGGTTCGCACAGCCGGAATACTTCATGGCGTTGTTCACCGCTTCCTTGAAGATGAGGTAGAGGTTCTTGCGTTGGCCCATTTCCAGGCGCCAGCTCTTCAGTTCCTCATCGGCGTGGAGGTGCAATTTGCAGCCGCGCGCTTCGCTCACGTTCACGGCAAAGGCATGCATGCGTTTGATCACGCTGGCCATGTCGTCGTTGTCGGCGTTCACGGCCCACACGATGTCGTTCATGGCCTCGAGCACTTGCGTGGTGCTATCGGTGATGCGGCCCAGCAGTTCGCTCGCTTCCGGTGCTTTGCCCGCGGCCTTCTTCTGTGCCACACTGCTGAAGAGCGATACGCTGCTGAGCGTAGATCCGATCTCGTCGTGCAGATCGCGGGCAATGCGCTCGCGCACGCGCACCACCTTCACGGCTTGGGCCAGACGGTAGCGGTAGAAGGCAACGACCCCGGCCGTGATCAACAACGCCACAAGGATCCTGAACCACCATGTACCCCACCACGGCGGCGTGATGATGACCTCCATCATTGCGCCGCGCTCATCCCATACGCCCGCGCTGTTGCGCCCCTGCACGCGGAAGGTGTAGGTGCCGGGATCGAGGTTGGTGAAGGTGGCCTCGTGCTGGGTGCCCACCTCTACCCAGTCGGTGCTGAAGTTCTCGAGCAGGTACCGGAACGTGTTCTTCAGCGGTGCGGTGTGGTCCATGCACGCGAAGGAGAAGGTGATCATGCGCTCGCTGTACGGCAGGGTGATGCTGCGCACGTACTCGATGGGCGCAGGGAGTTCGTAGCCTTCACCGGTGGCGTTGCCGAGGCCCGCTACGGCGACGGCCTTACCAACAAGTTTCATACCCGTGATCACCGTGGGTGATGCAGGGATCGTTTCGTAGAAGTCCTCGGGGTTGAAGTGGAAGGCGCCGCCCATGCCCTCGAACCAGAGTTCACCCTTCTCGGTCTTCGCGTAGCTGTAGCGGTTGAATTCGTTGCTCGGCAGGCCATCCTCCTTGGTGTAGGTCTTCATCTTTCCCGTGCTGGGATCGAACTGGACCAGTCCCTGGTTGGTGCCGATCCACAGGTTGCCGCGTTCGTCGCTCAGGATGCTGTATATCACGTCGTTCGGCAGACCTTCCCGTGTAGTCCAGGCCTTGGAACGCTGCGTGCGCAGATCGAACCGCGCGAGGCCTCCGCCGTTGGTGCCCACCCAGAGCACATGCTGCGGATCGGCCGGATCCAGGCAGGTGCTGAAGACCATATCATGCGGCAACGAATGCAGATCCTGCTCATCGTGCTGGTACACCTTCCATACACCCGTTTTCGGATCCAGGTGGTGCAGACCGGCCACCGTGCCCATCCACACCGTGCCATCGGGGTGATGGGTGAATGAGGAAATGGACAAGTAATCGCTGGTACCGAAGGCGATCGGCGGTGTGTAACGCCGGATGATGCTGCCGGTGCGTGCATCGAGGTGGGTGAGGTTCGTGACCACATCCACGTTCGTCCCCGTGACCGCCCAGATCGTGTTGCCCGGTCCAGGAAAGATGTCCCGTATCCGCTCGCCCTCCAAGGACTTGACATAGGTCAGACCATGATCGTCCAGTATGGCAGCCCGTATATCACGCGTACCACGCACCGCTTCGCCCACCCAGATCCTTCCCTGATCGTCCACCACGGCGCGTTCCATGTTCGGTGGTGTTCCGTGCGAGGGCATCAGGACCTTGGTGTAGATCCCGGGAGCACCGTAGCGGATGTTCAGGCCGTCCTTCATGAACCCGAGCAACATGCTGCCGCTCAGGTTGCCCGGATACACCCCCTTCAGTAGCCCGGGGTCCACGGGGGTGAAGCGCTCACGCCGCAGATTCGTTCGGAACACCCCGAAACCGCCCGTGGTGAACCAGACGTTGCCCGCGCGATCCTCGAAGGTCGGTCGCAAGCCCGTGGTTTGCCAGATGCCCGCTGGCACGGACCCGCTCGGGGTCACCACCTCGGTACGCCCGCTCTTCAGGTCCAAGCGCCGATCCATTCCGTTGTGCGGACCGCCCCAGATACGGCGCTGGCTGTCCAGTAGCAGGAACAATTGGAATTGCTGGTCGGTGAGGTGGATGGTGTCGAGTGGCGCGGCCTGATCGTAGACCCGGAGTGTGACAAAGCCGGGTTCGGCGACGAGCATGTGTCCGGTAGCGGGATCGGCCACCATTTGCGGCGCTTCACGCACACCGTCCTGGGCGCGCCACGGGATCTTGTGGGGCCGATCGATGACCTGGAAGGAACCATCGGCCGAGCGATGGATGCAACGGAACGTATCGGGGTTGGCGATCCACGGATCATCGTTCGGGCCTATGAAGACACGCGCATCCACCAAGGGAACCATTGGTGGTGACACACTGCGAGGATCCTTCGCCACCAGCTGCGCCCCACCGTTCGGGTCCACCACCAGGTTGCGCCACCCTTGGCTGGTGTGCAGGCTTATCCGGGTCCGGCCCAGCCCGTCGGCGCAGAGACGCGATTGCAGCCTGGATGAGAGGCCGTCTTCCAAGCCTTCGACCCGTACATGCGCGAAGCGGCCCGTGCGGGGATCGTACCGGTCCAGTCCGAAGGGTGCATAGCCCACCCACAGGTATCCCTCCCGGTCCACCAGCAAGCTGCTGATGTGGTCACCGCCAATGCTGTTGGTGTCCTGCTCATTGTGCCGGAACACCGTGAAGGAGTATCCATCATAGCGTGCCAGCCCATCCTTGGTCCCGAACCAGAGGTAGCCCGTGCTATCCTGCGCCATGGCCTGCACATAGCCCTGGGGCAGGCCGTCCTCCACGGTGATGGCATCGAGGTGGATCTCCACGGTGTCCAACTGGGCGTGGACGCTACTGCTGCACAACAGTGCGCCAGTGAGCAGCGCACGCGCTGGGCGCAGCGTGCGATTCCGGGAGAGCGGGAAGAGAACGCCCATACGTTCTGGAAACATACGCCGCGCGAATGGAACAGAGGCCCGCATCATTGGAACCAATGATGCCCGCACGCCAAGGTCATTGGTTTGAACGATTGATGGGCATGCGGCAACGCGGCTGCTTTGCCATACCCTAATCGACCACCATGCTCTCCATGCATTCCTTCCGTTCGTTGCTGCTCGCCGTTGCCCTGCTCCTCGGGTTGCATGGCATCGCGCAGAACTTCAGTGGCTTCAGCTACCAGGCCGTGGTACGCGACAATGTGGGCGACCCCGTGCCCGCACAACTCGTGGGCGTGCAGGTGACCATACAGGTAGGCCCCACGGACACCTACGTGGAAACGCACAGCGCCACCACCGATGCCTATGGCCTCATCGCCCTCACCATCGGGCAGGGCACACCGGTGGGCGGCTCGGCCATTGCCACGTTTGCGGATGTGGAGTGGGCCAGCGGACAACCCATCACGTACAGTGTGGCGGTAGATGTCACCGGCGGCACCAACTACACCTTCCTCAGTGGCGGGCCTTTCAAGGCGGTGCCCTTCGCCATGCATGCGCTCACCAGCGACAGCAGCACCACCAGCGTACCGCAAACGCTCACGCTGAGCAACGACACGCTCTACATCACCGGTGGCAACGGCGTGGACCTCTCCGGCCTGGCCGGCACACCCGGCTGGGTGCTGAGCGGTGATACGCTGCACAACGATGGCAAGCGTGTAGGCATCGGCACCACGGCGCCAAGCACCGATCTGCACGTGGTGGGCGGAATCACGTACCAGGACGGCAACCAAACCGCAGCCAAACTCCTCACCAGCGATGCGCAAGGCAACGCGAGCTGGCAGAGTTTGAGCGCGGAGAGCATTTTCGGGAGCGGGAACGTGCCGGGGGTGGAGGCACTTTGCCTGAGCAGTTTGGCAACCGCGCCTATGCAATCGGGGCCCTATTTCGTGGCAGTTTCAGGTAGCTACGCGTATGCGGTGAGCGGCTTGGTCAACACGATGCGGGTGTTCAACATCAGCAACCCATCAGCACCCAGCGTGATCGCCACCATCGCCGCCGGGACAAGCCCGCGTGGCATTGCGGTGGCGGGTAACCACGCTTATGTGGTGAACTATGGCAGCAACAACATGATGGTGTTCAACATCAGCAACCCGGCTGCGCCCAGCCTGATCGCCACCATCGCGACCGGGACCGCTCCACGCGCCGTGGCAGTGGCTGGCAACTATGCCTACGTGTTGAACCAGGGAAGCAGCAACATGATGGTGTTCGACATCAGCAACCCCGCCGCACCCAGCCTTATTGCCACCATCGCCGCTGGAACTCAACCACGTTCCCTGGCCATCGCAGGTAGCTACGCCTATGTGATCAACAACGTCGCGATGAGGGTGTTCGACATCAGCAACCCAACTGCACCCAGCCAGATCGCCAGTGTTGTTCCTAGTGGATCGCCGAACGCTGTGGCTGTGATGGGGAACTACTCCTATGTGGTTACCAGCAGCCCGAACGAGATGGTGGTGTACAACATCAGCGATCCGGCGGCACCCGTTCAAACCAGCAGCATCGCAGTTGGATCGGTGCCTCTCTCCGTAGCTATAGCGGGCAACTACGCCTATGTAGTGAACAGCAGCAGCAACACCATGATGGCATTCAACATCAGCGATCCGGCTGCTCCTAGCCTAACCGCCACCCTCGCTACAGGTGCGGCCCCCTATGCCATAACCGTTGCGGGCGGCCATGCCTATGTGGTGAACAATGGCAGCAGCAACCTGCAAGTGTTCAACCTCTATTGCCCGAACATGATCACCATGGACCCTACGACCGGTGAGATCACCTCGGAGCCGCTCACAGGTACCGTGGGTGCGCAGGGGCCCACGGGAGCAACAGGACCGCAAGGGCCGGTGGGCGCTACGGGGCCGCAAGGAGCGGTGGGACCAACAGGAGCAACGGGCGCAACCGGTGCAACAGGGCCGCAAGGGGCCACAGGGCCGGGCTACTACGCAACATCCAATACGTCTATGCCACTTCAATTCACTGGCACCATCACGTTCACGACGCAGACAGGTCTGGCTTATCAAGTGGGCGATAACGTAAGGATCAGCAGGATCGGCAGCCCCACAACACACTACATGTTCGGCACTGTCACTGCCTACACCCCCAGCGGAACGTCCATGTCGGTATCGCTACAGGGATCGTTCGGCTCGGGTATATATAACCCATGGACCATCGCCATCACCGGTACGAATGGGTACAATGGAGCAACGGGAGCCGCGGGCCTGGGCTACCAAGCATTCTCCGGCACCTCTCAGACCATCGGCACTGGTTACAAGTTTTTCCCGCTGAACCAGAACACCGCCTATATCACAGGCTCACGTGTGCGCGTCAACGGCGGTTCGGGGATTTGGATGGAAGGGGTCATCACCAGCGGCGGAGGGAGTAGCTTCACAGTACTGGTGGACAGGACCATGGGCACTGGTACATACAACCTATGGTTCGTGGCCATCGCGGGCGAGGTAGGTGATCAAGGCCCCATTGGCGCACAAGGCCCGACAGGGCCACTTGGTCCGCAAGGCCCGATAGGTCCTGCAGGTCCACAGGGAGATACCGGTGCCATGGGCCCCACAGGACCACAAGGCGTGGCAGGCCCGCAAGGCGTATCGGTGACCAACGCGGCGATCACCAACGATTCGCTCTATGTAACGCTGAGCGATGCCAGCGTGATCAATGCCGGCATGGCGGTGGGCGCACAAGGCCCTGTTGGCCCGCAAGGTCCCGTAGGCCCGGCGGTGAACGCCAACGGCACTTTGAACCACCTGGCCAAATTCGACACGAGCGGCACCGTGCTCAGCGATGCGTTCTTGTACGAAGACACGCTGGGCAATGTGGGCATCGGCACCACGGCGCCTTCCGCCAAGCTCCATGTGGCGGGCAATGTGCGCATCGCCGACGGCTCGCAAGGCGCAGCGAAGATCCTCACCAGTGATGCCAATGGCACGGCCAGTTGGCAGAGCCTGAGCGCGGAGAGCATCTTCGGGAGCGGGAACGTGCCGGGTGCGGAAGCCATTTGTTTCAACAACGTAGCCACCATCGCTGCCGGATCAACGCCAAATGCGCTAGCCGTGGCGGGCAACTACGCATACGTGGTGAACATCGGTAGCTCCAACATGAGGGTGTACAACATCAGCAACCCGGCAGCACCTAGCCTCAGTGCCACCATAGGCACCGGATCCGCCCCCTATTCCGTAGCCGTTTCGGGCAGCTACGCCTATGTGGTGAATCTAACCAGCAACAACATGATGGTGTTCGATGTCAGCAACCCGGCTGCACCCAGCTTGAGCGCCACCATTGCCACAGGGTCCAGCCCCCGTTGCGTGACCGTTTCGGGCAGCTACGCCTATGTAGTGAACTACAACAGCAGCAATCTCATGGTCTTCGACATCAGCAACCCGGCCGCGCCCAGCCTTAGTGCCACCGTCGCCACTGGTGCAGGAGGACCCTTGTCCGTAGTCGTTTCTGGCAGTTACGCATACGTGGTGACTGGCGGCTTCGGCAGCAACACCATGAAGGTGTTCAACATCAGCAACCCGGCAGCACCCAGCCTCAGTGCCACCATCGCCACCGGCGATACCCCTTGGTCAGTAGCCGTGGCGGGCATCTATGCCTATGTGGTGAACTACGCGAGCAACAATATGATGGTGTTCAACATCAGCGCTCCGGCCGCGCCCAGCTTGAGCGCCACCGTTGCCACTGGGAACAACCCCCGATCCGTAGCCGTTTCGGGCAGCTACGCCTTTGTGGTGAACAACGGCAGTAATAACCTGATGGCGTTCAATATCAGTAACCCCGCAGCGCCCATCCTCAGTGCCACCATCGCCACTGGAGCCGTTCCCAATTTCGTGGCTGTGGCAGGCACCCATGCCTTTGTCGCGAACGCGAGCAGCACAATGCAGGTGTTCAACCTCTTCTGCCCGAACACGATCACTATGGACCCCGGCACAGGTGAGATCACCTCGCAGCCCAGCGCATGGGCTTTCCAAGGGGACCATCTCGCCAATACCAACCTGGGCAACGTGGGCATCGGCACCTCCGATCCCGCCAGCAAGTTGGATGTGGAAGGAGGAATGGCCGTAGGGGCCACCTACTCCGGCACCACGGCCGCACCCACGAACGGAGTCATCATTGAAGGCAACGTGGGCATCGGCACCACCACACCCGCCAGCAAGTTGGATGTGGAAGGAGGCCTAGCCGTAGGTGCCACTTACTCCGGCACATCAGCCGCCCCCACGAACGGAGCCATCATCGAAGGCAGCGTGGGCATCGGTACAACGACCGCCACCGATAAGCTCACTGTACGCACAGCTACCAGCAACTATGGTCTCACGCACACCGATGGCACGATCACCCTGGGTTCGTTCGTGGGTGGAAGCAGCGGTGGTGGATGGCTGGGCACCAAGAGCAACCATGCACTTCATCTCTTCACCAACAACAGCACGGCCCAGATGACGGTGGCGACCAATGGCAACGTGGGCATCGGGACCACAGGACCAGGGGCACGCCTGGAGGTGCTCGCACCCAGCTCCTCCAATTCAGCTCCTGCATTCAAGGCCGAAATGAGCGGGGCCAACCTGCTGGTGTACAAAGGCGCCAATAACGCAACGGTGGTGGAGAATACCAGTGGAACCCATCTGGCGCTGCAAGCTGCTGGCGGCAATGTGGGCATCGGCACCACCACGCCCGCACAGCGCCTATCCGTTACGGGCAATATCTGCTACACCGGCACCATCGGCGCATGCTCGGACCGGCGCTACAAGACGGACTTCACGCCGCTGAGCGGTTCGCTGGCCAAGGTGGGCCTGCTGCAAGGTCTCTACTACGACTGGCGCACCGAGGAATTCCCGGAGAAGGAGTTCCCGGCTGAACGTCAACTCGGCTTCATCGCACAGGACATCGAAGCGCTCTTCCCCGAAGTGGTGCTCACCGATGCACAAGGCTACAAGTCCGTGGACTACGGCCGCCTGACGCCCGTGCTGGTAGAAGCGATCAAGGAGTTGAATGCCTTGGTGCAGCAGCAGCAGGCCACCATCAGCGATCAGAGCACGACGCTCAACACCCTGCGCACGCAGTTGGATGCGAACACCGCGCTGATGCAGCAGTTGCAGAGCGTGTTGGAAGCACAGAGCCGCAAGTGATCGTGACCACCCAACTACACGGGATCATGAACACACGAACACGACCGAGCGCTTTGCGCAACGTGATCGCCCTCGCGCTGCTGGTGCTGGTCACCGGGCTGCATGCGCAAGTGCTCATCGGCACCGATGGTGGCACCACCGTGCTGCCGAGCAACACCATCAGCTGGTCGGTGGGTGAGCCGATCATCGGCACGGCCGCCACAACCAACGGCGCGATGACGCAGGGCTACCAGCAGCCCACAGGCAAGCTCATCTACTACAGTCGCGCTACAGGAAACGTGAACGACCCTATCTGGAGCCGCACGCCCACGGGTCCTGCTGGTCCGGCCAACTTCATCCCACCCGCCAGCATGGTGGTGCAGGCCGGCCATGTGGTGACCAACACCGCCACCGTGGTGATGCGCGATGTACTGGTGCAAGCCGGTGGCACCCTGCAACTCGCCCCCGGCAGCTTCTTCAACATCCACGGCCGCAACGCCACCTTCCTCGGTGTGCTCTTCGGCAGTGATGGCAGCACCATGGCGCTGGTGGGCACCAAGCCCGTGGTCTTCACCGCTGCGAGCAAGCCCAACCTGTGGGACCTGCACGTGACCACACCGCAAGGCACCACGGCCAATGGCGAAGTGGACATCCGCGGCACGCTTCAACTGAACGAGGGCAACCTCAACGCCACCAGTGCGACGTTCAACCTACGCAGTTTTGCAAGCACTACCGGACGCTTGGGGCCCGTGCCACCGGAGGCGAGCTACACCGGCAACATCAAGATGGAGCGCTACATACCCGGCGGCGCCACCAACTGGCGCTTGCTCGGCAGCCCCATCGGGAGCCAGACCATCCAGCACTGGAAGGACGATTTCTACACGGCCGGTTTCCCGGGATCGCACTACCCCAACTTCTACGATCCACCCGGCAGCGGCATCTTCTGGCCCAGCATCCGCTGGTACAACGAGACCAACACCGGCGCGAACATGAACGATGGTGTGGTGGGCGTGAGCAGCAACACCCAAGCATTGCTGCGCGGTCAAGGCTTCGCGGCCTGGTGCGGCGATAACCTCGGCGGCACAGCGCCTTTCGTCATCGACGTGTTCAACGGCGCACCGCACATCGCCACGGCACCCATCACCCTGCCCATGAGCTGGACCAACACCGGCAACCCCACCGTGGACGGATGGAACCTGGTGAGCAACCCCGTGCCCAGCGCCATCGCCTTCGACCAGATCGCACGCGGCGCAGATGTGCAGGACTACGTCACCTTCTACAACCCAGCCAACGGCAACATGGCGGTGTACGACATCAGTTTTGGTTACGGCACCAACAACGCCACCAACACCATCCAAAGCAGCCAGGGTTTCTTCCTCAGGGCCACTGGCCCGGCCTTGGCCACAACGGTTGAAGAGAGCGACAAGATCAACGACAACGATGGCGGCATCTTCGGTGGGCTGTTGCCCGATGCCACGCCGATGGTGCGCCTGCGCATGAGCAGCAGCGTGAACACCTACAGCGATGAAACGCTGATCGCCTTCTCCGCCGGCACACCGGAACAGGATGAGGAGGATGCACTGAAGTACCTCTTCGCCCATAACGCGGCACCGCAGATCGCCACGCTCACCTCCACAGGCACGCAACTCGCCATCAACGCATTCGGCGCAGCGAGCAACGCCATGGGCATTCCCGTGAGCGTGAACGCAGGCGCCAACGGCACATACACCCTAACAGTGACCACGCAGGGCGATCTCGGTGTGACATGCCTCGGCTTGGAGGACCTCGTTACCGGTACGCTCATCCCCATCATGGATGGTGCTGCTTCCTACAACTTCACCATGGTCGCGAGCGCACCGGCTGAAACGCGTTTCCTGTTGCGCGTGCTGGCACCGCAAGCGGCGTTCACCTCGGTCGCTACCGCAGAGGTGAACACGCCCATCGCCTTCACGAACACAAGCGTGGACGCGATCAGCTACGCATGGGACTTCGGCGATGGTGCTACGAGCACGACCGCTTCTCCCACGCACAGCTACAGCGTTGGTGGTACGTACTCCGTAAGACTCACCGTAACCACTGGCACTTGTACCAGCACCTTCACGCAATACGTGGTGGTGACATCGCCCGCGCTGCCCGTGAGCGTGCGTGTGATGCTGCAGGGTCCGTACGATGCGAACACCGGCCTGATGAGGGATGCCGTGCGCTCGGCCGGACTGCTCCCCTTGTTGGAGCCGTACACAGCCATGGGATACGCGCACGTTGGCGGTGGTGGTGAGTTCGTATTCCCCGCCATCTTCAACTCCACGGGCAACAACGCCATCGTTGATTGGGTCGTGGTGGAATTGCGCAGCGCGAGCGATGCGACCAACGTTGTGGAGACACGCAGCGGACTGCTCACGCGAAATGGCGATGTGGTGGCGACCAATGGAACCTCACCCCTCTCCTTCCTCTCCGCACCGGGAAATTATCACATCGCCGTGCGCCATCGCAACCACTTGGCAGTGATGAGCCGCGACCCGATCGGTCTCGCAGCCGTGAACAACAGCATCGACTTCTCCAACGGCAGTTCGCCCACCTTCGGCACCGATGCGCAACAGATGACCTCAGGCACCCACATGATGTGGTCGGGCAACACGGACTTCAACGGCACACTGAAGTACGTTGGTGCGAACAACGATCGTGATCCGATCCTCGTGACCATCGGTGGGATCGTTCCCACCAATACGGTGAACGGCTACCACACTGCCGACGTGAACATGGACGGCATCGTCAAGTACGTGGGCGCGAACAACGATCGCGATCCCATCCTCCAGAACGTGGGCGGCTCGGTACCCACGAACATCCGGACAGCGCAGATGCCTTGATCAACCCATTCCCGTGCTTTGGTAGAGACACTGCACGGAAATAGCGAAGCCCCTCCTCGGAGGGGCTTCGTCTTGTTCGTGGTTCCTTGTGCAGGCTTACGCCGCGTGCTGCTGCCTGGCCAGTTCCGCGGCGCGATCCGCGAGCTCGATGCGCTGTTGCAAGGAGAGCCCGTCGAACGGCGATCGCGGTCCTTCTTCAAGCCGCGTCCCCGGTTCCAACACGGTGCTAAGGGGAACGAAGCTGCGCACGTGGACAATGTCGTCGATCGTGTCCCACTCCCCGAGGCCCAGCCCTTGGTGCATGCCCACGCTCACGTTCCAGTGGTGTTCACCTTGCGGCGTTTCCACTTGCATCTCGAAGTAGGGGTTGTCCAGGAAGAAGGACTGAGCGCGTTCCTCGGGTGCTGCCGTGGGATCGAAGCGTTGGGCATACACCTCCAGCGCGTGCGCGCCGATGTGGTAGGCCAATCCACTGGCACCGGTCCACACAGCAGCGGTGTTGCCGTCGGCATCGCGGTACCAGAACAGGGTGTGTATGCGCACGGCATGCGCACCGTACTGGAAGAGGATGAGCCAATTGTACTTCTTGGGCGAACGCCACGGCACCATGTGCGTGATGGTCTTGCCACCGTTGCGTTCATGCTCGGTACGCAGGCGGCGTAGCGGTGCGTCCAGTTGTTCGCGCAAGGCCGGGAAGTCCGTGCGGGCATCGGCCAGCATTTCGGAAATGGTCATGGTGGGCGTAGGCATGGCAGTCTGTTTTAGGCGGCTTGCGAGCTGCCGTGTTCAGCAGTCCGATCGATGCCGTTGCGGAGGTCCTCCACCTCGTCCAGCAAACTCCGGTTCACCTGGATGGTGCGGGAAACGCGGTTGTCCAATTTGGCCTTGGCCTTGTGCAGTTCGTTCAGTTCTTCGCGCATGGCCAGGAACTCGTGCTGTTCCACGGTGAGCGGCTCGCCGGCGTTCACCTGGCGGAGCAGTAGCGTGTTCTCCTCGCGCAATTTGGCCACCTCGGCCTTTAGTTCTTTGGCCATCAAGGCGAGCCAGTAGGCACGTTGATACCAGGTCTCGTCCTGCTCCAGAACATGCAGTTCGAACCGTTGTGGCTTGGGGAACCTTTTGAAGAGGCCCATGGCGTTGGGGTATTAGGCGGCTTTGAAATAGTGGGCTTCGGCGTAGGGGCTTTGTGTCTTGGTGCCCACCGCGCAGATCCTGAACGTGTGGAATTGATCCGATGGGTGTCCGTCCACTTCGATCTTCGGGCGACTCGTGAGCGCGATGCGCTGCCATTCCTTTCCACCATCGGCGGTGGTCACCTCCGCCTCCACTTGGTAGATCAATGCGCCCGGCACACGCTCCCATTTCACCACCAAACGCGACGGGTATGGTGTGGAGCGTACACGCGCATACTTGGGCGCTTGCAGCGAAGAGATGGGTTTGGGGGCTTTCGTGAATTGGAAGCCTGCTGAAGCGATCTTGACAAGATCGCCAGCACATATGCTATTGACATAACCTGCGAGGCGCGTGATCATTTGTGAGATGGTGCGATCGGCAGCGTTCCTCCTGAGAATGGCAGTGCGGCCACGGTCCAATGCAGCGATGTTCGCTTCACGCAGTTCGGCGAGCGCTGCGCCGAACTCGGCCATGCTGGGTGAAGGGTTCGGGAAGTGCGGGTTTCCGCTCATGCAACCGAGAATGATGGCGGCGCGACGCTGCTTGTCGGTAGCGTTCAACCCACGTAATCCTGCCTTTGCCTTGCTCATGTTCCTGCGTTTGGCGGCCTGCTACGGTATGCCCCGGCGCAGGGTTGCATGTGCAGGAAGGTTGTGGGCATATGCATGTCGCGAAAAAGCCTTCGCACCGGGCCGCGGTGCAACTGCACCTCCCCGCCCGGTAGGCGCACCTGGTGCCGTTGCGATCACACGATCCACGCGGGCAAGTGCATCCGTCAGGATCGCAGCTGCCTTCCTCGCGCAGGCAATTGCAGCAGCATCTTGTGCACCTGCACGAGCGCCAGAGGCGGTTGCCGTTCTGCCGATCGCCAATGCAATGCCGGGCCATGCCGTTGCACCGCAGGCTCATGTAAATGCGAGCGCACCGATCGCAGCTGCACAGCACGAGATCGCATGCACACGATATCGTCCCGCATGCGCATGTGGTGGTCGTGCGCCTGCCAAACATGGTTTTGCAAGCGCATGATCAGGGCGAAGAGGCGGAAGGCGCACATTGGCACTTACGCAGGCTCTGCTTATGCACCTTTTGATGTGACAGACCGAAGACATCTCGCACCTACGAACAACAACGGCGGCCCGAAGGCCGCCGTTGTCCACTTCGTTCCACTTTCTCCTACGGCTGTATCACCAAACGCTCGGTGTAAACCGCTTCGCCAGCGGTGATGTTCACCACGTACATACCTGCGGTCAGGGAGCCCTTCAGGTTGTGCCCCGCTCCCTACCACGTCATCGCATCCCGCTCGCTCCTGCGCAACCGGGTGCTGAAGCCAAGCCCGAACACGAGGTTCTGGAAGTTGCGGTCCTCGCTCGTCTCCTTGCGGCCGGGGAAGCCGGTGAGGCCAAGGTCCATGGCATCAAAGCGCGTTGATTGGCGGTCGTAGCCCACGGTGAGCCCGAAGGCGAGGTTGTCCGTGGCGTGGATGTAGTAGCCGCTGATCAAAGACCAGTAGAAACCGGGAGTTTCCGCGCCGGGACAGGTGGGGCAGTCGAAGGTGTAGGTGGAAGTTCCCGCACGGAAACTGAGCTCGTAGAAGGTACGCTCCCCGGTGTAGCGTTCGAATTGCAGTTTGCCGTAGAACACCGCGCGCCGCACCTCCCCTTCGGTAACGAACGGCGCGAGCGCCCGTTCCTTGATCCCCCACCACATGTAGTTGCCGCCCGCGCCAATGCCCAGTCCCTTGTAGAGCGGGAATTGCAGGCAGCCGCCGAGTTGGCCGATGGTCTCCGTGGAACTGTTGAAGATGGGGTTCTTGAAGGAAACCGGCAGGACCAGCTCTCCTTTGAACGTGGGGCTCACATCCGGCAGTTTATCACCCTTCTGCGCCTGCACAACCAGCACGGTACAAACAACCACGGACAGCAGCAGGGAACGCTTCATGCCTGTTGGAGACGGAACTGTCGCACGGTTCGTTGTGTGCTGGTTGCCAGTTCGATGTAATACAGGCCATCGGGCAAGGCGGGCATCGAACGTTCCAGTTCGATGGTGCCCGGTCCCCTCTTCTCCGGTGTCCACGCATGCAACATTGCATGATCGGCCGCAAGCAAGGTGGTCTTCAACTCTTGTTTGCCCGGCACATGTACGCGAACGCGCAAGCGAACGGGATGGTATGCCACTTCCACCTGCAGCAGTTCGGCATGGGAGATCGCCGGCATGTCCCGCTGCATCGTCCGTCGTTTGAACCGGATGAAGAGCACGATCACCAGGAGGATGGAAAGGGTGATGAGCAGTACGGTGCGAAGCGTGATCAGGTCCATGGGTCACAAGGTGATCACACCCGGGATCGCGGCGGCACGGTCGTACCGGTTTATGACATCCTCCGCGCTCATCATCACCTCCTTCACGGTCACGCTCAGGTATTTGCCACCGGCGGAATAGCGGCGCAGCACTTCGCTTTCGGCAGGAAAGAGCGCAAGCACGGCTTCCAACCGGGTGGCTTCGGGCTCGAAGATGAACTTGAACATGTACACCGAGGGCCAGCCATGCACTTTGTCCAGGCTGTCGCGCAATCGCGTCTTGGCTTCCTCGCTCAACATGGCGCACCTTTGGGCATGCGGAAGATGCCCTTGCGACAAAAGTACCCCGCACCATCGAACCCATCGGGGCATCGCGTGTACAGCCATTCGTAGTTCCTCCAGGATCCATGAAGCTCCGATCCCTTTCCATCAGTCTATTCCTCCTCACCTGCCTTGTGCAGGCGCAGGTTTCCGCTCCCGCACAGGATAGCGAGCGCAAGCGCGACACCACCGTGAAGGATGCCGTGCAAGGCGGCTGGTCCTATTCCCGCGCCGAAAGCAGGGAGGCGATCGATGCGGACGATGCACAAGCTCCTACCCCGCAGGACCGCTTGGACGACCTGCGCGCCGTCCGCAACGAAGCCTTGGTGAAGAACCAAGGTCAACTAACCCCCGCCGATCGCGCGGAACTGGAGCGCATGGCCGGTGAGGTGAACACCGCCTTCCCGCAGTCCTTCGAGGCGCACCTGGCCGGGTTTTATGCGGAATTCCCCGCTCCTGCATCATTCACCCATGTGGACCTTGCCACCGCTCGCGATCCGAACAGGGAGGAGATCATCGCCCCGCAGCTCGTTAACTCGGCGCGCAAGGACCAGCGTGAAGAACTCGTGCGTTGGAGCAGCGCCATGAAGGAGCGGGGCGAAGTAGCGCCGGCCCTGTACCGCCTGGCGGAGGACATGCTCGCAAGCGTGGAAAAGAACGGTGTGCTCATAGCCGCCGGTGAAATGGATGCGTATCCCATGTGGGTGGAACAGTACGCCGATGGAAAGCGCAACGACGTGCTGGTGATCGATCAGCGCCTGCTTGGTGACCCGGCCTATCGCTCGCGGATGTGGGAGCGTACCAAGGCCAAAGGCACCCTGCCCATCGACGGGCCGACCTTCATCGAGCGACTGCCATCGTCGATCGAACGGCCGGTGTTCCTCTCGCTCGCCGTGGGTGCCCAAGTGGCAGGCAAATACAAAGGCAACCTGAGCGTTACCGGCCTGGCCTTGCGGTTCGGAGCGCCCGCGCAGGACGACATCACCAAATTGGAAGACCGCTGGAAGAAAATGAACAAAGCGCTGGATGCCGGTCCACTGGCGCGCAACTACCTCGTGCCCGGTGCTGTGCTGCTGAAACACTACCGGGCCATCGAGGATGAATCGAAGGCTTCGGCGATGGAAGCGGAACTGCGGGCGATGGCAGCACGAACGGGCGCAACAAGGCTCTTGTTCGAGAACGGTGTCCTCCTTCACTAGGATCTATGGGGCTCTTCAGCAAGGAATACGAGCGGCTGGGCGATGAGCGCCTGATGGAGCTCGTGGTGCGCGGTGATGAACGCGCCTTTGCCGCCCTGTACGATCGTTACCATGGCCGCCTGCTCAATTACTTCCACCGCATGCTCTGGCATGATCGCGAGCGCGCGCGGGACATGCTGCAGGACCTCTTCACCAAGCTCGCGAACCGCCCGGCGAGCTACGATCCGGCACGGCCCTTCCAGACCTGGCTCTTCAGCGTGGCCAACAACATGTGCAAGAACGCCTACCGCCACGAGGAAGTGGTGCGGTGCAGGTGGGCGGCGATTGCGACGATACGAACGCCGCGCTCCAAGGCGGTGTCATTCTCTACGTCGCGAGCGAGTTCGGTATCTCCGGCGGATCGGCCCACTACGTGATCACCCAAGGCGGCACCACCCATGAAGGGGACATGGTCCTGGTCGATACGGGTGATGACTACGCCGAAGGCAGCGTATCGGTCTGCCTGGGCGCAGGCTGTTTCAGCATCTCGGTCACACCGAACGAGGTGCCGCTGGCGGAGTTGGCTTTTATGGAGACCCCGTTGAACCCCGGGCAGAACAGTGCCTTCGCGGTGATCGACGGGTTCATCGGCAGTGCGACACCCCCTGTCGCAGAACTGTGTGATGGACTGGACAACGACTGCGATGGCGCCGTGGACGAGGGCTTCCTGTGGTACGCGGATGTGGACGGCGATGGCGTGGGAGACATTTCCACGGTGCAGTTCAGCTGCACACCCCTTCCCGACCACGTGCAGGTGCCCGGCGACTGCAACGATGCGGACCCCAACCTGACCACGCTGGGCGCCACTTGCGACGACGGCGACCCGAACACCATCAACGACCGCGTGCGCACGGATTGCAGCTGCCAGGGCTTCGTGCCCGGTGACTGCCCCCCCGGCGAGATCGCCGACTGCAACGGCAACTGTGCACCGGCCGAGTGGGTGGGCGACGGCACCTGCGATGACGGTTCCTTCGAACACAACGGCATCGCCATCTTCTTCAACTGTGGCGCGTTCGGCAACGACGGCGGCGATTGTGGATCGCCCTGCGACCCTGAATTGTGCGACGGCCAGGACAACGATTGCGATGGCGAGGTGGATGAGGACTTCCTCTGGTACGTGGATGCGGACGGCGATGGCTTCGGCTTCGAGCCCTCCGCGCTGGTATTCTGTGCTCCACCCAGCGGACGGGTCCAGGTGAGCGGCGACTGTGACGATACGGACCCGTCCATCAACCCGGGTGCGTTGGACGGCTGTGATGGAGTGGACCGCAATTGCGACGGTGAGGTCCCAGGGACCACCGGTACCGAAGTGTACAGCCCGGACTGGACGGCCACGTCCACCACCGGCGGGACCGTGAACCTCTTCGCCCTGCTGGCCCAAGGCAAGACCGTGGTCGTCGACCTCTTCGCGGCCTGGTGCCCACCGAGCCAGCAGATGCTCAGTGCCAATTTCCTGCAGGACTGGAACGCGCACATGGGCCCCGACGGCACGGACCAGATCCGCATCGTGGCCATCGCGGTGGACCAGAGCGCCGGCAACCTGACGCCCTTCATCAACACCGCGCAATGGCCGGTGATCGTGGACAACGGCGAGTCCTTCGGTCCGCTGTACAACGCCATCGGCATGTACAACAATGCCGTGCCGACCCTCCTGATGATCTGTCCTGATCGTTCGGTGACGATGCTCTATGGCGGACCTGATCGGCTGCCGTACACGGGCCTCTTCCAGTACGATGCGGCTGCGGCCACGCCGTTGCTGAACGAACGCTGTGCCTGCCGAAGCGCCTGCCTGACGAACATCGGCTGCATGGACGTGAACGCCTGCGACTACGACCCCACGGCCACCTGCCCCGGCCCCTGCGCGCAGGCCCAGGAGTGGTTCGTGGACAACGATGGCGACGGTGTGGGTTCCACCTCGCTTGGTACGCAGTGCACGCAGCCGGCCAACTCGGCCGCCATAAGCGGTGATTGCGACGATACCAACGCCAGCACGCAAGTGGGCTTCACCTTGTCCATCCTCACCAACGACCCCGGCGACTTCGGCACGGCACACTACCTCATCCAACAGGGTGGCACCACCATCGAGGGCGACCTGGACCTTCCTTCGGAGACCGAGGGCATCGGTGAGCTGCCCGTGTGCATCGGCAGCGACTGCTACACCATCACCATCTCCCAGAACGATGTCCCCCTCTGGCAGGAAGCTTACCTGACCCTGGCCAGCGCCCCCGAGGAACCGATCACCATCTCCATCCTGGAGACCTACACCGGTGGCGGCAGCGCGGAGGTCTGCGACGGCTTGGACAACGATTGCGATGGACAGGTGGACGAAGGCTTCCCGCAGCAGTATGCGGACAACGACGGCGATGGCTACGGCGACCTGCTGCAACCCCTTCCCTGCGACACGCCCGGCGTGGCCAACCCGGACGATTGTGACGACACGAACGCCAACATCTTCCCGGGTCAGGGCTGTGGGGGTTGCACCGCCCAGGACCGCTTGTGGATCCTGGCGAACCAGGCCGAGCTGGACGATCTTGCGGGGGGGGCCGTGCTAAGCTGTAGCGGCGACCTGGTGCCCTGTCTTACCGAGGTCTTCCTACAGAACACGCCACTGGGTGCGGGCTGCGCCACCTGTCTGGCACAGCGCTATGCGTGCATCTTCAGTTCCTGCCAGCTACCGTGTATCGATGGCCTTGGGTCAACGAACTGCCAGGCTTGTGTGAACGCCAGTTGCAACGCCGCCTACTTTGCCTGCGCGGGCTTCACCGATGCCGACGGCGATGGGGTGGTTGCCGAACTGGACTGCGATGACAACGCACCCACCGTGTACTTCGGCGCACCGGAGCTCTGCGACACCATCGACAACGACTGCGATGGCCTCATCGACGAGACGCCGACCACCTACTTCGCGGACCTTGATGGCGATGGCTGGGGGGACGAGAACAACACCGTGGAAGGCGGCTGTGATCCACCGAACGGCGCCACCAGCCAAGTGGGCGACTGCGACGACGCCGATGCGGAGCGGTATCCCGGAGCGCCGGAATTGTGCAACGGCATTGACGACGATTGCAACGGCACGGTGGACGACAACGCGGGCCTCCAGTACTTCGTGGATGCGGACGGCGACGGCTTCGGAGCCATTGGATCGGGCATCTTCTCCTGCACGCCCATCCCAGGGCGCATCACCCAGGGCGGCGACTGCAACGACGCCAACCTGAACATCCGTCCGGGCGCACCGGACCCCTGCGACACCATCGACCAGAACTGTAGCGGTGGCCCGTTCCTCTCCACCTGGTACCAGGACACTGATGGCGACGGCTTCGGCAACGACGGGGTGTTCACGCAGGATTGCTCCCAGCCCCCGGGCTTCGTGGCCGCCGGTGGCGATTGCGACGATACCAACAGCGCTGTCTTCCCGGGCAGCGGATGCGGCAACTGCACCACCACCGAACAGCAATGGCTGGCCGCGAACCAGAGCGTGCTACTGGCAGCGGTGAACGATTGTGCTGTTACCTGCTTCGGTGATCCGACCTGCATGGCGAACTGCCTACAAAGCAGCGGCGTACCGCTGGGCGCCATCTGCTTGAGCTGTGTGGACGAGTACCTCAGCTGCACCCAGGACAACTGCTTCTTCCCCTGCCTGAACAGCCCTGAGGTGTGCTTCGGCTGCCAGGTCCAGTCGGGCTGCCTTGCCACACTGGCCACCTGTATGGGCCAAGTGGACGCCGATGGCGATGGCTGGTGGGCCGGCAGCGATTGCAATGACAGCGATACGAACACCTTCCCAAGTGCTGACGAGATCTGCGATGGCGTGGACAACGACTGCGATGGCAACGTGGACGAGGGCCTCACGGTGACCTATTACACCGATGCGGACGCCGATGGCTTTGGTGTGGACGGCACGGAGATCACCGGCACCTGTACGCAACCACCCGGTACTGCCACCCAGGGCGGCGACTGCGATGATGCGGATGACACCGTGTTCCCCAATGCGCCGGAATTGTGCGACGGCATCGATAATGACTGCAACGGAGAGACCGATGACAACGCGGGCATCCTGTACTTCACCGATGCCGATGGTGACAACTATGGCGATGACGTGAGCGCGATCTTCTCCTGCACGACGATCCCCGGCGCGGTGACCGTGGGCGGCGACTGCGACGATGGCGACGCCAGCATCAACCCCGGTGCGGCCGACCCCTGTGATACCATCGACCAGGACTGCAGCGGCGGACCCCTCCTGAACACGTGGTTCCAGGACAACGATGCGGACGGCTTCGGCAACGACGCGGTCAGCCTGAACGATTGCGCGCAGCCCAGCGGCTATGTGGCCCAAGGCGGTGATTGTGATGACACGAACAACACGCTCTTCCCGGGCAATGGGTGCAACACCTGCACGGCGACGGACCAGCAGTGGCTGGCCGTGAACCAACAGACGTTGCTGAACGCCATGAACGGTTGTGCCTTGGAATGCCTTTCCGGCGAGCCGGCCTGCATCAGCAGCTGCCTACAGGATGCGGGGATACCGGTGGGTGCCTTCTGCCTGACCTGTGTGGAGGACTACATCTCCTGCACGCAGACCAACTGCCTGATCCAATGCCTGGGCAGCGAAGAGGCTTGCCAGGAGTGCCAACTGCAGAGCGGCTGCTTCGCCACCTTCGCCAGCTGCCTGGGCATGGTGGACGCGGACGGCGACGGCTGGTGGGCCGGCAGCGATTGCGACGACACCGATCCTACGGTACACCCTGGAGCGACCGAGTTGTGCAACGGTATCGATGACGACTGTGATGGTACCGTGGACGACAATGCCGGCACGGCCTACTACCCTGATCTGGACGGTGATGGCTACGGTGCCGATGACGCGCTGGTGCGCTCTTGCACCCCGGTGCCGGGCTTGATCACCACGGGCGGTGACTGCAACGACAGCGACCCCGTCGTGAACCCGCTGGGCACCGAACGCTGCAATGGCCTGGATGATGACTGCGACGGCACGGTGGATGAGGACTGTGTGCTCGTGGATGTGAAGGTCTTCCTGGAAGGCCCGTACGACCCGAGCACCGGCCTGATGGACGATGGGCTGCGCGCGCTGGGCCTGGTGCCCACCACCGAACCCTATACCGGCCTTGGCTACGTGCACGTGGGCGGTGGGGGCGAAACGACAACACCTGTCGTACTGGCGGCCAGCGGACCCGATGCCGTGGTGGACTGGGTGGTGCTGGAACTGCGCCTGGACGTGGACCCGACCATCGTGGTGGCCAGTCGCTGTGCATTGCTGCAACGCGATGGCGATGTGGTGGATACCGACGGCATCAACCCCGTGAGCCTTTCCACCAGCCCGGGCGACCGGTTCATCGCCGTGCGCCACCGCAACCACCTGGGGGTGATGACGGCCGTGCCCTTCGTAGTGTCCAACAGCGCGCTGGAAGTGGACCTGCGCACGGCGCTGGAGGAGACCTTCGGCATCGGTTCCCGGCGGTCCATCAGTGGCACCTTCCCGGCCATGGCACTTTGGATGGGCGACGTGAACGGCGACGATGACATCCGCTACACCGGACCTCAGAACGACCGCGACCCCGTGCTCTTCATCATCGGCGGTTCGGTGCCCACCAACACCGTGAGCGGCTACTTCCCCGAGGACGTGAACCTGGACGGGACCGTGAAGTACACCGGACCCCGCAACGACCGCGATCCCATCCTTCAATCGGTGGGAGGCAGCGTACCCACCAACGTGAAGGAAGGCAGTGTGCCCTAGCGCACGTTCGTGGAACGCAGAGCGCCCGGCACATCGGTTGCCGGGCGCTTGCGTTCACGCTCGAAGATCGAGCGAGCGCGGATAGGAAGGTGGGG